>Ga0070685_10000571_pt1 | contig 20618 bp, 12 predicted proteins | sample KBSS13LmetaG_FD_65651 | JGI IMG/M metagenome (GOLD analysis project Ga0070685, IMG submission 65651) | Switchgrass rhizosphere microbial communities from Kellogg Biological Station, Michigan, USA - KBS S1-3L metaG | ecosystem: Host-associated > Plants > Roots > Rhizosphere ...
GGCGGAAGTAGGGGGTGCGATCAATCAGCGCACCACACCGGGCAGCCGGGGGATGGCGACCGGCGGTGCGTGACACGGTACGGAACACCGAAAGGACGCGATGCACGACTCCATGAGCGGCCCGCGCCGATGAGCCAGACCTCGAACCTGCAGAAGGGTGCGCTGGTCTCGATCGCGGCGGGCGGGCCGCAGACCAGCATCCCCTTCCAGTACAACCCAGACACGCTGCGGCGCTCGCTCACGCCGCAGCTGGTGGGCGGGCAGCAGAACGACCGCTCGCTGATGGTGCGCTTCGCCGGCGCCCCGGTGGAGACCATCAGCGTGGAGGTGGAGCTGGACTACGTGGACGCGGCGCAGGTGGCCAACGCCACCCTCCCCTCGATGGGCGTGTACCCGCTCCTCTACGCGCTCGAGGTCCTGGCCTACATGCCCAGCGCCACGGTGGACGCCAACGCCGCCTTGCTCGCCACCGGCACCCTGGACGTGGCGCCCGCGCCGGCGCCGCTCACGCTCTTCGTCTGGGGGCAGCAGCGGGTGGTGCCCGTGGCCATCCAGTCCTACGCGATCACCGAGCAGGCGTTCGACAGCTACCTCACCCCCATCCGCGCCGTGGTGGCGCTGGAGCTCAGGGTGCTCAGCTACTCGGACCTGTCCACCACCAACCCCGGCTACACCCAGTTCATGGTCTACCAGCAGAACAAGGAGTCGCTCGCCGCCCTCCTCCCCAGGTCGCCCATGTGAGGAGGACCGTGCGATCCGCCGGGCTGGAGTCCGGAGTTTCGTGGCGCGTCCTCGGTCTCGGCCCTCTCCCTGCGCCTGAGAGCGCAAACCCTCTCCCGTACCGGGAGAGGGGGGCGAGCCTCGACGGAGTCGCGGCCTGCGCAGTGTCGTGCGACGGTAGACGCAACGCTGCCGGTTCGGTTCGCGCAGGCGCAGAGGATCTCCTACCTCTCCCGGTACGGGAGAGGTGGCGAGCCTAAGCGAGCCGGAGAGGGCGCTGAGCCGCGGTCGGCTCCAGAGCGATCGACAAACCGCTTTAGATCCTTCGGCCTGCGGAGATCGGTGCGAGGCAAAGCGCGGAGCGGCCGGCCTCAGGATGACATGTAGGGCTTTTCGTCCGAAGCGGTTACGGCGTTCGACGGTCATCTGTCGCAGCATCGATTCCGAGCGTCATCGATCATCAACCACCCACACACCGAGCGAACCCCATGGCCCTCCCGTTTCCACTGAACCAGATCCGCACGCCCTCGCCCACCGACACGGCGGCGGCGCAGGCGTTCCCGGCCACCAGCCGCTACTACGCCATCCCCACCGCCTGCTACATCGCCCCCGACGGGCAGCAGATCGCCTACCTCACCCGGCGCTTCTGCCCGCGCGGGGAGGGGCTGCCGGTGCTCACGCGCACGCCGGTGCAGCCGCACGAGCGGCTGGACCAGCTCACCGCCCGCACCCTGGGCGACCCCACGCAGTTCTGGCGCGTGGCCGACGCCAACAACGCGCTCGACCCCTTCGCCCTGGTGCGGGTGCCGGGGCGGGTGCTGCGCGTGCCCGTCCCCTCCTTCACCTCCCAGCCATGAGCGCGCCTCCCGGCACCAGCGTGTCGCTGCTGGTGGGCCCGGCGTTCGCCGCCGTCCCCGCGCCGGCGCAGCTCGCCGAGTCCATCCGCAGCGTGCAGGTCACCCAGGGCGAGCACGGGTCCGGGTTCCAGCTCACCTTCGACGTGGAGCCCGCGTACGGGGCCACCTCCACCACCGGCCCCTCCGCGGTCACCTCGCTCCTGCTCAAGCCGTACAACCGGGTGGTGGTGAGCGCGTCGCTGAACGGCACCCCCCACGTGCTGGTGGACGGGGTGATCACCCACCTGGAGATGGCCCCGGCGCAGGGGGGGCAGCCCAGCACCCTCACCGTGACCGGGACCGACCTGACGGCGGTGATGGACCTCTGGGAGGTGTCGCTCGAGTACCCCGCGCTCGACCCCGAGCTGATCGTGGCCGAGATCATCCTCTCCTACCTGCCGTACGGGCTGATCCCGATCGTCATCCCCTCGTGGCTGGCGGTGCCGCCGCTCCCCACCGACCGCGTGCCCATCAAGGTGGGGACCGACCTGGCCTACGTGCGCTACCTGGCCGCGCAGTACGGCTACGACTTCTACATCACCCCCGGCCCGCTGCCGCTCACCAACGTGGCCTACTGGGGCCCGCAGATCCGCCTGGGCCTGCTGCAGCCGGCGCTGAGCGTGAACCTGGGGCCCGCCACCAACGTGGACGCGCTCACCTTCTCGTACGATGCCACCACCCCCACCCTCGCCTACGGGAGCGTGCTCAACGCCGACACCAGCCTGGAGGTGCCGGTGGTGGGGATCCCGCTGTGGGACCTCCCGCCGCTGGCGGCCCTCCCCGCCGTGGTGGTGAACGTTCCCCTGGTGCGCACCACCCTCTTCAAGCACCACGGGCTCACCGTGGCGCAGGCGCAGATGAAGGCCGACGCGCTGGTGAGCCAGAGCACCCAGGACACCCTGGTGGCCACCGGCGACCTCGACGCCTTCCGCTACGGCGCCGTGCTCACCGCGCGCAGCCTGGTGGGGGTGCGCGGCGCCGGGTGGGAGTACGACGGCGTCTACTACGTCCGCAGCGTCACCCACACCATCGGGCCCGGGTCCTGGAAGCAGCACTTCGAGCTGGTGCGCGAGGGGCTGGGCTCCACCGTGCCCGCGGTGCTCCCATGAGCGCCCCGGCCCCCACCCCCGCCGCGCGTCCCTCCGGCGGCGACTCCCCGCCCGTTCCCTATTACGGCAAGTACCGCGGGCGGGTGGAGAGCAACGTGGACCCGGAGCTGATGGGCCGCATCCAGGTGAGCTGCCCGGCGGTGGTCGGGCTGCGGCTGGGGTGGGCCATGCCCTGCGTGCCCTACGCCGGCCCCGGGGTGGGGTGGTACGCCATCCCCCCCATCGGCGCCGACGTCTGGGTGGAGTTCGAGGGGGGCGACCCCAACTACCCCATCTGGGCCGGGTGCTTCTGGCAGCCGGGGGAGATCCCCATCCCCCCCGGCAACCCCGAGACCAAGGCGTTCGTGACCACCGCCTGCCGGATGGTGATGAACGACCTGGTGGAGGCGGGGGGAGGCTGGTCGGTGGAGGTGAACCTGGCGGCCGCCGCCGTCGCCACCACCGAAGAGGCGCAGTCCGTCGCCGACGCCGGCGCCGACGTGGGCATCGCCACGGCCGACACCGCGGCGGGGATCGCCGGGGGGGAGATCGCGGCGGCCGCCGCCGACGCGGCCTTCGCGGTGGCCGGCGACGCCGAGGAGGCGGCCAGCGACGCCGAGTGGGCCGCCATGGAGGCCGAGACCGTCGACGACGAGGTCGCCGAGGCGGAGGGCGAGGACCCCGGCGTCTACTCCATCGTGATCAGCCTCACCGGCATCACCATCGCTGCGCCCATCTCCGAGATCCTGATGACCCCCGAGACCATCACCCTCACCGTCCCCGAGTCCGAGATGACCCTCACCTCGGCCGCGATGACGCTCACCGTCCCCGAGAGCACCCTGACCCTCCTCCCCGCGGAGATCACCGCCACCTGCGCCCCGGCGCTGGTGAGCATCGGCCCCGAGGCGCTGGCGCTGGTGATCGGCGAGACCACCGAGACGCTCACCGAGGAGGGGATCGAGATCACCTCGCCCGCCACCAGCATCACCGGCACCGTGGAGGTGGAGGGGGAGACCAGCATCACCGGCTCCTTCGAGGTGGAGGGGAACAGCAGCCTGCTGGGCGCGGTGGAGATCGACGGCCTGAACGTGGAGATCGCCGCGCCCGCCATCGAGCTGAACGCGGCCGACAACAACGTGCTGGGCGCCATGACGGTGGAGGGCGACATCCTCATGGACGGCCTGCAGGTGGTGGCCCTGTGAGCGACGCGCTCTTCCCCGCCGCCTTCCTCCCCCCCGGCCCGGGGAGCTCCCCCGTCTTCCTGGGCGACGCCCCGGGCGACGGGGGGACCGAGGTGGCCTTCCCCTTCGGGGTCACCCCGCACGGGCGGGTGGCGGGGGCCACCTGGGAGGCGCACGTGGAGCAGATGATCGAGCAGGTGCTCTTCACCAACCCCGGCGAGCGGGTGAACCTCCCCGACTTCGGGTGCGGGGTGATGCGCCTGGTGTTCGCCGACGAGAGCGACGCCCTGGTGACCGCCACGCAGTTCCTGGTGCAGGGGTCGCTGCAGCGCTGGCTGGGCGAGCTGATCGTGGTGAGCGCGGTGCGGGTGCAGGCGGTGGACACCACCTTCTCCGTGGCCGTGGTCTACACGCTCCGCCAGACGGGGGTGACGCGCACCGCCACCTTCAACCTCCCCGGGGGGGCCGGGTGAGCGCGCCCGCCCTCGCCGACCGCGCCCCGCGCCGCGCGGCCGTGGCCGCCCCCTCCGGGCTCCGCGCGCTGGAGCGGGTGGAGGCCGCCGCGGAGCCCGGCGGCCGGCTGCGGCTCCGGCTCCACTTCGTCCCCGACGCGGGGGGCGCGCCCGACGGGGTGGCGCCCGGGTCGCTGCGGCTGCGCGGCCCGGCGGGGGCGGTGGCGGTGGTGGCGGTGAGCCCGCCGCGGGAGGACGGGAGCTGGCTGGAGGCGCTCGCGGTCTCCGCCGGGCCCGCGGTGGCGGAGGGAAGCTACGAGCTGCGGCTGGTGGACGTCCCCGGGGTCGACCCGCTCCGCGTCTCCGTCCGCTTCCAGGTCGGCACGGCCGGCGGGAGCGCGGAGTCCGCGGCGGGCGACGGCCGCGTGCCGCTGGGGCCCGCGCCGCAGCCGGCCGCGAGCATCGACTACCTGGCCAAGGACTACACCACCTTCCGGGCGCAGATGCTCGGCCGGATGGCGGTGACCCTCCCCACCTGGACGGAGCGCAGCGAAGCCGACATCGGGGTGATGCTGGTGGAGGTGCTGGCCTACGCCGCCGACTACCTGAGCTACTCCCAGGACGCGGCGGCCACCGAGGCCTACCTGGGCACCTGCCGGCTGCGCACCTCGCTGGCGCGCCACGCGCGGCTCCTGGACTACTCCGTGGGCCAGGGGTGCAGCGCGGTGACCTGGGTGCAGGTGCAGGTGAGCGCGGCGGGGATCGTGCTCCCGCGCGGCACCCGCTTCTACACGCGCACCGCGCAGGACGCCGTCTGCCTCGTCCCCGGGACGGCGCAGCACGCCGGGGCATTGCGCGAGGGGCCGCTGGCCTTCGAGACCATGGAGGCGCTCGCCCCCGACCCCAACCTGAACCAGATCGCCCTCTACACCGGGGGCGCCGCGTCGTACGCGCTCCCGAAGGGCGCCGTCACCGCCACCCTGGTCGACGGCTGGGTGGCGGGGAAGCGCGCCCTGGACGGCCTGAAGCGGGGCGACGTGCTGGTGCTGCAGGAGCAGCGCGGCGCGGGCGGCGGTCCCCCGGACCCCGCGCACCGGCAGGCGGTGCGCCTCGTGTCCGTCCGCCGCCACGGGGACGCCGCCCTGCCGCTGGTGGAGGTGACGTGGCACGACGGCGACGCCCTCGCCTTCGACCTGGTGGTGTCGGGGACGGACCGCGGGGTGTCGTACACCGGCGGGGCGGTGGCGCTGGGGAACCTGGTGCTCGCCGACCAGGGCGAGAGCCGGGAGCCGCAGGCGCTCCCCGTGGTCCCCGCGGGGGGTGCGTACCGCCCGTGGGTGCCCTTCACCGGCGTCTCCCGCCGACCGCCCTTCGACGCGCACCGCGCCCGGGAGCTCGCCGCGGCCGCCGCGACCGTGCGCGACCCCGCGCAGGCGCTCGCCGAGGTCCGGCTGGAGGACGGCGACGGGCGGCCGTGGCGGGTGCGCGCGGACCTGCTGGGGAGCACCCCGTTCTCGCGCGACTTCGTGGTGGAGAGCGGGGAGGAGGGGTCGAGCAGCCTGCGCTTCGGCGACGGGGCGCTGGGGATGGCGCCCGCGCCGGGGACGCGCTTCCGGCTCCGCTGCCGCACGGGGGTGGGGCCGGCGGGGAACGTGGGGCGCGGCGTGCTGGCCCACCTCGAGACCCCGGCGGCGGGGACGCCCGCGGCGGCGCGGCTCCTGGGCGGCGTGGTGCAGGTAGGCTACCCGCTCCCCGCCACCGGCGGCGCGGCCCCCGAGCCCGGCCAGGCGGTGCGCACCCGGGCGCCCGAGGCCTTCCACGTGCAGGCGCGCGGCGCCACCCCGGCAGACTGGGTGGCGCTCGCCGAGGCGCTGCCGCAGGTGCGGCGCGCCGCCGCGACCTCCGGGTGGCAGGACACCACCCCCCAGGACCGGGTGTGGGTGCAGCGCCGCGGCGTCTTCCCCGAAGACGGGCCCTTTCTCGACACGGTGGCCGCCGCGCTGGAGATCTACCGCCCCGCCGGCCGCGGGCTGCGCGTGCTCCCGCCCACCTACGTGGGCGTCGACCTGGGGCTCACGCTGGGGCTGCACCCCCGCGCGCTGCGCACCGCCGTCCGCCAGGGGCTGCGGGCCGCGGTGCACGGCGGGGTGTTCGCGCACGGAAGCCTCGGCTTCGGCGAGGAGGTCTGGCTGTCGCAGGTGGTGGCGGCCGCCGCCGCGGTCGAGGGGGTGGCCTGGGTGCGTCCGGACCGCTTCGCGCGCTGGAACCCGTACGGCGACGCCGGCGGGGTCCCCGACGGGCTCCCCATGGCCGTGCACGAGGTGGCGGTGCTGAAGGACGACCCGGCGCAGCCCTGGAACGGCTTGCTCGCGCTGGCGCTGCAGGGAGGGCTGGGATGACGCCGCCCCTGGAGCGTCCCATCCCCTTCCGCGTGGGGACCTACCGGACCTTCCGCGAGCAGATGCTCGCCGAGCTCCCGCGGCTGCAGGTGGGGAGCGACGGCCCGCCGCCCGCGCGCCCGCTGGAGGTGCTGGACCCCGGCACCAGCCGCGACTTCGCTGCCGCGCTCATCGACGCCTGGGCCACCGTGGGCGACGTGCTCACCTTCTACCAGGAGCGCCTGCTGAACGAGGGGTTCCTGCGCACCGTCATGGAGCCGCGCTCGATCCGCGCGCTGATCGCGCAGCTGGGGCTCTCCCCCGAGCCGGGGGTCGCGGCGAGCACGCAGTTGGCCTTCACCGTGGCCGGCGCGCCGGGGTCGCCGGAGCGCATCCGCGTCCCCGCCGGCACCGGCGCGCAGAGCATCCCCGGCACCGGCGAGACCGCGCAGACCTTCGAGACGTCCGCAGACATCGAAGCGCGTCCGGCGTGGAACGCCATGGTCCCCGCCCCCGTCCTGACCACTGTGACCCAGGCGCTCACCGTCGCCCACACCCAGGCGCGGCTCGCCGGCACCGGCACGGGGCTCACCGTGGGCGCCCCCGTCCTGGCCGCCGCGGCCGACGGGAGCGCATTCAGCTTCGGCACGGTGGTGACGGTGGAGACGAGCACGCCGGCGCGCGAGACGCGGGTCGCGTGGGACCCGGCGCCGGGCGGCACCCGCGCGGGGCCGCTGACCGACCCCACGGTGCTCGCCTTCGGGCGCGCCACCCGGCTCTTCGGCTACAACGCCGCCCCCTGGAGCGCGCTCACCACGCAGCAGAAGCGTGCCCACCGCGAGATCCTGGGCGGCGTCTTCGTGTGGCCCGGCGACGACGGCGACTGGATGGGCGCGAGCGGCGGCCTCCCCGCGGCGGTCGCGGGGACGAGCGGCGGCCTTCCCGCGGCGGACGTACGCGCGCTGGCGGTGGACGAGGCGGGGCGGATCTACGCCGGCACGGCGGGGCAGGGGCTCTACGTCTCGGCCGACGGGGGGCTCACCTGGAGCGCGGGGGGCTCGCGCTGGGCCGACGTCTTCTCGCTGGCCGCCGGCGCGCAGGGGCGGATGTACGCCGGGGCGGCGGGCGGGCGCGTGCTCCGGAGCTGCGACGGCGGCGCCACCTGGGCCAGCGTGAGCGGCAGCACCACGATCGGGGCCGGCAAGAGCCCCGAGGTGGTGGACACCCGCCTCCCCGCCTCGCCCGTGCGCGCGGTGTTCGACGACGGGGCGGGGACGCTCTACGCCGGCACCGACTTCGGCCCCTGGTCCTCCGACCCCGACGTCTTCCCCGCCTGGTCCCCGGTGACGCTCTCCCTCGATTCCCCCGGCGAGCAGCCCGCCGTCTGGTCGTTCGCGGCCATCCCCTGGGGGGGCGTGGCGGTCGGCGCCGCCGGCGGGGTCTGGGCGGCCGCGGGCGGCCTGCCGCTGGGGACGGACCTTCCCTCCACCCTCCCGGACGGCGAGCCGAACGTGGTGCGCGCCCTGCTGGCGAGCGGCTCCGCGCTCTTGGCGGGGACCGACGCGGGGCTCTACTCGCTCGCCGCCGCCGGCGGCGCGTGGACCGCCGTCCCCGGCCCCGCGTCCGGCGGCGTGCCGCTGGCGGTGAGCGCGCTGGTTCTCGTCCCACCGGGCGTCGTCGCCGCCACCGCCGGCGTCATCGCCGCCACTCCCGGCGGCGTCTTCCTCGAGACCGCGCCGGGCGTGTGGGCGGCCATCGGCACGCAGGGGATGCCGCCGGAGCCGCCGTCGAGCGACTGCCACCTGGGTCGCCCCGTCCCCGCGCCCCCCGGCCTCAACCAGGTCGGCGTCACCGCGCTGGCGGCGGGGGCGGAGGTGCTGGTGGCCGCCGCGCCCTACGCCGGGTTCTGGCCGGAGGCCTGGCCGGGGCCGCCCATCTGCGAGAACGTGATCGCCCTCTCCGGTACCATCTCCGGAGTGGTCCCTGGGAGCTGGATCGTGCTGCAGCAGGGGCCCGATCCCGCCGGCCACGGTCCGCCGCCCGAGGTGGCGGTGCTGCGCGTGTCCACCGTGCAGACCCACGAGGCCGCCGTGCAGACCCGCACGCTGGAGCGCTACGGCCGCCGCGGCCAGGCCACGGAGGTCCGGGTGGACCCCGCGCCCGGGCTGGAGCGGTTCGACCTCCGCGCCACCCGCGCCTACGTCGCCTCGCGCCCGCTCTCGCCGGCCGCGCAGACTCTCGCCGTCGACGGCGACGGCGACGGCCCGTCCCGGGCCGATGGGAAGCGGACGGACGTCGTCGGTGGGGCGGGGGGGGACTTCCGGCGCGCTCCCCTCCCGCGCTCGCGGGTGTCCGGGCGCTCACAGGAGCTGCGCCCCTTCGCGGGATCGCGGCTCAGGGTGGCCGGGCCCGTCCCCGCGCTCCCGGCGGGGCGCGCCGTCTCGGTGACCGGCCTGCGCATCCGCGCGGCGGCGTGGCCGCGCGCCGGGGTCTTCGTCGCCCCGCCGCCCCCCACGACGGCCGGCTTCGCCACCGCCGGCCTCGCCTCGGTGGAGGTGGTGGCGGTCGCCTGGGCGCCGGGGGGACGGGTGCTGGCGGCGATCGGCGGCGACCCGGGCGCGGCGGGTCCCGCGACCGGGCTCTGGTGGACGGACGATGCCGGAGCGACCTGGAGCCCGGCCGCCGGCAAGCTGGACGGGGTGCAGGTGAATGCCCTGGCCGCGGGGCCCGCCGCGCTGTGGGCCGCCGGTCCCGCGGGCGCCGTCTTCACCTCGGCGGACGGGGCCACGTGGGAGTCGGCGGGGACGGCGGGGCGCGCGGTGACCGCGCTCGCCGTGGACGCCGCGGGCACCGTCTACGCCGCCACGGCGGACGCGGGGGTGCTCCGGCGGGACGCGGGCGGCGCCTGGTCGACCGCGGCCGGGGGGCTCCCCGCGGGTCCGGTGCGCGCCCTCGCCGCGGCGCCGGACGGGGGAATGGTGGCGGCGACGGCGCAGGGGGCGTGGTGGCTGGCCGCGGGCGCCCCCGCCTGGACGGCGTGGAGCGCGGGGCTGGCGAGCCTGGACGTCATCGCCCTGGCCGTGCTCCCGGACGGCCGGGCGCTGGCGGGGACGGGGGGCGGCGGGGTGTTCTCGGCCGCGGCCGCGCTCGACGAGTGGAAGGCGGCCTCGGCGGGGCTCGACGCGTCCGGCGCGCGCTTCGTCGCCGCCCTCGCCGCCGGGTCGGACGGCACCGCGTGGGCGGGGACGCGCGGTGCCGGGTGCTACGCGCTGGCCCCGGGCGCGGCGGCGTGGACGCGCGCGCCGCTGGGGGTGGCGAACGACGTGCGCGCCCTGGCCGTGGGAGAGCGCGGGGTGGTGGCCGGGTGCGGGGCCGTCCCCCTGCTCGCGTCGGAGGGCGGCGTGCACGCCGCCCTCGCGCTGCAGCCGCTCCTCGCCCTCCCGGCGAAGGCCGCCGCGGCGCTGGACGTCGGCTCGCTCCCGGCGGACGCGCTCAAGCGGCTGAAGGAAGCCGGGATCAAGCTCCCGGCCACGCCCACGGTGCGGACGCACGCGGCCGGGAAGGCGTGGTGGATCGACGCGTCCCAGGGCGTGCTCCTGCTGCGGCTGGACGCGGGCGCCGTGCGCGTGCGCCGCCCGCGCGGGCTGGCCACGCTGATGGGGCCGCCTCCCTCGACCTCCCTGGGCGTCGCCGCGGTGGACGGCGGCAACCACCCGGGGACGCTCACCCCGCGCAAGGGCGAGCTCTTCTGGCAGCCGGCGTCGGCGGCGTCGCTGCCGGTGGGCGAGGTGGCCCGGGTCGCCGCCAGCGCCACCTCGGGGCTGCGGAGCACCACGCTCACCCTGCAGCGGCCGCTGGAGAACGCCTACGACCCGTCCACGGTGCAGCTCTGCGCCAACCTGGCGCCCGCCACGCAGGGGGCCACGCAGGGGCACTGGCCCCACCCCGAGGTGCTGGGGAGCGGAAACGCCTCCGCCGCGGGGCAGAGCTTCCGGCTCGCGCGCTCACCGCTGACCTTCGTCTCCACCCCCTCGGGGCGGGCCGCCGCGCTCCAGGTGTGGGTGAACGGGGTGCGGTGGAGGGAGGTGGAGACGCTCTACGGCCAGCCGGAGAACGCCGCCGTCTACGAGGTGCGGGTGGACGAGAAGGGCGCGGGCACGGTGACCTTCGGCGACGGGATCTACGGCGCGCGCCTGCCCATGGGGGTGGGGAACGTGGCCGCCCAGTACCGCGTGGGGATCGGGATCTCCGGCAACCTGGGCGCGGGGCGGGTGACGATCCTCCGCTCCGCGCCGCTCGGGGTGAAGCAGGCCACCAACCCCGTCCCCGCCGCCGGCGGCGCTCCCGGGCAGACCGCCGCCCAGGCCGCCGCCTCGGCGCCGCGGGCGGCGCGGGTGCTGGCGCGCGTGGTCTCGCTGGACGACTTCACCGACTACGCGCTGGACTTCCCCGGCATCGACAAGGCGGTCGCCGAGACGGTGCGCGACCGCAGGGGGCGCGCGGTGGTGGCGCTGACCGTCGCCGGCGGGCGGGGCGGCCCCGTGGTCCCCGATGCCGCGCTGCTGGACGAGCTGCGGCGGGAGATGGTCGGCGCGGGGGCGCACGGCGCCTTCCGGGTGATGCCCTGCGCGCCGCTGGCGTTCGTCGTCCGCGCGCGGCTGGAGGTGGACCCGGCGCGGCACGCCGGGACGGTGCTGGCGGACGCGAGGGCGGCGCTCGCCGCGCTGTACGACCCGGAGCGCCGCGCGCTGGGCCAGGGTGCCGCGTCGTCTGCCGCGGTGGCGGCGCTGCAGGGGGTGACGGGGGTGGTGGGGGTGGAGCTCTCCGCCTTCCACCTGGTGGGCGACACGCCGGGGGTGGAGACCCTGCTCCAGGCGCGGGGCGCCCGGGTGGACCCGCGCGCCGGCATCCTCCCCGCCCAGCTCCTCCTCCCCGCGCCGGCCGGCGGGATCACCCTGAGCGTGGCGGAGGCCCCGTGATCCCCATCCCCGTCACCCGTCCCGAGACGCTCTACGCGCTCACCCCGGCGGTCTACCGCATCGCCGACCAGGAGCAGGGCGGGCCGCTGCGCGCGCTGATGCGGGTGCTGGAGGAGCCGTACCGGGCGATCGAGGCCGACGTCGGGCAGATGTACGACGACTGGTTCATCGAGACCTGCGCGCCCTTCCTGGTCCCCTACATCGGCGAGCTGGTAGGCGTGGGCGCCGCCTTCGACCCCGCGGGCGCGATCCCCACCGTGCGGGCGCGGGTGGGAAACGCGCTGGCCTACTCGCGCCGCAAGGGCTCGGCGTGGGTGCTGGCCCACGCCGCGCACGACGCCACCGGGTGGCAGGCGCGCGCGGTGGAGTTCTTCCAGCTCCTCTCGCAGACGCAGGACCTGGGCGACGTGCGCCCCCGCCTGGGGCGCACCGCCGACCTGCGCTTTCCCGAGGCGGCCGAGGCGGGGACCCCCTTCGACCGCATGGCGCACACGGTGGAGGTGCGCGGCCCCGACTCCCGCGGCCGCTGGGCGGCGGACCGGGTGGGGCTCTCGCTCTGGCGGCTGGCGAGCTATCCGCTCACCCGCGCCCAGCCGCGCGCCGTCGGCCCCGGGCGCTACACCTTCCACCCCTTCGGGTTGGAGACGCCGCTCTTCCTCCCCCCGCGCACCGCCGAGCCCTTCGGCGACGAGCCGCTGCCGTGGGACGTGCCGGGCTCCATCTCCCGCGAGCTGCTGGCGCTGGCGCTGGAGGACGCCCGCCTGCGCCCCGACCCGCGGGAAGACGGCGGCTACCCGATCGTGGCGGTGTGGGCGGGCGACGGGCCGAAGGACGCGGTGCCGGCGCCGGTGGTGGCGGCCGACCTCTCCGGCTGGCGTCCCACCCTCATCGGCCGGACGCGGCGGGAGAAGGCCGACCATCTCCCGCTGGCCGCGGTGGACCCGGAGCTCGGGCGGCTCTGCTTCGTGGGCCCGGCGCCGTCCTGGGTGCGGGTGGACTGGAGCTACGGCTTCAGCGCCGACCTGGGCGGCGGTCCGTACGCGCGCGGCCCGGCCGACCCGGCGCCGGGCGCGGACGCGTTCATGGCGCGGGTGGGCGGCACGGTCGATCCGCCCGGCGCCGTCCAGGCCGGGAGCGTGGCCGCCGCGCTGGAGGCGTGGGCGCAGTCGTCCGCACCGGAGGGAGTGGTGCTGATCGCCGACAGCGCCACGCATCCCCTCCCCCCGGGGTGGGTGGGCCTCACCCCCGGGCGGCGGCTGTGGATCATCGCGGCGGGCGGCCAGCGCCCCTGCCTCACCGGCGACCTGAGGGTGGACGCGGCCGAGCGCGCGGGGGTGGTGCTGGTGGGGGTGGCGGTCGACGGCACCGTGCGGCTGCGCGGGCAGGTGGACCTCTCCGTGAGCCACTGCACGCTGAGCCCCGCGGCCGGCGGCGGCGAGGGCGACGCGCGCCCGGCGGTCTGGGCGGACCCGTGGTTCACCGGTACCGTCACCGTCTCCCGCTCCATCCTGGGGCCGCTGCGCGTACCGCGGGACGCCGGTGGGGTGTCGCTGGCGGACAGCATCGTGGCGGGCGAGGTCTACGCGCTGGCCTCGGGGAGCAGCGACGCCGACGCGGGGCCCGCGGCCGGGCTCACGGTGGAGCGCTGCACGCTCTTCGGCGTGGTGCACGCCCGGTCGCTCACCGCCGCCGACTCGATCTTCGCCGACCCGGTACTGGTGGACGACTGCGCCGTCGGCGGGCTGGCCTTCTGCTACGCGCCCCCGGCCCCGCGGATGCCGCCGCGCGAGATCTGCCAGCCGGCGCCCGGGAGCGACGTACGGCCGATCTTCACCTCGCGCCGCTACGGAGACGCGGGCTTCGCGCAGCTTACGCCGGACTGTCCCGTCGCGATCCGCACCGGCGCTGGCGACGGCTCCGAGATGGGGGCGTTCCACCTCCTCGCCAACCCGCGCCGCGAGGCCAACCTGCGCGCCACCGTCGGCGAGTTCCTGCCGAACGGCCTGGAGGTCGTCCTGTCGTTCGTCACCTGACCTGGGCGGGGACGAGGTCGCCGCGGCGGCTGAGAGTCGTCACCGGGATCCGCCGCCAAGGCGCATCTCGTCCGAGCGAGGCGGACGGACCGGCGGTGGGGGTTCAGAATGCGATTAGTACATCGAAAATTTTTGAGGGGGCACTACTGATCGGGTGACACGCGAAAGAGGAGGCTCGCTCCGTCTGATCGAATCGGTTGACGATGGCCGGGTGCGCGAAGCTGGCCGCGCATGGCGCCGGAACCCGCGGTGCGCACCGACGCGACATCCGCAGGCAGAACCCGGCAACCGCGTCATCAGGAGGATTGAAGCGCGCCGGGAGGGTCGCGCCATCGGCAGGTATCCCTGCAAGAATTTTCCATATTCAGCGCGAGCGCCGCCTGCGGCCACGCGTCGTCGGCAGGGGATGAGGGGGAGGAGGACGGGAGGACGGACACGGTCGATGGATCGGCGGATCGGGGACGTGATAAGGACCGGGGACGGAATCATTCGCTACAGACAGCCGGAAGGAACCACGTGCGAGGGAGCATCATGAGCATCACGAGCGCCGTCCCGGAACGGACCCCGGTGAGACGATGAAAGGCGACTTCTCCCGCCTGCCGCCCCCCGGCCGGCCTTACAGCGGCGTCTGGATGCAGCAGGGACGCGTCCAGCTCGACCAGGACTGGAACGAGCAGCTCGTGATCGAGAGCGGGCGCTCGCGCACCGCCCTGCGCGACGTGATCGGGGCCAGCGGCGCCCCGGTGGACGACCCGGGCTTCCGCATCCGGGCGCGCGGCGGGCTGCACCCCGGCGGCCACATCCTCTTCGAGGCGGACCTGGAGCTCGACGTCGTCTTCCCCGGCGGCGAGCTGACGGTGGAGGTGCGGGTGGTGGTGGAGGAGACGCAGGGCGGCGGGGTGCTGGTGGAGGTGGAGGGGCTCTTCATCCTCCGCATCGACGACCAGGGCCGCCCCGTCTTCCACCTCGGCGCCGGGGACGGCCCCGCGCTCGCGTCCCCTGAGCCGCTCGCGCGCGACGCCCCGGTGCTCGTCTCCGCCGCGTACGACGGGCGCGTGGCCGTGCTGCACCTGGACGGCCGCCCCGTCGCCGCCATCCCCGTGCAGAGCCCGCCGCGCCCCGCCAAGACGGCCGCGCTGCGCCTGGGCGGCACCCGCGGCGCGGGCGGCGAGGCGGCGCACGGCTTCGGGGGCGCGATGGACGAGGTGCGCCTCTGGAGCCACGCACGCACCCCGGCCCAGCTGCGCCAGACCGCCGGCCGCACCCTCACCGGGGCGGAGGAGGGGCTGGCCGCGTACTTCCCCCTGGACGAGGGCGACGGCGCCATCGCCCACGACGCCGCCGGCGGGCGGCACGCGCGGCTGGTGGGCGGCCACGCGCCCGAGTGGGGCCCGCACGCGCTGATGATCGGTAGCGGCCGCCTCTACGTGGACGGCATCCTCTGCGTGGAGCCGCACGAGGTGCCCTACGCCGCCCAGCCCGAGCTTCCCGGCGCGCCGCCGCTCGGGCCCGGGCGGCACCTGCTGTACGTGGACGTCTGGGAGCGCTACCTGAGCGCCGCCGAAGATCCGGCGCTGCGCGAGGTCGCCCTGGGGGGCCTCGATACCACCGGGCGCACGCGTACCATCAGCCAGGTGCGGCAGCTCCCGCTCGCCGAGGGCGAGGGGTGGCGCGAGGCCATCCTGCGTCTGCAGCGCAAGCGGCGCCGCTCCGCGCTGGCCGCGCGGCGCGTCTTTCCCGGCGCCCCCGCGGCGGGGAACCGCCTCTACCGGGTGGAGGTGTTCGGCTCCGGCGGACCCTACGGCTGGCCGCGCCCCGCCGGCGCCACCGACCGCGCGGCGCGAGTCACGGCCATCGAACGGGCCGAGGGGGGTGGGGGGACGCTCACCCTCCGCCCCGCCCACGGCCTCCCGGGCGAGCTGCACCCGGGCCAGCAGGTGGAGATCTTCACCCGCGCGGACGAAGGGTCGAAGCAGCCCGGCTTCCTGGCGGGCGTGACCGCCGTCGAGGACCGGCTGCACCAGGTGACGGTGGACCTGCTCCCCCCCGGGCTGGAGCTCGCGGACGAGCCGCGGGTGCGCGCGGTGGCGACCTTCCTCTGGTCCGAGGACAACGCCTGGCGGGCGTACCCGGTGCGCCACCTGGAGAGGGCCACCGGCATGGCCGTGCTGGGCGACGTGGGTCCCCAGGGGCTCGAGCTCGTCTCCGGCGACCTGGTGGAGCTCACCGACGACCGCACCGTGCTGCTTGCGCTCCCCGGAGTGCTGCGCACCGTACGGGACGTCGACCACCACACCGAGACCGTCACGCTCGACTCCCCCGTCCCGCTCCCGGCGCTGGCGGGGAGCGGGCTGCTCCTGCGGCGCTGGAGCCGCGGCCGGGGACCTGCCGCGGCGCTGCCCGTGACCGCCGGGTGGACGCAGCTCAGCGACGGCGTGGAGGTGCAGTTCCAGGGGACGGCCTTTCGGTCGGCCGACTACTGGACCATCCCCATGCGCGTGGCCGAGCCCACCGGGCTGGAATGGCCGGAGGCGGGGAACCGGCCCGCCGCGCTCCCGCCCCAGGGGATCGAGCACCGCTACGCCGCGCTGGCGACGGTGGTCGTCCATCCCCATGCCCGGCATCGGCACGCCCACCGCATCGAGGTGGAGGACCACCGCTCCCTCTTCGAGCCCCTCGTCGCGCTCACCCGCGAGGAGCGGCGCTCCCGCGACCATCATCATCACGACCATCACCACGAGCACGGCCACGACCACGACCATCACGAGCACGACCATCATCACGAGCACGGCCACGACCATCATCATCACCACGAGCACGACCACGGCGGCGACGAGGAGCGCGTCGACGTCTTGGTCGAAGGCGCGGGGGAGGTAGAGGTCGACGTCTCCGAAGACGGGGATGGCGGCGCGGTGGACGTCTCCGTCGACGTGCGGGAGGATCCGCGGGGCGAGGAAGAGGTGGAGGTGAGCGTCGACGCCCACGGTGCGCACGGCCACGCAGACGAGGTCGACGTGACCGTGGACGCCGACGGCGCGGGCGGGGAGGAGATCGAGGTCTCCGTCGACGCGCACGGGCGCCACGGCGAGGACGAAGAGGTGCGGGTCGTGGTGCACGCGGCCCCGGCCGTCCCCGCCGGGTGCTGGATCTTCGGGGAAAGCGCCGCCGCGCCCGAAGGCTTCGCCGCCACCGGCGCACGGTTGACGCTGCCGCGGGCGCGGCCGGCCTGGGAGCCGCGCACGCAGCTCCCGGCGCCGTTCCCCGGACAGGTGCGCTGCGCGGCGCTCGACGGCGCGGTCTACGCCTTCGCCGACGGCACCCGCGAGGTGCTCCGCTACGCCCCGGACGCGGACGCGTGGCGGGTCGAGACCAGCCTTCCCGAGGCCTGGCGCTCCTTCGCGGTGGCGGCGCTCGACGGGCGCATCCACCTGGTCGGCGGGATGGACGCACACGGGAGGGTGGTGGACTGGCACCGCGCCTACCACCCGGCCACCGGGGCCTGGGAAAGGCGCGCGAAGCTCGGCTCGCCGCGCTGCGACATGGGTGCGGCGGGGCTGGGCGGGCTGCTCTACGTGGCCGGCGGGCTGCGCGCGTTCCTGTCGCTGACCTCCTCCGCGGTCGACGCCTACAACCCCGCCGCCGACGCGTGGACGGGACGCCGGGCGATGCGGCACGGACGGTCGAGCCCGGGGGTGGCCGCGGCCGGAGCCCGGCTGTACGTGATCGGCGGCCGCCGCCCGGGGATGGGGGAAGGGCGCCCGTCCGACAAGGCGGAGTCGTACGATCCCGACACCGGGCGCTGGAAGGAGCTCGACGACGTCCCCACGCCGCGGCTCGACGCCGCGCTCGCGGAGCTGGACGGCACCCTCTACCTGGTGGGCGGCGAGGCGGGCGGCCGGGCCAGCCGACTCACCCAGGCCTACGTTCCCGGCGACGGCTGGACGGGCGCAGCGGAGCTGGAGACGGCGCGGACCGGGCTAGGGCTTGCAGCCCTCCCCGGCCGCCTGCTCGCCGTCGGCGGCAGCAACCAGGGCGGCGCCACCGCCTCCGTCGAAGCGTGCCGCCTCTTCTACGACCTCCACGGCTACCGCAAGGAGTGATACCGTTTCGGCGGTTTGACCGTGCATTCAGGCAAACAGATCGGTCTCACCCAGAGAACCAGAGGACCAGAGGAAAGACGCGCATTTCTCTGGTCCTCTGGTCCTCTGGGTGAGACCTTCTTTCCTTCCGAGTGCACGGAGCGTCTCTCGCGTCTGCTTCAGCGCAGCGTCGAGCCGAGAAACCGGACGTGTCGACCCCTGCGAAGCGGATTCGACGGGACCAGCGTTCCCGCCAGTGAGCTCCCGTCCCACACCGTAACCCCGGCCCCCGCCACCGGGTCGAACGTCGGGGAGACGAGGTCGTTCACGAACGTCCGGAGCGTCATGCTCTGATGTGCGCGCAGGGCCCGGTCGTACATCATCATCAAACGACGGGAGAGTGGCGCGACGAGCACCTGCGAGCTCGCGTCGAGCGGATCCCGGACCGCGTCGACGGTGGTGCCGGGCCGGGAGGAGAAAACCACCGGATTCGCTCCGTGAAACTCGTTCATGAACCGAACCGTGGCCATGACGTCGTTTGCGTTCCTTGCCGCCTCGGCGGTCAGGACGCCGACCGAAAAGTTCTCCTGCTCTCCTTCCGTGCAGTTGTCGAGCAGCAGGACGAACGGGATCTTGCTCCACTCCAGCGTGTCCACCACCTCCGCCGCATAGACGGTTCTCTCTCCCAGCTCCAGGATGGGTGTCCGCGAGATGGGGCTGCGATAGGTGAAATCTCCGGGAATGGTGAAGTGGTTCCATCCCAGCCCCTCTGAAACGCCGTGACCGGCCAGGTAGACGAACAGCAACGGGCGTCCGGAGCCCGCCTGCCTCGCGGTGCGCATCAGCGAGTCGAGCCCCCGCAGAACATCGGACTTGCGGACGGGGTGCGACGGGTCGGACGTGATGGTGATGCCGAACGGACTCCCTGCGTCCTGAAGGAGCCCGGCCACGCGCACGGCGCTCTTGTTTGCGCTGCGTAGATTCCGGAACCCGCGGATGCCCCGCGCGGCATCGGCCGCCGAGGCCTGCGCGTAGTCGCTCGACCCCACGCTCAGGTAGTAGACGTCGAATGTCTGCGCTGCCGCGGGAAATCCGCAGACCAGCAGCAGCGCGACCGCCGCGCCGCCACCCCGGCTCCAGTCGATGAGACGTCGTTTCATGGTGCAGCCTTTCGGAGCTGGCCCCAGCTTCTCGCGAGCGAGGCGCGCATCGAATCTCCCGCGGCGGCCGCGGCCAACCGCAGCTCGTTCGCCCCGATCCGGTGGGCACGGAAATCACCGACCGCCAGATGCAGGTCCTTGAACGCTGCTTCGGTCGATTCATCTTCGAACAGCGGAGCGGTTCCCCAGTAGATCTGTTCGAACCTGTCCGCGGCTTTCTGGAACTCCTGGGCATTGCCGGTGGCGGTCGAGAGCTGCCCTGCCGCGCCGGCCAGGTTCCGGTAGACCTCCAGCTGCTGCTCCCAGACCTTGCGCTTGAACTCGATGGAGTCCTGGCGTGCGATGAGCTCGTATTCGCGCTCCTTGGTGTTTCGCTCACCTGCCTGGAACTCGTACACGCCTATCAGGATGCCGACCACCGTCAGCACCGGCGCAACCGCCTTGATGATGATTTCCACGCCCTTGTAGCTGTTGGTTTCGCCGTCAGTACTGCTCATACCGGAGTACCTTGTCGATCGTAAGGTCAGGACGGCGGGGGGACGTCTTCCGCAGCCGAAGCAGCTGGACGTCCCGTTGCGAATAAAGGAGCGCCTGGTACGTGTCGCTGCCGATGGTGAGCATCGCCTTACCCGTGGAGCTCAGGGCCAGGTGCCAGCGATGCTGCGTGCGAACGATGCGGCGGTTCACGCACTTTTCAATTTCCACGGTGTTGTTCGTCTTGAACCGGTACGATTCTCCTTCCCTGCACGAATCATCGGAACCCAGGTGCTCGTCGAACGCCTGGAAGATCCATTCTCGTTCGTTCCCGCCGGTCAGGCGGTCCACGATCCGCTGGTAGGGCGTGACCTGTCCGGCCGCAACGCGCGGCACGAGGAGAAACACGGAAAAAAGCAGCGTCAGCAGTGAGGATCTCCGCATCTGAATGCTCCCCTGGAATGAAGGTGGGGGCCTGTCGATCATGAGCTCCACGATAATGCGGACAGAATGAAATCGCACGAGAAATCACAGGCGCTCGTACTCGTTGCGCCGTCCGGCCACTTGCATGCGCGCATGGCGTGCGTGTGCCCACGTTTCCCCCACTCGCTCGTCGAGAGTCCAGAAACGGCTTGCGCGTGACCGCCCGGAGATCTACAGTGCGCCGCGCCGGGGCCGCCAGTTTTTGCGCGAGTGCTCCGGCCGCTCCGCTGCGTGCCGCGGAGGCCATCCTCCGCCGGCGCGGCTGACCATCCCCTCCCCCACCCGGAGATTTCCATGAAACCTTCACAGCCCGTCCTCGCCCTCCCGCTCGTGCTGGCCCTCGCGTTCGCCGCAGGCTGCGACTCGCCGACGGGGGACGACGCGTCGCTCCGCGTGCCGGTGGCGCCGGTCTTCTCGGGCGAGCCCATCTCGACGGTCACGCCGCTCGAGGGCGGCGGCTTCCGCTTCACCAGCACCGCGGTCCTGGACGCGCCGGAGGGCGCGGCCTGGGCGAAGATCCACAACATCGAGAAGGTGGTGGAGATCGCGCTCCCCGGCATCGCCTCGGACTTCCAGTGGCTCGACGGCGGCAGCCCGGGGAAGGTGCCCTCGCGCTTCACCTTCCTGGCGCTGGGCTCCAGCGTGCTGGAGGAGGTCTTCTTCGTCGACCACGGCGAGAAGGTGCTGCAGTACCG
>Ga0070685_10000572_pt1 | contig 20586 bp, 4 predicted proteins | sample KBSS13LmetaG_FD_65651 | JGI IMG/M metagenome (GOLD analysis project Ga0070685, IMG submission 65651) | Switchgrass rhizosphere microbial communities from Kellogg Biological Station, Michigan, USA - KBS S1-3L metaG | ecosystem: Host-associated > Plants > Roots > Rhizosphere ...
AGGAGCACGGACTCGATCTCGCCCAGCTCGATGCGGAAGCCGCGCAGCTTCACCTGCTGGTCGATCCGGCCGAGGTACTCGAGCGTGCCGTCCGCCCGCCACCGCGCCAGGTCGCCCGAGCGATACAGCCGCGCACCCGCGTCGCCCCGGAACGGGTCGGGGACGAAGCGCTCCGCCGTCAGCCCCGGCCGCCCGAGGTAGCCGCGCGCGAGGCCGGCGCCACCCACGTGCAGCTCGCCGGGCACGCCGACGGGAGCCGGGTTCCCGGCGGGATCGAGGACGTACGCGCGCAGATCGGGGATGGGCACGCCCACGCCGCTCCCCAGCCCCGGCTGACGCAGCTCGCGCCCGGTGACGGTGTGCCAGGTGACGTGTACGGTCGTCTCCGTGATCCCGTACATGTTGACCAGCCGCGGGCGCTTCGGACCGTAGCGGTCCAGCCAGCCGCGCAGGCTCTCGTACTGCAGCGCCTCCCCACCGAACACCACCAGCCGCAGCGCGTCGAGCGCATCCACCGACACCTCGTCCGCCGCCGCCAGCGCGCGGAAGGCCGAGGGCGTCTGGCTCAGCACCGTCACCCGCTCCCGATGCAGCAGCGCGTGGAACGCGGCGGGATCGCGCGACACGTCGAAGGGCACGACGACCAGGCGCCCGCCGTAGAGCAGCGCGCCCCAGATCTCCCAGACGGAGAAGTCGAACGCGTACGAGTGGAACAGCGTCCACACGTCTTTCTGCCCGAATCCAAATGCTTCCTCTGTCGAATCGAACAGGCGCCCCACGTTCGCGTGCGTCACCCCCACGCCCTTCGGCCGCCCCGTCGATCCCGAGGTGTAGATGACGTAGGCGAGCCCGTCCGGATGCACGTCGACCCCGAGGTCGTCGGGGATCTCGTCCGCGGGGACGTCCTCCAGCGCGACGATCGTGATCCCGTCGGCGGGGACGTGCTCGCGCAGGGCGGACTGGCAGAGGAGGACGCGGATCCCCGAATCCTCCGCCATGTACGCCAGCCGCTCGGCCGGATAGGCGGGGTCGAGCGGGACGTAGGCGCCGCCGGCCTTGAGGATGGCGAGGATGCCGGCGACCAGATCGGCCGAGCGCTCGGCGCAAAGGCCGACGCGCGACTCCGGGGCGACGCCCAGCGCGCGCAGCCGCCGCGCGAGGCGATTCGCCCGTGCGTTCAGCTCCCCGTAGCTCCACGACCGCCCGTCGAAGGTGACCGCCGTCGCATCGGGGGATGCCGCCGCCCGACGCTCGAAGCGCTCGTGCAGGACATCCGACTGGGGCCACGACCGCGGCGTGGGATTCCACTCCTCCACCACCCGCCGCCGCTCCGCCTCGTCCAGCAGCTCCAGCTCGGAGAGGCGCGCGTCGGGATCGGCCGCCACGTGTTCCAGCAGGTGGACCAGGTGGCCCGACATGCGCTCGATGGTGGCCGCGTCGAACAGCCCGGTGCGGTAGGCCAGCGACCCCGTCACCCGCTCTCCCTCGTCCACCAGCTCCAGCGCCAGGTCGAACTGGGTGGTGCCGCGGTCCGGGGCGAGCAGCTCGATCTGGACCTCGCCCAGCCGCAGGCTCTCGTCCAGGCGGGCGTCGTCGTAGATGAACACCACCTGGAAGACGGGGGTGTAGGCGAGCGACCGCTCCAGGTTCAGCTCCTCCACCAGCCGCTCGAACGGCAGGTCCTGGTGCGCCTGCGCCTCCAGCACCCCCTCGCGCACGCGGGCCAGGGCCTGCCGCACGCTGGGATCGCCCGCCAGCCGGGTGCGCACCGCCAGCGCGTTGATGAAGAAGCCGATCAGCTCCTCCGTCTCCAGCCGCGTGCGCCCCGCCACGGGGGTGCCCACCACCACGTCGGTCTGCCCGCTGTAGCGCGCCAGCAGCAGCTGGAAGGCGGCCAGCAGCGTCATGTACAGCGTGGCCCCCTCGCGCCGGCTGAGCTCGCGCAGCCGCTGCGTGAGCTCGGGCGACAGGGCCAGCGCGTGGCTGGCCCCGCGGGCGCTGGCCACGGCCGGCCGCGGCCGGTCGGTGGGGAGCTCCAGCACGGCGGGCGCGCCGGCCAGCCGCCCGTGCCACCAGGCGAGCTGCCCCTGCAGCACCTCGCCCTGGAGCCAGCCGCGCTGCCACACCGCGTAGTCGGCGTACTGCACCGGCAGCTCCGGGAGCGCGGCCGGCTCGCCCCGCAGCGAGGCCGCGTAGAGCGCCGTCACCTCGCGCACCAGCAGCCCGGCCGACCAGTCGTCGCTCACGATGTGGTGCACGGTGAAGAGCGCCACCGCCTCGTCGGCGGCCAGGCGCAGCAGCGTGCAGCGCACCAGCGGCCCGCGCGCCAGGTCGAAGGGCCGCAGCGCCTCGGCGCGCGCCAGGCGGCGGGCCAGCGCCTCGCGCGCCGCCGCGTCGACCGCGGACAGGTCGACGACGGCGACGGGGACGGGGGCGGGCGGGGCGATCACCTGCACCGGGTCGCCCCCGGGCCCCGAGGCGAAGGTGGTGCGCAGCACCTCGTGACGGCGCACCACGCCGGTGAGCGCCGCGGCCAGGGCGGCCGGGCTCAGCGCGCCCCGCATCCGCAGCGCGGCGGGGATGTTGTACGCCGCGCTCCCCGGCTCCAGCCGGTCGATGAACCACAGCCGCTGCTGCGCGAACGAGAGCGGGAGCGCGCCCGCGCGCACCACCGGCACCAGCGGCGGCGCCTCGGGGCCCGCAGCGCCGCCGCGCGCGGCCTCCACGCGGGCGGCCAGCTCGCGCACCGTCTGCGCCTCGAACACCGTGCGCAGCGGCAGCTCCACCGCGAAGGCGGCGCGCACCCGCGAGAGGAGGCGCGTGGCCACCAGCGAGTGCCCGCCCAGCTCGAAGAAGTTCTCGTCCACCCCCACGCGGTCCAGCCCCAGCACCTCGCACCAGATCCCCGCCAGCACGTCTTGCGACGCCCGCCGCGGGGCCGTGAACGCCCGCTCCGGCGCCCCCTCCTCGGGCGCGGGGAGCGCCTTGCGGTCGACCTTGCCGTTGGGCGTGAAGGGGAGCTCGGCCAGGGAGACGAAGAACGACGGCACCATCGGCTCGGGAAGGCGCTCGCGCAGGAACGCGCGCAGTTCGCGCGCGTCGGCCGCGGCGCCGGGCGCCGGCACCACGTAGGCGGCCAGGCGGTTCTCGCCGTTCGCGTCCGGGTGCGCCACCACGGCGGCCTCGGCCACGCCGGCGTGCTCCACCAGCACCGCCTCGACCTCGCCCGGCTCGATGCGGTGGCCGCGCACCTTCACCTGCTCGTCCACCCGCCCCAGGAACTCCAGCTCGCCCGCAGCCAGCCAGCGCACCCGGTCGCCCGTGCGGTACATGCGCGCACCCGCCACCCCGGCGAAGGGGTCGGCCACGAAGCGCTGGGCCGAGAGCGCGGCGCGGCCGCGGTAGCCGCGCGCCAGCAGCGGCCCGCCCACGTACAGCTCCCCCGCCACCCCGGGGGGCACCGGCTCGCCGTCGGCGCCCAGCACGTACAGCGCGCGCTGCGCGATGGGCCCGCCGATGGGCACCGCCCGGCCGGGCGCCGCCCGGTCGGCGTCGTCCAGGTCGTGCGCGGTGGCGGTGATCACCGCCTCGGTGGGGCCGTAGGCGTTCACCACGCGCACCCAGGCGCCCTCCACCCAGCGGGGCGCGGCCTCGGCGGGATAGGCCTCGCCGCCCACGGTCACCAGCCGCAGCGGGCCGGGGTCGGCGGGGCGCTCGTCGGCCTCCTGCACCACGCGGCGCCAGTACGCGGCGGTCAGGTCGGCCACGGTCACCCCCAGCGCGGCGCTGCGCTCGAACCACTCGCCCGGCGCCCAGGGCTCGCCGCCGCGCACCGCCACCGCCGCCCCCGCCACCAGCGGCGGAAGGATCTGCTCCAGCGAGGCATCGAACCCCAGGGCGGCGAACTGCAGGAAGCGGTCGCCGGGGCCCAGCCCGTACAGCTCCGAGAAGATCCGGCAGTGGGCCGCCGCCGGTCCGTGCTCCACCATCACCCCCTTGGGGCGGCCGGTGGAGCCGGAGGTGTAGATCACGTACGCCAGGTGCCCCGGCCCGGCGCCGCCCTCCGGGGGCGCGTCGTCCGCCCCGGCCACCTCGGGCCCGTCCAGCGCCAGCACGTCGGCGGGGTCGGCGCCCAGCCCGTCCACCACCTCCCGCACCGCGGCGCCGGCCACCACCACGCGGGCGCCCGAGTCCTGCAGCAGGTAGCGCAGCCGCTCGCGCGGGTAGCCGGGGTCGAGCGGGAGGTAGGCGCCGCCGGACTTCAGCACCCCCAGCAGCGCCGCCACCAGCTCCACCGACCGCTCCACGCACACCCCCACCAGCACCTCGGGGCCCACGCCGCGGGCGATGAGCGCGTGGGCCAGCCGGTTGGCGCGGGCGTCCAGGTCGCCGAAGGTGAGCGCGCGGCCGTCGTCGCCGACCACCGCCAGCTCGGCGGGGCGCAGCGCGGCCTGCGCCTCCACCAGCCCGTGCAGCGTCTCGCCGCCGGCCGGGCCGCCCAGGCCGGGGCGGTTCCACTCCACCAGCACCCGCTGCCGCTCGGCCGCCGTCATCCGCGGCAGCGCCGCCAGCGGCCGCCCGCCGTCGGCCGAGAGCTCGTCCAGCAGGTCGCGCAGGTGCGCGGCCATGCACTCGGCGGCGCCGCGCCCGAAGCGGGCCGACGCGTACGTCAGGTACAGCTCCAGGCCGTCGCGCGGCACCACCTCCAGCACCAGCGCGTAGCCGAACCCCGCCTCGGCGCGCACCTTCTCGAAGGCGCGCACCTCCACCCCGCCGGCGCGCACCGCGCGGGTGCCCACCCCCGGCAGGTTCTGGAAGGTGAGCATGCTGTCCAGCAGCGGCTCGCCCGCGTCCAGCCCGCTCCAGCGCTGCAGCTGCACGGGCGAGCAGTGCTCGTGCGGCCGGGCCTCGCCCTGCGCCTCCTGCAGCCGCCGCAGCCAGTCGGCCGCGCGGGCACCGCGCTCCACCCGCACGCGCACCGGCGCCACGGCCATGAAGGTGCCCAGCATCTCCCCCGCCCCGGGGAGCTCGGCCGGGCGCCCCGCGGTGGTGGCGCCGAACACCACGTCGCTCCCCGCCCCGTAGTCGGCCAGCGTCAGCGCCCAGGCGCCCTGCACCACCGTGTTCAGCGCCAGCCCGTGCCGCCGCGCGAAGTCGCGCACCCGCCCGGCCGCCTCGGCGTCGACCGCCACGGAGACCATCCCGTACCCGCCCTCTCCCGCGGGGGCCCCGCCGTCCAGCGCCGGCCGCCCCGGCTGGCAGCCGTGCAGCGCCCCGCGCCAGAAGGCCTCGCTGGCCACGGGGTCGCGCCCCAGCACCCACTCCACGTAGCGCTCGAAGCGCGGCGCCGGCGCCGCGGCGGGCTCCTCGCCGCGGCTGCAGGCGTCGTACGCCTCGAACAGCTCGCGCAGGAAGAGCGAGGCCGACCAGCCGTCCATCACCAGGTGGTGGCAGCTCCAGGCGAAGCGGTACGCCGCTTCCTCCACCCGCGCGCCCACCAGCCGCATCAGCGGGGCGAGGGAGAGGTCGAACCCGCGCCGCCGCTCCCCCTCCACCAGCGCGCGGAAGCGCCGCTCCCGCTCGGCTTCCGGGGCGCCGCGCCAGTCGTGCAGCGCCACGGCGGTCTCCACCCGCGCGCGCACCACCTGCAGCGGCCGGTCGAGCCCCTCCCAGAAGAACGCCGTGCGCGGCGCCGGGTGGCGGGCGATCACCCACTGCCAGGCACGCTCCAGCGCGCCCGCGTCCAGCTCGCCGTGCAGCGCGAAGGTGAGCTGCTCGACGTACGCGTCGCCGGCGGGTGCTTCGGCCCCCTGCGGGAGCATCAGCTCCTGCATGGGGGTGAGCGGATAGACGGATTCTACGTTTTCCATGCGTGCGTCACGGGCGCCGCGTACCGGCGGCGGGCGGTGGGGCTGAACGGGGTCGCTTGCGCAGGCGCGGAGGGACGGCGGACCGGAATCGCTCCGCCGTCCCTCTCGCCCCCGGAGCCGGTCCGGAGGATCGCCGTCTCCACGCGGGAGGCCGGCGAGGGTTCGATCGTGCGGGTCAGGTGCCCACGGGCTCGCCGGCGCCGCGCGCGTCGGCACGGCGGACCAGCGCGGCGAGCCGGTCCAGCTCCCCGGCGCCCACCGCGCCCGCCGCGAAGGCGGGCGGCGCGGAGCCGCCGGGTGCGGGCTCCGGCGCGGCGGGCGCCGGCGCGGCGGCGGCGCGGACGGCGCCGGCGAGCTGCGCCACCGTCTCGTGGCGGAAGAACTGCTCGGGGGTGAGGCGGATCCCCCAGCGCATGGCCTGGTGGATGATCTGGATGGCCTGCACCGAGTCGCCCCCCAGCTCGAAGTAGTTGTCGTCCACCCCCACCCGCTCGATCCCCAGCACCTCCTGCCACACCTGCTGGAGCCGCGCCTCCACGTCGAGCGCCGCGTCGGCCGCCGCGCCGGGGGCGGAGGCGGGCGCGTCGTCCGCGCCGAGGCCGGGGGCCGCGAGGTCGGCGGCGGCGGTCCGCCACGCCTCGAAGTCTTCGGGCGAGACCACCACCTGCGGCTCCAGGCGCGCGGCCAGGATGCGGGCCAGCGCCTCCACCCCCTCGGCGGGCTCGATGCCGCGGGGCGCGGCGGGCGCCTCGGCCAGGGCGGCCTCGTCCTCCTCGGCCAGGGCGCGCAGCTCGGCGCCGGGGTCCTTCATCCGCTTCTGCACGAAGCCGTCGACCTCCACCAGCACGCGCCCGTCGGGGTCGGCCAGGGTGAAGTCGAAGGTGAGGGTCTCGCCGTCGCCGCCCTCGCCCAGCAGGCGCGCCCAGCCGAACAGGTGCCGGGTCATCGGGGCGTGGATCTCCACCCGCCGGTAGCCGAAGGGGAGCCAGTAGCCCATCCCCGCCAGGAAGTTCTTGGCGATTCCCTGTGTGCGGTCGAGCAGCGCGGGGTGGAAGGCCATCTCCTCCAGGTCGGCCTCGAAGGCGGCGGGAAGCTCCAGCTCCAGCAGCAGCTCGCGCTCGCCCAGCCGCAGCCCGCGGATGCTGCGCCAGCGGGGGCCCAGGTCGTCCTCGCGGTCGTCCTCGCGCACGTCGGTGCGCTCGGCGCCGCAGCGCGCGCGGATGGCGTCCAGCTCCAGCCGCGGCGCCCCCGCCGGCGCGGGGAGCGCCACGCGCCCCAGCGCGTGGTCGCGCCGCGCGGCGCCCTGGCCGCTCCACACCGAGAAGCGCCAGCCGTCGCCCTCGCGCTCCAGCTCCAGCCGCTCGTCCTTCACCTCGCCGTCGCGCACGCGCAGCGGGTTGAGGAAGAAGACGTCGGTCAGGCGCACTGGCCGGTGGCGCTCCACGCCCAGCGCCGCGCGCACCATCTCCACGTACGCCACCCCCGGCACCACCGCGTGCCCGGCGATGCGGTGCTCGTCCACCACCCAGCGCCGCTCGGGCGACATGGCCGTGGAGAAGAGCGCGCCGGCCTCGCCCTCGCGCAGGACGTCGTCCAGCAGCGGGTGGCCCACCGCGCGCACCGCGGCCGGCGAGGACCCCGCCCGCGCCCGCGCCGCCATCCCCACCCGCTCCCACGCGGGCCAGTCGACCGCCACGCAGTGCGTGCCGGTGCGCGCCCGGTAGCCGCGCGCGAAGGCGCCCAGGAAGGCGTTGGCCGCGGCGTAGTCGGCCTGCCCCGGGCGCCCGGCCAGCGCCATCCGCGACGAGCAGAGCACCACGAAGTCCAGCCCGGGGTCGGGGAACAGCGCCTCGATCACCCGGGCGCCGCCCAGCTTGGGCGCCAGCACCGCCGCCACGGCCTCGGGGGCGCGGGTGCGGATCAGCCCGCCGCCGGCGATCCCGGCGGCGTGGATCACCCCGTGCACGGCGCCGAAGCGCGCCTCGGCCGCGTCCACCGCGCCCCGCATCTCCTCCAGCTCCGCCGCGTCGGCCCGGTGCACCAGCACCCGCCCGCCCGCCTCCTCCATCTCCGCCAGCCGCTCCAGGGTGCGCCGCACCGGGTCGGCCGGGCCGTGCGCCCGCCGGAAGGCGTCCCACTCCGCGCGCGGGGGAAAGGCCGAGCGCCCGGTGAGCACCAGCCGCGCGCGCACCGTGCGCGCCAGCCAGCCGGCCACCTCCAGCCCGATCCCCCCCAGCCCGCCGGTGACCAGATACACGCCGCCCTCGCGCAGCAGGGCGGGCGGGGCGGCGTCGGCCGGGAGGCGCACCGGCTCGAAGGCGCGCAGCCAGCGCCGGCCGCCGCGGTACGCCACCAGCGGCTCGCGGCCAGAGAGCGCCTCCCACGCCAGCCGCTCCACCAGCCGCGCCGCGTCCCAGTCGGCCTGGGGGAGCGCCACGTCCACGCAGCGGCAGTCGATGGAGGGATATTCGGCCGCGATCACCGGCGCCGCGCCGGCCAGCGTGGCCCCCTCCGGGCGGTCCAGGTCGCCCCCCGCCACCTCCTGCGCCCCCGCGGTGACCAGGGTGAGGCCCAGCGGGGCCCCGCCCCCCGCGCCCAGCGCGCGCACCAGCGCCAGCACCCCGCGCAGCCCGCCGTCCCCCTCCCCGGGAGAGGGCGCGGCGTTCCACAGGTGCACCACGCGGCGCGGGCGGCGATCCTCGCCCAGGGTGTCCAGCAGCCGCGTCCACTCCGCGGCCGACCCGGCGTCCAGCGCGAAGGCGTCGTCGCCCAGGCGCGTGAAGGCGCCGCCGGGGCGGACCTGCACCACCGCGGCGCCCGCGGTCTGCAGCCGCCACGCCAGCCGGGCGCCCAGGCCGTCCTCGTGCGCCAGCACCAGCCAGGGCCCGGCCGCGGCCAGGGCGGCGGCGGCGGGCGCGGGCATGGCCCCGGGCGCCTCGCGCCAGGCGGGGAGGTGGAACCAGTCCGCCAGCTCGCCCCGCTCCCCCGCGCCGCGCGCGGAGAGGACCGCGCCGGCGCCGGCCGCGGGCGCGTCCACCCAGTGGCGGGTGCGCTGGAAGGGGTAGGTGGGGAGGGGAACGCGCCGACGCGGCGCGCCGTGCAGCGCCTCCCAGCGCGGCTCCACGCCGGCCAGCCAGAGCTGCCCCGCCGCCTGCAGCATCGACTCGTACGCGCCCGTCTCCTCGCGCGGGGCGGGGAGCGAGGCCAGCATCACCTGCCCGGCGCGCTTGCGCGGGTGCCAGCGCGCCATGGAGCGCAGCGAGCGCCCGGGGCCCACCTCCAGCAGCACCGCGTCCGGCTCGCCCAGCAGCGCCTCCACGCCCTCGCCGAAGCGCACGGTGCGGCGCAGGTGCTCCACCCAGTAGCCGGGGTCCACCGCCTCCTCCGGGGTGATCCACCGCCCGGTGAGGTTGGAGACCCAGGGGATGCGGGGCGGCGAGAGGGGGGTGCGCGCCACCTCGGCGCGGAAGGCCTCCAGCACGGGGTCCATCATCCACGAGTGGAAGGCGTGCGAGGTGCGCAGTGCCCGCGCGGCCACGCCGCGGGCCTCCAGCGCCTCGCGCAGCGCATCCACCGCCGCCGCCGGCCCGGACACCACGCACAGCTCCGGGCCGTTCACCGCGGCCAGCGACAGCTCGCTCCCCAGCAGCGCCGCGACCTCGGCCTCGGGAAGGGGCACGGAGAGCATCCGCCCCTCGGGGAGCGCCTGCATCAGCGCGCCGCGGGCCGCCACCAGCCGCGCCGCGTCGGCCGGCGCCATCACCCCGGCCACGCACGCCGCCGCGTACTCGCCGATGCTGTGCCCCAGCATCCCCGCCGGCTCGACGCCCCAGGCGCGCCAGAGCCCGGCCAGCGCGGCTTCGACCACGAACAGTGCCGGCTGCGCGTTGGCGGTGTCGCGCAGCGCCGCGTCCGCCGCCTCCTCTTCCCCGGCCGCGGGGAAGAGGAGGGCGCGGAGGTCGGCGGCCACGTGCGGCGCGGCCAGCTCCAGCAGCCGGTCGAGCGCGGCGCGGAAGGCGGGCTCGGCCTCGTACAGCCCGCGCGCCATCCCCGCGTGCTGCGCTCCCTGGCCGGGGAAGAGGAAGTAGACGGGGCGGCGCACCGGCTTCTGCGCCCGCGTGACCACCCGCTCGGGGGCCAGCGACTCCAGCGCGGCGAGCGCGTCGTCGCGGCCGGCGCACACCAGCATGCGGCGGTTCTCGAAGCGCTCGCGCCCGGCCTGCAGCGTCCACGCGACGTCCGCCAGCTCCGCCTCGGGATGGGCGCGCAGGTGGGCGGCCAGGCGGCGGGTGGCCGCCTCCAGCGCGGGCTCGCCCTGCGCCGAGAGCACCAGCAGCTGCAGGGCCTGCGCGGGCGGCGCGGGCGCGGGCTCCGGCGCCTCCTCCAGCACCAGGTGCGCGTTGGTGCCGCCCAGGCCGAAGGAGCTCACCCCCGCGCGCCGGGGCGCCGCCCCGGCCTCCCACGGCCGCAGCGCGTCGGCCACGCGGAAGGGCGTGGCGGCGAAGTCGATGGCGGGGTTGGGCCGGGTGAAGTGCAGGCTGGGCGGGATCTGCCGGTGCACCAGCGCCTGCACGGTCTTGATCAGCCCCGCCACCCCCGCCGCGGCGTCCAGGTGCCCCACGTTGGTCTTCACCGAGCCCAGCGCGCAGAAGCCGCTGCGCGCGGTGCCGCGGCGGAAGGCCGCGGTGAGCGCCTGCACCTCGATGGGGTCGCCCAGCGCGGTGCCGGTGCCGTGCGCCTCCACGTAGCCGATGGACTCGGGCGGCACGCCGGCCAGCGCCTGGGCGGAAGCGATCACGGCCGCCTGGCCGTCCACCCCCGGCGCGGTGTAGCCGACCTTGGCGCCGCCGTCGTTGTTCGTCGCCCACCCGCGCACCACGGCGTGGATGGTGTCGCCCGCGGCGCGCGCGTCTTCCAGCCGCTTCAGCACCACCATCCCCGCCCCGTTCCCCGGCACCGTCCCGCGCGCGCCGGCGTCGAAGGCGCGGCAGTGGCCGTCGGGCGAGCCGATGCCGTGCTCGTGGTAGAGGTACCCGCTGCGCTGGGGCACGGCCACGCTGACGCCGCCGGCCAGCACGGCGTCGCACTGGAAGTCGGCCAGCGCCTGGCACCCCATCGCCACCGCCACCAGTGAGGTGGAGCAGGCGGTCTGCACCGTGACCGCGGGGCCGCGCAGGTCCAGCTTGTAGGCGATGCGGGTGGCCAGGTGGTCGTTCTTGTTGTGGATGGAGGCCTGGAAGGCGCCGGCGCTCCCCGCCAGCCGTCCCGCGGGCGCCAGGTTGTGCAACAGGTAGGCGGGCCCCCCCGCGCCGGCGAACACGCCGATGGCGCCCGGGTAGCCGCGGGCGCGCAGGCCGGCGTGCTCCAGCGCCTCCCACGCCACCTCCAGCAGCAGGCGGTGCTGGGGATCGGTGATCTCCGCCTCGCGCGGGGTGAAGCCGAAGAAGCGCGCGTCGAACGTCTCCACCCCCTCCACGATCCCGCGCGCGGGCACGTAGTGCGGGTCGCGCCGCTCGGCCGGGCCGGGGCCGCCGGGCTCCAGCTCGTCTTCCGCGAAGCGGCGGATCGACTCCACGCCCAGGCGCAGGTTCTCCCAGAAGGCGTCCACGTTCTCCGCGCCCGGAAAGCGTCCGGCCATGCCCACGATGGCGATCTCGTCCATGCCTTCTCTCACACCCGTTTCAAAAAGAAGCCGGATCCGCGCGGTGCCTCGCCCGCGCCGATGGTCGTATCCGTCTCCGCGCCGTCTGAATGCGCGTGGGAATCGAAATTTTCCAGAAGGGACACCTGTACCGCGACACCGCCGGGGCGGGCTCCACCTTTAGCTGCAGATGGGCTGCAGCGATGCCTGCACAATCCTCCACCTGCACCCCTGAAATGTCATCCTGAGCGTCGCCGCTGGACGAAAGCGCGTCTGCCCCACAGCTTGGCGGCGACCGAAGGACCTGTAGCCACGGCAGCACCACACTTCGCCATCAGCAGGGTGAACCATGATCGCAGTGGGCGCTTCGGCCGCTCGGGTCCGAGCGCCGGCTCTAGATCCTTCGGGCGCCGCCCGGCGTTCGTGCGAGTCTGGATCGGCGCTGCGGCGGCGCTCAGGATGACATTCTCTTTGTTCTTCGGGCGAATCGGCAGGTTGGGGCCCTGCAACCAAACCTGACCCTAGAATTTCGATGGACTCGGCGCGAGCGCCGGCCGGCAGTGACTGGAATCAGCTCTCGCCGGCTGAGCGGCGGCGGCGCTCCATGGCCTCGCGCTGGCGGGCGGCGCGCGCCTCGGCGTCGGCCACGGCGGACACCGCGCCGGAGCCCGGGGACGCCTCGCGGCCCAGGCGCTCCGCCAGCTCGGCGATGGTGGGGTACTGGAACAGCTCCACCAGGGTGATCCGCTCGCCGAGCCGCGCGACCAGGCGGTCGTACACCTGCACGATCAGCAGCGAGTTGCCGCCCAGCTCGAAGAAACGGTCGTGCACCCCCACCCGCTCCACGCCGAGCACCTCGCTCCAGAGGCCGGCCAGCGTCTCCTCCAGCTCGCCGCGCGGCGCCACGTGCGCCGCCGGGGGCGCCGCCAGCGGGCGCGGATCGGGGAGCGCGCCCCGGTCCACCTTGCCGCTGGAGGTGCGGGGCAGCCCGGCCAGCGGCACCACCAGCGAGGGGGCCAGGAACTCGGGAAGGCGGGCCCTCAGCGCGGCACGTAGCTCCCCCTGGAGCGCGTCACCCTCTGCGCCGGGGCGCGGGACGTACCAGGCGACCAGCTCCTCGTCGCCCCGTCCCAGGTCGCGTACGGCCGCCGCTGCGGCCGCGACGCCGGGGTGCTCCATGAGCACGGCCTCCACCTCCCCGAGCTCCAGCCTGACCCCCCGCACCTTCACCTGTCCGTCGGCGCGCCCGCGGTACTCCAGCCGCCCGTCCGCGTGCAGCCGCGCCAGGTCGCCGGTGCGGTACATCCGCGCGCCCGGCGCGCCCAGCGCGTCGGGAACGAAGCGCTCGGCGGTGCGCGCGGGCTGGCCCAGGTACCCGCGCGCCACCCCCGGGCCCGCCACGCACAGCTCCGCCTCCACCCCGGTGGGCACCGGCCGCAGCGCCCCGTCCAGCAGGCGCACCGCCAGGTTGGCCAGCGGGCGCCCCAGCGTGGGCGCGGTCCCCGGCTCGATCCGCGCGGCGGTGGCGTCCACCGTGGCCTCGGTGGGGCCGTAGACGTTGAAGGCGGCGGTGGCCGGCAGCTCGCCCAGGCGCGCCCACAGCGCGGGGTCCACCGCCTCGCCGCCCACCAGCAGCAGCGCGGGCGCGGGGAGAGCCGGGCCGCCCAGGCCGGCGGCCAGCAGCCCGCGCAGCTGCGTGGGGGTGCAGTCGAGCGCGTCCACCCCCCACTCGCCCAGGCGCGCGGCCATCCGGCGCGGGTCCAGCCGGTCTTCCTCGGGAACCGTGCACAGCGTGTGGCCGTTCAGCAGCTGGATCCACTGCTTCACCGAGGCGTCGAAGGCCGCGGGCGCGTTCATCGCCACCCGCAGCGGCGCCGGGTGCCCCGCGTACACGTCGCGCTCCAGCGCGCGGGCCAGGTGCACGGCCGAGCGGTGCTGCACCATCACCCCCTTCGGCCGCCCCGTGGAGCCCGAGGTGTAGATCACGTACGCCAGGTTGCCGGGCGACACCTCCACCGCGGGCGGGTCGGCCGGGAGCGCCTCCAGCCGCGCCGCGTCCGCGTCCAGGCGCAGGACCGCCGGCGCGCCGGCCAGGCGCTCCGCCAGCGACGCCTGCGTCACCCCCACGCGGATCCCGGCCTCTGCGGCCATGTACGCCAGCCGCTCGGGGGGATACGCCGGGTCCATCGGCACGTACGCCCCGCCCGCCTTCAGCACCCCCAGGATGGCCACCAGCAGCTCGGGCGAGCGCTCCAGCAGCACTGCCACCCGCGCCTCGGGACCCACGCCCAGCGCGCGCAGCGCGTGCGCCAGCCGGTTGGCGCGCGCGTCCAGCGCGGCGTAGGTCAGCGACTGCCCCCCCGCCACCACCGCCTCGCGGTCGGGGGTGCGCGCCGCCTGCCGCTCGAAGGCACCGTGCAGCGTGACGTCCTCGAGCAGCCCCGCGGCCGCGTCGCCCTCGAGCGCGGCGCGCACCGCGTCGCCCTCGGCGCGCGGGACCAGCGCCAGCTCGCCCAGCGGGGCGTCCGGCCGGGCCAGCGCGTCGTCCAGCAGCAGCTCCAGCCGCGCCGCGATCCGCTCCACCTCGGCGCGGTCGACCGCGCCCGCGTCGTGACGCAGCTCCAGCCGCACGCCCTCGTCCCGCCGCACCGCGCAGAGCCGGAGCGCGAAGCGGTCGGTGCACGCCGCCGCGCCGTCCAGCGCGAACGCCACCCCGCCCGCCGGCTCGGCCCCGGGCCACGCCTGCCACTCGAACCCCAGGGCGTGGAAGCCGGGGCGCTGCGGGGCCCCGGCCGGGTCCTGCCAGTAGTAGTCCTGCCACTCGTGCGCATCGGCCAGCGCCTCGGCGGCGGCGTGGCACGCCGCGCGGAAGGAGCCGCGCGGGGCCACGCGGCAGGCCAGCGGGACCGTGCGGGCGAAGGGGCCGATCGCCCCGTCGAGCCCCTCGAACACCCGCCCGTCGCAGGCCACGCCCAGGGTGAGCTCGACCTCCCCCGAGAGCCGCGCCAGCAGCGCCTGCCACGCGGCCAGCAGCACCGCCTGCTCCGCGACCCCCTCCGCGGCGGCGAATGCCGCCAGGCGTGCCGCGGCCTCCGCCGGGAGCGGCCGCGCCAGCGACGCGGGCGCGAACCCCCTCCCGCCGTCGGCGCCCTCCAGCGCCGCCAGGCGCGGCTGGCCCGTCGCGGCGAGGTCGCGCTGGCGCCACACGTCGCGCCCGGCCTCCGATTCGCCGGACTCCAGCAGGTCGTTCAGCACGTCGGCCACGTCGGCGTACTGCACGGCGGGCTCGTCGCCTCCCTCCCCCGCACAGGCGCGGGCCAGGTCGCGCACCAGCACGGGGAGCGACCCCTCGTCGGCGCAGAGGGCGGGGAGGGAGAGGAAGAGGAGGTGCCGGTCCGCCCCGACGCGCACGAGCAGGGCCTCCAGCAGCGGGCCCTGCTCGTAGGCGAAGGGCGGGTGCTCCGCGGGGTCCATCCATGCGTCGCCGCGGCGGGTGCGCTCCCCCTCGTCCAGCCCGCTCCAGTCCTCCTCCGGCAGCGGCGGGCCGGCGGCCTCGTCCACCGCCTGCACGGGAAGGCGCACGGCGGGGATGAAGGCGAAGCGGGTGCGCAGGATCTCGTGGCGCTCCACCACGGCCGCCAGGGCGCGCTCCAGCGCTTCCGCCCGCAGCGGCCCGGTGACGGCCACGCGGGCGCTCACGCGGAAGGGGGCGTCGGGGCGGCCCTCCTGCAGCAGCCAGAGCCGCCGCTGCTGGGGCGACAGCCGGAAGTGCAGCACCGGGGCCTCGGCGACCGGCGTGCTCACGCGCCCACCGGGGCCGCGTCGTCCCAGGCGAAGGGGTCGGCCATGGCGGTCAGGATTCGCCGGGCGCCGCGGAAGGGGTCGCGGGCGTGCGCGGTCAGCATGTTGTCCAGCAGCAGCAGGTCGCCCTGCTCCCAGGGGACGCGCACGGTGGCCCGGGCGTAGGCGTCGCGCAGCGCGTCGGTCACCTCGGGCGGGATGGGCGACCCGTCGCCGTAGAAGGTCTGGTTGGGAAGCTCGTCTTCCCGGAGCGCGGCCAGCAGCACGTCGCGGGTGCGCGGCTCCAGCGTGCTCACGTGGAAGAAGGTGGCGTGGTTGAACCACACCGGCTCGCCCGTGCGCGGGTGGAGCGCCGAGGCGCGCCGCACCTGGCGGGTGCGCAGCCGCTCTCCGCCCAGCCACTCGAACTCGATGCGGTTCTCGCGGCAGTACGCCTCCGCCTGCGCGCGGTCGTCCGTCTGGAAGGCGTCCTGCCACGCCAGCCCCAGCCCCGTGCCGAAGTTGCGCACGTACAGGTAGCCCTTCTCCTCGAAGGGGCGGCGCAGCTCGGGGGAGAGCAGGCGGTACACCTGGCGCACGTCGGCGATGGGGGTGGCGCCGCCCTCCTCGGCCGGCGTCACGCACAGGAAGAGGATCTTCAACGGAAAGGTCAGGTTGTACGACTGCTCGTTGTGCAGGAAGATGCTCTGGTCCGGCGGGTGGTCGGTGGAGGTGTAGACGCGTCCCGCCACCTGCGTGCGCGGCGACGAGCGCTCCTGGTAGGTGAGCGCGCCGGCCGACACGGCCGCGGTGAAGCGCTCCAGGTCGTCCGGCCCCGACAGGCCGAAGCCGCGCAGCAGCACGCCGCCGTGCTGGTCGAGCGCGGCGTGGACCTGCTCGCGGTTGGCCCGCGCCCACTCGGCCGCGTCCACCCCGTCCATGGCCGGGCGGAACACCAGCGGCAGCGTGGCGCCGGCCGGCGGGGCCTCGGTGCGCACGGGCTCGTCGGCGGCCATGCCGCGGCCGGGCCTCCGGGCGAACGGCGCGTTCCTGGGTGCGATGGGAAGACGGTCCATGCTGGGCTCCTGGTGGAGTGCGCGTGGGTGATGCCGGCGGATTCGCCCGGCCTTCGATCGAAGCCTGGCGATCTGGATCAACGGATTCGATCAGGGGATGCGAAGCACGCCGCGCGTGTCGGGCATCGGGCGAAGGAGACCGGGTTCACTCGACGGCGTCTTCGTTCGATGCACGGAATTTCTCTCGATGACCCGTCGTTCGATCGCCCCGATCCAGGGGCGGATGAAACGACGCGGTCTCGTCGCGCGGCGAAGCGCTGGATCGGTACGTCCGGCTCGGCCTCGGGATGGACGGCACGCTCCCGCGCGGTCCGGGCAGCCGCTCGCTCCCCGGCTCACCCGCCGCCCATCTCGCCGCGCGCGATGCCGTTGCGGATGCGGACGGCCCGGGCGCCGGCCCTCGGGTCGGGGGCGATGCGCGTGGTGACGACCTCGACCACGTGTACGGCGCCGTTCAGCGTCACCTCCCGCCCGTCACGCCGCACCGAGATGGCGAAGGGGGCTCCCTCGGCCGCGCCGCCGTAGCGCTCGCGGTAGGCGGCGGCGAAGTCCTCCCCTGTGACCGCCACGTCGCCCAGGCGCAGGAGCTGGTCGCCCACCTGGACGCCGGCGCGCTCGGCCACGCCGCCCGCCGCCACCGCCTGCACCCGCACGCCGCCCGTCGAATCGCCCTGCGTGCTCATCCCCAGGCGCGGCACGCGCGCGGTGTCGGCCTGCAGGCGCAGCCCCGCCAGCGGCAGCACCTCCGCATACGGGAAGGGATCGCGCCCGGCCACGTAGCGCGCGGCGAAGCCGGCGAACGAGCGGCCGCCGGCGGCGCGGCTCACCGCGGCCCACCACTCGTCGGCGGTGAAGCCGCGGCCGTGCCGGTAGGCGGCCTCGTAGAGCGCGCGCATCACGGTGTCGAGCGAGCGCCGGTTGTCGCTGGCGTCGCGGATCATCACGTCGAGCAGGAAGCCGGCGAGCGCGCCCTTGGGGTAGTACAGCGCCTCCGTGCCGTCCTGCGGGCGGATCCAGGTGCTGAGCGAAGCGGCTTCGAGCGCCGTCGGCGGCGCGGCGTCCACCGCCCGCATCTTCGCCGTCAGGTTGGCCCACAGGTACGCCTCGGACACCACGCCGCCGCGGGTGATCGACAGCGGCGCGTAGTAGTCGGTGATCCCCTCGCTCACCCAGAGCCAGGCGGTGGGCATCCACCGGTCGTAGCGGTAGGGCCACAGCTCCGCGGGCCGCAGCCGCTTGACATTCCAGGCGTGGAACATCTCGTGGGCGGTGAGGTCCAGGAGCTGCGCGTGGCCGATCATCTCCGGGGCGTAGAGGTCGAGCTGGCCGCGCGCGTGCTCCAGCGGGCTCGCGCCGCCGAAGCCCTCGGGGAACACCATCATGGTGGTGTAGTCGGGCCAGGGCGTGTCGTTGAACACCGCGGCCTCCACGGGCGCCATCGCCCGGATCGCCCGCCACACGTCCACCCGCGGGCCGCCCCCGAGCGCGCCGGCGGGATACGTCGCCAGGCGGTGCCACCTCCCCGCGACCTGCGCGCTGTCCAGGTCGAAGCGGCCCACGAAGAAGGGCATGTCGACCAGGTCGTGGTAGCTGCCCTCGCCGTAGGTGAAGCGCCCTGGCCGGGGGCGCATGCCGGTGGCCACGTTCCACCCCGCGTCGGTGTGGATGGTCACGGTGGCCGGGAACTCCAGGCTGCGCCCCTCGGGGTAGAGGAAGACGTTGGTGCCGTTGAAGAACGCGAAGTCCGGCCGGCTCCACGCCATGGCGTTGTCGAGCGAGTCGGCCCGGTAGGTGAACGACACGGTGACCGGGCCCGCGCCGGCGGGCCGCACCCGCCAGGTGTCGGGGTCCACCTTGTCCCAGGTGACGGGGGCGCCGCGCTGGGTGGCGTCGAAGGCGCTCACCCAGTGCGCGAAGTCGCTCACCTCGTACGCCCCCGGCGTCCACGCCGGGAGCGACAGCAGCACCGGCTCGCGCGACGCCGCGTCGAAGGTCAGCGCGACGCTCAGCGACCGCTCGCGCGCCGTGGCCGCGGTGAACGTCACCTCGTAGCGGAGGTTCGAGACCGGCGCGGAGCGGAGGGGGCCGGCGGCACGCTGGGCGGCAGCCAGGCCCGGGGCGAGGATCGCGGCCACGGCGAGGGCGGCCGCGCGTCTCGGCAGCGAAGGCATGCTACGGCTTCCCCGCCGGGGCTTCGGCGCGGCCGGGGCGCAGCGCGCCGAGCTTCTGCAGGCGCAGCGCGCGCAGCCGCTCCAGCTCGTGGCCCCGGCGTTCCGCCTGGACGGCGGCGAGGCGGGCGGCCAGGGTGCCCACCGGCTCGTCGGGCGCCGCCGCGGCCATCGCCGCGGTGGCCTCGAACTGCTCCGCCAGCGCGGCGATGGTGGAGGCCGGGAAGAGGTCGGTGGCGTAGCGCCACAGGCAGCGGAAGCCGCCCGCCTCTTCCGACACCAGCAGCGACAGGTCGAACGGCGCGGCGGCGAGCGGCGCCGGGAGCAGCGCCATGGTGAGCGTGGGAAGCGCCGGGAGCGGCACCGGCGCGGCGTCCAGCACCAGCATGGTCTGGAAGAGCGGGTTGCGGCCGGGGTCGCGCGCCGGGTTCAGCGCCTCCACCAGCGTGTTGAACGGCAGCTCCTGGTGCGCGTAGGCGCCGAGCGTGGTCTCGCGCACGCGCCGCAGCAGCTGGCGGAAGGTGGGCTCGCCCGACAGGTCGGTGGAGAGCACCAGCTGGTTCACGAAGTGCCCCACCACCCCCGCCAGCCGCTCGTCGCCCCGACTCGCCACGTCGGTGCCCACCACCACCGGCGTCGCGCCGCCGCGGGCGTGCAGCACCGCCGTGAACACCGCCAGCAGCGCCATGAACGGCGTGGCCCGCTCGCTCCGCGCCAGGGCGCGCAGCGCGTCGGCGGTGCCGGCCGCGACCCCCGAGGCGTGCTGCGCCCCGCGGAAGGTGGGGACCGGCGGCCGCGGACGCTCGGGGGCCATCCCCTGGCCCCCGGGGGCGGCGCGCATCCGCTCCGTCCAGTACGCCAGCTGCCCGGCCAGGCCGCCCGACGCCAGCCGCGCGCGCTGCCACACCGCATAGTCGGCGTACTGCAGCGGCAGCGGCGCCAGCGGCGAGGGCCGGCCCGCGGCGAAGGCCGCGTAGAGCTCGCCCAGCTCGCGCGCCAGCACCCCCAGCGACCACCCGTCGCACACCACGTGGTGCAGGGTGAGGAGGAGAACGTGCTCGCGGGGCGAGAGGCGCAGCAGCCGCGCGCGCACCAGCGGCGCACGGTCCAGCGCGAACGGGTGTGCCGCCTCGGCGGCGCCGATCCGCTCCGCCTCGGCCGAGGCCGAGGGCGGGCACAGCGCCGACAGGTCCAGCACGGGAAGCGCCAGCGGCCGCGGCGGGTGGACGCGCTGCACCGGCCGCCCCCCCGCGGCGGCGAACGAGGTGCGCAGCGCCTCGTGGCGCGCGGTCAGCTCGTTCAGGCTGCGCCGCAGGGCGCCGCGGTCCAGCTCGCCGCTCAGCCGCACCGCGCCGGCCAGGTTGTAGGCCGCGTTCCCCGGCCGCAGCCGGTCCAGGAACCAGAGCCGCTCCTGCGACGAGGAGAGCGGCAGCGCCCCTCCGCGCGCCGCGGGCCCCAGCGGCGCGGGCGCGCCGTCGTCTCCCTCCCCGGCCGCCGCCCGGGCCACCGCGCGGGCGTAGCCCTCCAGCGTGGTGTGGTCGAACACGGCGCGCAGCGGCACCTCCACCCCCAGCGCCTCGCGCACCCGCGCCGCCACCTTCCCGGCCAGCAGCGAGTGCCCGCCCAGCGCGAAGAAGTCGGCGCCGCGGCCCACCCGCTCCACCGCCAGCAACTCGGCCCAGATCGCCGCCACCACCTCTTCGGCGGGGGTGCGCGGGGCCGCCTCGCCGCCGGCGTCGGCGCGCGGGGGCGCGGGGAGCGCGCGCCGGTCGAGCTTGCCGTTGGGCGTGCGCGGCAGGGCGTCGAGCACCACGAACGCCGCCGGCACCATCGGCTCGGGGAGGCGCTCGCGCAGCCAGCGGCGCAGCGCGTCGGGCGACACGGGCTCGCCCCGGGGCACCACGTACGCCACCAGCCGCGGGCCGGCGCCGTCGTCGCGCGCGGCCACCGCCGCCTGGCGCACGCCGGGGTGCCCGCGCAGCGCGGCCTCCACCTCCCCCGGCTCGACGCGGTGGCCGCGCAGCTTCACCTGGTCGTCGGCGCGGCCCAGG
>Ga0070685_10000573_pt1 | contig 20575 bp, 15 predicted proteins | sample KBSS13LmetaG_FD_65651 | JGI IMG/M metagenome (GOLD analysis project Ga0070685, IMG submission 65651) | Switchgrass rhizosphere microbial communities from Kellogg Biological Station, Michigan, USA - KBS S1-3L metaG | ecosystem: Host-associated > Plants > Roots > Rhizosphere ...
ATCCTGGTGAGCCTGCCGGAGATGCACATGCCGGCGCTCACCCGCTTCGTCGACGGCACCGGGCCGGTGTTCGCCGGCAAGCTCTTCCCCTTCGCCTTCATCACCGTGGCATGCGGGGCCATCAGCGGCTTCCACGCGCTGGTCTCGAGCGGCACCACGCCCAAGATGCTCACCCGCGAGGGCGACGCGCGCTTCGTGGGCTACGGCGCCATGCTGATGGAGAGCTTCGTGGGGGTGATGGCGATGGTGGCGGCCGGCATCCTGGAGCCGGGCGTCTACTTCGCCATCAACGCCCCCGCCGGGGTAGTGGGCACCACCATGGCCGAGGCCACGCGCACCATCGCCGCCTGGGGCTTCGCCGTGACCCCGGCCGACATGCAGGCGCTGGCGCAGCGCGTGGGCGAGCAGACGCTGCTCGCGCGCACCGGCGGCGCGCCGAGCCTGGCGGTGGGGATGTCGCAGATCTTCTCGGGGGTGCTGGGGGGGAGCGCGCTGGCGGCGGTGTGGTACCACTTCGCCATCATGTTCGAGGCGCTCTTCATCCTCACCACCATCGACACGGGAACGCGCGTCGGGCGCTTCATGCTGCAGGAGCTGCTGGGGCACGTGTGGAAGCCGCTGGGGCGCACCTCGTGGTACCCGTCGATCGTGCTGAGCAGCGGACTGATGGTGGCGTTCTGGGGATATTTCCTCTACCAGGGCGTGGTGGACCCGCTGGGAGGGATCAACTCGCTCTGGCCGCTCTTCGGCATCAGCAACCAGCTCCTGGCGGCCATCGCGCTCTGCGTGGGCACCACGGTGCTGATCAAGATGGGGAAGGCGCGCTACGCCTGGGTCACGCTGGGTCCGCTGGCCTGGCTCGGCGCGGTGACCTTCACGGCCGGGTGGCAGAAGGTGTTCTCCGCCGATCCCAGGCTCGGCTTCCTGGCCCACGCCGACGCGATCCGCGCCAAGCTGGCGACGGGCGCGCTGCCCGCGGGCGCCAAGACCATCGCCGACGCCCAGCGGATGCTCTTCAACGACCGCATGAACGCGGTGGTGGCGCTCGTCTTCATGGCCGTGGTGGTGATGGTCTTCATCGCCTCCATCACCCAGTGGACCTTGATCCTGTCACGCCGGAGGCCTGCGGTGATGACCGAAACCCCCTTCGTCGCCAGCGCCTTCGCGGGGGATTGAGACGCGATCCGAGGCAGATTAAGGGTGTAGTAAGAGGGAGAATTCGACCGGGGAAGAGAAGATGAGCGATTCAGAATCTCCCGAACCGCGCGTGGACCGTAGCGCGTTCTCCGTCGTTTCGTTATTCGACGACTCGGGCGACCGGGCTTATTGGCACTCCCGCACGCCCGCCGAGCGCCTCCGCCACGCCGAAATCCTTCGTCGGATCAACTATGGACGTCGAGCTACCGAGCGACTTCAAAGAGTTCTTGAGGTTGCTCCGCTCCCATGGCGTTAGGTATCTGCTGGTCGGTGGCCATGCGGTGATCTACTATGACGCAGAGGCACGGAGAGGATCAGCCGCTTCTCTCCGTGCCTCTGCGTCTCTGTGTGAGATGCTGTTGACGGAACTCGATTGACTACAGAGCTTTGGAGTCGGCTCGTTCCATCCCGCTGGATCTCCTTCATGCCTGCCGCAACCCTCACCCCCGCCACTCCTCTCGCACCTCAACGGCCCAGCGCCCGCCACTCGCGCGCGGGCGCGCTGGTCTTTCGCGCGAAGGCCACGGTGTTCCGGCTGGGCCGCGCGGTGAGCGACCTGCGCGGCGGGCCGCGGCGCTACCCCCGTGGAGCCGCGCTGGAGAACGCCTCCGTGCTCGCCGAGTCGGAGACGCTGCTGTGGACGGAGGATGGCCCCGGCGAGCTGCCGCTGGTCGCGGGGAAGGTGCACAACCTGCGGCTTGCGTCGCGTCGCATCCACGGCGTCGAGCTTCCCGCCGGCGCGGTGTTCTCCTTCTGGGCGCAGGTGGGCCGGGCGTCACGGTCGCGCGGGTTCGTGGCGGGGCGCGAGCTGCGCGAGGGGTGCCTGATCCCCTCGGTGGGCGGCGGGCTCTGCCAGCTCTCGAACGCGCTCTACCACGCGGCGCTGCAGGCCGGCTGCGAGATCGTGGAGCGGCACCCGCACAGCCACCCCGTGCCCGGCTCCGCGGCGGAGGCCGGGCGCGACGCCACCGTCTTCTGGAACTACGTCGACCTGCGCTTCCGCTCCTCTGCCCCCCTGCGGGTGGAGGCGTGGATGGACGCGCGCACGCTGACCGTGCGGCTGCGCGGCCCACGCCCCGCGGAAGAGGCGGAAGCGCCGAAGGCTCCCGGGCGCGTGCGCGTGCTGCGGGTGCTGGGCGGTGGGCCGCGCAGCTGCGTGAGCTGCGGCGACGCGGCGTGCTTCCGCCACCTCGACGCGCCGGGCGGGCCGGCGGTGGGGCGCGCGGCGCACCTGGTGGATGCGTGGTCGCCGGAGCACGACCGCTGGCTGGTGGGCGAGCGCCGTGACGGCGACGTGCTGGGCGTGCCCCTCGACGGCCGCAGGTTCCGCAAGCCGCAGTACGCGTGGAGCACTGAGGGCGCGGCGCGCGTGCACCAGGGCTGGCGGGCGACGCTGGCGCGCGCGTGGCGGTCGCGGCGGCTGGCGGCGCAGGGCGCGGAGCGGCAGCGGGCGCTCCTGGCCGCGGCGGCCGCGCTGGCGGAGAGCTACGTCCCGATCCTGGACTACGACGTCACGCACGTGGTGGTGGCGCAGAACCTCCTTCCCTTCCTCTGGCGCGCCGGGCACCTGGGCGGGCGCACCTTCGACGTGCTGATGGCGGGCCCGCCGATGGCCGAGCTGCACGCCCGGCTCGACGCGGCGGCGCGGCTGCACCCCGGGAGCTCCACGCTGGCCGACTTCCGCACGGACGAGGCGCTGCTGCGCGACGAGGCCGAGGCGCTGGCCCATGCCCGGCGGATCGTCACGCCGCACCGCGACGTCGCCGCCCTCTTCCCCGGCCGGGCCGAGCTGCTGGAGTGGGCGAGCCCGGCGCCGCGCACGCGGCGGCCGAACGCGGGTCCGCGCCCGCGGATCGTGTTCCCCGGGCCCACGGCGGGGCGCAAGGGCGCGTACGAGCTGCGCGAGGCGCTGGCGGGGATGGAGGTGGAGCTGGTGGCGATGGGGTCGAGGCTGGAAGGCGCGGGCTTCTGGGGCGGGGTGCCCTTGGCCGCGCCGGAGGCGTACTGGCTGGACGGCGCCGACCTGGTCGTCCTCCCCGCGTTCGTGGAGAACCAGCCGCGGCGGCTGCTGGCGGCGCTCGCCGCGGGCGTTCCCGTGATCGCCACGCCCGCCTGCGGCCTGGGTGCGCGCGAGGGGCTCACGCTCGTTCCCGCCGGCGACGCCGCCTCCCTCCGCGAGGCGATGGAGATAGTGCTGGCCGCCCGCAGCGCTCCGGCCTGATCAGGCGTTCGTTACCGATCCTCGCACCAGTAGCCTTCAACGCAGGGGAGCCGGTAGTGGTCCTCCAGGTGGCCGGCAAAGGCCATCAACCCGTCTCCAATCGGCCCGCCGGGAAGGCCCGGGCCGGTCAGATAGACGCGGTAGTAGTAGCCGATGTGGCTCCAGTCGTCGCGCGCAGGGCGCAGGACCAGGCGTCGGCGGCCGCGGGCGCCCGGGTCGGGCTCGGTGACGCCGCACCATCCGGCGCCGGGGCGCGAGTGGTATACGGGACTGGGTGGAGGCGGGACGGTCTCCGCCCGCATCCGCACGCACACGCGCCCCGCGGGGAGCCGCGCGGACGACAGGATCAGCCGCGGCGCGCCGCACACGTCGGTGCGCACACGGCCGGGGCGGCAGACGCCGTAGCGTGCCGAGACCCACAGCCCGCCACCCGCAGCGATCGGATCGAGCACCAGCCGCTGCGTGCCGGGCTCCTCCGGCGGCGTCAGGTACACATGGTAGGTGGTGCGCGGGTGCCCGCGGTCGTCCCACACGTGGTAGCGCGTATCGCGCCACTGGTAGTGGCGGCCGTCGAAGACCGAGATCGAGGTGGGGCCGTCGCAACACGACATGTGCCAGTACTCGCTGATGTCGTGCCAGCCATGCGACCGTGAGCGAAGGATGGCGATGCTGGTGCCGCCGCCCGCGTGCACCTGCTGGAACCTGCCGCTGGAGAGCCTCCGGTAGATCCACCGCGCGCAGTTCGATCCACAGTAGCGCGATCCCTCCACCTCCCACTCGCGCACGCCGTCGCCGTTGAAGTCGCGCCGCGTGACGGTGATCCACTGCGCCAGCGAATCGACGCCGTACATCGCGATGTCGTCCTGGTCGTCTGCTGCGCGGAGGTCGGCGTAGAGGCGCTCCACCAGCGCGCGGGGCGGGCGGACGGGCTGTGGCGTCCGCTCCTGTGCGCGCGCGCCCGGTGCCAGGGCCGCGAGCAGGGCGAGGAGGACGAGCACGCGCGCGATCATCTCTCTTTCGCGGCTTCGCGTGAGGGCGATTACCGGCCGGACCGGCATTCGGTGCCAGGGACGCAGGGGAGCGTGTAGACGTCCCGCAGGCTCCAGGCGAACGACATCAGCGCGCCCACCGCGTCCCCCTCCAGCTTGCCCGGGAGGCCGGGGCCGGTGAGGATCACGTCGTACGCCGCCGCCAGCTGCGCCCAGTCGCGGCGGGTGGGGCGGACGACCAGCCGGCGGCCCGCGCCGCCGCCCGGGACCGCCGCGGCCGTGGTGACGCCGCACCAGCGCTCGTCCGGCGCGGAGGCGTACGGCGGATCGTTCTCCTCGTTGCGGAACCGCGCGCAGGCGCGCCCCGAAGGGAGCCGCGCCGACTGCAGGACGAGCTGCGGCGCGCCGCACTCGCCCTCGCGGCCGCGCGGGCAGACGTCGTGGCGGGCGGAGATCCAGAGCCCGCCGCCGGCGTCCATCGGGTCCAGCGCCAGGCGCCGCCGGCCGCGCGCGCCGGGGTCGGCGAGGGAGACGTGGTAGACGGTGCGCGCCGGCTTCCCCCGCTCCTCCTCGCGGTACTCGGTGTCGCGCCAGGCGTAGCGCCGCCCGTCGAAGCGCGAGGTGCGGTAGACGGCCTCGCAGCACGACATGTGGCCGACCGACACCAGCGCGGGCCAGCCGTTGGAGCGCTGCGGCAGCACGTCGATGCGCGCGCCGTCGCCGTCGTAGAGCTGCTCGAAGCGGCCGCCCGGCAGCTCGCGGTAGATCCAGCGCGGGCAGTTGGCGGCCCCGCAGGCGCGCGTGCCCACCACGAACCACTCGGCCCGGCCGTCGCCGTTCAAGTCGCGCCGCTCGGCGGTGATGGCGCGCGGGAGCTCGGAGAGGCCTTCGCGCCGCAGCAGGTGGTCGGGCTCCAGGTCGGCCCAGAGCTGCCGCACGAGCGCGCGCGGCGGCTGTACCTCGGGCGATGCGGACGGCTGGGCGGCCGCGGGTGAGAGGGTGAGCGCGAGGAGGGTGGAGGCGAGCAGCGTGCGCTTGATCATGGTGGGGTGATCGCGGGGTGGGAGGTCGGGAGGGACGGCCCGCGGGAAGATAACGGCGGCCGCGCGGAACAAAAGATTGTTCCGGCGCGGAGCCGCGGATCACCCCCGCGGGCGCTCGTCGCCCCAGTACGCCTCCTGCTCGGACTCCTGCAGCGGGCTGATGGCGACGAAGGCGCCCCGCTCGCGGCGGAACCACTGGCGGTGCGTCACGCCGCTCACGCGCACGCGGTCGCCCGCGTCCGTGCGCACCAGGCGTACGAAGCGCTGGCGGGTGGTGACCTCCACGCTGTCGCGGACCACGCGGACGCCGGTGATCACCTCGCTCAGCGTGTCGAGCCGCACCACGGCCGCCATCCGCCGCGCGAGGTCGGCGCGGATCTCGGCGTTGGTGATGGGCGTCCCGTCCGGCCGGCGCGCCGTCACCGCCGAGTCGGGGCCGGCGACGAGCAGCATCGGGTTGCGCGACCGCCACGCCGCGCGGCCGCGCGCTACCCGCTGCGCCACCAGCCGCTCCAGCGCGTGCATCTCCGTCGGTCGCAGCCCGTTCGCCGGGACGTTGCTCGGAGCCGGCCCCGGGCAGCCGAGGCAGGGCGCCAGGAGGGCCGTCATCGCCAGCCGGAGGACCAGGCTTCGCATCGGTTCATCCTTCGCGTACGGTTGCAGGGGCGGCGGCCAGCGCTACTATTCTGAGCCTTCCGCACGACCCACGCACTCCCCCGGTCGATCCATTCGCATGAGCCACGCCTTCACCGCGCTGGACTGGGTGGTGCTGCTCGCGTACCTGGTGGGCGTCACCGCCATGGGGACGCTGCTGGGGCGCAGGCAGAAGGACGCGCGCGACTACTTCCTGGCGGACAACACCATCCCCTGGTGGGCGATCTGCTTCTCCGTGGTCGCCACGGAGACGAGCGCGCTCACCTTCATCAGCGTGCCGGCGACGGCGTACGGCAGCGACTTCTGGATGCTGCAGCTCGCCGCCGGCTACGTGCTGGGCCGCGTGGCCGTGGCCGCGCTGCTGCTGCCGGGGTACTTCCGCGGCGAGACGCTCACGGCGTACGCGCTGCTGGAACGCCGCTTCGGCCCGGGAACGCGGCGCTTCGCCTCGGTGGTCTTCCTGGTCACGCGCATCCTGGCCGACGGGGTGCGCGTGTTCGCCACCGCCATCCCCATCCGCCTGATCACCGGGCTCCCGTACTGGGAGGCGATCCTGCTCACCGGCGCCTTCACCGTGGTCTACACCTGGTACGGCGGGCTGCGCGCCGTCGTCTGGGTGGACGTGGTGCAGCTCTTCGTCTACCTGATCGGCGGGGTCGTGGCGCTCTGGATCGTGGTGCGGCTGGTGCCCGGCGGATGGAGCGGCATCGCCGCGGCCGCGCCCGTGAAGATGCGCGTGGTGCACCCCGCCGGCGGGTTCGCGAGCCCGAGCTGGGTGCTCACCGGGCTGGTCGGCGGCGCGTTCCTGTCGATGGCCTCGCACGGCGTCGACCACCTGATCGTGCAGCGACTCCTCGCCTCGCGCTCGCTGGGCGACGCGCGGAGGGCGCTGGTGACGAGCGGGGTGGTCGTCTTCGCGCAGTTCGGGCTCTTCCTCTGCGTGGGGCTGGGGCTGTTCGCCTTCTACCGCGGCCGAAGCTTCGCCACGCCCGACGAGATCTTCCCCACCTTCATCGTGGAGCAGCTCCCGCCGGGGGTGACGGGGCTGGTGATCGCCGCGATCCTGGCGGCGGCGATGAGCACCATCGCCTCGTCGCTCAACTCGCTGGCGTCGGCGGCCACGCACGACCTCTACGCCCCGCTCGCCGGCCGCACCGACGAGGCGCACCTGATGAAGGTGGGGCGCGGCCTCACCCTCGTCGCCTCCGTGCTGCTGATCGGCGTGGCGATGCTCTTCCAGCTCGCGCAGCAGGGGACGCCGGTGGTGCTGGTGGCGCTGCAGATCGCGAGCTTCACCTACGGCGGGCTCCTCGGCGGCTTCCTTCTCGGGCGCTTCTCGAAGCGCGCCACGGCCCCGGACGCGGTCGCGGGCATGGCGGTTGCCATCGCCCTGATGGCCGCGCTCTGGGCCGCGCAGCAGTTCCGCTGGATGCCGAAGGTGGTCGACAGCCTCTGGTTCTCGCTCCTCGGCGCGGCGGTCACGCTCGCCGTGGGGATGGGGTCGGCGGCGGTGCGGGGGAGGCCGGCGCGGGATTGAATCACCGCGGGGTGGAGACCAACCCGGGTTGGGCCACCCCGGGTTGGCAACCCGGGGCTGGAACGGCACGAAGTCCGCCTGCGCGGAGTGGGGCCGAGGGCTGGGGCGGGCGCCACGAAGCGCCCTCGGAAACGCCACGACGCGTGAGGGATGCGCGCCCGCAGGGCCGAGACGGTGGCGCGCACGCACCGTGACCGCGGCTGTGCGCGAGGCGATGGCGCGCCGCCGGCTCGGCGCAGTTGGGCAGCGTAGTTTGCTGCCCTACTGCGCGCGCAGCCCGGCCCGGAGCGCAGCGGAGGGACACGCCCCAAACCGTTGTTGAAGTTTGCTGTTCCCTTTGAACCCGAAGACGAGAACGGACGGGACCGCGTGGACGTGAGCCTGCTGCTGAAAGCGGCCTTGATGGGGCTGGTGGAGGGGGCGACGGAGTTCATCCCCGTGTCGTCCACGGGCCACCTGATCCTGGCGGGTGACTGGCTGGGCTTCGACCGCTGGCACGGCGCCGAAACCTTCGAGGTGTTCATCCAGCTCGGGGCGATCCTGGCCGTGGTTTGGCTCTACCGCGAGAAGATCTTCCGCGTGGTGCGCACCGCGCCGAGCGACCGCGGCTCGCAGCGGCTGATCCTGAACCTGGCGATCGCCTTCCTCCCCGCGGCCATCGTGGGGTTCCTGGCGCACGACTTCATCAAGGACAAGCTGTTCAACCCGGTGGTCGTCGCCATCGCGCTGGTGGTGGGCGGGGTCGTCATCCTGCTGATCGAGGGATGGAACCGCCGCGTGGTGACCGAGACGGTGGACGACGTGCGGCCGCGGGAGGCGCTCGGCGTGGGGCTCGCGCAGCTCCTGTCGCTGATCCCGGGCACGTCGCGCTCGGGGGCCACCATCATGGGGGGACTGTCGCTCGGCCTGAGCCGCGTGGCGGCCACGGAGTTCAGCTTCTTCCTCGCCATCCCGGTGATGTTCGCCGCGACGCTCTACGACCTGTGGAAGGCGCGCCACGGCCTCTCCGGCGGCGATGCGCCGGTGTTCGCGGTCGGCTTCCTGGTCTCGTTCGTCTCGGCGCTGCTGGTGATCCGCTGGCTGCTGCGCTTCGTGGCGCACAACAGCTTCCGCGGCTTCGCCTGGTACCGCATCGTCTTCGGCGTCATCCTCCTCGCCCTCTACTGGAAGACGATGGGCGCGTGATCGGAGGCCGTGAAAATATCCAGAAATGAACGGGATGGACGGCAAGGGGATTTCGATTATCTTACAGAAAGGAGCCTAGCCGCAGCTCACCATGGATCGGAGCGACGACAGGATGCGTCCCGTGCGCGCGTACGAGGAGCTGGTTGATTTCATCGCGGCCAACACAGCGCCAGCCAAGCTGATCACCTTCCGTCCATCGGCGGAGACACGGGGCCGCGTAGCTGAGCTGGTGGCGCGGGAAAAGGCCGGCGGTCTCAGCCGCGAGGAATCGTCGGAGCTCGATCACTTCGTGGAGATCGAGCACCTGATGCGCCTGGCCAAGGCACGCGCGAGGCAGCGGCTGGCCGAGTGACCGCCACGCGCATCACCGCGGCGGTCAGGAGCCGGGTTGCGGTGCGGGCGCGCGGATTCTGCGAGTACTGCCTGATCCACGAGGACGACACCTACTTCGGCTGCGAAGCCGACCACATCATCAGCACCAAGCACGGCGGCACCCACGCGCTCGAGAACCTCGCCCTCGCCTGCCTTCCCTGTAACCGCGCGAAGGGCAGCGACATCGGCTCGCTGGTCCATGACCGGTTCACGCGTTTTTACAACCCGCGCACCGATCGCTGGTTCGACCACTTCGAGCTCGCGCCGGACAGGGTGCGCATCGTGCCCCTGAACGACATCGGATCGGCGACGGTCCGCATCCTGGGTTTCAACCTCCCCCAGCGCCTGGAAGAACGGGCGATGCTCCGAGAGATCGGCCGGTATCCGCTGCCCGGCGCGCTCCTGCGGCTCGACGAAGAAGATTAGCGCACGCAGAGACACGGAGGCGCGGAGAGAGCACTGCGAGCTCTCCGCGCCTCCGTGTCTCTGCGTGAGATGCCGTTGCTGTTGCCGTTACGGCACCGCGAACCGGTTGTTCGCCCGGTCGTAGTCGATCAGGATCCACCTGGGGTCGATCATCACCTCGGCCGGCTTCGCGGCGGTGGTGACGACCAGGGTCTGGCGGCGCAGGCGCGAGGTGAGGCGCCGCGTGACGTCGCCTACCCGCACGTCCACCGGCATCCATGCCTGGCCGGCGCGCTGCACCACCACCGTCGTGCTCCACCGCCCGCTCGCGAGCTGCCGCGTGGTGGCGCTCGCGACCGAGTAGTCGAGCTTGTCGGTGCGGTTGATCCACTGGTCCCAGAACCAGCCGAGCGGCCGCCCGCTCACCTGCTCGGCCGCGCGCCGGAGATCCTCCCCCGTCACGTGCCGGAACTGGTTGCGCCGCGAATACTCGCGCAGCACCCGCTCCATCGTGGGCGCGCCCAGGTACTCGCGCAGCATCCGCAGCACCGCCGACGGCTTGGTGTACGTCATCGCGTTGTAGATGCGGAAGTTCACGAACGCCTCCGCTGGCAGCCTGATCGGCTGCACCGAGTCCGTCCGCTCCAGGGCCTCCAGCGCCCGCATCGTGCCCCGCCAGACGTCCGTCGTGTCGCCCGCGGCGCGGTTCTTCTCCTCGTAGTACCAGTTGGTGAGGAACGAGGCGAAGCCCTCGTCGAGCCACCCTTCCTTCCACTCGTTGCTCGCCAGGATGCCGTGTACCCACTGGTGCGCGGTCTCGTGCACGATCAGCCCCTCGGCCTCGTTCGCGTCCATGATCACCATGGGGAACTCGGTGCCGCCCGAATCGAGCCGGTGCAGGTTGGTGAGCTGCGGCCAGGGGTAGGGCGACATCTTCCCGCCCAGCCAGGTGAGCGCGTCGTAGGTGCGGCGCGCCGCCACGTTCCGCCCCCAGCCGGTGTCCGCGGGGAGGTAGAGGACGTGGATGGTGGGAAGATTCTGCGGGCTCGCCGCGCCTTCGCCCAGAGACATGCGCCGGACCACGTCGTGCTGGTAGCGCGGGTCGATGGACCAGGCGAAGTGGTGCACGTTCTCGGCGTGGAAGCGCACCCACTTGCGCCCCGCGGCCGGGCTGCCGGCGAGGAGCTGCAGCGGGACGCCGGAGCCGCGGCGGTAGACCAGCCGGTCGGCCTGCGTCACCTCGTAGCCGGGGTCGCCCGCCACCGCGATCCCCGTGGCGCCGATCACCTGGTCGGCGGCGACGTCGAGCGTCACGTCGTATGTGGCGAACTCGCCGTAGAACTCGCCCTGCGGCAGGAGCGGATGCGCCTCCCACCCGAAGCGGTCGTAGACGGCCACGCGCGGGTACCACTGCGCGAAGTCGTAGTGCCGCCCCGCGCGCCCCTGGCGGCGGGGGACGGTGGCCAGGCGCGCGTCCCAGTCCATCAGCAGCGTGGCCGAGTCGCCGGGCGCCAGCCGCCGCGGCAGCGGGATCGCCGCCACCGTCGAGTCCGGCGCGAGCGGGTAGACCGGCGACACCGCCCGCCCGTTCACGGTGACGGAGGTGAAGCGCTCGAAGGCGTGGTCGTCGGGCCCCAGGTCCTGGAAGCGCCGCTGGCCGAACTGCAGCTCGCGCCGCGCCCACAGGCTGTTGGGGCGGAAGGCGTTCAGGTGCTGGTGGAGGTAGATCGAGTCGAGGGTGCCGCGCGAGCGGTTGACGTAGCGCAGCCGCGCGCGCCCGTGCAGCACGTGCGTGGCCTCGTCGAGCCGCGCCTCGATGCGGTAGTCCACGCCCTGCTGGAAGTATGGGGCCTGCTGCGCGTGCGCGGCGGCGGGCGCGAGCAGCGCCGCGGCGAGGGTGGCCGAGAGCTTTGCGTTCATCGCCGTTCCGGTGAGGGTTCGGCGCGCAACATCGCCCCGCCCGCGCGGGAGTGCAAGGCGCAGAAATGAGTGGGTGGATCTGCTGGGGCATGGGGATCGTCGCTCGTCCGCGGCTGCGGCGCCCTCTCCCTGCGCCTGAGAGCGCAAACCCTCTCCCGTACCGGGAGAGGGAGGAGGCCGCTGTACGGGTGTAGCCTGCAAAGATCTGTGCTGACCGGCGGGTAGCGTGACCGGATGGGGATTGCACCAGTGCCTCGGCATTAAACCTCTCCCGGTACGGGAGAGGTGGCGAGCCTAAGCGAGCCGGAGAGGGCGCTGAGCCGGAGAGATCACCAATCCTCGCGGCGCGCGGCGTGCGTGAGGGGCGCGGCGGACCCTCGACCGACGGGAGGCGGCGTGGCGACGACGGAGCTGGCGCGGGACGAGAAGCGGGAGGCGGCCATCCGGCGCGTGGACGCGCTCGCGAACCTGCTCGACAATTCCATCCCCGTGCCGGGAACGGGGATGCGCTTCGGGCTGGACGCGGTGATCGGGCTGGTGCCGGGGATCGGCGACGCGGCCGGGGCGCTGCTGTCGAGCTGGATCGTGCTGGAGGGGGCGCGGCTGGGGGCCGGCGTCTCGGTCGTCGTGCGGATGCTGCTGAACATTGCCATCGAAGCGGTGGTCGGCGCCATCCCCGTGCTCGGCGACCTGTTCGACGCGGGGTGGAAGGCGAACGTGCGCAACATCCGCCTGCTGCACGGCGCCATCGACCAGCCCGGCGCGGCACGGCGCTCCAGCATGGTGTTCGTGCTCCTCGTGTTCCTGGTGCTGGCGGCGCTCTTCGCCGGGATCCTGTTCGTGGCGTGGTTCGCGCTCAGCTCGTTCGTGGAGCTGGCCCAGGGTGGCACCGTGCGGATGTAAAGCGGAAGGCATCACGCAGAGACGCGGAGGCACAGAGAGAATCGCTCTCCGTGCCTCCGCGTCTCTGCGTGAGATCCTACCTAGCCTGCGCCGAACGTCTCCTTGTCGTCCAGCGCCCAGATCTTCGGGGTGCCGAGCTCCACGCTGTTGCCGGCCGGGTCGCGGAAGTAGATGGACTGCCCACCGCCCGGCCACTCCACCTCCTGCTCGATCTCGACGCCCTTCGCGCCCAGGTGCGCGCGCCACCCCTCCAGCTCGCCCGCCGTCACCGCGAAGCAGACGTGCCCGGGCCCGGTCGCGCCGTGGCCGGGGATGCGCTCGCCGCCGATGGTGGCGGCGGGGTCGAACACCAGGAACACCCGCCCGCCGCAGCGGAAGAAGACGTGCCGCCCCTCCACGCGCCCCACCGGCTCCAGCCCGAGCACGTCCGTGTAGAACGCCTCCGCCGCCTCCAGGTCCGGCGCGTACAGGCACGCCTCCAGGATCTCGCGGGCGCGCATCGGCCGCTACTCCTTGAAGATCTCGATGCGCACGTTGCCGGCGGAGTCGATGTGGCCGCGGTACATGCCGCTGGTGTTGAAGGGCCACGCCCAGTTCCCCTGCCGGTCCATCGCGATCACCCCGCCGTCGCCGTTGCGGGCCACGAGCTGGCGATTGACGATGGAATCCGCCGCCTGGGCCAGCGGCAGGTGCGCGTACTCCACCAGCGCGCAGATGGAGCGCGCCACCGTGTTGCGGATGAAGTACTCGCCCGTGCCGGTGGCCGAGACGCCGCAGGAGCGGTTGTCGGCGTACGTACCCGCGCCGATGATGGGCGCGTCGCCCACGCGGCCGTAGCGCTTCATCTGCGTGCCGCCGGTGGAGGTGCCGGCGGCCAGGTTCCCCGCCTGGTCCAGCGCGACCGCGCCCACGGTGCCGAACTTCCGCTCGTCGGGCACCGAGTACGCCGGCTCGGCCATCGCCGTGCCGCCGCCGCCGGCGGCGCGGGCGCTGTCGGCCGCGCGCTGCCGCTCCCACGACGCGCGGCGCGGCGCGGTGATGAAGTAGCTCGGGTCCACCTGCTCGATCCCCTGCTGCCGCCCGAAGAGCTCGGCGCCGTCGCCCACCATCATCACGTGCGGGCTCTTCTCCATCACCGCGCGCGCGAGGTTGATGGGGTTCTTCGTGCGATGGATCCCCGCCACGGACCCCGCCGCCAGCGTGGCGCCGTCCATGATCGCCGCGTCGAGCTCGGCGTTCCCCTCGGCGTTCAGCACCGCGCCCTTGCCGGCGTTGAAGAGCGAGTCGTCCTCCATCACGTTGATGGCCGCCTGCACCGCGTCCAGGCTGCGCCCGCCGCGCTGCAGCACCGCGTGGCCGGCCCGCAGCGCGCGCTCCAGCCCGGCGCGGTACGCCGCCTCGCGCTGGGGCGTCATCTGCTCGCGCGAGATGGTGCCCGCGCCGCCGTGGATGATCATCCCCCACCGCGCCGGCTGCATCCCCGATCCCGCCGGCATCGCGCCCGGCGCAGTTGTCGAGGATCGGGTGGATGGCGCGCACGCGGCGGCGAGGAGCGCGGAGGCCACGAGAGCGATTCGGACGATGGTGCGCATGGCGATGTCACTCGGTTCGGAAGATCGGTTACGACCTCGCGCAGAGACGCGGAGACACGGAGAGACAGCGGCGGCTCTCTCCGTGCCTCCGCGTCTCTGCGTGAGATTCACGGTGTGGTGTTCGGCTCGGGGGCGCCCTGCCGGGCCGCCTGTGCCGCCGCCGGGTCGGCGATCCGGCCGCGCGCCTGCTGCGACGCCTTCTCGCGCGCGGTGCGCACCCCCTGCCGGTCGAACAGGTTCACCACCGCCAGCACGTCGGCCGGGGGAGCGTACTGCGGCTTGCGGCGCGACACCGTGGTGCGCTCCAGCCCCGCCGCCACCTGCTCGTAGTGCGACCCCGGGCTCCACAGGATCCAGTCGTCGAAGCCCACGTCGTACACCCCCTGCTTCTGCTCGCGCAGCTGCTGCGGGCCGTAGTCCTGGTGGTTGCGCCCCAGCCAGGTGGCGTTGAACGCCTGCAGCCACACGTTCACCCGCGCCGGCGTCACCCCCACCTCGCGCAGCCGGTCGTTGCGGATCCGCGCCATCCCCGCCGACTTGAAGATGGTCTCGTACGGCATCAGGTCCGGCTTGCGCACCCCCGGCAGGTGCGAGGGGAGGTAGTGCGACGGGTACATCATGGGGTTCACGTGGTCGGCCGTGCTCGCCACCGTCTCCCACTGCTGCCCGATGTCCACGTCGCCCGGGTCGTTGGGCACGAGCCCGAAGACGTCGGCCTGGATCATCACCCCCAGCGGGTGCAGCCGGCGCTTGGCCTCGTTCAGGAAGGCGGCGATGGCGTCGCTGCGTGCCCCCTTGGCCAGCGGGTGCACCTGCGGCGGCAGGCTCTTGTACGGCTCGGCGAAGCGCACGTAGTCGAACTGGATGGCGTCGAACCCCGTGCGCGCCGCCTGCTCGGCGATGGCGAGGTTGTAGTCCCACACGTGCGGGTCCCACGGGCTCACCCAGGTGTTCCCCTTCTTGTCGTGCCAGAGCCCGCCTCCCGGCGCCTTCACGCTCCACTCCGGCTTCGCCTTGCTGAGGATCGGGTCCTTGAACACGACGATCCGCGCCATGGCGTAGATGTGGTGCGCGTGCAGGGTGTCGACGAACGCCTTCAGGTCGCGGATGGTCACCTCGCCCGGCTGCTCCAGCGAGTGCTGCAGCGGGAGGTCGGTGTGGTAGCGGAGCCCCTTCTCGTCCTTCACGTCGACGACGAAGGCGTTGATCTCGGTCTCGTCGGCGATCTTCAGCAGCTGCGGCAGGCGGGTGCGCGAGCCGGCGGCGTAGGCGTTGATGTAGATCCCGCGGATCTGCGGCGGGGCGTTGTCGCGCACGTCGCCCTGCGCGTTGGAGCCGGGTGTGGCCGGCGAGGCCGTAGCGGAGGCTGAATCGCGCGGCGTGCCCGCGGCGCTGTCGCCGGTGGCGCGGGCGTTCGGCCGGGCGCCGGCGTCGCGGTCGCCGCAGGCCGCGGCCAGGAGGAGCGCGGACGCCGCGATCGTGCGGGCCAACCGGTGGGTCGTCATCGGTGGATCTGGGTGATGGTGCGAGAGCCGTTGCGCCGGGAAGGACAAGATGCCGAACCGCGAACGGCAACGGAAGGGCTCACGCAGAGACGCAGAGACACGGAGAGAACCACCCAGCGTCTCTCCGTGTCTCCGTGTCTCTGCGTGAGATCGCAGTTGCCGGGATTACGGCATCCAGGCGTTGTTCGCGCGGTTCACGTCGGGGTAGAAGTGGCGCGCGTCGATCTCCACGCGCGTGGCGCTGGAGAGGGGGACGCGGAGGGTGGCGGTCCGCGCGCCGCGGGTGCCGCTCCACGCTTCGGCGGGCACTACGTGCTGGGTGACCGCGCCGCCGGCAGAGGTCACCGTCACGAAGGCAGGCATCGCGATGTCGCCGCGGTCGCGCAGCACCACCTCCACGCCGCCGTCGACCGGGCGGACCGACTCCACCGCCTGGTCCAGCACGCCGGTCTCGTAGAACCACGGGCGCCAGAACCAGTCCAGGTCGCGCCCCGCCACCCGCTCGAAGGTGTTGAAGAAGTCCCACGGCTGCGGGTGCCGGTAGCTCCAGGCGCGCACGTGCTCCCGCATCGCCCGGCTGAAGACGCTGTCGCCGAGCACGGCCCGCAGCGCCAGCAGCACCGCCGCGGGCTTGGTGTACGCCGCCACCGTCCGCGCGCCGTAGGGCGACACCAGGTCGGTGTGGCGCATCAGCGGCACCTCGACGTCGTGCCCCGCCACGCGCAGGTAGGAGTTGACGGACCCGCCCGGCGGCGTGGCGGGGAAGAAGTCCTCGTGCGCCCGGTCCTCGTGGTAGCTGTTCACCCCCTCGTCCATCCACGCGTACGCGGCCTCGTCCGAGCCCACCAGCATCGGGAACCACTCGTGCCCGAGCTCGTGGGCGATCACCGACTGCAGGTCCTCGGCTGCCTCGGGACGGTAGATGAAGACCAGCATCGGGTACTCCATCCCCGAGATCGGCCCCTCGGCGACCGTGGCCTGCTCGTAGACGTACGGGGTGATGGTACGGCTGAGGAAGGAGATGGCGTGCTGCCCGTAGCGCCACGCCCGCTCCCACCCCGGCGCGCCCGGCCGGTAGAGCACGTGGATGGGGATGGAGCGCGTGCCGCCTGCCCCGGTCGGCACCGCCGCCCGCGCCGCGTCCCACACGTAGCGGTCGGAGGTGGCGAAGGCGAAGTCGCGCACGTTGCGCGCGGTGAAGCGCCACGTCGCCTTCGCGCCGGCCATGTGGCTCTCCGCCGCCCTGTCCGCCTCGGTGACGACGTGCACCACGCTGTCGGAGCGCGCCGCCGCCTCCAGCCGCGCCCGGGCCTGCGGCGAGAGCACCTCCGCGGCGTTCGCCAGCGTGCCGGTGGCGCCCACCAGCCAGCCGGCGGGGAGCGTCAGCGACACGTCGAAGTCGCCGTATTCCAGGTAGAACTCGCCGTCGCCCAGGTAGGGCGTCGCGTCCCAGCCGTTCACGTCGTCGTACGTCGCCACCTGCGGATACCACTGGCCCACGACGAAGGCGCGCCCGCCGAGGGCGTCTTCCCACGCGGTGCGGAAGGTGGGCGCGGGCGGGACCTTGTGGTGCCAGTCGATCTCCAGCACCGCGCTGTCGCCGGGGGCCAGCGGACGGGGGAGGATCAGCCGCGCGAGGGTGCCCTCCACCGCGTAGCCGGCCGCCGGGCGCTCCACCGGCCGCATCACCCCGATGCGCGCGGCGGGCTGCTCCGCGAGCGCGGCGCCCTGCGCCACCACGCGCTCCAGCGTCACGCCGCCCGTGTTCGGCGCGCGCCGGTTCCGGGGGACGCTCTCGGAGTAGATGTTCTGGTAGAGGTTGAGGACGATGGCGCCGAGCGCGTCCGGCGAGCGGTTGCGGTAGACGATGCGCTCGCTCCCGCGCAGCAGCGTGCTCTGCGGGTCCAGCTCCGCGCGGATGCGGTAGCTCACCGACTGCTGCCAGTAGCGCGGCCCCGGCACGCCGGTCGTGGTGCGCGTCCCCGCCGCCAGCCCGCGCCGGAACGCCTCGGACATCGGCACGGTGTCCTGCGCCGCGGCGGCCGCGGGCGCGACCAGGGCGAGGAGAAGGAGGATCTTTCTCACGGTACGTATCCCAGAGATCGTCTCACGCAGAGACGCGGAGGCACCGAGAGCAGTTCTCTCCGTGTCTCCGCGTCTCTGCGTGAGAACCGTTTTGGTCAGCTCAGGAGCCGGTCCAGACGTTGTTGCGCCGGTTCACGTCGGGGAACTGCTGCTCCGGGTCCACCTCCACCCGCGTCACCGTGCCCTGCACGGGGATGCTCACCGTCACCGAGCGCGTGTTGGGCGGGTTCAGGAAGCGCTCCACCGGGATCGTCTGCCGCACCACCCCCGCCGACGTGGTCACCACGATGAAGGCCGGCCCGGGCACCTGCCCCAGGTCGCGCACCGTCACCGACACGCTCCCGGCCGACGGCGCCACCTGCCCCAGCGCCTGGTCGAAGGTGGCGCGGGTGAAGAACCACGGGTTCCAGAACCAGTCCAGGTCGCGCCCCGCCACCCGCTCGAAGGTGTTGAAGAAGTCCCACGGGTACGGGTGCTTGAACAGCCACTCGCGCTGGTAGGTGCGGATGGCCGCGTGGAACACCGAGTCGCCCAGCGTGGCCCTGAGCGCCCGCATCACCAGCCCCGGCTTGTAGTAGCCCGCCACGCCCAGCGACAGGTTGTCGAGCTGGTCGGCGTTGGTCATCAGCGGCATGTCGGCGCGGCGGCCCGCGGCGGCCAGGTAGTACCCGCGCGCCTCCGCCCAGTGGTCCGTCCCCCGCCAGTAGTCGTTGTAGGCCAGCGCCTCCTGGTAGGTGTTGATCCCCTCGTCCATCCACGCCGCCACCGCCTCGTCGCCCCCCACCATCATGGGGAACCACTCGTGCCCCACCTCGTGGCCCACCACGGCGTAGAGCTCCTTCTCGCTCGCCTCGGGGCGCCCCACGAACACGATCATCGGGTACTCCATCCCGTAGATCGGCCCCTCGCTCACCGTGATCTGCGGGTAGAGGTAGGGCACCTCCTCGCGGCTCAGGAACTCGATGGCGTGGTCGCCGTGGCGGATCGCCTTGTCCCAGAAGGGCGCGGTGGAGCGGTAGAAGGCGTGCACGGGGATGTACCTGGTGCCGCCCCCCGGCTGCGCGATGGCGCCGCGGGTCGCGTCCCAGTAGTAGCGGTTCGAGCTCGCCCAGGCCACGTCGCGCACGTCGCGCGCGCTGAAGCGCCAGGTCACCCGGCCGTTGGTGCCCTGCAGCGTGCCGCGGCCCACGTTCTGGTTCCCGACCACGCGCACCGGCGTGTCGCTCTGCATGGCCTGCGCGAGGCGCTCGCGCACCTCCGGCGTGAGCACCTGCTCGGGGTTCTGCAGCGTGCCCGTCCCCGCCACCAGCCACCCCGCCGGCGCGGTGATGGAGTAGTCGAAGTCGCCGTAGTCGGTGTAGAACTCGGCGTTCCCGGTGTAGGGGGTCACGTCGGGGCCCGCCACGTCGTCGTAGACGGCGATCTGCGGGTACCACTGCGCCACCTGCAGCACGCGCGCGCCATTCAGGTCTTCCCACCCGGTGCGCGGCGCGGTGGCGGGGGGCACGCGGTAGTTCCAGTCGATCTCGAAGACCGCGCTGTCGCCCGAGGCCAGGGGGCGGGGGAGGTAGACGCGGCCCAGGGTGCCGTTCTCGAACCACCCCGGCGTCACGTTCACCCCCGCCAGGTTCTGCTCGATCTGCGCCGCCACCAGCCGGGGCATGGGCTGCCCCTGCACCACCAGCCGGGTCACCAGCATCCCGCCGGTGAGCTGGCGGAAGAGGTTCTGGTAGAGGTTCAGCACCACGAAGCGGAGCTGATCCGGCGAGTGGTTGGTGAAGACGACGCGCTCGCGCCCGGTGATCTTCACCGAGTCGGGGATGACGGTGGCGTCGATGGTGTAGCGCACCCGGTTCTGCCAGTAGCGCGCGCCCGGGGCGCCGGTGGCGCTGCGGGTGCCGCGCTGGATGGCCTGCTGGAACTCGGGCGGGACCTGCACCGGCTGCAGCAGCGGGCGCGGCGCGGTGTCGGCCGCCGGGCCGGTGGGCACGGGTGCCACGATCGGCTCGGCGACGGGCCCGCACGCCGAGACGAGGGCGGCGGCGCCCAGGAGCGCCGCACGCTTCAGGAGCGTCCTCAAGGTGGTCTCCGGTGTTGGATGGCCGGACTGCGGCAAAGCTGCTGCACGGGGATCAAAAGCCGGGCCAGCATACGCCTCGCTTCGGCTCCCCGCAATCGGGAAGATCTCCGCCGGCCCGCCCGCCCCTCTCCGCGGCTCCGCGTCTCCGCGTGAGGCGCAACCGTCCGCCGAAATGGCGGTCGCCTGTCGGAATCGCAGGAAAATCAACGGAAAACCATGGCATGTGCGTTGCTCTTGCTCCGGAGCAGCAGGCTTACGTTTACGAACTAAAACACGTATCCGAAGGAGCACCCCATGGCGAAGGTCATCGGGATCGACCTGGGCACCACGAACTCCGTGGTGGCCGTGATGGAGGGCGGAGATCCCGTCGTCATCCCCAACGCCGAAGGCGGGCGCACCACCCCCTCGGTGGTCGCGTTCACCAAGGACGGCGAGCGGCTGGTGGGCCAGGTGGCCCGGCGCCAGGCGATCACCAACCCCAAGAACACCATCTTCTCCATCAAGCGCTTCATGGGCCGCAAGGAGGCCGAGGTGAAGAGCGAGGAGAAGATCGTTCCCTACGAGGTCATCTCCGGCCCCGGCGGGATGGCCACGGTGAAGGTTCCCAACGCGGGCGACAAGACCTTCAACCCGCCCGAGATCTCGGCGATGATCCTGCAGAAGATGAAGCAGACCGCCGAGGACTACCTGGGACAGACGGTGACCCAGGCGGTGATCACCGTGCCCGCGTACTTCAACGACGCCCAGCGGCAGGCCACCAAGGACGCCGGCAAGGTGGCCGGCCTCGAGGTGCTGCGCATCATCAACGAGCCCACCGCGGCCGCGCTGGCCTACGGGCTCGACAAGAAGAAGGACGAGAAGATCGCGGTCTACGACCTGGGCGGCGG
>Ga0070685_10000575_pt1 | contig 20536 bp, 17 predicted proteins | sample KBSS13LmetaG_FD_65651 | JGI IMG/M metagenome (GOLD analysis project Ga0070685, IMG submission 65651) | Switchgrass rhizosphere microbial communities from Kellogg Biological Station, Michigan, USA - KBS S1-3L metaG | ecosystem: Host-associated > Plants > Roots > Rhizosphere ...
AAACCAGCCGCCGTTCTCTGATTCCTCTGGTTCCTCTGCGTGAGATTCTTTCTGTGAATTCAGGAATGCACAACCATTCGGCCGAGATGGTATCGTTTCCCGTATCCAGTCGAAGCCGAATATTCATCGAGCGGCCGGCCCGTACCTGAACCGGCTCGTAACTCGCCGGTCCTTGCCATCCCGCAGCATCCCGCCGAAGTTGAGCGTTGCAGGCCCACCGGTTCCGCCGCTCTCCGTCCGCGCTTTCCCCGCCCACGCAACCGCATCTTCCCCCATGCGACGTATCGTTCCCCGCCGGCCGCTCTCGTGGGACCCGCGCGAGTTCGTGCTGGCGGCGATCCTGATGACGGTGGGTGCGGTGCTCTTCTCCGGGTTCGCGGTGACCACGCTGCGCGGGAGCACCTTCTCCGAGGGCGACCTGGCGGGCGCCGGGCTGGCCTTCCAGGTGCTGGGGTGGGGGAAGTACCTGGGGGCGCTGCGGCTCGCGTGGCTGGGCGACCGCGCCACGCTGCACCGGCGCTACCTGGGGTGGAAGCGCGCGGCGCTGCTCTGGCTCCCGCTGATCCTCTTCGTGGTCTTCGCCTATCTGCAGTGGATCGTGGTGAACGGCGCGCGCGCCGCCTACCTCCAGCGCACCGGCCATCCGGGCGCGGCGAGCTACGAGGGCATGCCGCTCTTCCTGCTGCTCGAGTGCGCGCTCGCGGTGGCGCTCGCGGCGCTCAACGCGCTCTGGATGCAGCACCGGCAGCTGCGCCTGGCGCGCTAGACATTCCGCGCGCGGGGGCGTAGACGTACATTGTACATCCGTTCCGGGCGGGGCGGACGTACTCCGAACATCCGCGCGGCGCGCGCGGCTCTCCCGGCGGTCGGCGCCGGGGCGAGCGACTTCCGGAGAGACAGGTTGCCTATGGAGGCCAATTCGTCCGTTGGATCCGACGAGGCGGGGGAGCTGACCACGGTGATGGACTCGCTGCGCGCGGTCGTGCGTGCGCTGCGGATCTCCACCCGGGCGGTGGAGAAGGAGATCGGGATCAGCGGCGCACAGCTCTTCGTGCTGCAGCGGCTGGAGGACTCGCCCGCGCGGTCGGTGAACGAGCTGGCCGAGCGCACCAGCACCCACCAGAGCTCCGTCTCCACGGTGGTGTCGCGGCTGGTGGAGCGCGGCCTGGCGCGGCGCGCGCCGTCGGCCGAGGACGGGCGGCGGATGGAGATCTCGATCAGCGAGCGGGGCCGCTCGCTGCTGGAGAAGGCGCCGCGCACGGCGCAGACCTCCATCCAGGACGCCCTGCGGCGGATGGACCCCGCGCAGGTGCGTGGGCTGGCGGAGGGGCTGCAGGCGCTGGTGCGCGAGGGGGGCTTCGCCGAGCCGCCGGTGCCGATGTTCTTCGAAGACGACGCCGCGGGAGAGCCGTAGGGAAGGGCACCGGCCGTTTCACGCACAGACGCAGAGGAACCGGGAGCGCTTCGACGCCGTTCTCCCGGTTCCTCTGCGTCTGTGCGTGAGACGAGACCGTCCGTTCAGGCGTATTCGGGAACGCGCTCCAGCAGGCGGCGGCGGTAGCCGCGGGAGAGCTTCACCTGCGTGCCGTCGCGCAGCACCAGGATGCCGTCGCCGGCGACCATGGGATGCATCTCGGCCAGCCGGTCCACCTGCACGATGCTGGAGCGGTGCACCCGCAGGAAGGTATCGGGGTCCAGCCGCTCCTCCAGCGCGCCGATCTTCTCGCGCACCAGCCACGCCTTCTTCCCCGCGTGCAGCCGCACGTAGTTCCCCTCCGCCTCGATCCAGTCGATGTCGGCGGTGCGCACGAACTCCACCCGGCCGCGCGTCTTCACCATCACCCAGTCCAGCCACCGCCGCGGGCGCGGCGCGGGCGCCGGGCCGCGGTCGCGCGCGAGCTGCTCCAGCAGCGCCGCCAGCCCCGCCTGCGCCTCTTCGCCCTGGCGCGCCACCTGGCTGCGGCCGCGCTCCAGCGCGCGGTTGAAGCGCTCCACGTCGAAGGGCTTGAGCAGGTAGTCCAGCGCGTGCACCTCGAAGGCGCGCAGGGCGTAGCGGTCGTGCGCGGTCACGAACACCACCGCGGGGAGCTCGCCCCCCACCCGCTCCAGCACCTCGAAGCCGTCGAGCTCGGGCATCTGCACGTCCAGGAACACCAGGTCGGGGCGGGTCTCGCGGATCGCCTCCACCGCGTTCGCGCCGGTCTCGCAGACGGCCACCACGTCCACCTCGTCGTCGTGGTCGCGCAGCAGCCGGAGCATCCGCCTTCGGGCCAGGGGCTCGTCGTCGGCTACCACTACACGCATCGGTTCGCTCATACGGGCACCTCCGGAGTGAGCGCCGCGCCCGCCGGCTCTTCTTCCGGGGCGAGGCTGAAGGGGATCTCGACGGCGGCCACGGTGCCGCCGACGGGACAGTGGGTGAGCTCCAGGCGGCCGCCGGGGCCGTACATCCGCTCCAGGCGCTCGCGGGTGTTGCGGACCCCCACCCCCTGGCGGCCGCGCGGGCGCGGGTCGGGGTGGGGGCCCGGGCCGTTGTCGTGCACCTCCATCCTGAGCCGCGCGCCCCGCCGCTCGCTCCTCACGCTGATCTTCCCCAGCCCGCCCAGCGAGGCGGCGCCGTGGCGGATGGCGTTCTCCACCAGCGGCTGCAGCACCAGGTTGGGAACGCGCGCACCCGCCGTTCCCGGCCCCACCGCCACCTCCACCTGCAGCCGGTCCTGGAAGCGGGTGCGCTGGATCTCCAGGTACGCCTCCAGGAACTCCACCTCCTGCGCCAGCGTGACCTCGTGCGTCTGCGCGTTGTCCACCGTCAGGCGCAGCAGGTCGGCCAGCCGCACGATCATCCGCTCGGCGGCGTCGGGGTCCTCGTGCACCAGCTCGGAGATGGTGTGCAGGGTGTTGAAGAGGAAGTGCGGCTGGATCTGCATCTTCAGCGCTTCGAGCCGGGCGGCGGCCAGGCTCTGGTCGAGCCGCGCCGCGTGCACCTCGCGGTCGCGCAGCCGCCGGTAGTAGCCCACCGTGTAGGCGGCGCCCACCAGCAGCAGGTACCACTGGAAGTCGGTGTAGAAGGTGCCGCGGAAGTAGGCGCCGAACTGCGGCGGGTTGGACGGGTCGATCACCGCGCTGGTGACCACGTTGAAGACCACGTTGCCGAGCGCGGCGAGCGTGGCGCCCACGGCATGCACCGCCAGCGCCAGCGGCCAGCCGCGCCGGGTGAAGCGGAAGCGCTGCGCCAGCCAGAAGACCGGGAAGGTGAGCGCCGCCCAGTACCAGGCGTCGGCCAGGCTGCCGGCGAGCCAGACCGGCCGGGGGTCCTCCGGGATCCCGAAGAGGAAGGAGTTCACGTACATCCGCATCCCAAAGAACAGGCCGGAGGCCGTCCAGAACAGGAGCACGAGCCGAGGCGCGGGGCCGTGGTAGGCGCCGAGGGGCGCGGGGGGAGCGGACGGATCGCTCATGCGGTGCCGGGGCGTGCGGAGGAAGGACGAGCCGGTGGCGCGCGGGTGCGCGGGAGTGGTGCCGCGGCCCCGGGGGGCCGCGCCGTGCCGCGCCTCAGGACGGACGCCGCGGCCACGGGGTTTCAGGCTCGATCTCCACCGGCTCCTGGCCGGCGTACCCGCCGCGATGCGCCTGCGCGCGACGCGTAGATCCGCGTCTACCGGGTGTAACGTTCGAGCCTGCTAATTTCTTACCTCCCGGGGATGCGATTGGGTCCACCGCATCCGCCGTCACCCGCTTGGACGCGCGGCGTGGCCGGAAGGTTGGGAGGCGCATCACCCGGAACCCCTGGTGCCCCCCGAGGTTGCGGGGGGCGCCGCCAGAGGCGGGGCGAGGCGCGCTCGATCCTGTGCCCTCTGTGCACTTGAAGCTGGAAAGCCGGCGGACAGGCCGGTCCAGGGGGCGGGCGCCGGAGACACCCGGTACGGCCGGTGGCGCCAAATGTTCACGCGCCTGGGGCGTCGTCCATCTGGCGATCTTGTGGCCGAAACATTGCGTATTTCCCAGCGCGCCGGGGCACTCTCGCGCCCGGACGAGACGCTTTCGCTGTGCCTCCTTCGACGTGCCCATACCCTTGTAAACAAATGTCGCACCACGACTCGCTCTCCGAATTCCTCGCGCGCGTGCAGCCGCGCCTCGAACCCGCCGGACCCGGACGCCGCGCCGGCTCCGAGCTGCTGGAGGAGACGGTGGAGGAGCTGAAGGTGGCGATGGAAGAGCTGCGCGTGTCGGAGGAGGAGATGGCCGCCGCGGCCGAGCGGGGCGAGCGCGAGCGCCTGGCGGCGCTGCGCTTCCGCGATCTGCTCGACGCCGCGCCCACGGCGGAGCTCCTGACCACACCGGAGGGGCGCATCGTGTACGCGAACCCGCGGGCCTCGGCGCTGCTGGGGGTGGAGGTGCAGGAGCTCGAGCGCAAGCCGCTGGCGGTGTACGTGGACGGCGGGGGGAGCCGCTCCTTCCGCAAGTTCCTGCTGCAGCTGGCCCATTCGGAAGGGCCGTGCACGGCGGAGCTCACCCTGCGCCCGCGGCACGGGATGCCGGTGGAGGCCGCGATCACCGCCTGGCCGGTGCCGGCGTCGGACGGAACGCGGCTGGTGGGGTGGCGGCTGGACGACGCGCGCGCCCGCCGTGCGGGCGAGGAGGCGCTCGACGACGAGCGCGCGCTCCTGGGCGGGGCGTTCGACTCCCTCCCGGTGGCGGTGGCGGCCATGGACCTGGACGGCTCGGTGCTCCTCTGGAACCGGGCCGCGCGGCAGCTCCTGGGGTGGAGCGAGGAGGAGCTGGCGGGGCGCCCCAACCCCGCGCTCCCCGACGAGCTGACGCCGGTGCTCGACGCGGTGCGCGCCGCGGGGACGCAGCCCGCCCTCGCCATGCAGGTGACCACCGCCGCCGAGCGCAGCGACGGCCGCGCGGCGCGGGTGGACCTCGCGCTGGCGCCGCTGGCCGACGCCCGGGGGAGGGTGCGCGGCACCGTGGCCCTGATCCGCCCCGCCGCCGGCGCGGGCACCGAGGCCGAGGACGCCGGCGCCGACGAGGGGGGCGAGCGCCCGCGCTGGCCGCTGGCGGAGCTGCGGCGGGTGCTCTTCTCCGGGCTCGCCTCGGGCGACGTGACCGAGCGGCTGCGCGGCGGGATCGCGGCGGCGCTGGACCTGGGGTACCTGCGCCCGGGCGACCGGCTGCCGGGAACGCGCGAGGCGGCCTCGGTGTCGGGGATCGACCACCGGGTGATCTCGGCGGCGTACCGCCGGCTGGCGGCCGAGGGGCTGGTGGAGGTGCGGCCGCGGCGCGGGCCGGTGGTGGCCGCACCCGGGCCGGCGGGAGCCGAGGAGCTGGGGGAGACGCCGGAGTGGATGGCGGGGGTGCTGGAGGGCGCGGCCGGGCTGCAGGTGCGCCTCCCCGCGCTGGCCGACCTGGTGCGGCGCTGGACGGCCGCGCAGCCGGTGCGCTGCCTCTGCGTCGACTCCACCGAGGACGGGCGGGTGGCGCTGGTGCACGAGATGACCGCGCAGTGGGGGATGGAGTGCGAGGCCGCCTCGCCCGACGAGCGCGGGTCGCAGCGCGAGCTCGCCGCGGCCATCCGTGCGGCCGACGTGGTGGTGTGCACCCACTTCAACGCCGGCGCGGTGCGCTCCCTGGCCCGCTCCACGCGCCGCCCGGTGGTGGTGGCCGCCACCCGGCCGGACCTGGTGGAGGCGATCGAGGCGGCACTGCGCCGCGGCCGGCTGACGGCCGTCGTCACGGACCCGGCCTATGCCGAGCGGCTGCGCGTGCTGCCGAACGGCGACCGGCTGCGCCCGGTGCTCGCTACCGACACGGCGGCTGTGGAGATGCTGAGCCCGGACGAGGCGGTGCTCCTCACCCTGGCCGCGCAGCAGAAGGTGAACCGGCCGCTGCGGCTGCTGGCGGCACCCGGGCACTTCCTGCAGCCGCTCGACGCGCGGGCGCTGGCGCGGGTGCTGATCCGGGCCAATCTCACTCCCCTCCGCTCCCGCCTGTAAGGGGGGGTGACAGGGTCACGCGGAGACACGGAGCCGCGAGCCGCGGAGAGAAGCTCTCCGTGGCTCCGCGGCGGCGCAGCGCGCACCGGCTGTTCCCCCGAACGGCGCGGAAAGGCGCAGCGGCGGGTACCGTGCTGCGGGCGGGGTGCGTGATACGCGCCGCGGCACCGTCGATGCGTGGTCGACGTCGTCCGCCTTATCCACGCACGGCAGACGAGGCACACGATCATGATCTCACCGGAGGAGCGGGCGCAGTTCGCGCGCATCAAGGAGGGGTACCGCGAGTGGCTGGAGCGCGCGCGCCGTGAATCCGACGAGCGCCGCGTGGCCCAGCGCCGCACGCGCGGCGAGCGCGAGTCCTCCCCCGACCGCCGCCAGCGCGAGCCGATGCGCTGACAGAGCACGTCTCACGCGGAGAACGCGGAGGCGCAGAGAGGCCACCAGCCTTTCTGCGCCTCCGCATCTCCGGGTGGACGCCGGGTGAATGCGCTCACGGCGGGGTGGCAGGCCGATCCACCGCGCGGCGCCGTACCCGTTGCGGGAGGCGCTCAGCGTCGAGGGCGAGACCGACTTCATCCGTGCTGGCGTCGGCCAGCGCGGCCAGGCGGTCGACCATCCCCAGCACGAAGAGCACGTTGGCGTAGACGGCGATGGAGACCGAAGGCTCGCCGCGCTCGACCTTGGCGAATGTGACGTGCGAGGTCATCGCGCGCTGCGCCAGGAGCGCCGCCGGGATCCTGCGCCGCCGGCGCGCATCGCGGATGTCCGCGCCGAGCTTGCGGAGCGCGCGCGCGACCGGAAGGGGCAGCGGCGGTGTCGTCCGTGACATCGAAAATATCCCTTTGCCTATAATGTTATATGCTAAATAGTATTTTATATTATAAATCGATCACAGACAAGCCTCCCACAGACGAATACGCAGGCGCAGAGAGGCGGCCCCAGCCTTTCCGCGCCTCCGCGCCTGTGCCCGAGACGCCGTTCGCCGTCAGCCCTCGCCGCGGCCGCCGTTCTCCGAGCCGATGCGCAGCACGCCGCTCACCACCGCCGCCAGCCGGTCGCTCTCGCTGGCCGCTTCGCGGAAGCGCCCCGCCACCGCCGAGTTGCCGCGCCGCTCCAGCCGCTCGGCGGCGCGCCGCGAGAGCGACGCGCGCTCGTTCAGCACCTGCAGCGCGGTCCACAGCGCCTCTTCCACCTGCCGCGTCTGGTGCTCCAGCAGCGCCTCTCCGCCGTAGCTGTGCCCCACCCGGCAGCGGTAGCGCACCAGCTCGCCGTCGCGGATCTCGAAGAGCGAGCCCTTGCACTCGGGGCAGACCAGCCCGGCGGGCTCGCCGGGAGGCTCGCCCAGGGCGGGCCCCTGCCGCATCCCCGTGACGGCGTTCTCGTAGCGGTCGAGCGAGTCGTCCACGGGGAGGGCCTCCTCCGGCTCAGTGTTCGCGAGCGTCACCAGGAGCGCGGGGAGGTCGGCCAGGGGAACCACATGCTCCGCCACCCCCGCCTCCACCGCCGCGCGCGGCATCCCCGGGTAGAGCGCGTCGTCGGGGTCCTGCACCACCGTGGTGCCGCCGTGGCGCTGCACCGCCGCCAGCCCCGCCGTCCCGTCGTCCAGGTTTCCCGAGAGCACCACCGCCACCACCCGCGGGCCGTACGCCAGCGCCGCCGAGCGGAAGAGCGGGTCCGCCGCGGGGCGGTGCCCGTTCTCGCGCGGGCCGCGGGAGAGGCAGAGGCGCCCCGGCGCCACCAGCAGGTGCCGGTCGGGCGGCGCCACGTAGATGGTGCCCGGGCGGATCTCCGCGCCGTCTTCGGCGTGCGTCGCGGGGAGGGGACCCCGCCGTGCCAGGATCAGCGGGAGCATGCTGGTGCCGTCGGCGGGGAAGTGCACCACCGCCAGCACCGCGGCCGGAAAGTCCTGCGGAAGCTGCCGGGCGATCTCGCGCAGCGCCTCCACGCCCCCGGCCGAGGCGCCGATCACCACCAGGTCCCGTGCGGGCAAGCACCCCTCCTTCCGCGGCTGGAACCGGATCTTCCGGAACGGCGCAGGCGGAGCGCGCAGCACCCTTAAACCGATGCGCCGAAACGAGCTTGACACTCCCTGAAGCGGGGCGGATATTGCGGGAGCCGCATCCTGCCGAACCGTTTCAGCCCCCGAGGACCCGCCTGCGCCAGCCCTCCGTTCTCCCGACCCGCGAGCCGCACGTCCCGCGCCACGTGGTGAGCATCGTCGCGTCGATGGGCGGGCTTGCCGCGCTCCGGCGGCTGCTCTCGGGCCTTCCCGTGGGATTCCCCGCCTGCGTGCTGGTGGTGATGCACCTGGAGCGCGGCCGCGAGAGCCACCTGGCCGAGCTCCTGGGCCCGGGCTCGGCGCTCCCGGTGCGCCAGGCGCGCGGCGGCGAGCGGCTGGCCGAAGGGGTGGTGTTCGTGGCCCCGCCGGACCACCACCTGCTGGCCGCAGCCGACGGCACCCTCTTCCTCTCCGACGCCCCTCCCGAGCACCATTCCCGCCCCTCGGGCGATCCCCTCTTCCGCTCCGTGGCCGAGCACTACGGCCCCCGCGCCGTGGCCGTGGTGCTCACCGGGCGCCTGGGCGACGGGAGCGGCGGGGTGGGCGACGTGCACGCCGCCGGCGGGACGGTGCTGGCACAGGACCCCGCCAGCGCCGCCGCCGGCTCCATGCCGCTGGCCAGCATCCACACCGGCGTGGTGGACCGGGTGCTCCCGCTCGACGAGATCGCGCCCGCGCTGCGGGGGCTGGTGGGGGCCGGATGACGGCGAACCCGCTGGACCCCGCGTTCGAGGCGCTGCTGGAGCACGTGAAGCGCGTGCGGGGCTTCGACTTCACCGGCTACAAGCGCAGCACCCTGGTGCGCCGGGTGCGCAAGCGGATGGACGAGGTGGGGATGGAGGGGTACGGCGCCTACACCGCCTTCCTGGACCAGCACCCCGACGAGTTCTCCGCGCTCTTCGACACCATCCTCATCAACGTCACCGGCTTCTACCGCGACGCCGAGGCGTGGGAGGCGCTCACCCGCGAGGTGCTGGCGCCGCTGGCCGACCGCAGGCGCGGCGGCGAGCCGATCCGGGTGTGGAGCGCCGGGTGCGCCTCGGGCGAGGAGACCTACACGGTGGTGATGGCGCTGGCCGAGGTGCTGGGCGAGGAGGGCTTCCGCGCGCGGGTGAAGGTGTACGCCACCGACGTGGACGAGCACGCGCTGATGCAGGCGCGGCAGGCGGTGTACCCGGCGAAGGCGCTGGAGGCGGTGCCCGCGGCGCTGCGGGCGAAGTACTTCCAGCCGGTGGGGATGCAGTTCTGCTTCCGCCCGGAGCTGCGCCGGCTGGTGATCTTCGGGCGGCACGACCTGGTGCGCGACGCACCCATCTCGCACCTGGACCTGCTGGTGTCGCGCAACACCCTGATGTACTTCAACGCCGACACCCAGGCGCGCATCCTCTCCCGCTTCCACTTCGCCCTGGGCGAGGGGGGGGTGCTCTTCCTGGGGAAGGCGGAGATGCTGCGCAGCCACGGCAGCCTCTTCGCCCCGCTGAACCTGCGCGCGCGCCTCTTCGCGCGGGTGCAGCGGGCGCCGCTGCGCGAGTGGGTCATGATGACGGCGGGGACGGCCCCGCCGGGGCCGCGGCACGAGCTGCGGCTGCGCGAGGCCGCGCTCGACGCCGCCAGCGCCGCGCAGGTGGTGGTCTCGCGCGACGGGGCGGTGGTGCTGGCCAACGACCCGGCCCGGGCGCTCTTCGGGCTCGCCGCCGCCGACCTGGGGCGCCCGCTGCAGGACCTCACCCTCTCCTACCGCCCGGCGGACCTGCGCACGCCGGTGGAGCAGGTGATGGCCGAGCGGCGCAAGGTGGTGCTCGAGCACGTGGAGCACACCGCCCCCGGCGGCGAGCTGCGCGCCTACGACGTGCACCTGGTGCCCATGCTGGAGGGCGCCGGGCTGCTGGGGGTGAGCGTGTCGTTCGTGGACGTGACCGCCGCGCACCGGCTGAACGTGGAGCTGCAGGACGCCAACCAGGAGCTGGAGACCGCCTTCGAGGAGCTGCAGAGCACCAACGAGGAGCTCGAGACCACCAACGAGGAGCTGCAGAGCACGGTGGAGGAGCTCGAGACCACCAACGAGGAGCTGCAGAGCACCAACGAAGAGCTGGAGACCATGAACGAGGAGCTCCAGAGCACCAACGAGGAGCTCGAGACCATCAACGACGAGCTGGCGCGGCGCAGCGCCGAGCTGAACGCGGTGAACGCCTACGTGAGCTCCATCCTCACCTCGGTGCGGGTGGCGGTGGTGGTGGTGGACCCCGACAGCACGATCCGGGTGTGGAACCGCCGCGCCGAGGACTTCTGGGGGCTGCGCGCCGAGGAGGCGGTGGGGCACCCCTTCCAGAACCTGGAGATCGGCCTCCCGGTGGAGCGGCTGAAGGGCGCGGTGCGCGCCTGCATCGAGGGGCGCTCCGACGCCGAGGAGGTGGTGGTGGATGCGGTGAACCGCATGGGGCGCCCCATCGTCTGCCGCGTCACGGTCGCCCCCTTCCGCGGCGAGGCGGGGAGCGAGGTGAACGGCGCCGTGCTGGTGATGGAGGAGCAGCGCGCCCCCGCCCCCGCCCCCGACCCCGCCCCCGAGCCCGGGAAGGCGAAGGCGAAGCGGGCCCGATGACCACGTACCACGAGCGGGTGCACGAGCACGTGGCGCAGGCGCGGCGGCGGGTGCAGGACCTGCTGGCCGCGCCTTCGTCCGATGCGGAGAAGGCGCGCGCGGTGGCCGAGGAGCTGCTGACGGCCCTCGAGGAGCTGCAGGTCACCGAGGAGGAGCTCAGGCAGCAGAACGAGACGATGGCGGCGGCGCAGGAGCAGCTGCTGGAGGAGCGGCAGCGCTACGCCGAGCTCTTCGAGCTGGCCCCCGACGCCTGGCTGGTGACCGGCCCCGACGGCGTGGTGGTCGAGGCGAACGCCGCGGCCGCCGCGCTGCTGGGGCTCGCCGCGCCGCGGCTGCAGGGGAAGCCGCTGGCGGTGTTCGTGGCCGGCGCGGAGCGGCGCGACTTCTGGCTCCGCCTGGCGCGGCTGGCCGAGGGGGGGCGCGCCGAGTGGGAGCTGCGCCTGCAGCCGCGGCTGCGCGAGCCGGTGGTGGTGAGCTGCGCGGTGTCGGCGCACCTGCCGCCCCGGGGCGGCCCGGCGCGGCTCTCGTGGCTGCTGCGCGACGTGACCGTGCGCCGCGCCGCCGAGGCGCGCGAGCGCCAGATGGCCGCCGAGCGCGCCGCGCGTGCCGGGGCCGAGGCGGCACACGCGCGGCTCTCGGCGGTGCTGGAGGGAACGGCCGACGCCTTCTTCTCCGTCGACCGCCAGTGGCGCCTGACCTACGTGAACCGCCGCGCCGAGGCGCTGGTGGGGCGTTCGCGCGAGGACCTCCTGCGCCACCCGCTGGGGGACTGCTTTCCCATCGCGGCAGCCGGCGAAGCGCGCGCGGCCCTGGAGCGGGCGATGGAGAGCGGCGAGCCCGTCGAGGTCGAGGCGAGCCCCGTCCCCGGCCGCTGGGTGGAGCTCCACGCCCACCCCTCGCCCGAGGGGCTCTCCATCTACTTCCGCGACGTGACCGCGCGGCGCCGCCGCGAGGAGCGCGACCGGCTGCTCACCCGGGCCGGGGCGGTGCTCGCCGGGTCGCTCGACCCCGAGCTCCTCCCGCGCGAGATCGCGGAGCTCGCCGCCGGGGCGCTGGCCGACTGGTGCACGGTGCACGTGGAGACGGAAGCCGGGCTGCGCGCCATGGGGGTGGCCCACGCCGAGCCCGGACGCACCGCGCGCGTGATCGAGCTGCTGAAGGCCTACGGGCGGGCGCCCGACACGCACCCGCTCACCGTCGCCCTGCGCACGGGAGAGCCGCAGCTCGTCCCCGCCTTCGCCGAGGGGGCGCTGGAGCGCCTCATCCCCGACCCCCAGATGCTCGCGGCGGTGCGGGAGATCGGGATCGCCTCGGTGATCGTGGCGCCGATGCGGGCGCGCGGGCGCACGGTGGGCTCCATCTCGCTGGTGCGCGGCCGCGGCGCGGTGTACGACGCGGAGGACCTGGAGCTGGCGGTGGAGCTGGCGGGGCGGGCGGCGCTCGCGCTGGACAACGCGGCGCTCTACGCCCAGGCGCGCGCCGCCACCCGCACCCGCGAGGAGGTGCTGGCGGTGGTCTCGCACGATCTGCGCAACCCGCTGAACGCGGTGCTGCTGGCGGCGGTGATCCTGGACGAGTACACCGAGCCGGAGCGGTGGACCGAGCGCGAGCGGCTGCAGCTGCGCACCATCCGCCACTCGGCCGAGCAGATGACCACCCTCATCCACGACCTGGTGGAGGTGGTGGCGCTCGAGGCGGGAACGCGGGTGCTGCACCTGGAGCGGGTGGACGCGGGGGCGCTGCTGCGCTCGGCGGGGGAGATGTACGCAGGGCTGGCGGCGGAGAAGGGGGTGTTGCTCCGGGTCGACGCACCCCTGGAGGTCCCCGACGTGCGGGCGGACCGCGCGCGGCTGCTGCAGGTGCTCTCGAACCTGGTGGGCAACGCGCTCAAGTTCACTCCCTCCGGCGGCTCGGTGCGGGTGGGGGCCGAGGCCGAGGGCGAGGCGGTGCGCTTCTGGGTGACGGACACGGGGCGCGGCATCGAGCCCGAGCACCTGCCGCGCCTCTTCGAGCGCTTCTGGCAGGCGCGGCGCGGCGACAAGCAGGGGCTGGGGCTGGGGCTGAGCATCGCCAAGGCCATCGTCGACGCGCACGGCGGGCGCATCTGGGCCGAGAGCACCCCGGGGGAGGGGAGCACCTTCTCCTTCACCCTTCCCCTCTCGCCCGCCGACTGACGTTGTCTCACGCAGAGACGCGGAGACACACGGAGAGAACCACCCGTCCCTCTCCGTGCCTCCGTGTCTCTGCGTGGAATTGTCTTGCGTCAGCTTCCTGCCGCGCCGAAGTTTGGCCGCATGCAGATCTCCGCCGCCATCCGTGCCGCGCCACTCTTCGCCGGGCTCGGCGACCCCACCCTCGACGCGCTCGCCGGCTCCGCCGCCACCGTCCCCCTCGCCGACGGCGTGGACGTTTTCGCCGGCGACGGGCCCGACGCGCTCTGGCTGGTGCTGGAGGGGAGCGTCGACGCGGTGGAGGAGGGCGGCACGGCGCTGCGCTGGATGGGCCCCGGCGAGCTCTTCGACCGGCAGCTCACCCTGGCCGGCGTGTCGCGCAGGGTGCTGGTGCGCGGGGCCGGCGCCGCCACGCTGGCGCGCATCCCCTGCGAGGTGGCCGACGCGCTGGAGGCGCTCGACCCCGCCTTCGCGCAGGCGCTCGCGCGCATGCACGCGCGGCAGCTCCTCTGCCGGCTGGCGCCCGTGCTGGGCACCTTCGACGCGCGGCTCCTCGACGACCTGGAGCGCGCGGCCGACTGGGTGCACCTGGCCCGCGGCGAGGTGCTCTTCGAGCAGGGGGATCCGGCCGCCGGCCTCTACTTCGTGGTGAGCGGCCGGCTGCTGGTGGAGCAGGTGGAGCGCGACGGCACCGTGCGCCCCGTGGGCGAGGTGGGGCGCGGGCAGAGCCTGGGCGAGATGGCCTTCTTCACCGGCGCGCCGCGCTCCGCCCGCGCCAGCGCGGTGCGCGACACGGTGCTGGTGGAGTTCACCAACGCCGAGTTCGACGCGCTGGTCTCCACCCGGCCGCAGCTGATGCGGCACGTGGCCGCCGGGCTGGTGGACCGGCTGAACCGCGCCAACGCGCACGCGCAGGCGGTGGAGGTGACCAACCTGGCCGTGCTCGCGGCCAGCCCCGGCGCCCCCGTGGCCGACTTCTGCGAGCGGCTGGCCGAGGCGCTCTCGCGCATGGGCCCGGTGCTGCGCCTCTCCGCCGCCACGGTCGACGCCTTCCTGGGGGAGCCGGGGATCGCCCAGGTGGAGGAGGAGACCGCCGACAGCATGCGGCTGCTGGCGTGGCTGGAGGCGCGCGAGGCCTCGCACCGCTTCGTGGTGCTGGAGGCCGACGCCGGCGCCACCCCCTGGACGCGGCGCTGCCTGCGCCAGGCCGACCGCGTGCTCCTCCTCGCCCGCGCCGACGAGGACCCCGACCCCGCCGGGGCCGAGGCGGAGCTGCTGAACCATCCCCGCCGGGTGACCGATGCCCGGCAGGCGCTGGTGCTGGTGCACCCCGAGAAGATGTACCGCCTTCCGCAGGGCACCCGGCGCTGGCTGAAGCCGCGCCACGTCGACACCCACCACCACCTGCGCTGGGGGAACGGCGACGACCTGGCGCGGCTGGCGCGGCACCTGGCCGGGCGGGCGGTGGGGCTGGTGCTGGGCGGGGGCGGGGCGCGCGGCTTCGCGCACATCGGGATGGTGCGGGCGCTGCGCGAGGCGGGGGTGCCCATCGACCTGGTGGGCGGCACCAGCATGGGCGCGTCGATCGCCGCGCAGGTGGCCATGGGGTGGAGCCCCGAGCACCTGGTGAGCGTGAACCGGCGCGTGTGGGTGAAGATCCGGCCGCACAAGGTCTACACCCTGCCGCTCATCTCCATCATCGGCACCCGCAAGAGCGACAAGGTGGGGAAGATGCTCTACGGCGACACGCAGATCGAGGACCTCTGGATCCCCTTCTTCTGCGTCTCCAGCAACCTGAGCACGGCGGAGATGATGGTGCACCGGCGCGGCTCGCTGCTCCTGGCGGCCACGGCGAGCGCCTCGCTCCCCGCGGCCGCGCAGCCGGTGCTGATGAACGGGCAGCTCCTCTGCGACGGCGCGCTGCTCAACAACCTGCCGGCCGACGTGGCGCGGCGGCTGGGGTGCGGCTCGGTGATCGCCGCCGAGGTGTCGGTCGAGGAGGACGCGCAGTTCTGCTGCGAGCGCATCCCGCGCGTGGGCGAGCTGCTGCGCGACCGGCTGCTGCGCCGGCGGAAGATCCGCTTCCCCTCGCTGATGGAGGTGGCGCTGCGGGCCTCGCTGCTGCACAGCACCTCGCGCGAGCGCGCGGCGCTCGACAGCGCCGACTTCACCCTGCGCCCCCCCATCGACTCCTTCGGGCTGATGGACTTCGACGCGCTGGAGCCGCTGGTGGAGGTGGGCTACACCTACGCCCGCGCCGAGGTGGCGAAGTGGATGGAGCGCGGCGCGCTGCGGGACCTCGTGGCCGATCCGGCGATCCCACGCAGAGACGCGCAGCCGCAGGGAGTGGCCGGGTAGTTTCTCTCCTGTCTGCGCGCCTCTGCGTGAGACGGATCTTTTTCCTTCTCCAGGCAACACGGAGGGCATGGGCATGACGCTCAACGCCGTCATCGACCTCTCCCACTTCCAGGACGTCACCAGCTGGGCCGACGTGAAGGCGGACGGGATCGTGGGGGTCATCAACAAGTGCACGCAGGGCACCGGCTTCGTGGACCCCACCTACGGCGAGCGGCAGGCGGCGGCGAAGGCGGCCGGGCTGCTCTGGGGCGCCTACCACTTCGGCGAGGGCGGCGACGGCACGCAGCAGGCGCAGTTCTTCCTCCAGCACGCCGCCCCCGCGGCCGGCGACCTGCTGGTGCTGGACTACGAGCAGAACACCCAGGGCGCCAGCATGACGCTGGCCGAGGCCGAGCAGTTCGTCACCTGCGTCCAGGGGCAGACCGGGCGGTGGCCGGTGCTGTACGGCGGATCGTACCTGATCGAGCAGCTGAACGGCGCCGCGAACGCCACGCTCGCGAGCTGCCCGCTCTGGCTCGCGGCGTACGACGCCAACCCGGCGCTTCCGCCCGGCTGGCCGAGCTGGACGCTCTGGCAGTACACCGACGGACAGCACGGGAGCGGGCCCTATGCGGTGAACGGCGTGGGCACCTGCGACCGCGACCAGTTCAACGGCGACCTGGCCCAGCTCCAGCAGTTCTGGGCGGGGTGACGGAGGGACTGACAAAGCGTCTCACGCAGAGGCGCGGAGGCACGGAGAGTGGTTCTCTCCGTGCCTCCGCGTCTCTGCGTGAGACGAATCATTTCCCCGGTTACGGGAGCCCGCGCGCGGGATCGTCCTTGATGAAGTTCTTGACGATGTCGATGACCTCGGCCTTGGTCAGCGGCTCGTCGAACGCCATCTGCGCGGCGGCGGTGCGCTCGCCCGCGCCGATCCCGTCCAGCCCGCCGAGCGAAGCCGCGTCGATGGTCACCGCGCTGGTGCCGTTGAACACCACGTGCTGCGTGTTGCTCTCGGGCGTGGCGCCCCCGTAGATCAGGTTCAGCGCCGCCACCACCTCGGCCGGCGGGTTGCTGATGTTCGATGCCCCCGCCGCCGCCGCCCCGCCCCCGCGCACGTAGCCGCTGAAGCGCAGCGCGGTGTCTCCCGGGTTCCGCTGGCGGCGGATGCGGCGGATCTTGGCCGCGTGCCGCGCCTCGACCGAGTGGATGCGCAGCGCGCTCTCGAGCGCGACGTCGGCGTTGTTGTTCCCGTTGATCAGCAGGCGCCCGGCCTGCCCCTTGTACGCCCGCACCCCCGTGTCCTCGAACGCCTGCGTGGCCAGCAGCAGGAAGTCGAGCTCGGTGGTGGCGCGGATGAACGGCCCGTTGCCGCTGCCGTTGCCGCCGGTGAAGTCGAAGTCGGCCGCGGTGATGGCCACCACCGTCCCGCCGAACTGCGGGATCGCCGTCTTCAGGAAGTCGACGTGCTGCTGCTCGTGCTTCTGGATCTGCTGCATCGCCTGCTTCGCGGCGTCGGGGATCTGCGCGCGCACGGCGGCGAAGGCGCTGTTCTGCGCCGCGACCGCGCTGGTGCCGAGGACCGCCTTGTAGAACTCGTTCTCCAGGTTCTCCAGGATGAACGCGAACATCAGCACGTCGGCGATGTCTGCCGGCGTCTGCGCGAAGGTGTCGTGCGAGAGCGCGGCGAGCGCCACGGGCACGGAGCCCAGGGCCAGCCCCGCGGCCAGGCGCGAGCTCATCCCCGCGCCCTGGCGGATGGCGTCACGGCGCGACACCAGGCGTTCGGTGATCTCCGGATCGATCGCGTCCAGGATCGGCTGCTGATTCTCCATCGTCTCGATCTCCTTGCCGATCACGGGTTGGCGGGGAAGAAGTCGGGCGTGGGCACGCCCTGGGTCGGCGTCGGCGCGGCGCTGATCGGCGGATTGGCCAGGGTGCCGGCCATCACGAGGCCCGAGGCGGCGACCTTCTGCAGCACCACGCCGGCCTCCAGCTTCACGTCGCGTCCGGTGGCGTCCACCAGGTGGTCGCCCGCGAAGGCGGTGTTGGGGTTCACGCCCGCCGGGGGCAGCACGTCCTCGAGGGCCGCCGCGTGCCGCGCCTCCACCGACGCGAACTTGCCGGCGATCAGCAGGTTGCGCGCGTCGGTCAGGTACTTGCCGGCGCCGTTCAGCGCCGCCACGCCCGTGTTCTCCAGCATCCGCGCGGTGGTCAGGATGCTGGTGCGGCTGGACGTGATCTGGCTCACCACGTTCAGGTCGATGGAGCCGCGGATGTCGGGGAGCGCGGCCGAGCCCAGCGCGGCGCGCACGAACTCGCGGTGCACCACCTCCACGTTGCGCAGGTCGGTGAGCAGCTCGCGCTCGTCGGCGCTCAGGGAGCCGAACGTGCTGCTGCCGACCACCGCGGTGTAGAACGCCGCCTCGAGCTGCTCGTTGAAGTGCAGCAGCTGGAAGATTCCCACGTCGGACTGCAGGTTGAACGACACCCCCGTCACCGGATCGGGGATGTCGCCGGGGCCCAGCGGGTTGTCGCCGTCGTCGCTGCAGGCGCTGAACACGCTCGGCAGCATCAGCACCGTTCCGCCCGCCAGCAGCCTGCGGACGAACGCCCGCCGCGTGCTGGCGAACATGAGCTCGCCCGCCCGGGCGATCACCATGGGCTCTCCCCGTTCCGGATCTCGCTCCAGCATCTCGCATCCCTCCCCCGCCATGGCTAGCGCTGCCGCGGGCAGGATGGCCCGGCTAGCGCGGCCCGCCCCGTGCGCCGGCCGGATGGCCGGCGCTGCCCGGTTTGCTTCCCGCGCGGCGTGGCGCTCGCGGCCCCTCCTGGCGTGCGGCGTGCACGGGCGCCGGCCGCCAGGCGTTCCCCGCGCGGGAGGCCAGGGGCGCGTGCAAGGCGGAGGCCAAAGATTATACAAACCTTGTATCGGTTTGGGCGCTTCGGCCACCACCGCTACATCCCGCGGGCGGTGGCCGGCGGATGGACCGGCGAACGGGAGACGGGACCTGATGAACGGTGAGCAGGCGGTCCGGCACCTCCGCTACCTGATCGGAGGCCTGCTGCATGTGGGAAGGCTGAAGCCGGGAGACCCGCTGCCGAGCATCCGCGGCTTCGCCTCGGAGGTGGGGACGGACCACCGGGTGGTGGCCGCGGCGTACCGGGCGCTGGAAGCCGAGGGGCTGGTGGTGATCCGGCCCGGTTCCGGCGTGTACCTCGCGGCCGGAGGAAGCCTCCGTGTGCAGCACGCCGAGGCGGAGGAGAGCTGGCTGGGCGAGGTGCTGCTGGAGGGGTGGAGCCGGCGGGTGGCGCGCCACGAGGTAGCGGCGCTGGTGCACCGCTGCGCGGCCTCTCGCGTGCGCTGCCTGTGCATCGAGTCGAACGAGGACCACCTCGAGGCGGTCTCGTCGGAGCTCAGGAGCGACTTCTCCCTCGACGTGGCGGCCCTGCTGGTAAGCCCTTCGGGGGGTTCAGGGGCGATCCCGCGCGATGCCGTGGCCGCCGCCGACGTGGTGGTGACCACCGTCTTCCACGCCGAGGCCGGCGTGCGCGCGGCCGCCGCCGGGGGAAAGCCCTGCGTGGTGCTGAGCGTCAACCCGCGGTTCGCGGCCGCGGTCGCGCAGAAGCTTTCCCAACCCAGCGTCACGGCGGTCGTGGCCGACCCCCGCTATGTCGCCCGGGCGACGGCGTACCTCGAGGTGACGCCGCACCGCGACGTCCGCTTCCTGCTGTGGGACGATCCGAGCCTGGCCGGGAAGGCCCGCCTGAACGTGGACGGCGAGTCCGTCCTGGCGACCCGGGCGGCCCGCCGCCGCCTCGGGCTGCCGGAATACCATCTGGTTCCCGCACCTCCCACCTACATCTCCCCCGAGTCCGCCCGAGAGCTGTTCACGGTCATCGTGGAAGCCGGATTCTCCTTCGGGGGCGCGAGGTTGGGGTACTAGCCGCGGAATTGCGCGGAAATGCTACTCCATTTAGCTTTCTCCAGCATTTCTGCCCCCTGGTGTAATGGCAGCACAGAGGTCTTTGGAACCTCTGGTGGAGGTTCGAATCCTCCGGGGGCAATTCTGTAAGTCGTTGAAGAAAGTTAACTTTCGTGGCACACCCCTCTTCGCGTTTTTGGCAGGCTCCGCAGGACGGCTAAATCTGTGCTAAACTTGCTCTAATGCGCTGCAGCATTTGAAGTTGAGGCTGTCGTCGGAGCGGTTGCTGCTAAACTTCTGCTAAATATCGGGGGAATAGACCTTCCCCTGACGCTTGCGAAATCAGCACTCCGTGATCAGGATCGAGCCCGGTCAGCGTGGTAACCAAGGCGGCGACCCAAGCGGGTCGCCATCGTCGTTTTCTGATCGGACCCAATTCCGTAACCGTGATGCGCTGGGTCGGGGCATCCTGGCGCGGCACCCCCGGAGGGGGAGGGGGGTGAGGCGGGCCGCTCCGCTGCGCCTCATGTCGGTGCGGGACAGCCCCGGCGACGCGCCCTACGAGATCAGCCGCGCGATGGCGAAGGCGGCGGCCGCGGCGAGCCCGCCGGTCGCGAGCGTCTGCAGCGCGCCGCGCAGCCGCGGCGTGCCGGTGAAGCGCGCCTTCACCCATCCGAACACCAGCAGCGCGAAGAGCGTGACCGCCACGGAGGTGAGGAGCGCCGTGGAGGCGGCGGGCACCAGGAGGTAGGGCATCAGCGGGACCAGCCCTCCGGCCACGTAGGCGAGGGCGATGGTGAGCGCGCTGTTGCGGGCGCGCGACGGGTCGGGTTCCTCCAGCCCCAGCTCGAAGCGCATCATGAAGTCCACCCAACGCCCGGGCTCGGCGCGGATCGCGGCGACGACGGGTGCGAGCTCGCCGTCCGAGAGCCCGTAGCCGCGAAAGATCTCCGCCACCTCCTCCGTCTCCCGCTCGGGGAGCTCCACGATCTCGCGCTCCTCGCGCAGCCGCTCGGCACGGTAGTGCTCGCGGTCGGTGCGCGCCGCCAGGTAGCCGCCGAGCCCCATCGCGATCGAGCCGGCCGCGATCTCCGCGAGCCCCGCGGTGACGACGATGCGCGACGAGGCGACCGCGCCGGAGAGCCCCGCGGCGAGCGCGAAGGGAACGGTCAGGCCGTCGGACATCCCGATCACCACGTCACGTACGGCCTCGGTGGCGGTAAAGTGCTGCTCGACGTGCGGGGTGGCGGGCATGGGGAATCCGGGATCGCGGATGGAGGAGGGGGAGCCCCCCTGGCCGGGGGCTCCCCTCCTTGCGCCGTGGACGCTCGGCGTGCGGCTGGCTGCGTCCGGTACCGGAATCAGAAGGCGACGGCGCCCTCGATCATCAGGCCGTGGAACTTGCCGCCGTTCAGGATGCTGGTCGGCAGGTAGTCGTTGTACTTCTG
>Ga0070685_10000578_pt1 | contig 20468 bp, 22 predicted proteins | sample KBSS13LmetaG_FD_65651 | JGI IMG/M metagenome (GOLD analysis project Ga0070685, IMG submission 65651) | Switchgrass rhizosphere microbial communities from Kellogg Biological Station, Michigan, USA - KBS S1-3L metaG | ecosystem: Host-associated > Plants > Roots > Rhizosphere ...
ACAAAAATATATTATGAAAAGCTTTGGGTGGAGAGTGAAATGAGAGAGAATATTAACATGGATGTGCAACGTTTGGATCTTACTGAGGATGGTTTACTCTGGTTTTTATGTCAGGAACGGACTACCTCGGAGGGTTTAGTGGGGTTTAAGATTTATATAGATCCTACTGAATTCGCGATCTCAGGTAAGACTGACGAGCAGCTTCTTGAAATAGCTAAGCTGAAAGCAGATGGATTAGTGAGAAAGCACGGATTTCTTGGACTTCAAGATACTAAAAGAGAGTGTCGTCTCTAGACTAAATAAAAGAAAAGTAAGAAGCGGATTTACGATTCATTAAGCCTCATGAGCATACGGCTGACGGTGTTATATGTGCGGGTAGTGATAGGTTTACCATACTGGCGTTCTAGATAGCTCATAAGGTCGGGTGTCTTGCCGGTGCTGAGGTCTACGACGCAGCAGAGTGCACCATTAACCATTACGATGAGCTCAAAAGATTTGCCTTCGGGGCGAAAGGGTAGTAGTGGTAACTCCGCGGGTGGATTTTTAAAGAACGTGATCGTCAGATACGTTTTGCCGCTGTTTTCATGTACGAGGCCGGCAAACGGGTCGGCGTCAACAACTGTTTGCAAGTCAGCCTGTGAACGCACAAACACGTCTCGGCTAAAATCTAACAGATGGGGTAGGGCTTCTTCGGCCATTTCCTCCAGGCGAACAGGGTCTGTTATATCGCTTTCAAACAACACATTGCCGCTACTTAAAAACGGTCGTACATTGCTAAAACCCATCTGTTCGAACGCCCACTGGAGTTTGGCACCGCGCATATTGGGGTTTTCGGGGCCGACACCTCGTATCATTGCCACGTATTTCATGTATGCAGTATAACAGGGATAAGATGAGCGTGCTGGTGTACGAATAAGCACATCGCACATCCAAAGTGCGGCATATACTGAGGTGTATGCAACCAGATATACGCAATGAGTATCAGCTGCGTCAGGCAAAACCCCTTCGCCGTATTGAACATGCATTGCTGTGGACCTGCATTATATCAATAGCGGTGGCGACTATTGCGGCTGTGCTCCATCCTAGTAGTTGGGGTGGGCTGGTGGCCATCGCGTTATATGTATATGTGTGGCTGCCGATCACGTGGTTTGTTGTTATTTTTAGTTCGCTCGGCTGGCTTGGGCGTACTGCGCTGGCTTACTACAAGCGTCGCTGATCTACTCTGCTGGGCCAACGGAAAACCGACCAAGGAGTGAGATACGTCTTCGCTGCTGCACAGGTGGCGTATCGTCCTCCAGGGATTCATCATCCAACCGGAGGAATGCCTGGTTTCGTTCGCGTCCGCGTTGAATACCGGCTACGATGTCTGCCCGGACTTCTTCGGCTAGCGGTACTTGCTGAGCAGTGTCTATCATAAACTGTTCGAGACTAGCGTATTTTCTGGCTCGTCGCGTCCGGTGGGATGTGTGGGGGTCGTGCTTGAGGCCACCGTGGTTGTCGGCATAATCGCTGAGCTTTAATATAGCGACGCCAGGATCTTCGTGGCTTACCGCTTGCTTGACGTGCTCGCGGTAAAGGGCGTGTCGTTCAGGTTCAGAAACGCTGCTTGCTAGTATGGGGTTTGTCACGGCGCGAACGAGTGCACTTACTCTCGGGCTAAAGCGCTGTGCAAGTGAGACAAATGCGGCCTCCCGCAAGTCATCAATCCCTATATACTCCCTGTCTCGCGGCAGTGTGATCCGCTCAGGACTGTCTTCGACGGCATCGTGCAGCAGGGCGGCGATAGTGAGCTCGGGGTCCGACCGGACCTGGTAGTGGCTCATTATACGAGTGGCAACACGTAAGAAGTGAGTACTGTAGGGTAGGTCACCCCGCATTTGTCCGTCGTGCACATGGAGGGCTAGGCCGAGTGCGCCATAGATGCGCTCAACGTCTTCCGGTGCGTATCCGGAAGTTTCAACCTCATAGTAAAAACGGGCCCGCAGGCCCATTTCTCCATACTCAGTAGTGATCTCATGCAAGGAGCGGCTGGCAAAATCTTGTTGCAGCGCATCAGTAAACTCGGGGAGTGGGTGGTCTGCAGGGTCTCCGGTATGTGCTAGTGCTTCCATGGGTGTAGTGTACCGTATGGGTCGCTTAGAGTATGTGTGAAAATACTCACAGGATTGCCTAAATTGCACAATACTAGGGGTGTGGATGTACGAAATGTTATAGAAATCGTTGACATAAGCGATATACTGTGTTATCATAAGCACGATTCGAAAGGATAAGAGGGTTACCGAATGTCAGTAATGATGTACGGGCCCTCTTTCTTATTTCGGAGTAAAACGTATCAACTAACACCTTGGGAGGTGTTTTATGGCTGGAACTAAAGCTGGCGGCCAGGCTGCTGCCGCAACGAACAAGAAGAAGTATGGTAGCGACTTTTACGCTCGCATTGGCGCTAAGGGTGGCAAGAACGGTGTTACTGGTGGTTTTGCCGCTGGTGACGCTGGCCGCGAACGCGCTCGTGTATACGGTGCTATTGGTGGTCGCATTAGCCGTCGTACTAAGGCTACGACTTCTCGTCCTACAACCAAGAAGTCTGATTTAGACCTGGCCGCCTAAGGCGCGTTATATTTACAAAAAACACCCTAGCTAGGGTGTTTTTTGTTTTTGCCGGCCCACTGTCTAATGTGTTTTGAGGCGATATGGGCGACACAGGCGAGAACGGGTGACTTGCCAGGTAGTTTGGCAGTTAAAACAACGATATTGGTGTATCGAAGCTTGTAAACTGCGGGCAAAACACGTCGGACAGGTAGCGCGTAAATGCAGCCAGTCCCGGTAAGTGTCTAGGCAATCTTGCGTATAGTCTTCGTCAAGCTCGACACCATAACGTTTGGCGAGCTCACGTGCCTTTTCCCAGGCGGCAACTTCGAGCTGTAGCAATTCTATATCATATGCGTACTCATGGTGATTAAGAACGGCGTGTCCCAGTTCGTGAAGCAGAGCAAAAATATTCTGCGTGGTATTTTTGCTAGTTTTTTTGTACGCCAAATGTTTTTGCTGGGCGTGCCAGGCGAACTGTGCACCCTCTACTAATTGCAAGTCGGGGTAGTCGGCTGCAATACGTTCCAGCAGGGTTTCAAGGTTGAGGATGGCGACAGTGCTAGACATAGATGCTCCGCGCAAGATCGTAACAGCCATACACCACTGCTTCTTCGGGCCGCTGTGCTGGTATGATGGGCGGCACAGGCGTCATAGGTGTGGCGTATTTTTTGAGCTCGGCAACCAATAGGTCGTGATACTTAGGTAGGTAATGGCCAACGCCGCCGCCAAGTACAATAACGTCTGGCTCGGTGACGGCTATAAGGTCCAGAAAGCCGATAACCCAGTCTTTGACAACGGACGCCCAGATGTTGGGGTCTTCGATCTCTGAAGCCTTTTGCTGGTAGCGCTCATAGATTGCCTTGCCGCTGGCAAAGCTTTCCCATTTGACGATACGGTCGCCACGCTGTAGCATCATCTGCCCAGGTTCGATGTCTGCCATGGTCGGATCTATTTTTTGATCGACGATGAATCCGCCGCCGATGCCGGTACTGATGGTCAAATACAGTACTTTGGCATGCTTGTCTTTGAGCAGCATGGCTTCGGAAAGCCCGGCCAGATTGGCATCGTTTTCAACGAGCATAGGGCAATGGGTGATGCGTTCTACGTCGTGCTGCAAGCGTACATTTTTCCAGCCCAGGTTTCCGCCGCGCTCAAATATGCCGTGTTTGCGGTCGATTGCCCCCGGTGCCGCTACCGAGCCGGCCCTGAAATCGTGTGTTGTAAGATTCACCACATTAGTGTGAAGCTCCTTGAGGAAATCATTGTAGTCGGCGGGAGTGGGGAATTTGATCGATTCAGTTATAACGCCTGCATTAGTCAGAACTGCCAAAAGCGTCTTAGTCCCGCCAATATCTATCCCCACGTACATATGCATTAGTGTAGCATGCAGGGGGTGAGCGCGTCATTCGTTTCCTGGCAGCGACTTATAACGAAAGCGTAAGCGCTTTCAACATAAGGACTGCCAGGAAAGAAAGAGAATGAAATAGGTGAAGGGTGGGTGCTTAAAAAGCACTGCCAGAACCCGACCACTACGTCAACACCTCCCTTCCTGGAAACTCCCCGAACTGGTTACTTTCCGTGGACTATATGGTCTTGCGGACGTAGATCGTCTGCAGGATCGACAGTTCACGCAGGTGGGGCTGCCAGTTGCCCAGCAGCACCGAGATCATGTGCAGTAGCCAGATTGGGCCGAATAGCATCGCGCTGATGATCTTCATTCGACCACTTGTGGCGGGTGCTTGCCGGTGCGCGAGCAGACTGAGGACGACCCCGGCTGCGTAGTACGCCAGCGTGGCGCACAGGTGGATTTCGAGGCCGACCTTGGCGACGAACACCAGGTAGACCAGCCCGAGACCCGGGAGGATCACCAGTGCAACGATCAGCTTGGCTCGTCCTGTGCGGAGCAGAACTTCTCTGGTCAAGTTGGACCTTCCTTCGGTAGTCCCTAGTACGGAGAGCTTTATCAGTGGAGTCCAGCGACTCGACAATGACAGTATAAATTATATCATAATAACGCAAAAATACGAACGTAAAATGGTAACGCTTAATAGACTAAAAGGCATTCTTTACCTTTAGGGGTAAAACAGATATAATACCCAGTAATCTTTCAAGCCTGTTTTTTGGTGTCTTTATGACATTCCAGAATGGACTTGCGGGAAATACACTACAAAGGAGGCATAGTAAGAACATGCCAAAATCATCAATAACAATGGACGAACTGCTAGCAGGCAGTGATGTCAAACAACTCGAGACGGGCGACGTCGTCGAAGGGGCTATTGCGAGCATACGCAAGCACCAGGTGTGGATCGATTTGGGTCCGCGCGGTGTCGGTATCGTTATGCGCCGCGAGGTTGGTCACGGCCAACAGCTCGAGGTAGGTCAAACGGTTACCGTTAGCGTACTCGATCCAGAAATGGAGGAGGGCTACGCACTGCTCAGCATGCGTCGGGCTGCTAAGGACCGGGGTTGGGACGAAGTACAGCGTATTTTTGACGCCGGTGAGATCGTCGAGATTATGCCATACGACGCTAACCGCGGTGGTCTATTGGTAGAGCTGGAAGGCATTCGTGGCTTCTTGCCCGTATCTCAGCTGGCTGCTGGCCACTACCCACGCGTATCAGGTGCTGACAAGGACGAAATCCTGCAGAAGTTAAACGCGCTTACCGGTAAGCCAATCCGTGTTCGCGTACTCGACGTGAGCCGCAAGGACAACAAGCTTATCTTCTCTGAGAAGGAAGCGGTTAAGGACGACATGCAGGCTCGCTTTGCTGAGCTGAAGGTTGGCGACGTGGTCGAAGGCATCGTAACTGGTGTGATCGACTTTGGCGCATTCGTCAACGTTGACGGCATCGAAGGCCTGATTCACATCTCAGAAATCTCATGGGAGCGCGTGGAAAACCCACGTGACTACGTGAAGGTTGGCGAGACCGTGAAGGCTAAGATCATCGCTATCGACAAAGACCGTTTGTCTTTGAGCCTAAAGCAAATGAGCGAAGACCCATGGCTGAAGGAAGTAAAGCAGTTTAGCAAGGGCGACGTGGTTGAGGGTAAGATTACCCGCATCACACCATTCGGCGCGTTTGTGCAGCTTTCGGCATCAGTCGAGGCGCTGGTGCACGTCAGCGAAATGGGTGACGATGACAATATCGACCCAGAAAAAATCTTCCAGCTGAACGAAAAGAAAGAGTTCAAGGTGCTTGATATCGACACCGACGCTCGTAAGATTTCACTTTCGCTCAAGCGGAAATAACATAAACGACTTTCTATAATGTCGTAAACATCAGCTAGCCGCCAGACAAATGGCAGAAAGGAACTCCGAAGGAAAATGGCAACGACACTCCAAATCGAAGATAACATTACCGTCGGAGCGCTGGCCGAAGGCCTAAAGCTGCCTGTCACACGTCTGATTGGCGAGCTGATGAAAAACGGAATTATGGCTACGATAAATGAGCGGGTCGATTTTGATACCGCTCAGATTATTGTTGGCGAACTGGGGCTTGATATAGAGCTCGAGCGCAAAAAGGTCACTGCAGAGCCAGTTAAGCGCGAAAAGCGTATTGAAAGCGCAAGTGCTACGCAGCGCCCGCCAGTGGTGGCAGTTATGGGCCATGTTGACCATGGTAAAACCAGCTTGCTCGACGCCATTCGTGGTGCCGACGTGGCCAAGGGTGAGGCTGGAGGCATTACCCAGCACATTTCCGCCTATCAGATTGAGCACAATGGCCGGGCGATCACCTTTTTGGACACTCCTGGGCATGAGGCTTTCGCGGCTATTCGCGAACACGGTGCACACTTGACCGATATTGTGATTATTGTGGTGGCAGCCGACGATGGCATCAAGCCGCAAACTATTGAGGCGATTCGTTTTGCACGTAACGCTGGCGCCCGCATCGTGGTGGCTGTTAACAAAATTGATAAAGAGGGCGCTAACGAAGCTCTGGTGAAGCAGCAGCTGGCTGAGCAAAATCTATTAGTAGAAGAGTGGGGTGGCGATGTGGTGGCTGTGCCAGTGAGCGCCAAGACCAAGCAGGGTGTTCCACAACTGCTCGATATGTTGCTGTTAGTTGCTGATGTTGAAGAGCTTAAGGCTGACGCGGCTGTACCGGCTCGCGGACTAATCATTGAGGCGCATGTAGAAACTGGCCGCGGCCCAATCGCACATGCACTCATTGAAGAGGGCACGCTAAAGCCTGGTCAATTTGTAGTTTCGGGCGGCACGTATGCCAAGGTGCGCAACCTGGAAGACACCACGGGCAAGCCAATCAAATCAGCCGGGCCGTCAGCACCAGTAGTTATTAGCGGCTTTAAGACCTTGCCGGAATTTGGTGATCCGTTTACCGTAGTAGCCACCGAAAAAGAAGCTCGTGCCAAGGCTGAGATGGTAGCGACGGACCGCGCAAATGGTGGTGGCCGCAGTGATATGTCTAGTTCTGAGTTGCTGCGCATTATCTCACGCTCTGATCAGCTGCAAGAGTTGCCAATCATTATTAAAGCCGATGTACAAGGATCTCTGACCTCTGTTGCCGATAGCCTCAAGAGTGTTGAAACTGATGAAGTGGCAGTACGGGTGGTGAGCAGTGGTGTGGGTGGAGTCAGCGATAATGATATTCACCTGGCACGCAGCTCGGGTGCGATTATCTATGGCTTCAATAGTAGTGCGGCGCCAAACATCCGTCGCCTAGCTAGCCGTGACCAAGTATCAATCCGGCTTTACAACGTCATATATGAGTTAATTGATGACGTTAAGAACGAGCTGAGTAAGCTTTTGCCCGATGAAATTATCGAAAAAGAGATGGGCCAGCTTGAGGTAAAGGGCGTGTTTAAAACCACTAAGAATGACATCATCGCCGGCGGCGAGGTTAAGAGTGGCACACTCAAGGTACCTGCCTTTGCGCGCATCTATCGTGGTAAGGAACAAGTGGGCGATGCTGAATTGACCGGTCTAAAGCGTGGTCCGAACGACGCACGCGATCTTGCTACGAGTGAGCTCGGTGGTATTAGCCTGAAGACCAGTGGACGCCTGCAGCTGGAGCTGGGTGACCGGATTGAATTCTACACACGCGAAACGGTAGAACGCACACTGTAGGCTTTTGCGCCACGGTGTTACAATAGATGTATGTTGAAACTCGATAACGATCTTTTAGATGAACTCGGTCTGGGTAGTTTGCCGGAAGACCAAAAGCAAGGTATGCTCCAGCATATCTACGAAACGCTGGAGCTTCGCGTGGGCACCAACCTGGCTAACCAGATGACCGACCAGCAGCTCGACGAGTTTGAGAAATTTATAGACGACAAGGGTGAAGCGAATCAGGCGCAAGCACTGCAATGGCTGGAAGCAAACCTGCCTAACTACAAGCAGGTAGTTAATGATGTGTTTGAGCAGCTTAAGGCAGAGATCCGCCAGATGGCGCCGCAATTGCTGGCTGCTTCGGGGCAACAATCAGCCCAAGTACCTACGCAGCCAATTGCTCAGACTGCACCTGGTAGCTACGCGCAGCCGACTCCTGCTTACGAAATGCCACAGCCACAACCTGTGCAACCGTATCAGCCGCCGATGGGTTATCAGCAACAGCCTCCGCAGCCTATGCAACAGCCAATGCAGCCGCCGATGCCAGCTTATGACATGGGCGCTGGATCGCAACTACCTCCGGCGGGGCCAGCTCAGCCACCGCAACAGAGCCAACAGCAGGCTGCTACGCCTTTCGCGCAACCTCAGCAGGATGACGACCAAACCGACCAACAGCGGCCACCTGCCGGACCAGGTGGGTATCCACCGCAACATCCTGCGGCACAATAGTAGGGAGTACGTACGCGTAAGACGGAGCCTTGGCCCATCCCTCTACACAAAGTAGGAGTCGCTGGGGTTGAGCCTCCAAGCTTCCTAGCTGCAACCATGGAGTTAACTCAATCAATTTTTCCTTACGGTAAGCTATATAAAAAGGACTCATGAAAGACATGGGTCCTTTTTGGTGTTTCCTTCCGAACGCTACCTCAAGTCTTTGCCGTAGCCGTTCAGGAAGGCGGCTATAGGCATCGCTCCTTTACCGGCGGGCTTAACGGTATCGAGCATCAGTATCCCCTTTGCGCAATAAACGCCGAGCTGCTTATCATGCTGCCAGGGCTCGCCGGGAGTGCCTTCACCGTCTTCGGCACGAGCCTTCGTGACGATAATAGCGTGGCCGCCAAGGATGCAGCGGCTTTTAGGCCAGTCGGCATAGGCACGGATTTCGCGCTCTAGCTGTTCGGCTGATTTATGCCAATCGAGGATGCCATCTTCTTTGGTGAGTTTACGGCTATAGCTGGGCGTGGTGCTGTAGCCGACTGTTTCGGCAATTTTTTCCTGGGTGCTGCCAACGAGCTTGCCGGCTGCGTATTTGGGCAAGGCGTCTTGCAGTAGGGCATCACTAAGGCCTATAAGGTGCTGGGTGAGCTCTGGTGCGGTCATATCGGAGGTGATGTCTATTTCGCCCACGGCTAAGAGCGGACCTTCGTCCATGGCTTCTACGAGCAACATAAGGCTTACGCCGGTTTTACTCTGACCGCTCAGGATGCTGAATGTGATGGGATCCGCGCCGCGCCATTGCGGCAGCAATGAAAAGTGGCTGTTTATGATGCCGAGCGGAAAGCTGTCGATAACTTTTTGTTCAACGATAATGCCGAAGTCTATAAGCACTCCGACACGGCTCTTAAACTTGGCAGTAGTAATTTTTTCGGTGGTATCCTTTTTGTTTGCGACCGTTACGATGGGCAACCCAAGCTGCTCGGCAACTTCTAATACCGGTACGCTGCCTCGGTGATGGGGTGGGCGTGGTTTGGTAACGACTGTCTCAATATCACAGTGCTGGGCGAGTAATTTGAGCGATGCAGCTGCCACTGGACCGGTGCCGAAAAAGACTATGGGTTCGTCCATTATTCACTCCACAAAGTAGCGTTGTTCTTGATGTCTTTTTCGTAATCGAGTTGTTGTAAATTTCCATCTTTGCTAAGCGTGAAGAATGCGTCAGGGGAGTCTTTTATGTGATCGACGAACAGCTTCCCATTGGTATGATCTATCTCGTGTTGGAATACACGAGCCAAGAAACCTTCAGCCGAAAACCGCACTTCTTTCCCTGTAAGGTCAAGCGCTTTAAGGCGAATCTTATGGTAGCGGCGGACTTTGCCATACAAATCCTTAACGCTTAAACAGCCTTCATAATCTTCAACGAGCTCGCCTTCGTACTTAGTGATGACAGGGTTTATAAAGGCGCGAAAAGTTGTATCTTTCTTGTTGTCAAAATCATTACGTATTACTACGATGCGCAATGGCTCATCAATTTGAATTGCCGCCAAAGCGACACCAACTTCGTGTTCCCGGGCCGCTTCCCAGTCAAGTGTGATAGCTTCCATGCGCTCAACGAGGTCGTGAATTTTCTCGTCGATATAGCCAACCTTTTTGGAGGGTTGCCGTAAATGAGGATTGGGTAGGGTAATGAGAGAATTTTGAGTCATATATGTGCTTAGTATAGCGTACGGATGGCCGGGAGCGAACACATAAACTTACTTGCAACGTTACAGAAGATTGACCGGGTCAATATCGTAGCTCCACCCAGACGGAAGCTGCATAACAATAGCAACCAGGTCCTTGCGTGATGACGACTTAATGAGCAGCTGCCAACTATATTTACTGTCGATGCGTGGATGGAATGAAGGCGCAGGGCCTTCAATGGTAACGCTCGGGAAATCTTTTGTCAGTGTCTCTGCAAAAGTGGCAGCTGCTTTTTGGGCTGATTGTGACGAGGCCCGCAGAACACGCAGCTTTAGTAAATACGTGAATGGTGGAAAGTGATATGTTTTACGTTCGTGGAGTTCGGCATCATAAAAGTTTTGCCATTCCCGGTGCACAGCCGCTTGTAATGTAGCATTCTCGGGATTGTACGTTTGTACGACTACGGTGCTGGCACGGTGGCCTCGTCCCACGCGTCCAACTACTTGGCTGATGAGTTGATAGGTTTGTTCGGCGGCGGTGTAGTCCGGTATGAGTAGTGACGAATCGGCGTTTATGATTCCTACGACGGCTAGTTTGGGCAGATCAAGTCCTTTGCCGACCATCTGTGTGCCTACGATAATGTCGGCGCCGCCATCCTGTAAGTGACCAATGTGTTGCTCGAGTCGTTCCGACTTTTTTGTATCAGTATCGAACCGCTGGACACGGGCAGTGGGGAATAGTTTGGCGAGTGCATCAACTACAGCTTTGGTGCCAACACTTTTGAATAAAATCTCAGTATTTGCACACACCGGACAGCTGGTTGGTAGCATGGTCTGGAAGCCGCAGACGTGGCAGCGCAGCCTATGCTCGTCGCCATGGTAGGTGAGGCTGAGATCGCAATTTGGACATGCCGATTGCCAGCCGCATTGGCTACACAATACGACATTAGCGGTGCCGCGGCGGTTTAGGTACAAGAGTGACTGTTCGCTGCGCTCAAGTGCATGCGCCATGTGCTGCAGGAGCGTATTGCTAATGAGCCGGTTGCGGCTAAATAGCTCGGGTTTGCGCATATCAACCATTTCGATAGCGAGCGGCGTGTCCGTCTGCTTTGCCAACTGCTGCATTGCGATGATTGGCCGCTTTTTAATGCCTGCCAAATAGTAATCTTCAATATTCGGCGTGGCACTGCCGAGCACAAGTGTAGCGCTGTGCAAGCTAGCTAGTTTTGCGGCTACACGGGCAGCTTGGTAGTGCGGTGCCGATTCGTTTTTATAGGCATTGTCGTGGGACTCATCGAGGACTATCAGGCCAATGTTATGCAGCGGTGAAAATAAAGCAGAACGTGGTCCGATAACAATGACGGGCTGAGTACGAGCAAGCAACTCATACCAAATAGTGCGTCGCTCGGCGGCGGTAAGCCGTGAGTGAAGTACGTAGACACTATGGACGCCGAATGCCGCTTGAAAGGTCTGGGTCAGTTGTGCGGTTAGGCCAATTTCGGGGGTGAGAATGATAGCCGATCTGCCTTCGGCAATTGTCCGCGCGGCTAGTTCTACATAGACACGCGACTTGCCACTGCCGGTTATGCCGTGTAGTAAGTGGGTGCCGGCTCCGTTTATGGTTTCTAACGCCGTTCTTTGTTCAGGGTTAAGGGCTGGCAATGAAGCTGGCTGTGGCTGCGGGATGTTGGACGAAGGCTTGTCGTCTTTGTTCTCGAACTTGGGAAAGACTTCGGTGGGTGGTACGAATTGCCGCACTACGGTGCCGAGTGGTGCGGGATAGTAGGCTCGGAGCCAGGCCAAGAGCTGCAAACTTTGCGCTGAAAGGCTAGGGAACGGTGCGATGGCTGCTAGCGGCTTAACCTTGAAAGAAGGCTTGGTAGTGGCGCGCAAGACAATGCCAAGTACGCTGCGTTCGCGCAGACTTACGCGCACCAACTGTCCGGTAGATAGTAGTTCGGTGCTGCTGTAGGTTAGTGCCTCGCTGCCATGATATGTCATGCTCGCGACCAGCACCTCATAATAATGCATGCGATTATTATCCATCGGCAGTGCACCGTTTACCAGGGTTACCAACCATTCCAGAGCAAGAGAGAGGAGACACTTCGTCGTATAAAACAGCATTTCAAACTTGAAATCAGGCCCTGGGCTGGCTATACTAGGTGACAGTTACGTTGTCGGAACGACAATAAAGGCGTAAGTGTAATCATCAGGGAAAAAGTTTTAGGGAACAACAATGTTAGACGTTTTTATCACATCGCGAGTACGGCGCAAGATCATCGTTATCTACGCGAAATACCCTGATTTTAAGACTCATGTACGTGGCCTGGCAAAGCTCATCAAAGAAGATGCCGGCAACATTCAGCGTGAACTTAAGCGGCTCGAGAAAGCCGGTTTCCTCATCAGCGAAAAACAAGGGAACACCAAGATTTATCACACCAACAAGCAGTTCGTGATCTTTAAAGAACTGCAGAGCATCGTGCTAAAGAGCCAGCGTACACAAACAAAGCGCCAGGTTTCTTAAGCGACTTATGCGTAGGTGTCTTTTATAAATATTAGAATGCAATGTTAATTTTTCTATAGCATCGCATTGGGGTTCTGTTAGGTTATGACAATTAGAGAAACGGCGCCGAAGCATAGCAAGGCAAAAAGGCTGGCTGCGCTGGGTGCTTTTGGGCTTGCCCTGGTGGGTGTAGGGTTGAGCCGCTATGAAGAAACCGAGAACCGACAGGCTGCAAAAGCGGATCAGCAGCAAGCTAGTCAGGTATATTCGCGCATGCAAGTCGATCGAGCTCGGGCAGAGGAGGCGACAAAATCACATCATAGTGCGGATGCGGAACACCTGTTAGGCGAGGTTGCGATCCTGCAATCCGAAGGGGTTGCTTTAGACGGAGATAGTGCAGAACATTTACGTCATGAACATGATTTTCACAATGTAACGCTTTTCGATCTTGGCGGCGCCGGTGCCATCTTGGCCCTACTGGCGATTAAGCAGTTATGGCCACCTCGCGTTCAGCCCTAGGCGGGTGTTGCGTAGCTGCCCCTGTTACGGTATAATTGGACGCATATGATAGAAGTAACCCGCAAAGATAGCAAAGAATCTACCGAGAACCTGGTACGTCGCTTCAACCGCCGCGTTCAGCAATCTGGTTTGGTTATTGCCATAAAACAAGGCCAGTATTTCGAAAAGCAGATTAGCAAGCGTGAACGCCGCGCGAAGGCTATTATTCGCGCACAGCGCAAGGCTCTTAAGCTTCGCAAAATCAAGCTTGGCCAGAGGTAGTTAGCGCTCCTCACTCAAAAAACTCCAGCTTGTGCGCTGGAGTTTTTTGTTAGAGTGACGAGTTTGTTCATCATGCCCGATAAGACGGGAAAGCGGAGCGTGTATTTGTGTTAAAGCTCGATTTTATGCATAGTTTTTCCACCGAAGTACGCTACACTATAATTATGATACGACAACAGATAGAAGACGACCTCAAAGCCGCCTTACTTGCCGGCGATTCCATCAAAGTAGACACGCTGCGTGGACTCAAAAGTGTGATCTTATATGCCGATGTGGCAGCCAAAAAGCGCGACACAGGGGGTATAGCAGACGACGAAATTTTAGGCTTGTTTGCCAAAGAGGCGAAAAAGCGCCAGGAAAGTGCCGATTTGTATGTACAAGGCGGCTCTCAAGAGCGGGCCGACAAAGAGCTGACCGAAAAGGCAATTATAGAAGCGTATTTGCCGGCGCAGATGAGCGAAGCGGAGCTGCTGCAGATTATTGATGCGGTTATTGCCGAGCAAGGCGCTGAAGGTGCACAGGCAATGGGCAAGGTGATTGGCGCGGTAAAGGCCAAAGTTGGCAATAGTGCTGACGGCAGCATGATCGCCCGGCTTGTAAAGGAGCGCTTGAACGTATGATCTTACTGATGGGTTCTGCCGGTTCAGGCAAGAGTATGCAAGGTCACCAACTTGCTGACGAATACGGCTATGCGTATATTTCGAGCGGCGAGGTGTTCCGCGTACTGTTTACAGGTCGACGCCGCCATGAAATGCTTGAGGGCAAACTGCTAAGCGACGGCGAGGTCATTCGTGTAATCGACCGCGTCCTCGAGTTTATCGATACTAAAGAACAGTTTATTCTGGATGGGTTTCCGCGTACCAAACCACAGGTCGACTGGCTTCTTATGCAGGTCGAGGCAGAACGGCTGGAGTTGCCTGTAGTCATCAACATGGAAGTGAGTGAGGAAGTGGTGCGAGGACGTTTGCAGAAGCGCGGTCGTTTGGATGACACTGATGCAGCGATTGCGCAGCGTCACAATGACTATCAGGCGGTTACTAAGCCGCTCCTTGCGTATATGCAAGAGAAGGGCATTCAGATTGTAACGATTGACGCCGATGGCACACCATCGCAAGTGCATGAGCGTATTGCCCGCGCGCTGCATATCGAAGACTAGATGCTCGCACGTTTAGAACTATTGCCCGGAAGAACGGCCGGGGTCAAAATTGACGTATAATTACACCTATGCAACCCAAAACCGAAATTGAACTAGCTGCTATGCGCGAAAGTGGGCGTATGCTGGCCACCGTGCTGCAGCTTATAAAGCAAAAAGTAAAAGCTGGTATGACACCGAAAGATGTGTCTGTTATGGCTGCACGTGAGCTTGAACGTTTAGGCGGTAAGCCGAGCTTTAAGGGCTTTGAGGGCTATCCAGACATCATCTGTATATCGACGAATAATGAGGTACAACATAGCATACCGAATGATCATGTATTCGCCGATGGCGACATCGTAAATTTCGATTTCGGCGTGACATACGAAGGCATGGTGACCGACAGCGGGATTTCGGTGTGTATCGGCGGGCTAAGCAAGGCCGATAAGGCAGGCAAGCGACTGCTAGAGGGTACGGAGCGTGCGCTTTATGCCGGGATTGACCAAGTAAAAGATGGCGTACGGGTGGGCGATATATCGGCCGCTGTCCAGGCAGTACTACAGAGCTATGAGCTCGGTATTGTACGCGAACTAGTAGGGCACGGCGTTGGCCACGAGCTGCACGAGGATCCCGAAATCCCTAACTACGGCCGTGCAGGCACGGGACCGGTCTTGAAGGCTGGCATGACAATTGCCATCGAACCCATTACGACACTTGGTAGCCCGCGGATCTTCCAAGCGCACGATGGCTGGACGTTGCTTACGCAAGATGGCTCCCGGAGCGCGCAATTTGAGCACACTGTGCTAGTGACCAAAGATGGCTACGAAATCTTGACGCAGGTGTAAAAACCAAAATTGACACTAAGTGTACAAAGATTTCTTGCGTAAGGTGAAGCTCTAGCGGTATACTCCTAGATATGCGCGAAGGATCCGCCGCTCCAACCTATGTCGGCCTTGATATTGGCACCTCGATGGTGCGCTGTGTTGTTGGTACCCGTGATATGTCCGACCCTACACTTATATCGGTAATTGGCCATGGCGCCGCACCCAACCAGGGGATGCGTAAGGGCGTTGTTATGCATATCGACGATGCCGCCGAGGCAATCGTGCAGGCCATAACCGAGGCAGAGCGTATCAGCGGCGTGCAGATACACCAGGCTACGGTTAATGTGAACGGTGCACACGTAACTGGTCTTAATAGCCGGGGGGTGATTGCTATCAGCAGCCCTGACCACGAAATTACCGTCGATGACCGAGAGCGGGTCGAAGAAGCCGCTACTATTGTGAAGCTGCCGCCTAACCGCGAAATTGTGCAGGTGTTTGCCAAGAACTACCGGCTTGATGGCCAGGATAATCTAAAAGATCCAGTGGGTATGCACGGCGTGCGACTGGAGGTTGACTGTCACATCGTGACGGCTGCTAGCCCGAATATACGCAACTTAGACCTAGCGCTTGAAAAGGCTCAGATGAGGCCGGGACATCACACCGTGAGCGCGCTTGCTGCCGCCGAAGCGGTGCTCGATCGCAAACAAAAGGAAGCGGGAACCTGCGTACTCGACATTGGTGCTGGTACGACAAACCTGAGCATTATCGAAGATGGTGAAATTCAGCACGTGGCCGTTATTCCTATGGGCGGCATGCACATTACAAACGACCTCGCCATCGGCCTAAAAACTGATCTGGAAGTGGCTGAAGAAGTGAAAATAAAGTATGCCCGACTAGGCGATGAAACTGACAAGCCGGTACGGGTAGCGGTGGATGATCAACACCACAATTTCTCAAGCGGCATGGTGAACATGATAGTCGAAGCACGCGTCGAGGAACTCTTAGAGTTTGTTGAAAAGGAACTGCAACGGGCGCACCGCAGTCGCAAGCTGCCGGGTGGCGTGGTTATTGTCGGTGGCACCTCAGCACTGCCAGGTCTCGCAGAGTTTACGCGTGACAAATTACAGCTGCCTGCTCGTATCGGCAAAGTTCGTGGGCTGGCTGGGCTTGTTGATACAGTGGACAAGCCAGTATTCGCAACGGCGACAGGTTTAATGCTCCTTGATATCCTCCTAACCCCATATGTTAATGAGCAGGCGAATGGGTACAGTTTATCGGCTGGTAACATCTCTGGGGCTTTCGGAAAATTGTTTGGCAAGCTGAAGAGCTGAATTACGTTACTTTTGATCGCAAAAGTAACGGTGAACCAGAAAAGTATTCAGATATTTTTAGCGTTTTCATAAAACGCATCGCATGAGATGAGAGCATTGTTCAGTCGTAAGGGGCAGTACTCGGAAATGTATGCGGGCAGGGTTGAACTGGGGCGGCACAGCCGGTATACTGCTATCTATACATATAACGAGGGAACTTAGGCATTATGGCACAAGCAGTTGAACCGGCAATTGAGACGTTTGCGCGCATTAAGGTAGTGGGCGTGGGCGGTGCTGGCGGTGCTGCTATTAATCGCATGGTCGAGGCGGGCATCGAGGGCGTGGAGTTTATCGCCGTCAATACTGATGCGCAGGCTCTGCAGAACTCTAAGGCGGCTGTAAAGATTCACATCGGCCGTGACACGACCCGTGGTTTAGGTGCCGGTGCCGATCCTGGTGTGGGTGAGCAGGCTGCCCGTGAGTCGACTGACGAAATTAAGCAAGCGCTGGCGGGTGCTGACATGGTGTTCGTAACCATTGGTGCTGGTGGTGGTACGGGCAGTGGTGCCGGCTATGTCGTAGCGCAAATCGCCAAAGATATGAATATACTTGTTGTAGGTTTTGCAACAAAGCCGTTTGCCTTTGAGGGTGAAAAGCGTCGCCGAAACGCCGAAACGGCTATAGAGAACCTGCGCCGATCTGTTGATACGCTTATTATTATCCCGAACGATCGGTTGCTACAGACCATCGACCGCCAGACGCCGCTCATGGAGGCGTTTAAGGTGGCGGACGATGTGCTTCGCCAAGGCGTACAGGGCATATCAGACCTGATTACAGTAAACGGACTTATTAACCTGGACTTCGCAGATGTAAAGGCGGTCATGAGCAATGCGGGCAGCGCGCTTATGGGTATTGGTCGCGCAAGTGGCGAGAACCGCGCCGTGCAAGCCGCACAGCAGGCCATCGACAGCCCATTGCTTGAAGTGTCTATCGATGGTGCTCGAGGCATACTCTTTAATATTATTGGTGGTAACGATCTGAGCATGCACGAAATCAACAGTGCTGCCGAGGCGATTACTGCCGCTGCCGACCCAGACGCCAACATCATCTTCGGTGCTACTATCAGCCCTGAATTGGACGGCGAAATTATTGTTACCGTGGTGGCAACCGGATTCGATGCCTCCTACTTCACTAAGCGTCAGTCAGCCGGTGCTGTAATTGATACCCCGCACGTGCCATCTACGGTCACGCCAAGCCCGCTCAGTGCTAGCGACGACGACATGCAAGATATCGATATGGACCTAAAGGAGCATGTCGAAGCCACAGCATCTGACTTCCATAATGACGCACCAATGCCGAACATCTGGTCTATCGGTGACGAAGAGGGTAGTGATGACACGACTCAAGCATCATCGACGCAGCCGGTTGTGTCGCACCATGACGAAGAAGAACTGGAGCGCCCCTCATTCCTGCGGCGTCTGACCAAGCGTGGCCACAAAGATGATGCTGCTAGCTCTCAAGATGACGAATCTGACCGCCCTGCTCGATAACAGGGGTAATCTGCGCGTTTCTGTACTAAATAATACACCGAAAATAGCCTTGTATAAGCACTATGACTGGCGTTATGATTACTTCATAAGACGCTATATGTAGTAGCTTGGGTAACGGTCTTGTGCCCTATTTAATGCTGCATGTAGTTGCACATTAAAGAAGATTGGCCTGCCTCAAGCAGGCCAATAGAAAGGGGGCTATCGTGAACTGTGGCCAATGTAATGGTGATGACACGAAAGTCATAGAAAGTCGTGATGTTGATGCGAGCCATGCGGTTCGCCGTCGGCGTGCCTGCACACACTGTGGCTATCGCTTTACTACCTATGAGCGCATAGAACGTCCTCAGCTGGTGATTGTGAAGAATGATGGCACGAGACAGCTTTTTAGTCGCAGCAAGCTTCTGGCGGGCCTGTATAGAGCCTGCGAAAAAACGTCAGTTACGAGTATGCAGCTGGAACAGCTGGTAACAAGTGTTGAACAGCAATTGTATGCTTGCGCGGAATCGGAAGTACCTTCGCACAAAGTCGGCGAGCTGGTGATGGAACGTTTACCGGCGCTGAACGAGGTTGCGTATGTGCGTTTTGCAAGCGTGTATCGGCGGTTCAAAGATATCGCGAGTTTTGAGCGTGAGCTTTCTCAGATACGAGAGCGCAAAACTACCGATGATACGGTGGGTGTGTAGCGTAATGTATCGGTAGGTCGGATGGCCGGCTCTCCTTAAACCTGGAAGTCCTAAAGCTTGAGGTTTACGGAGAGCTTGCTAAAAGACCTGGGTTGCCCGTGTGTGAGGGCAAGCGGGTTAGGGGCGACTCTAACAAAAAACATATCAAAAATAAGGTGGTTGTCTGAGGTGGCAACCAGGAGGGTAACAACATGGGGCAAACAACTAATAACGGAGTTCGGCGGTTTTTTACGCAGCCGAAAACCAAGGGTTACGACAGCTTGAAATGGATAACGCGTGATTCGCTGCTCAAAAACCCGTTTACCGGCGAAGTCGTTTTCGAGCAAAAAGACGTTGAGATTCCAGAAGGCTGGTCGCTTAATGCGCTCAACATCGTAGCTCAAAAATACTTTACGGGTACGCCTGGTACAGAGGAGCGTGAAACTTCGCTCAAAAACTTGGTCGACCGCGTAGTAGACACGGTGGTGCGCCAGGGTCAGCAGGAAGGCTACTTTGAGGGTACCGCCGAAGCTGAAACATTCCGCGAAGAGCTCAAGTACGTGCTGGCTAGTCAGCGGGCAGCCTTTAACAGTCCTGTGTGGTTCAACATCGGCGCGCCAGAGCGTGCACAGCAGGCTAGTGCTTGCTTTATCTTGGGTGTTGAAGACACTATGACCGACATTTTGCAGTGGTATGTCGACGAAGGCATGATTTTTAAGGGTGGTTCAGGTAGCGGTGTAAACATCAGCCCGATCCGTTCTAGCTACGAAAAACTTGGTAAGAGTGCCGGTACGGCTTCTGGACCTCTAAGTTTTATGCGTGGTGCCGACGCAAGCGCCGGTGCCATCAAGAGCGGCGGCAAGACGCGCCGGGCCGCCAAAATGGTCATCATGAACGTTGACCACCCGGACGTTGAGGAGTTTGTTTGGTGTAAGTCTATCGAAGAAGATAAGGCTCGTGTGCTACAGGCTGCCGGCTTTGATATGAGCTTGGACGGCAAAGACATCTTTAGTGTGCAGTATCAAAATGCCAACAACTCAGTACGTGTTACCGACGACTTCATGAAGGCTGTTGAGAATGACGAAGACTGGGAGCTTAAGGCCGTTACCACGGGTAAGCCAGTTCGCAAACTAAAGGCCCGCGACATGTGGCGCCAGATTGCCGAAGCAGCCTGGAAGTGTGCCGACCCTGGTTTGCAGTTCGACACCACCATCAACAAATGGCACACCACCCCAGTTGCCGGCCGGATTAACGGCTCAAACCCATGCTCTGAATACATGCACCTCGATAACTCGGCATGTAACCTTGCAAGCATTAACCTACTTAAGTATCTGAATGATGATTTTAGCTTCGACATTGAAGCCTTCAAGCACACGGTGGAGCTGATCTTTACCAGTCAAGAAATCCTGGTTGGCTACAGTGAGTACCCAACGCCGCGCATCACCAAGAACGCGAAGGCTTACCGCGAGCTCGGCATTGGCTACGCTAACTTGGGCGCATTGCTTATGGCACAGGGTTTGCCCTACGACAGTGACGAGGGTCGCGCACAAGCCGCTGCCATTACTGCGCTGCTTACCGGCCACAGCTACGCCGTATCGGCTAAGATTGCCCGCAAGGTTGGTCCATTCGCCGGCTTCCACAAAGACCGCGAAGG
>Ga0070685_10000580_pt1 | contig 20440 bp, 22 predicted proteins | sample KBSS13LmetaG_FD_65651 | JGI IMG/M metagenome (GOLD analysis project Ga0070685, IMG submission 65651) | Switchgrass rhizosphere microbial communities from Kellogg Biological Station, Michigan, USA - KBS S1-3L metaG | ecosystem: Host-associated > Plants > Roots > Rhizosphere ...
GGCCCCGAGATCACCTTCCGCGCGCAGCCGCACGGAACGTTCAGGCTCCTCTTCAACGCGCTCTACTCCGCCGGCGTGCAGCGCTGAGCGGCCGGCGATACGATATGGCGAAGGGGCACGCGTCAGTTCGGCGCGCGCCCCTTCTTCTTCGGAATGACTCCCAGGACCCCACCCGGTGTCATTCTGAGAGAGTATTGAGAGACATCGGCCTCAACGGTGTCATCCTGAGGCGCGGCCTTGACGTGCCTGCCTCCGCACCGGTGACGGCAGCGCCGTGAGGATCTAGCCGACGATGCTGCGAGGCATGGGCGCGGTAGCGGCGCGAATGCCTGCTCGCACCGTCGGCGCGTATCAGCCGCGGTTGCCGTGCGGCTTCCGCAGCGGGCCCCGCGCGGCCGCGGTTAGATCCTCACGGCCCTGCAAAGCATGGTGTGGGAACAGGATACAGTGAGGTCGGGCCTCAGGATGACACCGTTTGCGGCCGTGGTTTCTCGCCTTTCGGCCGTGGTTTCTCGCATTTTACTCTCTCGTCTCCGCATGCTCTGCCGTCTAGCTCATCAGCGGAAATCGTATCAGAGCCCGCCGGTCGCGAACGCCGACTTCGTGGTCCCGGCGGCGTCCAGCCACGCGCCGTGGAGCTGGAGCGCGCGGAAGACAGCGTACGCGCCACGGACCGTGGGGAGGGGGAACTCCTCCAGCAGCGTCGGGTTGGCGAGGAGCGCGTCGATGTCCGGCGCGTCGTAGTCGTAGGAGAGCTCGGCGATCAGCGGGTAGCCTTTCATCGCCTCGGCGAGGTACCAGAAGGAGAGGCTCATCTTGATCACCGGTCCGCCCGCGAAGGTGAATCCCCCCATCTTCCGCACCACCTCGAACGCCTTGAACCCGTCCGTCACCTCCACCAGCGTCTCGTCCGCGATCCCGAGCGCGCCGAGGCCGGGGAAGAGCACGGCCGCCCCGGCCACGGTTGCGGGATTCGGCTCGTCCTTCAGCTTCTTCACCGAGGTGGAGCGGGAGAACTGGGAGACGAATGGAGGAAGCACGTCCTCCTCGAACTTGCTCTCCGGCTTGCCCCCCGCTCCTGCGTACGCCACGTCGGCCGACGCGGAGAGGTAGCGGTCCGGTCCGCGGAACTTGAGGTTGAGCGCGAACTCATCCTCCTTTTCCCGGCGGACGCGGAGGATGAAGCCGTGCTCCCGGAACGCCTTCCCAGGCGTGTCCAGGTACCAGGTGCGCCGTGTCTTCTCCCCCTTGTCGTCATCGATCGCGGATTGCTCCACGTAGACACCGTCCGCGCGGTCGATGACGGAGCGCACCAGCTCCAGCAGCTCGCCGCTGACGCCGGCGCGGTCGTGGAAGCGGGTGGTGTCGAGCGTGAGCTTGTACTCGCGCGAGGTGATCGGCAGGTTCGAGGAAGGCATGAAGTGCTCCCAGGAAGGATGACGGATGCATGCCGGCGGCGGGTGTGGGTGTTCACTGAAACTCACCCGCTCGACTTCAGATGGACCCGGGGGACTGGATTTCGTCGCCGCGGCGCGCGAGCTTCTTCGTCGATCCGACCGGCGCGCGCCCAGCGCTTTTCACCCCGGAGAAGTCTACACTCCCACCCAGAAAGCTCCCACGCACATGATCCGCAGAATCCACGCGCTGGCCCTCGCCGCGCTCCTCGCCGTGCCCGCCGTAGCGACCGCGCAGCGGGCGACGACGGTGATCCTGGTCCGCCACGCCGAGAAGGTGACGACGGACCCGCGCGACCCGAACCCCGCGCTCACCGAGGCAGGCGAGCAGCGCGCCCGCGACCTGGCGCGGCTCCTCCGGCGCAGGCACGTCGCCGCCGTCATCACGACGCAGTTCGCGCGCACGCAGCTGACCGGCAAGCCCACCGCCGACGCGGCGCACCTGGCGCTCGACTCGGTCCGCGCGGGCCGCGACGTGCCGGCGCACGCCGCCGCCATCGCGGAGCTGATCCGCACGCGCCACGCGGGGAAGACGGTGCTGGTGGTCGGCCACAGCAACACCCTGCCGAAGATCATCGCCGCGCTCGGCGGGCCCGCGCTCGCGGACCTCTGCGACTCGGTGTACGGCAACCTCTTCACCCTGGTGATCCCGCCGCAGGGCGCGCCCCGCTTCACCCAGTCGCACTACGGCGCGGCCGACCCGGCGAGCGGCCCCGAGTGCGTGAACGGGCTCGTCGCCGCGCAGCCGGCCGCCGCGCACCCCTGATCCCCATGCGCGTCCCGCGCCTTTTCGCCCTCGCGGCGCTCGCGTTCACCTTGCCGACCGCCGTGGCCGCGCAGCGGCGGCCGACGACGGTGATCCTGGTGCGCCACGCGGAGAAGGTGGCCGCCAACCCGCTGGACCGGAATCCCCCGCTCTCGCCCGAGGGCCAGCGCCGCGCCCGCGACCTGGCGGCCGCGCTGCGGGGCCGGCGGGTGAACGCGATCCTGGTCACGCAGTACCGGCGCACGCGGCAGACGGCGGCGCCGCTCGCCGCCAGCAGCGGCATCACCCCCGAGGAGACGCGCATGGGACGCGACAGCGACGAGGCCGCCGCCGAGGTGGCGTCGCTGATCCGCGCGCGGCACCTGGGACAGACGGTGGTGGTGGTCGGACACAGCAGCACGGTGCCGAAGATCATCGCCCTGCTGGGCGGCCCCCGGCTCCGCCCGCTCTGCGAGAACGCCCACAGCCACCTCTACACGCTGGTGATCCCGAGCACCGGCCCGGCCCGCCTCGCCCACACCCACTTCGGCGCCGCCGACCCGCCGGACGAGCGGGCATGCGTCGACGGCCACTTCCCCTCCGCCTCCGCCCGGTCGCGGTGACGGCACGGCGGCGCGCCACGCGCGGGCGCGCCGCCGTGCCTCTCTGCGTCTCCGCGTGAGCCGCTTTTTGCCAGAGCACGAGACACGCGCCGAGGGTCTGGCGTGCTACCGAGGCGCGTGGTAGAATGCCCGGCTTCCGACGACCCGTCTCCCGCCGCCGTCCGTTTCCGGTCCGCTGCGGGGAGTGGGCCGACGCGCGCGCAGCGGACGAATGCCAGGAAACCACCGCCGATGAAGTCAGCAGCGACCCTATCCGGATCGCACCGGGGCCGCCCGGGCGCCCGAGCGCGCCTGTGGCCGTGCGCGACCCTCGCCCTGCTGCTCGCCGGGTGCGGGGAAGAGCACCTGCGCAAGTATCCGCAGACCACCTTCCACCCCACCACCGAGTTCGCCCGCATCTCCGACTGGCTGTTCTGGCTGTCGCTGGGGCTGGGCGTGGGGGTGGGCGTGCTGGTGCTGGGGATCATGGGCTACTTCCTCTGGAAGTTCCGCTACCACCCCGGCGCGGGCGAGCCCAAGCAGATCCACGGCAACACGCGCCTCGAGGTCGCGTGGACGCTGATCCCCGCGGTGATCCTGGCGGTGATCGCCATCCCCACCGTGAAGGCGATCTTCGCCACGCAGCCGGACCCGGCGCGGCTCCCGGCGAACACCGTGACCATCGAGGTGGTCGGCAAGCAGTGGTGGTGGGAGTTCCGCTATCCGCAGCCCAACGGCGACACCGTGGTGACCGCCAACGAGGTGCACGTGCCGGTGGGGCGCACGGTTCACCTGGTGCTCCTCTCCGACAACGTGCTCCACTCCTTCTGGGTCCCCCAGATGGGCGGCAAGCGCGACCTGATCACCAACCGGGTGAACCACCTGGTGTTCACCCCCGAGGAGCCCGGGGTCTACTTCGGCCAGTGCGCCGAGTTCTGCGGCACCTCGCACTCGCTGATGCGCATGCGCCTGGTCGCGCACACGCAGGCCGGCTACGACCAATGGCTGGCCAACGAGGCGCGCCCCGCGGTGGAGCCGCTCCCCGGCGACAGCGCGGTGGCGCTCGGCAAGCAGATGGTGACCACGGGCGCGTGCGTGGCCTGCCACACCATCGAAGGCACCCCGATGACGATGCGGACGGGGCCCAACCTCACCCACTTCGGGCGGCGCCGCACCCTGGCCGCGGGGATCATGGAGAACAACGCCGAGAACCTGCGGCGCTGGATCACCAACGCCCCCTCCGTCAAGCCGGGCTCCAAGATGCCCCCGATGGGCGAGCACGTGGGCGGGTCGCTGACCGACCAGCAGATCACGTACATCATCGCCTACCTGCAGTCGCTGCAGTAGGCGCAACCGCACGAGCAGGGCGGCGCGGGGGGAGGCTCCCCCGGCCGCGAACCCCGATCCGGCGCGAGCGCGGGCCCCAGGCCCCGGCGCCAGAACCGATGGAGCAGTGATGGCATCGACAGCAGCGGTGGCCGCACCCCACGCACCCGTGGTCCACGCGAAGGAGCCCACCGGGCTCTGGAGCTGGATCACCACCGTGGACCACAAGCGGATCGGGATCCTCTACGGGACCACGGCGTTCCTCTGGTTCCTGGTGGCGGGGATCGAGGCGCTGCTGATCCGCGTGCAGCTCTTCGTGCCCAACAACCACTTCGTGACCGCCGAGACGTACAACTCGCTGTTCACGATGCACGCGCTGACGATGATCTTCGGCGCGCTGATGCCGCTCACCGCGGCGTTCTTCAACTTCATCGTGCCGCTGCAGATCGGCGCGCGCGACGTGGCCTTCCCGCGGCTCAACGCGCTCAGCTACTGGCTCTTCCTCTTCGGCAGCCTCTTCCTGAACTTCGGCTGGCTGCTGAAGGCCGCGCCCGACAGCGGGTGGTTCGCGTACGCGCCCATCACCACCCTGCCTTACTCGCCCGGGCTGCACATGGACTTCTACGTCCTCGGGCTGCAGGTGCTGGGGCTCAGCTCGATCATCGCGAGCCTGAACTTCATCATCACCATCATCAACCTGCGGGCCCCGGGGATGCGCCTGATGCGCATGCCCATCTTCACCTGGATGACGCTGGTCACCTCGGTGCTCATCGTCACGGCCATGGCGGTGTTCACCATCGCCGTGACCGAGCTGATGTTCGACCGGATCTTCCACACCAATTTCTACAACGTGGGCGTCAACGGCGTGGGCAACGCCGGCGCCGACCCGCTCCTCTGGCAGCACCTCTTCTGGATGTTCGGCCACCCCGAGGTGTACATCCTGATCATCCCCATCATGGGGATGGTGAGCGAGGTGCTCCCCACCTTCAGCCGCAAGCCGCTCTTCGGCTACAACGTGATGGTGTTCAGCGGGGTGCTGATCGGCTGGCTGGGGTGGGGGGTGTGGAGCCACCACATGTTCGCCACCGGGATGGGCCCCATCGCCGACAGCTTCTTCGCGCTGTCGACCATGCTGATCGCCATCCCCACCGGGATCAAGGTGTTCAACTGGCTGGGCACGCTCTACGGCGGGAGCATCCGCTTCACCACCGCGCTGCTCTTCTCGGTGGGCTTCATCGCCCTGTTCACCATCGGCGGGATCAGCGGGGTGATGCACTCCTCCGCGCCGAGCGACCTGCAGCAGAGCGACACCTACTTCATCGTGGCCCACATCCACTACGTGTTCTTCGGGGGCACGGTGATGGGGCTGTGGTCGGCGATCTACTACTGGTACCCCAAGGTCTTCGGCCGCCTCCTCGACGAGAAGCTGGGGAAGCTGCACTTCTGGGGGACCTTCGTGGGGATGAACCTGACCTTCTTCCCCATGCACTTCGTGGGGATGTTCGGGATGCCGCGGCGCACCTGGACCTACGGCGCCGACCAGGGCTTCACCTGGCTGAACCAGCTGGAGACGGTGGGCTCGTTCGTGATCGCCCTCTCCACCCTGGTGTTCGTGATCAACCTCTTCACCGCCTGGAAGCGCGGGCGGGTGGCCGGCAACAACCCGTGGGGCGCGGCCACGCTGGAGTGGAGCATCCCCTCGCCGCCGCCGGCCTACAACTTCCGCGAGATCCCGGTGGTGCACTCGCGCATGCCGCTCTGGGAAGACGACCCGACGAAGTCGGCCGGGATCCCGCACGGCCGGGTGGAGGAGGAGACGGAGCAGTGGACGCTGGCGGGAACGCCGGTGGGCGAGGTTCGCGACGTGCAGGACGAGAACAAGATGAGCGCGCACGACCTGGGCATCCACCTGCCGCCGCCGTCGTTCTGGCCGATCGTGCTGGCGGCCGGGGTCACGTCCATCTTCGTCGGGCTGATCTTCCGCCGGGTCGACGGCCCGCTGCACAACCTGTGGTACCTGATGTTCGCGGGGGTGCTCACCACCATCCTGTCGATGTACGCCTGGGCGTTCGAGCCGGGGCACTGAGCGGAAGAGGACGAACGCAATGGATTCATCGCACGCGCTGGCGGCGCACGCCGCGAGCCCCGCGCACATCGACACCAGCACCGGGCTGGACAGCCGGAAGATGGCCTTCTGGACCTTCATCGGGTCCGAGTGCCTGCTCTTCGGCTCGCTGATCGCCACCTACATGGCGTACAAGGGGCGGAGCCTCAAGGACCCGTACCCGCACGACATCGTGGTGAACGGCAAGTTCTACGAGGGGGTGCTGAACATCCCGCTCACCACCTTCAGCACCTTCATCCTGCTGATGAGCTCGGTGGCGATGGTGTTCGCGCTGTACAACGTGCAGCGCGGGGTGCGGAAGTGGAGCGCCTTCTGGCTGTTCATGACCGCGCTGGGCGGCTCGATCTTCCTGGGGTGCCAGGTCTACGAGTTCACGGAGTTCTACCACGAGGGGATGACGCTGCACTCGAACCTCTTCGGCAGCACCTTCTTCGTGCTCACCGGCTTCCACGGGGCGCACGTGACGGTGGGGGTGATCTACCTGATCACGCTGGGGGTGATGGCGCTGAAGGGGCGGATCGGGCCGGAGCGCACCCTGAACGTGGAGATCGCCGGCCTGTACTGGCACTTCGTGGACGTGATCTGGATCGTGATCTTCCCCCTGGTCTACCTCATCAAGTGAACGACGCGATGACGAGCGAGACGCGAGAGATCGTACACGACCAGCACACCCACCCGGGCTGGCGCTTCTACGCGGTGATCGGCGTGATCCTGCTGGTGTTCACCGCGCTGGAGGTGGTGGGGTACATCGGCGAGACCAAGGGGTGGTACACGGCCGGGGCGGCGGCGGCGATCATCCTGGTGCTCTCCGCGGTGAAGTTCTTCAGCGTGGTCGCGTACTACATGCACCTGAAGTTCGACAACAAGCTCTTCACCGGGATCTTCGTGTTCCCGGCGCTGCTGGGGTGCCTGGTGATCGGCGGGATGATCCTGCTCTTCCACGTGCTGCACGGCGAGGCGACGGCCCTCCACGGCGACATGACGCCGCGGGCGGAGGTCGTCGCGCCGCAGTAGCATTGGAGGGACAGGGAACAGGGTACGGGGGACAGCCGGCGGTACCGCGCTGTCCCCTGTCTTTCTTAACAGATTGGCCTCACACGGAGTCAGCAGAGTCAACGGGAACGGATCGAGCACGCAGTTTCTCCGCTGACTCCGTTGACTCCGTGTGAGACCGTTTTAGAAGCATCGGGATGGAACGATGATGGCGGTGTCGACGCTGGCCCTGCTGCACGCGGGGTCGTTCGACTGGCGGGTGTGGAAGCTGTACCCGAGCTTCATGGTGGGGTGGCTGCTCTTCGCGGCCGCCTACTTCCTCTGCATCGGCCCGCTGCGCCGCCGCTTCGCGGGGTCGCGGCCGGCCTCGCCGCGCCAGGTGGCGAGCTTCTCCGCGGCGCTGCTGGCGATGGTCCTCTCGCTGCAGGGGCCGCTGCACGAGCTCTCGGACTACTTCCTGTTCAGCGCCCACATGGTTCAGCACCTGGTGCTGATCCTGGTGATGCCGCCGCTCCTGCTGGCGGGGACGCCGGACTGGCTGCTGCGCCCCGCGCTGAAGGTGCGGCCGGTGCGGGCCGCGGCGCGCGCGCTCACGCTGCCGCTGGTGGCCTTCGCGCTGAACAACGCGATCTTCCTGGCCTGGCACTTCCCCGGCCCGTACGACCTGATGATGCGCGACCACGGCATCCACGTGGCCATGCACCTGACGATCATGGCGACGGGGGTGATCATGTGGTGGCCGGTGATGAGTCCGCTCCCCGAGCTGCCGCGCATCGCCGCGCCGCTGCAGATGGTCTACCTCTTCCTGGTGGGCATCCCGATGATGGTGTCGGCGGCGCTGATCACCTTCTCGCGCAGCGCGATGTACACCTGGTACGTGGAGGCGCCGCGGCTCTTCGGCATCTCGGCGCTCGACGACCAGCGGCTGGGCGGGGTGATCATGTGGGTCCCCGGCGGCCTCATCCTCTGGATCGCCATCACCGCCGTGTACTTCCGCTGGACGCATCGCGAGGTGAGCGAAGACGAGCGGGGCATCGCCATCCGCCCGCCCGCCAATCGCGCGGGGCTCGTGTCTCCGCCGCCGTATCCCAACCCGTGAGCGGTTCTCTCTGCCGTCTCCGCGGCTCTGCGTGAGCCCATTCCGTAAAAACCTCAGATCCCGAACCGTCGGCCAGCCGAGATGATCCTGTTCCTGCAAGGCGGTCCCCCGCCCGAGGCCGAAGCGTTCTCGGTGGTCGAGCTGCTCCTGGAGTACCTGGGCTTCGCGGCGTGGTTCGCGGCCTTCGGCGCGCTGGGCTTTCGCTTCGCGGTCCTTCGCGGCGGCATCGACGGCGACCCGATGGAGGGCGCACGCCGGAATGCCGCGCGCATCGGGCTGATCGGCGCCGCGCTGATGGTGCTGCGGACGGTCGTGGTCGCCGCGGGCACCGCCGCGGAGCGCCACGTCGGCGTGCTGACGGTGCTGGGGGGCGGCCGCACGGTGGTGCCGTTCGCCTGCGCCCTGGTGCTGCTGGTCGCCTTCGGGCTGGCGCTCGGAAGGGTGCAGGCGGGGTGGATGCTCGCGGCGGCGGCCGGAGCGGTGCTGGCGCTCCGCAACGTGACGACGGGGCGCTGGTTCTCCGTCGTGAATCCGCTGCACGAGACGGCGGCGTCGCTCTGGCTGGGGACGCTGTTCGTGCTGCTGGTCGTCGGGCTGCCGGCCGTGCTGCGGGCGGGAGATTCGCCGGATGCGCGGGGGAGGGGGGTGGCGCTGCTGGTGTCGCGCTTCTCGCCGCTCGCGCTGGGGGCGGCGGCGCTGCTGGGGATCACGGGGGTGATCACCGCCTGGCGCCACCTCAAGTACTGGTCGGCGCTGTGGACGACGCCCTACGGCTACGCGCTCGACGTGAAGCTGGCGCTGGTGCTGTGCGTGGTGGCCCTCGGCGCCTGGAACTGGCGGCGGATGACCCCGCGCCTCGGCGACGAGAGCTCCGCCCATTCGCTCCGCCGCTCGGCGCGGGCGGAGCTTTCCTTCGCCGCGCTCGTGCTCATCGTCACCGGCGTATTGCTGGGCATCCCCGCCCCGAAGGCCCCCGGCGAGCAACCCCCGCCTCCCCCGGCCGCCGCGCCGCGGTAACGATCGAAAGAAATCTCACCCAGAGAACTAGAGGACCAGAGGGATGCTCGAAGCTCCTCTGGTCCTCTGGTTCTCTGGACGAGTCTTGTTCTGTTAAAAGAGGGTGATGCCGAGGAGGAACTGGTTCCGCTCCAGGTCCGGGCTCTGGTCCTCGGAGGCGGAGTCGCTCACGTGCCGGAACTGGCCGTCGACGCCGACCATGGGGGTGAGCTGCCAGCGCACGCCGAGCTGGAAGCCGAGCTGCGTGCGGTTGTCCTTGATGCTCGGCGAGGCGCTGCCGCTGGAGACGTCCTCGATGGTGTAGCGGCCGATCCCCGCGTGGACCCCGGCGTAGGGCCGCAGGGGGATGACGGGGAGCTTCGCGAAGTAGTTCGCCTCGGCGACCACGGCGAAGCTGCTGGTGCGGGTGTCGACCTCGGTGGCCTTCCCCTCGGTGTACGCGGTCGCGCCGATGCCGATGCCCATGGGGAGCACGTACTCCACGCCCACGCTGAACCCGTCCGGCGACGGGACGTCGTTGAACCCGGAGCTGCGTGCGTCGTCGACCTTGCTCTGGTTGAAGACGTAGTGCCCCTTGAGCGCGATCCCCGACTGCGCCCGCAGCGTGGACACCCCTCCCAAGGCCGCGAGCGCGGCCAGTGCGAACGTCGCTTTCCTCATCCTGCTCCCCTCCTGCGCGTGAGTGACGAAGGTCGCGGTTGACTACACGCGTTCTCGGGGGGAAGGTTCCGTGCAAGCCGACTAACTAACGGCCGTTTCACGCAGAGACGCAGAGGAAAAGAGAGAACAGATCAGGTAACATAGCCGTTCACGACGCGGCGGAGCCTTCCTTGAGGGTTGCGCCGCCGAAGTTGATGACCAGCCCGACTTCGAGGTTCATCAAGCGCAGATACGTCAGCACCTGCTTGGTATGAACCGGCGAGAGACGCTCGGCCGACTTCAGCTCTACGATCACGCGCTGATCGACCAGGAGATCGACCCGGAAGGCCTCCTCGAAGCGAAGCCCATCCACCTCCAGCGGGACCGGCATCTGCCGTCGCACCGCGAATCCCCGCTGTTCCACTTCGCGCCCGAGCAGCGCCTCGTACACCGATTCGAACAGCCCCGGCCCCAGTCGCGCGTGGACCGAATACGCCGCGTCCACGATTTCCCGTGTCACCTCGTTCACGTCGCGCATGCTGTTCTCTCTTTTCCTCTGCGTCTCTGCGTGAAACGGCCGTTGAGGAAGCATCGGCCGCAGCGACGCCAGATAAAAGGCTTTCGACTGTCCTCACGGTGGCCGCTTTAGATCGATCAAATGTTTGCGGGGAGTTGCCCTGGCGCCATGGCGTGGATATCGTGGCTGCGCGCGGCACCCGCCGCGTTCACGGTACCATCGTCCCTCCACCGGTAACGCTCATGAGACGACTGCTCCTCGCCCTCCCGCTGGCGGCGCTGCTGCCATGCGCGCTGGCGGCGCAGGCCCGGACCTCCGCCCGCGCGCCGCAGGCCGGCCGCATCAGCTTCACGGAAGAGACCCTCCCCAACGGCCTGCACGTGGTGTATTCCGAAGACCACTCCGCCCCGGTGGTCGCGGTCGACATCTGGTACAACGTGGGCTCCAAGTCCGAGCAGCTCGGCCGCACCGGCTTCGCGCACCTCTTCGAGCACATGATGTTCAAGGGGTCCAGGAACGTGGCCGACGGCCAGCACTTCGCCCTGCTCGAGGGCGCGGGCGCCCGCTCCGGCGCCGACATCAACGGCACCACCGCCTGGGACCGCACCAACTACTTCGAGCAGCTCCCCTCCAACCAGCTCGAGCTCGCCCTCTGGCTCGAGTCCGACCGGATGGGCACGCTCCTCGACGTGCTGACCCAGGAGAAGCTCGACAACCAGCGCGAGGTGGTGAAGAACGAGCGCCGCCAGAGCGTGGACAACCAGCCGTACGGCTCCTGGCTGGAGAAGATGGAGGCCGCCGTCTTCCCCACCGGCCATCCCTACAACCACCCGGTGATCGGCTCGATGGAGGACCTGTCGGCCGCGTCGCTCGAGGATGTGCGCGCCTTCTTCCGCACCTACTACGCGCCCAACAACGCGGTGCTGGTGATCGCGGGCGACTTCGAGACCACGGCGGCCAAGGCGCTGGTGCGCAAGCACTTCGGCGCCATCCCGCGGCAGAGTCCGCCGCCGCCGGTGCGCGACATGACGCTGCCGGCCTCGATCGGGCGCGAGCACCGCGAGGTGGTGCAGGACGCCAACGCGCCGGTGCCGGTGATCTTCGTCGGCTACCGCATGCCGGCCGCCAGCGACCCGCGCGGCCCGGTGGTGAGCGCCCTGGCGGCCATGCTGGCCGGTCGCTCGTCGGCGATGTACGAGTCGCTGGTGCGGCGCCAGCAGGTCGCCACCGGGGTGGGCTCCTTCAACCCCGAGCTGCTGCAGGGCGCCGACGTGCTGATCGTGCGCGCGGCCGGCAAGCCCGGCGCCCCCGCCGACTCGCTCGAGGCGGCGCTGATGCGCGAGCTGGCCAACCCGCAGGCCGGGCTGGACCAGGAGGCGCTGGAGCGGGCCCGGGCGCAGATGCGCTTCCAGCTGGTGGACGCGCTGCAGCGCACCGGCGGCTTCGGCGGCCGCGCCGACATGCTGGCGCAGGGGTACACCTACTACCGCGACGCCAACTGGGTGAACACCCGCCTGGCCGCCATCGACCGGGTGACGCTGGCCGACGTGCAGGCACTGGCGCGCGAGCGCCTGACGCCCAACAACCGCGTGGTCCTGGTGTACGTGCCCAACCGCGCCCCCGCCGCCCAACCCCAGACCCCGGCAAGGCCATGAACCGCCTGAGAACGATCGCAATCGCGGCGGCCCTGGCGGGCCTTGCGGCCCCCGCCGCCGCGCAGCACGGCACCACCCCGCCGCCGCCCACCCCACTGCGCCCCTTCCGGGTGCCGCAGCCGCAGGAGTTCACGCTGGCCAACGGCGTGCACGTGGTGGTGGTCCCGCAGACCGCGCTCCCCATCGTGGACGGGCGCATCCTGGTGCGCTCCGGCTCGGTGTACGAGCCCGCCGCCAAGGCGGGGCTGGCGCAGCTCACCGGGAACCTGCTGGACCAGGGGGTCCCCGGGATGACGGCGTCGCAGCTCGCCGCCCGCATGGAGCGCCTGGGCGCGCAGTTCAGCACCAGCGCGAGCTACACCACCGCCTTCGTCGACGTGACCGCGCTGAAGGGCGTCTTCGCCGAGGCGATGGCGCTGGGCGCGCGCACGGTGATGCAGCCCACCTTCCCCGAGAGCGAGTTCACCCGGCTGCGCACGCAGATGCTGGCGCAGGCGATCCAGCGCCAGAGCACGGTCGAGGGACTCTCGGCCGAGGCGTTCGCGCGGGCGGTGTTCCAGCCGGGCGCCCCGTACGCCCGCGTGCCGGCCGGCTCGAAGGCCACGCTGGAGACGCTCACCCTGGACGACGTGAAGGACTGGCACCGGCGGACGTACTCGCCGTCGAACACCACGCTCCTGCTGGTGGGCGACCTGACCGTGGCCGAGGCGCGCCAGATCGCGCAGCAGGCGCTGGGCTCGTGGAACGCGCCGGCGGTGCAGCTGCCGGCGGTGTCGAACCCCGTCCAGCCGGTGCAGGGGACGCGGGTGATCCTGGTGGACCGGCCGGGATCGGTGCAGTCCGGCGTGTGGGTGGGGCAGGCGGGGATGGGGTACGGCGACCCGGCGTACTTCCCCATGCTGGCGCTCTCGAACGTGCTGGGCGGCGGCTTCAAGGCCCGCGTCAACATGAACCTGCGCGAACGGCACGGCTGGACCTACGGCGCCTTCAGCAGCTTCAGTCCGCGCGCCGGGGTGGGCACCTTCGCCATCACCAGCTCCATCCGCACCAACGCCACCGATTCGGCCGTGGCCGAGGCGGTGGGCGAGTACCGGCGGATCGCGAGCCAGCCGGTGCCGGCCGAGGAGCTGCAGTCGAGCGTGGCGAACATCGTCGGCTCCTTCCCCAACACGGTGCAGACGGTGCAGGGGCTCACCGGGCGGATGGAGACGCTGCTCACCTACGGGCTGCCGCTGAACTTCTGGTCCAGCTACCGCGAGCGGGTGGCGGCGGTGACGCCGGCCGACCTGGCGCGCGTCGGCCAGCAGAAGCTCAGCCCGAACGCGCTCACCATCGTGGTGGCGGGCGACCTCTCCAAGATCGAGCAGCCGATCCGTGCGCTGAACCTGGGCACGGTCGAGGTCTGGGACGCGCTCGGCAACAAGGTTCGCTGAGTCCGCGGTCACGTTGACGTCGTGGGGCGCGGGGGAGCATCTTCCCCCGCGCCCCACGGTCGTTTTTCGCTGGTGGATATTGGGGACGATGCGAGTAAACTCGCGGCTACACCGGCACACAGTCCGCCTGCGCGGACTTCAACGACGGACGGCATAAGCCTCGGAGTTCTCCCGCTGTCGTCGCGTGCCACCGAACCCCGGCCACGACACGGCCGGTAGTCCGCGAAGGCGGACTGCGTGTAGTTGTTGCAGCGAATTCATTGGCCCTGCCTCCATCGGCCTTCCCATGACGCTTCCCGCCCATCTCCGCATCCCCTCGATCATCGCTATCGCCCTGTTCCTGCTCGCGATTCCGCGGGCGACGGCGTGGGCGAACATGGCCGCGCCGCCCGATCCGCAGACGGTGCACGCCGGATCGAGCGTCGGGGACCCGATGGGCGGCCTGCGCGACGTCGTCGTCGAGCGCGAGACGCTGCGCTTCGACCTGCGGCCGCTGGCGGAGGGGAAGCCGGTCCTCGTCGAGGCCGCCTACCGGGTGCGCAACGACGGTGCGGCGCGCGCGCTCGACCTCCTCTTCGTCGCCGACGGGCTGGCGCGTGGCGCGACGAGGGTCACGGTGGACGGGCGGGCGGTCGCCAGCCGGCAGGGAGTCGCCGGCGCGCTGCCGCCGAGCTGGCGTCCCCCGGCGACGACGCCGGCGTTCGACAGCGCCGGCGCCACCCTGCCGTACCAGTCGCGCCGCGAGGGGACGCTCGCGTTCAACGTGCAGCTCCCGGCCGGCCGCCACGAGATCCGCGTCCGCTACCCGGCGGACGCCACGGCGTACTCGGTGAACGACCTGACGCCGGTCTGGCAGCTCGGGTACGTCCTGGCCCCGGCGCGCGACTGGGGCGGTTTCGGGGAGATCGACGTGCGCGTGGAGGCCCCGCACGGCTGGCGGGTGCGGACGGAGCCCGCGTTGCGGCGGGAGGGCGACGCGCTGGTCGGCGCCTGGAACGGGCTGCCGGCCGACGCGATCTCCATCAGCGCGCAGAAACCCGAGCCGAGCGCGGGCCCATGGTACCTGGTGTGGGGGTTGATGACGACGGCGGGACTGGTGGGGATCGGGTGGATCGGCTGGAAGGTGGGCGCGTCGCTGGGGCGGAAGGGGAAGAGCATCGCGTGGGCGCTTCCCGCGGCCGCCGTCCTGTCCATCGTGTGGACGGCCGCATCCGCGATCGTCTACGCGAACGTCCCCGCGCTGGTGAAGTGGCAGACCGGACCCTATCCCGGGGAGTACGCGCTTCGGTCGATGAGCTACGGATCTACCATCCTCCTCCTACTGCTCGTCCCGGTGATGCTGCTCGTCGGCCTCGTGGTGGTCCAGTCGTCCGCCGTCGCCGGACGCCGCCGCGCGCTCCGCGAGACGCGCTGACGTCACGCATGGATGCGGAGACGCGGAGAGGGCGAGGGCCCCCTCCGCGTCTCTACGGCTCTGCGTGAGACCGCCGTTGCCGTTACGGACGGCGGCTCGGGACCAGCCGCTCCTGCCTGCGCTCGGTCTCGTACCGCCACACTCGCGTCTCCGGCTCCCAGCGCACCGAGAGCTGCTGGCGGCGGCCGTCGCGGAGCACCGTGAGCCGCACCTCCTGCCCCGCGGCGCGGGTGAAGGCGTCGCGCAGGTCGCGCACCCGCTCCACCTTCCGCCCCGCCGCCTCCACCACCACGTCGCCGGACTGCAGCCCGCCGCGCGCGCTGGGCGTCTGCGGCCCCACCTGCAGCACCAGCAGCCCCTCGTTGGTGTGGAAGTACTTCCCCAGCCCCGCGTTCATCTCCGCGAACTCGGCCCCGGCCACCGAGCGCGAGCCGAAGTCGGCCAGGAACGGCACCGCCGTGCGGAACTCGCGCGCCGCCCGCGGGAGCTGCCGGCGCAGGCTGTCGCGCATCACCCGGAACACGGTGTCGGTGTGGATCACCAGCGAGTCGCCGCGGTAGCGGGTGCGCAGCCGCGAGCGCAGGCTGTCCATCCGCACCACCAGCGAGTCGATGCGCCCGGCGATGGTGTCCATGCGGATCACGATGCGCCGGTCGCCGGGCGACCAGACGGTGCCGGGGATGGTGCCCGGGAGGCCGTACACCATCGTCCGCGGCCGCGCGGCGGCGATGATCAGCCGGTCGGCCTCTTCGCCGTCGTGCCGCACCCGCAGGCGCACCGAGTCGCCGCGGTCCAGGGTCTCGCGCAGCTCGTCCACCGCCTGGCGGGTGGGGGCGCGGCCGTTCAGCCGGACCACCTGGTCGCCGCTGCGCACGCCGGCGCGGTCCGCCGGGGAGCCGCGCACCACCTCGCGCACCTCGGCGTGCCCCTCGTCGTCCCACGCGAAGTAGATCCCCATGTAGCCGCTCCCGCGCCGCCCTTCGGCGTCCTGGGCGCGGAGCGCGCCGGGGAGCGCCAGGGCCAGCGCCAGTGCGGCGAGCAGCCAGCGTCGTGCGTTCATCTATGTCTCCCGTGTGTCGACGATTGAAAGCTCAGAACCAGTCCTTGTCGGCCCCCGCCAGCTGCCGGCTGAGCGCGTCGCGCTCGCGCACCGCCGCCAGGTGGTAGCCGTTGATCACCGGGTCGCCCGGGGTGCGCTCCAGCGCCTCGCGGGTGGTGGCGATCATCCGCTCCAGCGCCGCCATCCGCGTCACCGGGTCCGCCCCCGACGCGGGGTCGGCGATGGCGGCGTAGCGCTGCAGCGCCGCCACGTACGCGCCCTCCGCCTCGGCCAGCTCGCGCTCGGCCCGGAGCACCGAGGCGCGCTCGGCGGGGACCGGCCGCGGCCCGCCGTCGTTGGACCCCATGGACGCCATCCGGGCGCCCGTGCGCGGCGGCGCCGTCATCTCCTGCCGCTCCCCGCCGCCCACCGGCGTCAGCGGGACGTCGGCGGGATTGGAGGCGAGCAGCGGCATCCCGCCGGCGGGGTGCACCACCACCGGGTCGCCCTGCGTGGTGCCGGTGACCGCGACCCGCTCGCCGCGGGCGCTCCAGAGGGCGGCGCCGGCCGCGCCGCCCAGCACGAAGAGGGCGAGCGACGCGGCCAGGCGCAACAGCGGCCGGCCGGCCGTCCATCCCCCCCACGCCCGCGCCGGGGCGGCGGTGGAGATCAGTCCCTCGGCCTGCAGCGCGGCCTCCAGGCTCGCCCAGGCGCCCGGGGGGAGCTCGGGGTCGGCGAGCGCGCCCAGGGCGGCGGTCTGCTCGCGCATCTCGTCCAGCTCGCGCCGGCAGACCAGGCAGTCGCGCACGTGCGCCGCCTCGTGCGGCAGCGGCGGCTCGTCCACCAGCCGCGCCAGCTCCTCACAGCTCAGGTGTTGCATGTCTGTACCTCTCCCGCGAATTCGGGCGCGGGGCTCAGCAGGTTGCGCATCTTCGCCCGCGCCTTGAAGAGCTGGCTCTTGCAGGTGCCGGGGTTCACCCCCAGCATCTCGCCGATCTCTTCGTGGGTGTATCCCTCCACGTCGTGCAGCACCAGCACGCGGCGCATGCCGTCGGGGAGGCGTTCCATCGCCCGCTCCAGCTTGAGCTTCAGCAGCGCGTCGCCGCCGGTGGGGCGCGCGGCGTGGGTGTCGTCCATCATCGTCTCGCGGCCGGCCTTCCGCTCGCGCGAGCGGCGGCCGTGCAGCGCGCTGTTCACCGCGATCCGGTGGAGCCAGGTGGAGAACTGGCTCTCGCCGCGGAAGGTGGGGAGCGCGCGGATCACGCGCACCCACGCCTCCTGGCTCCAGTCCTCGGCCAGGGCGTCGTCGCCGGCCATGCGCCGCACCACCGCGAACACGCGGCGCGCGTGTCGCTGATAGAGCGTGCGTATGGCGCCGCCGTCGCCCGTGCGGGCGAGTTTGACGAGCTCGTTGTCCTCCATGGGGCTCCGCTGCGGTGTCCGTATGGATTGATGCCGGACCGCGGGTTTGGGTTGCCTGCGGGAGACGGAAAAATGCAGAGATGGTGCGAAATTTTTAGCGGCGCGGGTAGCGCGCGGGTCCGTTCCGGCGTCCCGGAAGGTGTACGCGTCCGGCGGATACGGGGTAATATAACAGCGTCGCGCCCGGCCGTCCTCCGATGGCGCGGCCCAACGGTCGGGGCGCGTCGGCGGTATCATGGGGTGCGGCGGAGGGTCGCCGCCTGACCGACTGAAGCGACAGTGAAGGATCGAGTGGAGATATGAGATCGAGTCGCCTTTTGATTGTCGCCGCCGCCCTGCTGCTCGGCGCGGCGCCGGTCGCCGCGCAGGAGGAGGGGCCGCCGGCGCGCGGCGCGGAGATGCTGGACCCGCGCGACCAGGCTCCGTTCGACCGGCTGATGGAGGTGCGGAGCGAGCTGGGGCTGAGTGACGCGCAGGTGGGCCGGCTGCGGGCGATCGCGCTGCGGCTGGAGGAGACCAACCGGCCGCTGCGCGAGGAGCTGCAGCGCCGCTGGCTGGCGGTGCGCCAGGAGCGCCGCGCCGAGCTGATGCGGATGACGCCGGAGCAGCGGCAGGCCGAGCTGCGGCGCATCCGCGAGCAGGGGCCGCCACCGGTGCCCGAGAGCCTGCGCCCGCTCGTGCAGCGGATGCGGCAGAACGTCGCCGGCGCCATGCGCGAGGCCGGCACCGTGCTCACCCAGCAGCAGAAGGCCCGCGCCCGCGCGCTGATCCGCGAGCGGCGTGGCGGCCAGATGGGGCCTGGGATGCGCGGCGGGGCCGGGCGCGCGATGGGTGGACGGCGGCCGCGGGCGCGCCGTCCGTGAGCGGCCAGGGCGCGCACCTCGCGCTGGACGTGCCGCTTCGCCCGTCGGCCGCGGCGGTCGCACCGGTGGACGACGAGGCGGCGCTGGTGGAGCGCGTCCGCGCCGGCGACGGCGCGGCGTTCGAGACGCTGGTGAACCGCTACATGCGGCGCGCCTTCTCGGTGGCCTACCGGCTGCTGGGGCAGAAGGAGGACGCGGAGGACCTGGTGCAGGAGGCGTTCATGGCCGTGCTGCAGCGGGTGGACACCTTCCAGGCCGGGCGGCCCTTCGCGCCCTGGTTCTTCCGCATCCTGGTGAACCGCGGGCTGAACGCCCGCAAGGCGCGCACGCTGCGCGCGGTGGACGAGATCCCCGAGACGGCGGCGCACCACGGGCCCAGCCCGGAGCGCGACGCCGAGCGGACGGAGCTGCGCGACCGCCTGCGGACGGCGATGGAGACGCTCCCCGAGCGGCAGCGGACGATCGTGCAGCTCTTCGACCTGGAGGGGTTCGCGGGGCCGGAGATCGCGGAAATTTTGGAGATCAGCGACGGGACGGTGCGCTGGCACCTCCACGAAGCGCGCAAGACGCTGAAGAAGGCGCTGGCGCCGTATGAAAGGAGTGCGTGATGGAGACCTGGACCGACGACATCGAGCGCGACCCTGCGCTCACCGCCGCGCTGCGGGGCGCGTACGGCGACCCGCCCGAGACCGAGTGGGACGCCCTGCGCGGCGCGGTGATGGCGCGCGCCGAGCTGCCGCTGGCCCGGATGCGGCACACGCGGCGCAGCCCCTGGCAGGCCCGCTTCCGCGCCCTCGTCCCGCTCGCGGCGGCCGCGGGCGTGGTGGGGACCGCGTTCGCGCTGGGCGTGCACCAGCCGGAGCCGCGCGTGACCGCGGCCGACCGCGCGCAGGTGGAGCTGATCCTGAACGAATCCCTCCCCGACGTCTCCGAGCTGGTGGCGAGCCAGGCCGGGAGCGACCAGCTGCTGGACGCGGCAATCGGTTCCTGAAATAAACTGAACAAGAAGGTCTCTCCACGGGGTCACGGGGGATCCATTCCCCGTGACCCCGTGGAGAGATGCCGTTCGAGGCCGCGCGGCTTGACTTGGCGGCCGTACGCGTAGAACTTCCGTTCGATCCCACCATCAACGCGGGAACAGGCACGGCGGCGCCGTGTGTGCCCCGGCGCACGTCGGCGGTACCCATTTCGGGCCGTCGCGCGTGCGCTTTCCACGAGGTTCGCCGCGTCCGTACTCACCCGATGGGAGGAACCATGGAGAAGATCGAGCTGAAGCCGGACGAGCTGCGCGTCGAAAGCTTCGAAGCCGGCGCGGCGGACGACCGCACCGGCACCGTCGAGGCCCGGGCGTTCACCGTCGGGCTCAACTGCCCGGAGACGAACTACATCTCCTGCGCGCGCCCCACGTGCCGGTGCTGAGCCGCGGCTGGTTGGTCGCGGACCGTTGAACCCTCACCCGGAGACCATCCGATGAAGAAACTCGAGCTCGACCTCGATACGCTCCAGGTGGCGAGCTTCGTCACCGAGGAGGCGCCGGAGACGGCCGGGACCGTCGCCGCCTACCAGATCAGCGCCGGCGCGGCGTGCACCACCAAGACACGCGGCTGCCCCATCACCTACGGCTGCCCGTACACCACGCCGTAACCGCGGCTTGAGCGCCCTGATTCGGCAAGCACGGCTGTCTGAATGACACGAAGGCGCGGGAGAGACGTACGGCCTCTCCCGCGCCTCCGCGCGTCTGCGTGAGGCGGTCCCGTTACGCGAACTGGGCCTGCTCGGTGCTCCCGGTGAGCGCCGCAGTCGACGCCTCGCCCCCGGTGACGGCCATCAGCACCTGGTCGAAGTAGCCGGCGCCCACCTCGCGCTGGTGCTTCGTCGCGGTGTAGCCGTCCGCCTCCAGCGCGAACTCGCGTTGCTGCAGCGCCACGTACGCCGTCATCCCCTCCTCGGCGTAGCCGCGGGCGAGCTCGAAGGTGTGCAGGTTGATCAGGTGCCACCCCGCCAGCGTCACGAACTGGAAGCGGTACCCCATCTCGCTCAGCTCCTGCTGGAAGCGCGCGATGGTGTGCGCGTCGAGGTGCTTGCTCCAGTTGAACG
>Ga0070685_10000582_pt1 | contig 20323 bp, 18 predicted proteins | sample KBSS13LmetaG_FD_65651 | JGI IMG/M metagenome (GOLD analysis project Ga0070685, IMG submission 65651) | Switchgrass rhizosphere microbial communities from Kellogg Biological Station, Michigan, USA - KBS S1-3L metaG | ecosystem: Host-associated > Plants > Roots > Rhizosphere ...
GCTCTCCGGCCGTCGCTACGACGAAGGCGGCGCGGTCACCCGGGCGATGCGGATCGTCGCCGACCACAGCCGCGGCGCCGCCTTCCTGATCGCCGACGGGGTCGTCCCGTCCAACGAGGATCGGGGCTACATCCTGCGCCGGATCATGCGACGGGCGATCCAGCAGGGCAACACTTTGGGCCTCGAAGCACCGTGGCTGGGCCAGTTCGCCGAGCGGGCGATTGAGCTGATGGGCGACGCCTATCCCGAGCTGGTCGCCGAGCGCGAGACGATCGAGCGCTGGGTCGGCGACGAGGAGGAGAGCTTCGGCCGCACCCTGGGGCGCGGCAGCGAGCTGCTGGAGCGCCTGGTCGCCGAGGCCGAGCGCCAGGGGACCTCCTGGATCGACGCGGCCGACGCCTTCAAACTGCACGACACCTACGGTTTCCCCTACGACCTGACCAAGGAGCTCCTGGCCGAACGCGGCCTCTCGGTCGATGACCAGGGATTCGAGGAGCTGATGGAGGAACAGAAGGCGCGCGCCCGGATGGCCAGCGCCACCGCCCACGGCTCCGAGAACACGCACGAGCGCGTCGCCGCCTTCGCCGCCGCGGCGCCGCCGACCCGCTTCGTCGGCTACGAGACCCTGCGCGCGACCACCGGCCTCGCCGCGGTCGAGGCGGTCAACGGCAAATCGCTGGTGAAGCTCGAGGAGAGCCCCTTCTACGCCGAGGGCGGCGGTCAGGTCGCCGACTCCGGGGTGCTGCGGGTCGCCGGCGCCGAGGCGCGGGTGGTCGACGTCTACCGGCTCGGCGAGGACCAGGCGCTGGAGGTCGAGGGGGCGACGATCGAACCCGGGGTCCCGGTCGAGGCCGAGGTCGACCACGAGGCCCGCTTCGCGACGATGCGCAACCACACCGCCACCCACCTCCTGCACGCGGCGCTGCGCGAGCGGCTCGGCACCCACGTCCGCCAGGCCGGCTCCGCCGTCCGCCCCGACAAGCTCCGCTTCGACTTCACCCACGGCCAGGCGATGAGCCCCGAGGAGATGCGCGACGTCGAGGACCGGGTCAACGAGTGGATCAAGGCGAGTCGGTCGGTGCGCTGGATGAACATGAACCGCGAGGAGGCCGAACGGCTCGGCGCGATGGCCCTGTTCGGCGAGAAATACGGAGAGTGGGTGCGGGTGGTCGAGGTCGACGCCGTCTCCCGCGAGCTCTGCGGCGGCACCCACGTCGCCAACACGGGAGAGGTCGGCATCTTCAAGATCACCTCCGAGGGATCGAGCGCCGCCAACGTGCGCCGGGTCGAGGCGATCACCGGTCCCGCGGCCATTGATTACTTCCGCGAGCGCGAGGTGCAGCTGCGCGAGGCGGGCGAGCTGCTCGGCAACGCCCAGGACCCGGTTGCCGCGGCGCGGCGGGCGGCGGAGCGGCTGAAGGAGGCCGGGGCGGGGGCGGAGAAAGCGCAGCGCGAGCAGCTCGGCGCCGAAGCCGATGCGCTGGCGACCCAGGCGGAGGATCTGCCGGGCGGCGGGCGCCTGGTCGCCGCCGCGGTCGAGAAGAGCCTGCAGGCGAACCCCAAGCAGCTGCTCGATCTCGCCAACCGCGTGCAGTCGAAGCTGGGGCAACCGTCGGCGGTGGTTCTCGGCGGCGAGTTCGGCGGCAAAGCGGGCCTCGTCGCCCTCGTCTCCAAGGACGCGGTCGAGCGTGGCCTCTCGGCCGGCTCGATCATCCGTGAGATCGCCCCGATCGTCGGCGGCGGGGGCGGTGGCCGCGACGACATGGCTCAGGCCGGCGGCAAGGACCCGTCGAAGCTGGACGAGGCGCTGGTGGCCGCGCGGGCGGCCGTCGAGCGGGAGATCGGCTGAGGGTATGCGGGTGCTCGCCCTCGATCACGGGACCGTCCGCATTGGCTGCGCGCTCTCGGACCCGAGTGGGACGCTGGCGACGCCGCTGCCGGTGATCGAGCCGCCCGAGGCCCGCGCTGTCGCCGAGCTGGTCGACGAGCACGGGGTGGAGCGGGTGGTCGTCGGGTTGCCGATTCACCTGAGCGGGGAGGAAGGCAGTCAGGCCGCGCTCGCCCGCAGCTTCGCCCACGAACTGGAAGCGATGCTGCCTGTCCCCATCGAGACCTACGACGAGCGCCTGACCAGCCGCATGGCCGACGCCAGCCGCCGCGGCGGCGCCAGCGCCGCCCGTGACTCGCTCGCCGCCGCGCACCTGCTCGAGAGCTACCTGGAGAGCCGCGGATGAGCGACGACTGGCTGAAGGACGACCCGTTCGCCGATCCCGACGACCCCGCCGCCCGCGAGCGCGAGCAGCGGCGCCGCGAACGCGAAGAGAAGCGGCAGCAGCGCGAAGAGAAGGATCGCCAACGGGCCGAGAAGCAGGCTCCACCTCCGCCGCCAAAAGAGGAAGCGAAACCGCCCCCGCCGCCTCCACCGCCTCCTGCCGAAGAGCCGCCGCTGCCGCCTCGCACGCCCGAGCAGGAGTTTTGGGACGAGGATCCTGAGCCCGAGCCGGTCGCGCCGCCGGTGGCGACCGCCTACCACGACGACGGCGACCCGGTAATGGCCGGAGCCGCCCGCAACGGCCGCCGGGCCGGCGATGGCGGCGGCTCTCGCCGCAGCGGCCCCCTCGGGGCGATCGCCCGCCACCCGTTCCGGGTCTTCGGCGTGCTCGTCGCCCTCTTCCTGCTCTGGTCCCTGAACCAGCTCTTCCAGCCCTTCCACGGCGACGGCAGCGGCCACGTGGCCGTCGACATCCCGAAAGGATCGAGCGTCTCCGAAGTTGGCGACATCCTCAGCGACAAGGGCGTGATCGACGACTCGACCCTCTTCCAGATCCGCGTCACCCTGGCCGGCAAGCGCTCGGAAATCTATTCCGGCCACTTCAGCCTCGCCCACGACATGAGCTACGGCGACGCGATCGACGCGCTCTCGACCCCGCCGGTGAAGCGGACGGTCAGCGTCACCATCCCCGAGGGCTACACCCGCTCACAGGCGGCGCAGCTGGTCGAAGAAGACGGCGTCCCCGGCAGCTACACGAAGGCGACGGTGAGGTCGACTTACCTGAACCCGGCCCAGTACGGGGGCAAGGGCGCCAAGGACCTCGAGGGCTTCCTCTTTCCCGACACCTTCGAATTGAAGCCGAGCGCGCCGGTCGCCGACCTCGTCCAGTTGCAGCTGCAGGACTTCAAGCGGCGGATCAAGGGCGTGAACATGAAGTACGCGAAGTCGAAGAACCTCACCGTCTACGACGTCCTCATCATCGCCTCGATGGTCGAGCGTGAGGCGGGGGTGTCGAGCCAGTACGACGACGTCGCATCGGTGATCTACAACCGCCTGCACGAAGGGATGCCGCTGGGAATCGACGCGACGATCCGCTTCGCCACCGGCAACTACACGAAGCCGCTGACCGAATCGGAACTGGCGATCGATTCGCCGTACAACAGCCGCACCAACGTCGGCCTGCCGCCGGGGCCGATCAACAGCCCGGGTCTGGAAGCGATCGACGCGGCGGCGCACCCGGCGAAGAGCGACTACCTCTTCTACGTGACCACGCCGAACGCCTGCGGCAAGCTCACCTTCGCCAAGACCGAAGCCGAATTCGAAGCCGCGGTGAACAAGTACAACTCCGCCCGAGAAGCGGCCGGTGGCAACTCGCCGGACACCTGCGGGGAATAGGCAGATGTCGAAGCTGGCGGTGATCGGGCACCCGGTCGCGCACTCGCGCTCGCCGGCGATGCAGACCGCGGCCCTGGCCGCACTCGGGCTGGCGGACTGGTCCTACCGGGCGATCGACGCGGCCCCGGGCGCGTTCGAGATGACCGTGCGGGAGCTGGCCTCGGTCGGCTATGGCGGCTTGAACGTCACCGTCCCGCACAAGGAGGCGGCGCTGGCGCTGGCCGACGAGGCGAGTGAAGCGTCGCAGCAGATCGGGGCGGCCAACACCCTCGTCTTCGACGGCAGGCGGATCGAGGCCCACAACACCGACGCCGACGGGCTGCTCGCCTCGCTGCCGAGCTCACCGCGCGGTCAGCGGGTTCTCGTCCTCGGCGCCGGCGGCGCCGCGCGGGCGGCGATCTGGGCGCTGCTTTGGGAAGGAGCCGAAGTCGAGGTCTGGAACCGCACGCCGGAGAAAGCGGCGGCGCTCTGCGCCGAGCTCGGCGGGGCGGCGATCACCGATCCCCAGCAGGACTCCTATGAGCTGGTCGTCAACACCAGCGCGGCGGGCCTGAAGGGGGAGGACCCGTTCGAGCACCTGCCGCTGGAGCCGGACCTCTTCGCCGCGGGACAGACGGTCGTCGACATGGTCTACGGCGAGCGCCGCAGCCCGCTACTGGAGGCGGCGGAGAAAGCCGGCGCCGCCGCGGTCGACGGGCTCGAGATCCTCGTCCAGCAGGGCGCCCGCTCGCTGGAAATCTGGACCGGTCGCGAACCCGACCTCGACGTGATGCGTCGGGCGGCAGCGCGCCGATAGCCTTCCCCCCGATGACGACGTTCCGTTTCACCACCGCGGGGGAGTCGCACGGGCCTGGCCTGGTGGCGATCGTCGAGGGCATGCCGGCGGGCCTCGAGCTCGACCACGAGGCGCTCGACCGTGACATGGCGCGGCGGCAGCTCGGCCACGGCCGCGGCGGCCGGATGAAGATCGAGACCGACACGGTCGAGGTCCGCTCCGGGGTACGCCACGGCCGCACCCTCGGCAGCCCGATCGCGCTGCTGGTCGCCAACCGCGACTACGCCAACTGGGAGGAGCGGATGAATCCCTGGCCGGTCGAGGGGTTCTCGCCCGACGAGGTCCACCTGCCGCGGCCGGGCCACGCCGACCTCGTCGGCGCCCAGAAATACGGCCACTCGGACATCCGCAACGTCCTCGAGCGGGCCAGCGCCCGCGAGACCGCCGCCCGGGTCGCGGCCGGCACGATCGCCCGCGCCTTCCTCGCCAGGCTGGGGGTGGAGATCCACAGCCACGTCCTCCAGATCGCCTCGGTCAAAGCGGCTGAGCGCCCCGACCTGAAGCCGGAGGACTTCGCGAGCGTCGACGACGACCCGGTCCGCTGTCTCGACCCGGAGGCGAGCAAGGCGATGGTCGCGGAGATCAACCGCCTGCGCAAGGCGAACGAGAGCCTCGGCGGCACCTTCGAGGTCCTCACCTTCGGCCTCGTGCCCGGGATCGGCTCCCACATCTCCTGGGAAGACCGGCTCGACGGCCGCCTCGCCGGCGCCGTCGCCTCGATCCAGTCGATCAAGGGCGTCGCGATCGGCGAAGCCTGGGACGTCGCCGGCCGGCCCGGCTCGGAGGCCCACGACGAGATCTTCTGGTCGGAGAAGGACGGCTACTTCCGCGAAACCAACCACGCCGGCGGTCTGGAGGGCGGGATGACCAATGGCCAGCCGCTCTCGGTGCGGGCGGCGGTGAAGCCGATCTCCACCCTGACCAAGCCGCTGCGCTCGGTCGATACCGAGACCAAGCAGCCGGCGCAGGCGCTGCGCGAGCGCACCGATTCCTCGGTCGTCCCCGCCGCGGCCGTCGTCGCCGAGGCGATGGTCGCGCTGACCCTCGCCCGCGCCTACCGCGAGAAGTTCGGCGGCGACCACATCGACGACGTGGTCGAGGCGATCGCCGCCTACAAGCGCCGCATCGACGCCAAGGGCTGAGCCGGTGCAGCCGGCGATCGTCTTCATCGGCTTCATGGGGGCGGGGAAGTCGACCGCGCTCGCCGCCGCCCGCGAGGCGGGGCTGGAGGCCGTCGAGATCGACGAGCTGATGGAGCGTGAGCTCGGCAAGCCGATCCGGCAGGCCTTCGAAGAGGACGGGGAGGAGGCCTTCCGCGCCCGCGAGGCAGACATCGTCGGGGCGCTGCTAGAGACGGTCGATGGCGGCGCGATCGCCCTCGGCGGCGGCAGCGTCCTCTCCGAGCGAATCCGCGCCGCGCTCACGCGACACACGGTCGTTTGGCTGGAGATCGACGCGCCGGAGGCCTGGCGGCGGATCCAAGGCACCGACCGACCGCTGGCGACCAGCGAACCGGACGTCACCCAGCTGCTCGCCGAGCGGCTGCCGCTCTACGAAGAGCTGGCCGACGCAGTGGTGCCGATGGCCGACATCGGCGCGATCGGGCGGGCGCTGCCGGCGATCCAGGCGCTGGCGGCGATGCCGCCGGGGACGAAGCTGCTCTGGGCCTCGAGCCAGTCCGGCGAGTACCCGATCCTCGTCGGCGGCGGCATCCTCGACGCCGGCTGGTGGCCGCTGACGAGCCAGCGATTCTGTGTCAGCGACCGCGAGGTGGCGCCGCGCTACGCGGCGCGGCTGCAGCCGCTTGCAGCCACGGTCGAAGTCGAAGCGGGGGAGGGGGCGAAGACGATGGGCTGGGCCGAGGCGGTGCTGCGTGAGCTCGCCCAGGCCGGGATGAGCCGCGAAGACCACGTCGTCGCGCTTGGCGGCGGCGTCGTCGGCGATCTAGCCGGCTTCTGTGCCCACCTCTACCAGCGCGGGGTGAATGTCGTCCACGTGCCGACGACGCTGGTCGCCCAGGTCGATTCCGCCTACGGCGGCAAGACGGGAGTGGATCTCCCCGAGGGCAAGAACTACGCCGGCGCCTACCAGCTGCCGGCCGGCGTCCTCGCTGACACCGCGACGCTGGAGACGCTCCCGCGCGAGGAGCTGGCGGCCGGGTTCGTCGAGGCGCTGAAGACGGGACTGCTGGCCGGCGGCCCGCTCTGGGAGCGGGTGCGGGCGGTCGAGGAGATCGACCCCGATGCACTTGCCGACGTCGTCTTCGCCTGTGCCCGCTACAAGTGCGCGATCGTCGCCGCCGACGAGCGCGACGCCGGCCTGCGCAACGTCCTCAATCTCGGCCACACGGTCGGCCACGCGATCGAGGCCGCCAGCAACTACAGCCGCTACCGCCACGGCGAGGCGATCTCGATCGGCCTGCTGGCGGCGCTGCGCCTATCCGACGCTCCGCGGTTGCGCGACGAATGCGAAGAGATCCTCGCTCGCCACGGCCTCCCCGTTCGTCTCGACTCCGAAGTCGCGATCGAGGACGTTCTCGGCGCCCTGCAGCGCGACAAGAAGCGCACCGCCGACGGCGTCGGCTTCGTCCTCCTCCCCGAACCCGGCAAGCCCCGGACCGGCCAGCTGGTCGACCCGGCTAAGGTCAGGGCAGCCGTGGAGGAGCTCTACTGATGTCCGTCTCTCGCAACCGCGTCGCCGTCCTGCACGGGGTCAACTTCGACGTGCTCGACCGGCGCAACCCGGAGATCTACGGCGGGCTCTCGTTGAGCGAGCTGGAGCACAAGATCTCCGACTGGGCTCACGAGCTCGACCTCGAACCGATCTTCTTCCAGACCAACGCCGAGGGCGAGTTCTGCGAATACCTGCACCGCGCCGCCGACGGCCTCGCCGACTCGCTGATCGTCAACGCGGGCGCCTGGACCCACTACAGCCGCGCGATCGCCGACGCGCTGGAGCTGACGCGGCTGCCGGCGGTCGAGGTCCACCTCTCCGACGTCGAGGCGCGCGATGACTGGCGCAAGCTTTCGGTCTTCGACGGCCTCGTCGCCGCCAAGATCTCCGGCCGGGGCCCCGACGGCTACCGCGAGGCGCTGGAAGTCCTGGCGACGAAGCTCGATGTGACGCCCTGATGCGCGGCCGCGGCGACCGCCTCGAGCAGGAGCTGGCCGAGCGCGAGCTCGACCGGATGCTGGTCTTCAACCTGCTCAACATCCGGTATCTGACCGGCTTCACCGGCACCAACGGCGCCTGCGTCTGCGGCCCGGGAGTGCGCCTCTTCTTCACCGACTTCCGCTACACCGAGCGGGCCGAAGTCGAGGTCGAGGGCTGGGATATCCACACGATCGCCAACGACTGGCTGGGCGGGATCGCCGAGTACCTGCAGGGGCGGGTCGGGTTCGAGGACGACCACATGTCGGTGCGGCTGCTGGAGAAACTGAAGGAGAAACTCGCCGACGGCGTCGAGGCGGTCCCGGCCGGCGGCAGGGTCGAGGAGCTGCGGCGGGTCAAGGACGAGGGCGAGCTGGCGCTGATCGAGGAGGCCGCGAAGCTGGCCGACGAGGCCCTGCGCTGGAGCGTCGAGCAGGGGCTGGCCGGCAAGACCGAGCGCGAGGTCGCCCGCGCCTTCGAAGCGCGGGTTCGCGAGCTCGGCGGCGCCCCCTCGTTCCCGGCGATCGTCGCCGCCGGACCCAACGGGGCGCTCCCGCACGCCGAGCCCGGCGAACGGGAGATCGGTCGCGGCGAGCTGGTCGTCTTCGACATGGGGGCGGCGATCGACGGCTACTGCTCCGATGGCACCCGCACCTTCGCCACCGGGGATCCCGGCGAGGAGGCAGTAGAGGTCTACGAAGTGGTCCGCAGGGCGCAGCAGGCGTCCCTGGAGGCAATCCGCGCGAAGGTTACTGGCGGAGACGTCGACAAGGTCGCCCGCGAGGTGATCGACGCCGCCGGCCACGGCGACCGCTTCGGCCACGGCCTCGGCCACGGGGTCGGGCTCGAGCTGCACGAGGCGCCGCGGCTCTCGCTGCGCTCCGACGACGTCCTCGCGCCCGGGGAAGTGGTGACCGTCGAGCCCGGCATCTACCTGTCAGGCCGGCTCGGGGTGCGGATCGAGGACCTGGTCGTGGTGACCGACGAGGGGTTGCGCAACCTGAGCTCACTACCGAAAGAGCTGCAGATCATCGGCTGATATTCAAGGCCGGTCGCGTACTGTCCGATAACGCGGCAGATGAGCACTAACGCCGAGACTCTCGTCTCCATCCATGAGGAGGCGCGCCGGGAGCGCCTGCTCGACATGGAGGAGCGGGTCCAGCGTTACCGCCTCGCCTGCTTCGGCATCCTCGCCCTTGCCCTCGCGGTCGGTGGTGGCAACGAGGCGGGCTACTGGTGGGTCCCCCTGTTGGTGGCCGGCCTCGCCGGCTTCGCGGTCGCCGATCGCTTCATGCGCAGGAGCTCGCACCCGGCAATCTGGGTGGCGGGGGCCTGGGCCGCCCTGCCGCTCATGCTCATGGCCTCCGTCCTGGTCACCGGCGGCGCCGCCAGTCCCGCTCTGGTCTGGTTTGCCCTGCCCGCGGTGACCCTCGGCTTTCGCTTCGAGCCACGCGGGATGGTGGTCGGCACCGTCTACGTCGTCGCGACCTTCCTGTTCGCGGCGATCGTCCCGAATCCGGACCTGGCCTGGGAGGAACGCCAGCTCCTGATCGCGATCCTCGCCCTGATCGCCAGCACCGTGATCCTCTCCGGCGCCCTGGTCGAGTCCGACCGCGCCCACCGCCACCGTTCGACCCTGGATTCGCTGACCGGCCTCTTCAACCGCAACGCGCTCGAGCAGCGGCTCTCCGAACTCGACGGCCAGCCGTGCGACCCCAACCAGGGCATCTCCCACGCCTTCCTCCTCTGCGACCTCGACCACTTCAAGCAGGTCAACGACCGCTTCGGGCACGCGATCGGCGACGCCGTCCTCCAGGACGTTGCCTACACGATGCGGGCGACCCTGCGGGCGGGCGACTCGATCTACCGCGTCGGCGGCGAGGAGATCCTGGTGATCCTGCCGGGGGCGGGACACAGCGACGCGATCGAAATCGGCGAACGGCTTTGTGTGGCGGTGCGCGAGCGCCGCCCCAGCGGCGTCACCGTCTCGCTCAGCATCGGCGTCGCGGTGGCCGAACCGGAGACGATCGACACCGAGGACCTGCTCGCGCGAGCCGACGCCTCGCTCTACGCGGCCAAGGCAAATGGCCGCGACCGCATTCACGTGGATGACTGCGAGCCGGTGGCGGTCTAGGCGGTTATCGGCTGAGGTCGACGTCGCCGCTCAGGCGGGCGCCGAAGGCGGCGAGGAGCTGGACGGTTGCCTCGACGTCGCCGAGGTCGACCATCTCGACCGGCGAGTGCATGTAACGCAGCGGGATCGAGACGAGCCCGGTGGGGATGCCGGCGCGGGAGATCTGCAGGACGTCGGCGTCGGTGCTGGTGCCGCGGCCGCTGGCGCTGACCGAGTACTCGATCCCCTCCGCCTCGGCGGTCTCGACCAGGAGCTCGAAGACCTTTGGCGAGAGGGTGGAGCCGCGGCCGATAGCCGGCCCGGAGCCGAAGGGGTGGCTGCCGATCTCCTTCTCGTCGACGCCGGGGGCGTCGGTCGCGTGGGTGACGTCGACGGCGATCGCGATGTCGGGTCGCAGCTGGAACGAAGCGGTGCGGGCGCCGAAGAGCCCGATCTCCTCCTGGACCGCGGCAACCGCGGCCATCGAGCCTCCGGGGCCGTCGCCCTCGTGGCAGCGGCGCAGGCTCTCGAGGGCGACGTAGGCGCCGAGGCGGTTGTCCATCGAGCGGGAGACGAGACGATCGCCGGCAACCGGCATCGGCTCGGTCCGGATAACGACCGGGTCGCCGACCCGCACCAGGGCCTCGGCCTCCTCGCGATCGGCGGCGCCGATATCGATGTGCATGCCTTTCAGCTCGACGACCTTCTTGCGCTGGTCGGCCTCGAGCAGGTGGATCGGCTTGCGGCCGGCGACGCCGGGGACGAGCCCGTCCTTGCCGCGGACCTCGACCCGCTGGCCGACGAGTATCTGCGGGTCCCAGCCACCGATCGGGGCGAACCAGAGGAACCCCTTCTCGTCGATGTGGGTGACGACGAGGCCGATCTCGTCGATGTGGCCGACCACCGCCACCAGCGGCGACGCCTCGCCGACCCGGGCGATCGTCGAGCCGATCCCGTCGACGCTGACCTCGGCGAAGGACGCGGCCTCACGCCAAACCTCGGCGGCGGGCGCCTCGTAGCCGGACGGCGCGCCGGTGCGAAGGAGCTTGTCGAGAAGGTCGGGAGTAGTCAAAAGGTTGGGGGAGTATGCCTATATGGACGGATGTTCGTCGGCAGGCGGCGCGGGTGTCTCGGCTCAGGTGGCGTTCGCTTCACGGCGGAGCCGGTCCCGCCCCGGTCCGTAGCCACGGTGCTCGTAGGCGATCATCGCCCAAATCAGTACGACCGCGGTGGCCAGGGAGATCAACGCCGGCACCGCGGTGGCGACCGGGACGAGGATCAGGAGGACGATCGCCAGTCCCAGCCGCTGGCGGTTGAGCGTCTTGACGTGGCGGTAGCGGAAGCTGACCAGACCGATCAGATAGACCGCCAAGCCGCCCAGGAGAGCGAAGGCGGGCACGTCATGGAGGTGCTCGGAGCGGTGGCCGATCGTCACCTTCATCCCCAGGGCCATCAGCACGATGCCGGCGACCAGCAGCAGGTGGATGTAGGAGTAGGAGTCGCGGGCGAGCGCGTTCTGCACGCGTCCGGCCTCGGCTTCGCTCAGGCGGCGGGCCGAGATCAGGGCGACGACGTCGAAGTAGGTCCACCAGAGTGCCGCGGCCAGGAACACCCCGAGGACGGCGGCGGCGCCGATCCCGAGGTCGAGCTCGCCGGAGGCGCCGACGCCGATCGCGACGATGCTCTCGCCGAGGGCGATGATCAGGATCAGCCCGTGGCGCTCGGCGAAGTGGCCGGGGACGAGCTTCCAGCCCTCGGTGCCGAAGAAGTAGGGGCCCGCCATGTCGAGGAAGATCGCCAGTGCCCAGAGCGCGCCCTGCGCGAGCCCGTCGAAGAGCGAGGCCAGGACCAGGATGCCTACCGCGATCGCGGTGCTGACCGCGAGCCCGATCACCGACCGCCGCAGGTCCTCGTCCTCGGTGCCGGCGATCATGAAGAGAGCGATGTGGGCGGCGCGGAAGACGCCGATGGCGAGGGCGAAGGTGAGCGCCAGGTTGCCGAAGGCCTCCTGCACGCAGAGCGAGACGATCAGCAGCGCCGCCATCGCCAGGAAGATCACTCCCCGCACCGCCCCCGCCTCCGGGTCGATGACGCTGGTCAGCCAGGCGTAGCCGACCCAGGCCCACCAGAGCACGGCGAGGATCAGCAGGCCCTGCGCCAGCCCCGACCAGGTCTGATCGTGGGACATCAGCCCGGTGCACTGGGTTATCGCGAGGACGAAGACGAGGTCGAAGAAGAGCTCGAGCGGCGTCACCCGCTCGCCTTCGCGGCGGGTCGCCCCGAGGCGGTGATGTTGTTCGGTCGAGGCCTCCATTCTCGAATACTGTTGCGGACGTGGCAGTCGCAGTTGTGACGGGAGCATCGACGGGGATCGGCGAGGCGACGGCGATCCGGCTTTCCCGTGACCCCGGAATGGAGCTGGTGCTGGTGGCGCGGCGCGAGGAGCGGCTGCGCGAGCTGGCCCGGTCGCTGCCCTGCCGCGCGACCTCCGTCGCGGTCGATCTCACCGACGAGGAGGCGCCGCAACGCATCCGCCGCCAGCTCGAGTCAGAGCACGGCGGTCGCCTCGACCTGCTCGTCAACAACGCCGGCGCCTCCTGGCGGGCCAGCTTCGCCGAGGGCGGCCACGCCAACGTCCGCCGCCACATGGAGCTCAACTTCGACGCCGTCGTCCGCCTCACCGAGGCGCTGCTGCCGCTGCTCCGGGCCGCCGCCCCAAGCGCGATCGTCAACGTCGCAAGCACCGCCGGTCGCGTCTCGCGCGCCCGGACCGGCTCCTACAGCGCCAGCAAGTTCGCCCTGATCGGCTGGTCGGACTCGCTGTATGCGGAGGAGCAGCCGCACGGGGTGCACGTCGGGCTGGTGATGCCGGGCTTCGTCCAGACCGAGGGCTTCCCGGCCACCGAGCTGCGCGAGAAAGCGGTCACCCGCTGGATCGTCTCGAGGCCGGAGAAGGTCGCCGAGGCGATCCACGAGTGCGGTCCGGGCCGCAAGCCCGAGCGCTACGTCCCGCGCCCGTACGCCCTCGCCGCCCACGCTCGCATCCTCTTTCCCTCGCTGACCCGCCGCATCCTCGGCGGCGGCGCCGCGTCCAACCTCACGACCAGCACCGGCGGCGAAAAGGCCCAGGGCCCCGGTTCGGGCTGATGCCCCTCTTCGCCGACGTCATCGTCGCCTCGGCGCTGGTGGTGGTCGCCATCGTCGCCACGATCTCGACCCGCAAGGTCCGCCAGGTCAACCGCCGCTTCCGGATGCTCGACGAGATCTCCCGCGTCGCCGACGAAGGCAGCAGTCTCGACGAGACGCTGGAGGCGATCGCCGAGATCGTCGTCCCGGAGCTGGGCGACATCTGCGCGATCGACGTAATCGAGGGCGACGGCGTCCGCCGTGCGGCCCTAGAGGTCGACGGCCCCGGCGCAGATGCGATCGCGGCCCGCCTGATGGCCCGGGGCCCCCGCCTGCAAGCGCACATCGCCAGTGAGGCCGCCCGCGAACGACAGGAGCCTTTCCACTTCGAGATGCGCAGCGACGAGGACTACCGTAAGTACGCCGAGGACGATGAGGACTTCGAGTTTCTCCGAAGTCTCGGGGTCTACTCGGGGGTGACGATCGAGCTGCGGGCTCGCGGCCGCCCGACGGGAGTGCTGACGATCAGCGTCGGTCCATCGGGGCGGCGCTTCGACGCCTCCGACGTCAACTTCGTCACCATTCTCGCCGGGCGCGTCGCCCTCGCCCTTGACAACGCCGGCCTCTTCTCCGACCTCGCCCGGGCCGAGCGCGAACGGGCGGAGATCGCGGAGACGCTGCAGCGGGGTCTGTTGCCGCCGCCGCTGCCGCACATCCCCGGCTGGTCGGTCGCGGCGATGTACCGGCCTGCCGGCGCCGAGAACGAGATCGGCGGCGACTTCTACGACGTCTTCCGGATCGTGGGCGGCTGGATGGTCGTGATCGGCGACGTCACCGGGCGCGGCGCCCACGCCGCCGCCGTCACCGCCCACGCCCGTTACACGCTGAGGACCGCCGCGGCGATCACCGGCGATCCCGTCATCGCCCTGCGGACGCTCAACCGGGAGCTGCTTGCCCGCCGCGGCACGGCTCTCTGCAGCGTCGCCGCGATGGCCGTCTCCGAAGATCCCAGCCAGCCGGTCCAGCTCGCCGTCGCCGGCCACCCGCCGCCCTTGCTGATCGACGGTGACGAGGTGGTCGAGGCGTGCCGGCCGGCGCCGGTCCTCGGGGCCTTTTCCGACTCCGAGTGGGACCTCAGCGCGACCACGGTCACCCGCAATCAGCAGCTGGTGGTGGTGACCGACGGCGTCACCGAGGCCCAAGGGGAAGACGGCCGCTTCGGCGAGGACAGGCTCCGGGGCGCGGTCGCCGGTCTCAGCAGCCCGGCCCTGGCGGCGCAGACGATCGAGGGGGCGCTGCACGAGTTCACCGCCGGCGACCTCGACGACGATGCGGCGATCATCGCGATCGCACCCGCCTCCGCCGACGTCGAGCCCGCCCCGGAGAGCCGCCGGGAGATGGTCGAGCGGCTCTATTCCGCCTTCAACGGCCGCCACCCGGAGGAGATCGTCGCCCTCTGCGACAGCTCGATGGGGTTCTTCCCGGTCGGCACCGCCGAGCAGATCGGCCGCACCGCCCCCTACGTCGGACCCGACGGTCTGCGCGAGTACATGCGCGACGTGGAGAAAGCCTGGGACGAGCTCCTGATCACCCCCAAGGTGGTCGAGGGCCACGGCAAGTCCCTGTTCGTGCGGGGAAGGGTCTACGCCCGCAGCCGAGCGCTCGGCATCCGCGACATGCCGGTCGCCTGGATCTGGGACGTCGAAGACGGCCGCTTCGTCCGCGGCGAGGTCTTCCGCGATCCCGAGGAAGCCGTGCGCCGGCTCCTTACCTCCGCTGAAGACACCATCTAGGATTCGCCGCCGTGACCATCTCGACGAACCAATTCAAGAACGGCACCCACATCGAGATCGACGGCAAGATCTGGAAGATCATCGAGTTCCAGCACGTCAAGCCGGGCAAGGGCGGGGCCTTCGTGCGGACGAAGCTGCGGCGGATCGAGGACGGCTCGGTGATCGACAAAACCTTCAGGGCGGGGGAGAAGTTCCGCCCGGTGCGAACCGAATCGAAAAAGATGCAGTACCTCTACGACTCCGGCGAGGCGGCGGTCTTCATGGACTCGCAGAGCTACGAACAGACCGAGATACCCAAAGATCAACTTGGCGACGCGATGAAATGGGTGCTGGCCAACGACGAGGTCGACGTGCTCTTCGTCGACGAGCAGCCGAGCGACGTCCAGGTGCCGAGCGCGATCGAGATGAAGGTGACCCAGACGGATCCTGGCCTCAAAGGCGACACCGCCTCCGGGGGCGGCAACAAGCCTGCGACGCTGGAGTCCGGCGTGGTGGTGCAGGTCCCGCTCTTCATCGAGGAGGGCGAATCGGTCCGGGTCGACACGCGCAGCGGCGAGTACATCTCCCGCGCATAGCCCGCCGGGCGCCGCTGACAGAATGAGCTCATGCGCAGGTCCGACCAGCGGCGGGACGCCGTCTTCGCCAACTACCAACGGGATGTCACCGGGCGTCCACTCGACGAGTTGCTGGGGGAGGCGCGGCCGCTGACCCGGGAGCTGGCCGAGGGGGTCGACGGGCATCGCGAAGAGCTCGATGACATCATCGCCGCCCATGCGAAGGGGTGGACGGTCGACCGGATTGCGCCGCTGGACCTGAACGTGATGCGAGTGGCCCTATACGAGATGGAATTCATGGAGACGCCGGCCGAGGTCGCGATCAACGAGGCGGTCGAGCTGGCGAAGGAGTTCTGCGGGGCCGAGGCGCCCGGCTTCGTCAACGGCATCCTCGGCGCCGTGTTCCGCGAGCGGGGGGCGGCGGCATGAACGTGCGCCTGCGCGAGATCAGCGAGCGCCTGCGTCAGATCACCGCCGAGCTGACCCGCGAGGAGGTCGGCGACGAGCGGGCCGCCCAGCTCGCCGCAGAGGCTGCCGACCTCGCCGCCGAGGCGGTCGAGGAGGCCAACCGCGAGGCCCGCCAGCAGGCCTCTGGCGAGTGACCTACCCCGAGAACCTGCGCGCACTGGTCGACGGCGCGCTGGGGGAACTGAGCTTCTCGGCCACCGCTCCCACCGCCGGCCTCGAGGAAGCGATGCGCTACTCGCTGCTGGCGGGAGGCAAGCGGGTGCGGCCGGTCCTTGCCCTCGCCACCGCCCGCGCCCTGGGAGCTGAGCCGCAGCGCTTTCTCCCGGTCGCCTGCGCGATCGAGCTGATCCACACCTACTCGCTGATCCACGACGACCTGCCGGCGATGGACGACGACGACCTCCGCCGCGGTCTGCCGACCTCACACGTCAAGTTCGGCGAGGACGTTGCCATCCTCGCCGGCGACGGCCTCTTCGCCGAGGCGATGCGCCTTTTCTGCGAGCAGCCCGGGGACCCGGAGCGGGTGCTGGCGGCGCTGCGCGAGTTGGCCGGCGCGACCGGGGTCGACGGGATGGTCGGCGGCCAGTACGTCGACGTGATCGGTGCCAGCACCGACGCCGAGGGCCTGCGCGCTCTGCACGCCCTGAAGACCGGCCGGCTGATCGCCGCCAGCGTCAACGTCGTCCTTTTGCTCGAGGGAGCCGCCGAACCTGAGACAATGCCCTATCGCCGTTTCGCCGAGGAGCTGGGCGTGCTGTTCCAGATCGTCGACGACATCCTCGACGTGACCGAGTCAGACGAGCAACTCGGCAAGCCACATGGAAGCGACGAGAGACATGGCAAACTCACCTACGTCAGCCTTTTCGGACTCGAGCGGGCGCGCGAGCTGGCCGCTCAGAGCCACGGTAAGGCGACTGCGGCGCTGGCCGATGCCACCGGCGAGACGGAAGACCTGAGGCGGGTCGCCGACTACATCTTCACGAGGAACGAATGAGCGAAAAGCCCCCCACCCAGGGCCACGAGGAAGACAGAGACCAGATCGAGGAGCCGTTGCTGCCGGGGATCGACGGGCCCGGCGACCTGCACGGCCTCGACGACGCCGAGCTGCAGCAGGTCGCGCAGGAGATGCGCACCTACATCATCGACACGATCGGCGAGATCGGCGGGCATTTCGGAGCCAACCTCGGCACCTGCGAGCTCGCGGTCGCCCTCCACAGCCTGCTCGACTCGCCCCGCGACAAGGTCCTCTGGGACGTCGGCCACCAGGCCTACCCGCACAAGATCCTCACCGGCCGCCGCGACCGGCTGCCGACGATCCGCCAGTACGACGGGCTGGCGCCGTTCTGCTCCATCCCTGAGTCCGAGCACGACATCATGGGCGCCGGCCACGCCTCGACCTCGATCGGCTACGCGGTCGGGCTGAAGGAGGCGATGCGAAAGGGCATCGGCGAGGACGGCAAGGTTGCCGCCGTGATCGGCGACGGCGCCCTCACCGGCGGCGTCGCCTACGAGGCTCTCCACGCCGCCGGCGGCCTGCAGACGCCGATCGTGATCGTCCTCAACGACAACGGGATGTCGATCTCCCCCAACGTCGGCGCCCTCTCCCGCTACTTCAACCGCATTCGCCTCAACCCGCGCCTCTGGCACGCCCGCGAGGAGGTCGAGGATCGGCTGACGAAGATGCCGCTAGGCCTCGGTAAACGGATCGAGCGCCTCGGGCCGGAGATCAAGGCGGCGATCAAGGCCTACTGGGCCCCGGGCCTCTTCTTCGAGGAGCTCGACCTCGCCTACATGGGGGTAATCGACGGCCACGACGTGCACGCGCTGCGGGAGGCCCTGACCGAGGCCTTCGCGGCCGACCGCCCGGTGATCGTCCACATTCACACGGTCAAGGGCAAGGGGTTCACCCCCGCCGAGGAAGGCGGGCTGGAGTCGATGGAGGAGTGGCACGCGGCGAAGCCGAACTCGATCGTCGAAGGGCGCCCCGCGGTCAAGGAGCCGAAGCCGGTGCCGGTGACCGAAACCGACTCGCCGGAGGGCATCGAGCTGCTGGAGAAACCGCCGGCGCCGAGCGCCCCGCCGCAGTACACGAAGGTCTTCGCCGACGCGATCGTCGCCGAGGCCGAAGCCGACGAGCGGGTGATCGGGATCACCGCGGCGATGGCGGGGGGGACCGGCCTGCAGAAGCTCTGCGACGAGCACCCCGAGCAGTACTACGACGTTGGCATCGCCGAGCAGAACGCGGTTCTCCTTGCTTCTGGCCTGGCCCTGCAGGGAGCGAAGCCGGTCTGCGCGATCTACTCGACCTTCCTCCAGCGCGCCTTCGACCAGATCGTCCACGACGTCTGCCTGCAGGACCTCGACGTCACTTTCGCGATGGACCGCGCCGGCCTCGTCGGCGACGACGGGCCGACCCACCACGGCGCCTTCGACGTCTCCTACTTCCGGCCGATCCCGAACGTCGTCCTGATGGCACCGCGCGACGAGGCGATGCTGGTCCACATGCTCCACACCGCGATTGCCCACGATGGTCCGGCGGCCCTGCGCTATCCGCGGGGCGCGGCCGAGGGGGCCGAGCTGCCGGCGAAGCCGGAGTTGCTGCCGATCGGCAAGGGGGAGATCCTTGCCTCGGGTAGCCGCGTCGCGCTGCTCGGCTACGGCTACGGCGTCACCGTCGCCAAGGAAGCCGCCGAGGTCCTGAAGAAGCACGGCCTCGATGCCACGGTGGCCGACGCCCGCTTCGCCAAGCCGATCGACACGAATCTGGCCGAGCGGCTCGCCCGCGAGCACGAGCTGCTGGTGACGATCGAGGAGAACGCCCTGCCCGGTGGTTTCGGCTCCGCGGTTCTGGAGCACCTCGAGGACGCCTTCGCCGAGAGCCCGGGGGAGCGGGCGCGGGTCCTGCGGGTGGGCCTCCCCGACGCCTACGTCACCCACGGCAAGCCGGCTCTGTTGCGGGCCGAGGTCGGCCTCACCGGCGAGTCGGTTGCCGACCGCGTGCTCAGCTCGTTCCCCAGCGCGCAGCCCGCGCTCACCTGATCTGAGCAACCTACCTCTAATCAGGCCTCCTCATTTTTGAGGATTGAATCAATTGGCGCAATCGATTAGCCTGCGCCAGTCTCTCCGGTGAGAGAGGAGCCGGCAACGAAGCCAGCGCTTCTGGGGGAATCGCCAAGGGGAGGAGAGGCGCGCATCTATATGTGTGGATCCGCTTGGGGAATCGGATCTCTCGCGCCCCCCGGCAAGGCCGGGGCGCGAGGCGCGCCGTGGTTCGAATCAGAACCCACGGGCCTGAACCGCCGCAAGCCCAAAAGAAAAGGGCGCCCCCACGGGGGCGCCCTTTTTGCTGCTCTTCTGTATCGCTTCGGCTAGCGGTGAGCGCGGACTGCGTCCGCGGAAGCGATGTAGGTGGTGCCCTGCAGAATCGCCGTGTTGGTGCCGGCGGCCGCGGGGACACCGACGATCGAGTTCACGAGCGGATCGACGGCCCACGAGAAGAGAATCCCCCCGCATCCGTTCGCGCCCGGAGCCGCGAACGAGTTGTCGACGAGTTTGTTGTTTTTGGTGGCGACGATCGCCCCTTCTTCAATGCCGACGAGTTCACCCGGAGAGCCCGAGATAGGCGTGTTCGGCGGCGGCGGCGAGGTCGTTCCCGTGGTCAGGTTGAGTTTGATCGGGTTCGAGTTGGAGCCGATGTAGCAGTTGCTCCCGAGGAACGGGTTATCCAGCTTGACCTTCACCGGCATACCCAAGGCAACGCCGGACGCGGTCAGCTCGTTGAGCGCGCTGAATTTGATCGACGAAGGCGGTCCGGCAAGTTCAACCGTTGCGGTCACGCCGGTGAAGCCGTTGTTGATCGTTTCGTTGAACAGGTCCTTCAGAAGCGAGGGCCACCAGCTGGGGGCGACGACCCCGGTCAGTCCGCCCGGCACCGGCTGCGGCGATTTCGAGAGGGTGTTGCCGTCGGTCGGCCCAACGAACGTCGCTTCCCCGAAGATGCTGCCGTCACTGGATTCGAAGCCACCCTTGAGGATGACCGGTTTGACGATCGGCACGGTTTTCGCGCCCATCTTGAAGCTGCCCGAGGTGGTTTCGGCGTATACGCAGCCGTCCACGGCGGCGTTGGCGTCAGGGCAAGTTGCAAACCGGGCGTATTCCCCGGTGAGTGCGGCGTTGGCCGCGGTGACCGGAATCAGCATCGCCAACAGCAATGCCCCGGCCAGAAAAAGCCTTTTCATGACTGGTCCTTTCTCCTGAGGATCGGCCACGATGGGCCTCTCCATTCCTTTCCCATGATGGAACGAGCCTCGCTCCAATTAGGAAATCTCTATCAGAAAAGAAAAGAACAGGCAAACAGGCAAAGAAAAGCGCCCGCCGAAGCGGGCGCTTTTGGTAATCCAGGGACACTTCTGTTCTAGCGTCGAGCGCGGACTGCGTTCGCGTCGGCGATGTAGGTGGTGCCCTGCAGGATCGCCGTGTTGGTACCGGCGGCCGCGGGGACACCGACGATCGAGTTCACGAACGGGTCGACAGCCCAGGAGAAGAGGATCCCTCCACAGCCGTTAGCGCCCGGAGCCGCGAACGAGTTGTCGACGAGTTTGTTGTTTTTGGTGGCGA
>Ga0070685_10000586_pt1 | contig 20241 bp, 21 predicted proteins | sample KBSS13LmetaG_FD_65651 | JGI IMG/M metagenome (GOLD analysis project Ga0070685, IMG submission 65651) | Switchgrass rhizosphere microbial communities from Kellogg Biological Station, Michigan, USA - KBS S1-3L metaG | ecosystem: Host-associated > Plants > Roots > Rhizosphere ...
TTCTTCCTACCAGTTTTAGTAATTGTTGCGCTTGTTGTCGGGCTTGAGGGCCAGGCACTTGCGGCCCTGCTTGGAACAGTCGGCGGGTACGTGTTATCCCGCAACAAAAGCGACGAGTGACCCGCCTGATCGTGTCGCGACCTTTAGCAGCCATCAAGCCGCTGGGTCAGCCCGTGAAGTCGCCGATGCCGTCGCCGTTGGAGTCGTGGAAGGCTTTGACGTGCAGTTCGTAGAAGACGGCGTCCTTGTACCAGAGCGGATCCTGGCCTACGGGCTTCACGGCTGCGCGGGCGGTTCAGGGCGTGACGAGCGAACGCAGCCCACGGTGTTGCACCGAGGGTGGCGTTCGGGCGAATTGAATCAGAGCGTCGTGACCAGGATTGCGCCGTTGACGTGGTTCACGCCATACCGCTCGGTCGCGCGCCCGCCGTCCAGGTGTTCGATCTTCAGGATGTTGGCGGGATAGATGTCGCGCAGGGATATGAGGTTCTGGCGGCGCTGGCCGTTCACGTATACCTGCACGGCCCCGCCGCTGCCGCCGCGCTGCCGCGCTGCCGCATCCAGGTGGGCCGCAGCGTGGAGATCAGCTCGTAGGCATCCTTTTCGGTGCGGCCCTGGATCTCTTTCGGCTCGATCACGTCGCGCGAGCGCCGCGGGTGCGGACGGGCGGCCGGCGCGGCGCCGGTCGCCGGTGCGGCCGCGGGCACGGACGTGGAGTCCTGCGCACGTGCGGGCACGGCGGCGACCGCGACGAGCGCGGCGGAAATCGCCAGCGCGCGGAGGGAAGCGGAATTCATCGTGTGCTCTGAAGTACGAGGAAGGGCCAGTTGAGCGCGCTGGAGGGTTGCTGCCGAGAATCTAATGATTCCACCCAGGCCACACCGCAGGTGTTTCTGAGCGCGATCGGCTTCCCGGGCTGGGCAGGTGAGCGATTCCGACAATCGCCGACGCGTGCAGGAAAGCCAGCGTGACTGCGTGAGAGCAGCGCGCGGCGGGCGCTGCAGAAGGCGGCGGTCCGAAACGAAGCCCGGCGCGCGTGGCGCCCGGATCAGCCTCCCGCACCCCCTCACACGATTTTCTTGCTTTGCGCGTCCGGGCGCGCATTTTGCGCCGCGCGGGCTCTGCCGATCGGCGGCGCCATTTTCACTCCCATCATCCGGAGGAGATCATGAAGAAGCTGACGCTGGAGCTGGACGCGCTCGAGGTGGAGTCCTTCCAGACCTCGTGGCTGGTGTACGACGAAGGCACCGTGCACGGCGCGCAGGACAAGGTCTCCGGCGGAGGTGCCACGCAGTGCGGCGGCGTCCAGACGTGCGGCGGCGGCTGCCAGGTCTCGGCCGGCGGCGCCACGCAGTGCGGCGGCGTGCAAACGTGCGGCGAAGGCTGTCGGGTCTCGGCCGGCGGCGCCACGCAGTGCGGCGGCGTCCAGACGTGCGGCGAGGGCTGCAAGGCGTGACGCCGGCGCCCCGCCCGGACCACCGTTGGGCGGGGCGTTAGCAACCACTGCCGATTCACGCGGAGACGCGGAAGAAACGGAGAACTGCACTTGGCCGCAGTTCTCCGTTTTCTCTGCACAGGGCTCCACGCGCCCGAGACGCGGCCATCCACGAATGTGACGATCCCGGGCCGGTGCTGCGCGTAGCCGGGATGGCCGGGGTACGCAACGATTCGAATCACTGTTCGGCCGGTCACACCTCCACGTCCTCGAAGCGACGCAGGAAAAGCGCACGAGTGGGAATGCCGATGATCCTGCGGCGGTTGCCAATCCGAATCCGCCGATTATACCATACCTCTCCCGACGCAACAGGTCACGGTGTGACCACCCCTCGACGACCGTGGAGAGTCAGAGATGAAGAAGATCCGGCTGAACATCGAAGGGCTGCAGGTGCAGTCGTACCCCACGACCGAGCCCGAGTGGACCGAGGCAGGTACGGTGCACGGGCAGCAGCAGGCAACGGTGCTCGTATGCAGCGGCCAGGTGACCTGCGCCAGCGCGTGCAGCGCGACGAACGGCGTGCCTTGCAAGTCGTGCGGGCCCTGCTGCTACGAATAGTCCCGTCGACGTCACCGATCCCGTCGTTGTCGGAGTCCGTGAAGGGCCTTGGCGTGTAATTCGTTGAAGACGGCGCCCTTGGGAAAGCGTCCGAGAACATCCACCGCCCCAGCCCGCGGCTTCGCGGCTGAGCTCTCAGAAGCATCCTGGAACGCGTGGCAGCCGCAGGTGATCATCCTGCGGCTGCAGTGTGTTGCATCGTCCTGCGTGTACCGGAATCCCGTTTACTTCCGTGGTATGCGATACCGAGATGCTGATCCTCGGCGGGACGCCGCGCGTGCGTTCGCTTCCGTGCGGGATTAGGATGGTCAAGCTGACGGGTCGGCGGATGGTTCACAGTATTCTCGGGAGGAGGATCGCGTGAACGAAAAGGAGCTTCAATCAGCCGGTCCGCGGCCGGACGGCGTGCCGGGACTGCTCATCGACGAGATCGAGCTGAAATTAATCCAGAGGACAGTGAGAGGCTTTGTGGCGCAGGTATCGCCGCAGGGCGCTCGCAATTCGTATCTGCTCAGGGAGGGCGACCAGCTCTTCGACGGTGACGTCGTCTCCATCGGTCAGAAAGAAGTGGTTTTCAAGCAAGTGGTTCAGGACCCGACGGCATCGAAGCCTTTTCGCGAGGTGGTGAAGAGGCTCCCGGGCACGTGAGTCGCCGTCCCGAAGGCGTTCCGGATCTACGGGCGGACGGTCGTTGGCGACGGCCTGCGGCGCGTTGCAGCTGAAAACCGGAGAGGCGACGCGGCGCGTCGCCTCTCCCGCTTCCGGGCGGGCGCGGCCCATGCCGCGCCGCCGTAGCCGCTCAGACCTTGTCCGGCAGGGGCGCTTCCGCGTGGCAGTCCCACGAGGGCGGGCACGAGAATCGTACTGCCCCCGAGATCGGGCAGGGCGCCTTCACGTCGTGCGCCTCCACCGTCCCGTGTGCCTCGTCGGCGTTCCCCGACTCGAACGACTCGATCGACAGCGACTCCGGGTCCAGCGTGAGCTTGCGGGTCATCGTTCCTCCCGGGTGTGAGTGACAGTGCCCGACCAGCGGGCAGGACAGCGGGACGTAAGATGCTGCATGCTCCGCGCCACGGCGCAATACGATCCCTATTTGTGCGCATCGTGTCTGCTGCAGCTTTATTTTAATCCGGTAAGGTGTCGAATCGGTGAGGGCGAACTGGCGGGCACGTACCATCCGCTTCGATCTCGTCCAGAACGGCTTGTCCGATCCGCCTGACCTTTGCCCGCAACTCGGGAGACCGGACCCGCGGCATCTTCGTCCAGGGGCCCAGCGCGGGGCCGGCGTCGTCCGGGGGGAGGATTTCCGTCCGGACCTCGCGGCGAACGTGAACCTTGCGCGTGCGACCGCGCGGCCAGCAACTTTTTTTCCGGCCAATCTCCCAGTCACAGCCGCCGACCTCCGGCACACCGCTCCGGCCTCGCCGCCGGCGCGCTCCCTCGCCGGACCGTCCGGATCTTTCCCGAGACGCACCGACCCTCCATCACCCCTCCCGCCAGGAAAGGAGGCCCGCCACCGGAGTCGTCACGCCGATCTTCCCACCTTTCCACCCGGAGCCGAAGCATGAGAAAGCGAACGAGGTTGTTCGTCCTCGCCGCTGCGCTCGCGCTGACGGGAGTGCCCGCCGCGGCGCAGCAACGCGAGATCAGTGGTACCGTGACCGCCGCCCAGGGCGGCCAGCCGCTGGCCGGCGCGCGCGTGACCCTCGCCGGCACGTCGCGCGGAGTGAACACCGGGCCCGACGGCTCGTTCCGCATCGGCGCCCCCGCCGGCGACGTGCGGCTGCGCGCGGCGCTGCTCGGCTACGTGGCGGCCGAGCAGTCGGTCCCCGCGGGGCAGGGCACCGTGGCGTTCCGCCTGGCCACCGACGCGCTGCGGCTGGAGCAGGTGGTGGTGACCGGCCAGGCCACGAGCGTGGCGCGCCGCAACCTGGCCAACGGCGTCTCCACCGTGTCCGGCGAGGACGTGCAGCGCGCCCCCGCGCAGACGGTGGACAAGGCGCTGCAGGGGAAGATCCCCGGCGCGGTGATCTCCACCAACTCCGGGGCCCCCGGCGGCGGGGTGCAGATCAACATGCGCGGCACCAACACCATCAACGCCTCGTCGGACCCGCTCTGGGTGATCGACGGGGTGGTGGTGAGCGACGCGCGCATCCCCTCGGGGCAGAACGCCATCACCAAGGCGGTCACCGGCGACAACGCCAGCGTGCAGGACGCGCCCACCAACCGCATCTCGGACCTCAACCCCGAGGACATCGCGAGCGTCGAGGTGCTGAAGGGCGCCTCCGCGGCCGCGATCTACGGGTCGCGGGCGGCCAACGGGGTGATCATCGTCACCACCCGCCGCGGGCGCGAGGGGCGGCCCCGGGTGTCGCTGACGCAGCGGGCGGGCTTCAGCGAGGTCTCCAACACGCTCGGCTCCCGCAGCTTCGACCGGACCTCGGCGGTGGCCGCGTTCGGGCCGGCGGCGGGGGCGTTCTTCGACGCGTCGGGGCAGCCGATCCAGACCTTCGACCAGGAGCGCCTGCTCGCGCACCGCAAGCCGGTCGCGCTGGAGACGTCGGCCAGCGTGAGCGGCGGCACCGCGGCCACGCGCTACTACATGTCGGGGCTGGTGCAGGACGAGCCGGGGATCATCGACAACACCGGGTTCCAGAAGCAGTCGGTGCGGCTGAACGTGGAGCAGCGCCTGGGTGAGCGGGTGGAGGTGTCGCTGACCAGCAACGTGCTGCACACCGTCGCCGACCGCGGGCTCACCAACAACGACAACGCGGCGGTGAGCTACTACATGGTGCTGTCGGGGACGCCCAGCTTCGTGGACCTGCGCGCGCAGAACGGCGTCTTCCCCAACAACCCGCTGGGGGCCAGCAACCCGCTGCAGACCGCCGCGCTGGGGAAGAACGACGAGAACGTCTGGCGCATCATCAGCGCGGGAACGCTGAACGTGGACCTGCGCCGCGGCGAGCACGCGTCGCTGCGGCTGATCGGCATCGGCGGCGCGGACTACTTCAACCAGGACAACGGGCTCCTCTTCCCGCCGGAGCTGCAGTTCATGGCGGTGGACCCGCAGCCCGGCGCCTCGCTGCTGGCCAACAGCCACAACCTGAACCTGAACCTCAACGCGAACCTGGTGCACGCCTGGAACCCGCACGCCGGCCTCACGGCCACCACCAGCACGGGGTTCCAGTTCGAAGACCGCGACCTGAACATCCACCGCGTGGTCACGCGCGACCTGGTGGCGGGGCAGGGGAACATCAACTCGGGCCCCAGCTCCACCATCTTCCAGAACCGCGCACGGGTGCGCGACTTCGGCGTGTACGCGCAGGAGGAGGTGCTGGCGCTGGAGAGCCGGCTGCTGCTGACCGCCGGCGTGCGCGCGGACCGCAGCAGCGCCAACGGCGACCCGGACCACTACTTCTTCTACCCCAAGGCCGCGGCCTCCTACCGCTTCCCGGACCTCGCCGGGTGGCTGGACGACCTGAAGCTGCGCGCGGCCTACGGCGAGACGGGGAACCAGCCGCTCTACGGGCAGAAGTTCACCACGCTCGACGCCACGCAGAGCATCGCGGGGAACGGCGGCGTGGTGATCCAGGGGGTCGCCGGCAGCGCCGACATCAAGCCGGAGCGCCAGCGCGAGCTCGAGGCGGGCTTCGACGCCACGCTGCTGGACGGGCGCGCGCAGCTCGAGGCCACGGTCTACGAGAAGCGCATCACCGACATGCTGCTGCAGCGGACGCTGGCGGGCTCCACCGGCTTCCTCACCCAGATCTTCAACGGGGGCGAGCTGCGCAACCGCGGGCTGGAGCTGGCGCTCTCGGCCACGCCGCTGGACCGCGCCGACCTGCAGTGGACCACGCGCACCACCTTCTACACCAACAAGGCGACCATCGAGAGCCTGCCGGTGCCGTCCTTCATCACCGGCGCCTTCGGCTCGACGGCGCTGGGCGTCTTCCAGGTGCAGGAGGGGCGCTCGGCCACGCAGATCGTGGGGCGCAACGGGCGCGACGCCGCCAACGCGCCGATCGAGGAGCAGCTCGGCGACGCCACCCCGCAGTGGAAGATGGGCTTCTCCAACGAGCTGCGGTTCGGCGCGCTCTCGCTCTACGGGCTGGTCGACTGGCAGCACGGGGGCGACGTGATCAACCTCACGCGGCTGCTGTACGACGCGGTGGGGAACTCGCCGGACTTCGCGCTCCCCGCCGGGATCTCGTCGCCGCGGGCGGTGCCGGACTGCATGCCGAACTGCTCGGGGCTGGAGCGCGTGAGCGGCTTCGGGACGTACACGCAGCAGTACATCGAAGACGCCTCGTACGTGAAGCTGCGCGAGGTGGCGCTCTCGTGGACGCTGCCGCGCTCGGTGCTGGCGCGGATGCCGGGGCGGGTGCAGGACGGCCGGATCACGCTGAGCGGGCGCAACCTGGTGACCTGGACCGACTACACCGGGCTGGACCCGGAGGTGAGCAACTTCGGCAACCAGCAGATCGCCCGGAACGTGGACGTGGCGCCGTTCCCGCCCAGCCGCAGCTTCTGGCTCACCATCAACCTGGGGCTCTGAGCCATGACGAACAGACCTTTCCCGGTCCTGCGCGCGCGCGCGGCCGCGGCCGGCCTGGCGGCGGCGCTGGCGCTCGGGGCGTGCGGCGACATCGACATCCCCGAATACGACAACCCCAGCATCGAGCAGCTGCAGGGGAGCCCCACGCCGGCCGGGATCCGGGCGGCCGCGGTGGGGCTGCTGATCGGCGCCAAGACCGACATGACCAACCGCACCGGCTACGTCTCGATGCTGGGGATCGTGGGGCGCGAGTCGTACACCCTCGACGTGTCCGACCCGCGCTACGTATCCGAGCTGCTGGTGGGGCCGGTGACCAACTCCGGCGCCTTCGGGGCGGGGATGTGGAACCCGCGCTACGCCAACGTCCGGCTGGGGAACATCATCCTGCACGCGCTCGATGCGGTGGCCGGGATGACGCCCGCCGAGAAGAGCGCGGTGCGGGGCTTCACCAAGACCATGCAGGCGCTCGACCTGCTGCTGGTGATCAACACGCGCGACGCGAACGGCGCGCCGATCGACGTCGACACGCCGCTCGACCAGGTCGCGCCGATCTCCACCCGGGCGGCCGTGTTCGCGCGGATCGTGCAGCTCCTGGACGAGGGGCGCACCGACCTGGCGGCGGGGGGCGCCTCCTTCCCCTTCCCGCTCACTCCCGGCTTCGCGGGGCTCGACACGCCGGCGAGCTTCATCAAGTTCAACCGTGCGCTGCGGGCGCGGGTGGACGCCTACACTGGGCAGTACGCGGCGGCGCTCAACGACCTCTCGCAGTCGTTCCTGAACCCGGCGGGGTCGCTGGCGGCGGGCGCGTACAACGTGTACGGCTCGGGCTCGGACGCGCCCAACGAGCTCTCGAACCCGGTCATCTACGCGCACCCCGCGCTGGAGACCGACGCCGAGCACAAGCCCGACGCCACGCTGGACAACCGCGTGCTGACCAAGCTGGTGCACGTGACGCCGCGCTCGTTCTCGGGGGTGACCAGCGACCTGCAGTTCACCCTGTATCCGTCCAACACGTCGCCGGTGCCGATCATCCGCAACGAGGAGCTGATCCTGCTGCGGGCGGAGGCGCGCTGGTTCACGGGCGACAAGCCGGGCGCCACGGCGGACCTGAACCTGATCCGCACCACCGCGGGCGGCCTGGCGGCGATCGCGCAGCCGGCGAGCGACGCGGCGTTCATCACCGAATTGCTGAAGCAGCGCCGCTACTCGCTGATGTTCGAGGGCGGGCACCGCTGGATCGACGCGCGGCGGTTCAACCGGCTGTCGGACCTCCCGCTCGACCAGCCGACGCATATCCGCATCCCGGCGTTCCAGATCCCGCTCTCGGAGTGCCAGGCGCGCAACCTGGACTCGCCCTGCCACGCGTAGGCGGCGGCAACGGCTGAACGAGCAGGCGCCGGGCGGAAGGAAGTCCGCCCGGCGCCTGTTTTCATCGCAAGAGCAAGGAGAAGGATATGATTGACTTCACGGAACTCTACGTGGCAAACATGTCGGAATCACTCCGACAATTAACCACCTATGTAGGACTGTCGTTATCGGCGACCGTTTCCGCGTGGGTCCTTGACCGACCCGGGGGATCGCTGGATCGACACGTGGCGGTTCAACCGGCTGACGGACCTGCCGCGCGACCTGCCGTCGCACATCCGCAGGATAGTACAATCAAAATTCCATCGCTCGCCGTTCCGATATCCCGCGCAGACGCGCAAATTCTGCTGATGGGACTTGGCCTCGTGTTTGGGGGCATGGCGCTGACCGCAGCCTCCGGTGCGATACGTGCCTCAACCGCGTTGCAGGGTTCGCATGGAGTTCTGGCTGCGGCGTGTACCTTCCCTAGTGTCGCGTCGAGCAGCCTCGGCATCCGCTTTATCGGGGCCTTTACTCCTGGTGCCCTAATCTGTGATATCGTCCGGCGTCATCGACGAGAATACTCAAGTGATTGGATTCCGATCATGTTACTAATATTCGGCATAGGGCTTTTTGGTGTTCTGACATGGGCGCTCTTCCGCGTTAAGTGTCCAGATATCTGACGTCATTCGCCGATGGCGAAGGGGCCGCGCGGCGCCCGCTTTCGCTACCGGGACTGGCGCTGTCTGTCGGATCGCGCTGGCCGGCTACCAGTGTGGGTCGTACGTGCGGTTGGCCGATGACAGCCTTGCGCGCAGGCGCCGCACTCCTGACCCTTGCGTCGCTAGGCAGCACGCGACGCAACGTGACGCACGCATTGGCTGCGGAGGGAGAGATGCGCCCATCGTTGACCCTGCTTTTGCCGTACCTGGCCGCGGCGCTATCCGTCGGGGCCTGTGTGCAACCCCAGCCTGGGGCCTCGCCGGAGCGCGCGCCGGCGGCTGCTTCCGGGCCGGCGGGCGGCAGCCATGTGGCGAGCACCACCGTTCCGGTGCCTGGCGGCTGTGACACGCCGCGGACCGGGCCCGCCGACGCGGTGGGCTGCTACCTAGCGGGCACCGCGCAGCTCGGGGCCGCGCCCGCGACCCCGCTCTTCTGGCACCTCGACACGTACCCGACGCGCGCTGCGGCGGAGGCGGCACGGGGCGCGCGCGGCACCGTGGTCGCGGCACACGGCCGAACGTGGCTCTTCACCATCGCGGAGGCAGGGTGGCGTCCGGAGGGCGGCCACCGTGTCGCGCGCGTCGGACCGCTCCCGTTGACGGCTGGGCGCATCTACGCGGCTCACTACCTCGACGGCGTCGTACCGCCAGGGGCACGGACGCCGGCCCACCGCCATGCCGGCCCCGAAGCATGGTACATCCTCGAGGGCACCAACTGCCTCGAGACACCCGATGGCGTCAAGCTCGCGAGCGCGGGCGAGAGCCTGATCGTGCCAGAGGGGCCACCGATGGTTCTGACTGGCGTCGGCCCGGCGGTGCGGCGCACCCTGACGCTGGTCGTCCATGACGCTGCGCAGCCCTGGACGATTCCGGTGTCGGATTGGACGCCCAAAGACCGCTGTCCCCGTTGAGGTTCTCGCGCGGACCCCGTAGGAAGAGACGCTACGTCTCTGCGTGAGACGATCTTTGCTACTGCCGCCGGTAGACGTCTCCCTCGACACAGATGAGGGCGACCGGCTCGCCGCTGCCGGCGGCGAAGAGCGTGCGCTGCACCTGCGACCCGTCGGCGAAGGCGAACGAGAGCGTCAGTCCGTCGAGACGGTAGCGCCCGCCGACGCCGCTTTGGCCGGCACCGAACGTGAACGTGCCCCCGGAGGCGAACGTGTAGACGTTCTCCGCGGGGTTGCCGACGTTGCCCGCGCCCGCCCACGTACCGGTCAGCGCCGCGTCGGTGAGCGGGCGCGCGGGCTTGAAGCTGTCGCCGTCCAGCTCGAAGCCCTCGGGGGTCCTCCCGTATCGCCACTGATCCACCTGCCCATCGTCCCAGCGCACGGTGATCTGGCCTTCGTCGTGTCGATAGCTGCCGCACATGTCGGGGTTGCACCGTGACGGATCGAACGCCCCGCCGCCTCCGAAGGGAAATGAGCGCGCGATTCGGTCGCCCGCCAGGAACAGGAGCGTTCGTACCTCGAGCCGCCCCCCGCCCATGAGGTCCACCTTGAGGCGATAGAAGAGACCCACCGGCCGGTCCTGGTCGAACGCGGCGGGTGCGATGGGGATCGGCGGCTCGCTCGGTGGGATCATCGTGCTCCTCTCGTTCGTTCCCGGTTCCCGACTGCGCGCATGCCGGCTCGTCCGCTGTGGGGGACGAGCCGGCGTCGGTGTCCGCCGCGATCAGCGCGGGAAGGTGCGGTGGATCTTGGGCGGCACGTAGGTGCCCGCGAGCGCGCTGCCTTCGGGGCCGTAGACGCGGAACAGCAGGCTGAACGGTCCCTTCGGAACGGGGAGCCAGTTGGCGTTGCTCGATCGCTTCGGCGGGTCCGCCTGGACGTAGATCGTCACCGAACCGTCCTCCGCGGTCTCGAGGCCGGGCGTGTAGGAGGCGACCACGTACTTGTCGAAGGCGTTCGGGACCAGCTCGATGTACTCCGGCGTGTAGGCCGTCATCGACCAGAAGCGCTGGTACTCGGGGAGCTGGTCCTTCGCGAACTCGATCGTGTACCCGAAGCTGCCGCCGTCGAGCGGGAGCCCGCTCGCGTCGACGAACGCGTTCGCGTAGTAGGCGGCCGTGCGGTCGTTGCCGACCTGGATGTACTCGGTGAGTGCGGCACGATCGAGATAGGCCGTCCCCCAGTGCCCGATGTTGTCGAAGTGGATCCAGTTCGTCGCGCCCCGATGCGACTGCCAGCGGTTGATGATCGCCGCGAACGCGGCCTGTGCACCCCGGATGATCTCCGTGAGCGGACCCGAGTCGCGGTCGACCAGCTCCCGGGCCTCCGCGAAGGCGGCGTCGAACCGCTGCATGAGCGCGCGGTCGTCGTCCGTGATCGGCTGGGTCATCGGCGACGCCATCGCTTCCTGCACCGTCGCCAGGAAGGCCTCCGGCGCGGTGGCCAGCCCCTCGTCCGCCATGAGCTTCACCGACGGCGCGAAGAAGAAGAGCGGAAGGACGAGCGTCCGTCCGGACTCGCCGCTCGGGTCGTATTTGTCGAGCGTCTGCAGGGTGAGGGCGGAGCGGAACTCGTTGGCGGCGCGGACCAGGTTCTCGCCCGACGGCGAGTGCTTGTCGATCCGGATGGCGATGGTCGTGAAGGTGTACGGCAGCTCGACCCGGTTGAAGCTCTTCGGCAGCTCCCCGGTATAGCCGGGCGCCACGAAGGCGTAGATGCCTCCCGTGGTCGGCGGGTCCGAGGAGAGCGTGGTCGAGAAGATGTTGCCGTACACGTCCAGCTGGAGGATCGAATACTTGTTCTGATACCCCGGGATGGTGAGGATCACCGGTTGGTCGGCGACGTCCAGGAACGCCTCGGCGTAGATCGTGTCGTCGTTGATGGCGACGACGACCTTGTACTCCGGCCCCATCCCGAGCGGCCCGGTCAGCCGGTTCGCGATCTGGTCTCCCACCCCCTGGCGGCTGCTGTTGTCGCTGTTGATCTGGAACTGCGTCCACGTGTAAAACCGAGGATAGAACCGAACCGTGTATTCGTATGCGAGGTGGTAGCCATCATGGTTGCTCATCGCTCGGACGCCTCCTGCTCGAAAAGGGGAGGATGGGGCGGGACGCGCAACATTATTCGTCAATTGAGTTGATCGCAACATTTCCCTCATCTGTGGTCATTTCGCCCGCGCAATGTTCGGCAATGCACGTCTATTCGCCTGCAGGGTCAACGAAACGGGTCGTCAATGTAAGGACGGTCTTGCGCGTCGACCTCGCATCTCTGACCCTTGTACCATCAGACCGCCTTCCAATCCGATACAATGAGACACGTGGGTTTGCTGCTCCTGGCAGCTCTGCTCTGCCCGGCCAGCCCTCTGCAGGCGCAGCGGACAGCTCGTGGGGACACGGGGCTTCGGGCTACCATGACTGCGTTCCTCCGAGCGCTCCCGGAGGATCGACAACAAGACACCACCCGGAGATGGTTCCCCACCTCGGGCGAATGGAGCTACACGCACACGATCCACGAGCCCGGAGGAGGCACCCTCGTCGGGCGGTGGATCGTTCCTGCCGCACAGACTTCGTCGCTCTTCGGCTTTGGAAAGGGAATCGGGCCCACTCCCATCGACGATTCGTTCGAGGTCGGGTATGAAGGGGGTCAGAAAGAAGGCGTCCTGCTCGAGGTCGTCATGCGCACCTCGGATCGGTGGCGCCTGGTGGGCGGGAACCGCTTCGTGCCACCGGGAGGCCGCGCATCCTCTACGATCTTTGTCGAGTGGCGCAGGGAGGGTAGCCGCTGGGTGATCTCAGCCTTCGGGGACGAGCACGTCTGCAGTCCACGGCTGGTTGGATACGCGGTGGGGGACGTCATGCGCGTGCGCGGTCTCCCCGAGCCCGCGCAGACGGTGTACGCGGCAGGCGAGCCGTGGTACATCAACAACGACGCACGCTCTTTCGATGGACACCGCTACATCAAGCTTTCGCAGCCGCGAGAGCTCCAACCGAGTGACCTGGAGCAGGTCGGATGGCACGGGGATATCCGCGTGTACGTGGAGAAGGGGCAACCCATCGCACCGGAGGTGCTCTACTTCCCGACGGCCGCGGACACCTACCAGCCGTACATGACGTACAACCTCGAGGATAATCTGTGTCCGCGATAGCTCCTGACTCAGCACTCGCCTGAGCGCACGTGGGATGCGATGAAACGCACGTGGACGATCATCGGCGTAAGGGACGTTCCGGGGAGCCTCAAATGGTACCAGTCGCTCTTCGGCCAGCCCGAAACGCCGCCGGCCCATGACGACTTCGGTCAGATCGTGGATACGGATGGAACCGTGCTGCTCTGCCTCCACCAGTGGGGCGCGCACGAGCATCCCACCTTGATGAGCCCGGACGAGGCGCCGCCCGGCAATGGGCTCCTCCTCTTCTTCCGCGTCGACGACTATGACGAGGCCCTGGACAGGGCACGCGCGCTCGTCGCCCGATTCGAGGCGGAGCCCCACGTGAACCCGAACACCCAGACAAGGGAGTTCTCCCTCCGGGATCCGGACGGATACTACGTCACGATCAGCACGCTCGCTCCACCCCAGCGATGAGGGCTGCACGCGCGCTCGGGCTTTCGGTCGCATCCGTCCGCGAACCCGCACCCCCGACCCTTGGTGTCGTCACCCCCACCGGATAACCGATGATTCTCTTCGAAGAGCTCGAACGTACCCGCCGGGAGACGCTTGACTACTTCAGCCTTCCGGACGACGACCTCGCGAAGACGTACGCACCTGGGAAGTGGAGCGTGCGCTTCATCTTGCACCATCTCTGCGACGCGGAGACGGTGCTGTACGAGCGAATCCGTCGCGTCGTCAGCGAGCCGCGCCAGGTGATCTGGGCGTTCGACCAGGACGCGTGGGCGAAGGCGCTGGATTATTCCGATCGCCCGCTCGATCTCTCGAGGAACATCTACGACGCCGTGCGCGCCGGGGTGCTCCACGAGGCGCGCCAACACTACGTGTCCTCGGGCGACCGCGAGTTCGTGCACAGCGAGACCGGCGTTCGCACCCTCAGGGAGGAGTTCGACAAGGTCGCCTGGCACAACGAGCAGCACCTGGCGCAGATCCGGCGAGCGCTCTTCGCTGGCAGGGCCTGACGGCCTGTCGTCAGGCGGTTGCACGCGCCATCGCGTGGGCTGATACGATCGTTCATCGGGAAGGCCTCTTACATCATCCGAAGATGCGCCTGCTGGCTGACCTCGCCCTCCTGCCTCCCCATGTGGGTTCGCTCGCGCGGACGCTGGCCGCGCTGCCGGGCGCGGTCGCGGTCGTGCTCGGCGGCTCGCGAGGGGCGGGGGGAGCCGACGGCGGGAGCGACTGGGACCTCGTCGTATACTACCGCGGCGAGATCGACCTGAGCGCGCTGGAGCCGTACGGGGAGGTGCACCCGCCCGGCTCGTGGGGACGGATCATGAACGGCGGGGTTCCGCATCGGCCATGCCGACGTGGACGTGATCCTCCGGGACCTCGACGTCGCGCTCCACTGGACGCAGCAGGCCGCGTCCGGGGTGTTCGAGGTCGATGCGCTGCTCGGCTACATCGCCGGGATCCCGACGTACAGCCTGGCGGCGGAGCTGGCATCCGGCCGGGTCCTCGCCGGGGAGCTGCCGGACGTCGGTCCCATGCCGCCCGCGCTTGTCGAGACGGCGCCCGCGCGATGGCGATTCGCGCGCGATTTCAGCCTGGAGTACGCGCGGATGCATGCCGCGCGCGGTAACGTCGCGGGGGCCGCCGGCCAGGCGGCGAAGGCGGCGATGGAGGAGGCCCACGCGCGGATGTGCGAACGCGGGCAGTGGACGCTGAACGAGAAGCGCCTGCTGGCGACGGCGGGTCTCGAGGGGCTCAGCGACGCTTTCACCCGGCTGCCGGCGGAGGCGAGCGCGTTGGGCCTGTGGGTGGACGAGATCGCGCGGGCACTGGCCACGTAGCCGCCCGTCGCGTGGCCGCGCCTCGGGCACCCGCACGCCGCGGCGCTGCGCCAGTCTGGAAGCCCGGGAGTGAAGGATGTAGAATACCGCATCACCGCCTGTTCCCGCGCGGCTGTGCCTTCCGACCTCACCGTCGAGTCATCCCCCTTCGCGCTTCCTCCTCGATCCCGCCTCACCCCACCACAAGCGTTGGCGGGGGCGCGGCCTCCTTGGCGGGGCCGGCGACTCGCTTCACCCGAGGATTCCATGACGGTTGCCGCCGAGCCCGATCCGCCACAGCCAGATCCGCTTCGTCCGCCGCGTGCCGGGGCGCGCCTGGCCCAATGGGGATGGGAGCGCGTCCGCTGGCTCGCAGCCGAGCTGACCACCATCGTGGTGGGCATCCTGGTCGCGCTCGCCATCCAGTCGCGGGTGGACGCGCGGGACGACCGAGCTCGCGAGCAAGAGTACCTTCGCCAGCTCCGGGCCGATCTCCGCGAGACCGAGCGGCTGGTGCTGCGGGACGACTCCATCCATCGCGTGAGGGATCGCTCGGGGGTCATGCTCCTGCACGCGTTCTTCACGCCCGAACGTCCCCCGCGTGACTCCGTGCTCGTCTGGGCGATCGACGCGACCTGGTACGAGCCCCGCCGGCCCGTCCTGGGCACCGCGGACGCGCTCGTGGCGACGGGCGACCTCGCGCTCTTCGAGGACCACGCCCTGCGCGCCGCCGTCACCGCCTATCTCGCGGAGAACCGGACGCTGACGGCGGAGCAGCTCGCCGCCGAGCAAGTGTGGATGCGCGCGTCGGAACAGCTCAGCGGCGCCCTCGACTTCTCGGAGGGTCTCGAGCTGCTGCTGCGCTCGAGCCCGGATTCGCTCGTCCTGGCCGACCCGCTTTTCTATCTCCCGGCAGGTCCCCGCCGCCGGCCGTTCCCGGTCGACGTCGACGCGTTCCTGAAGAACCGGGATGCCTACGACGGTGTCGCCAACATGTACTGGGGGAAGAAGAACATGGCGCTGTTCCGCGCGTCGATGCTCCAGAGCGCCCGCGTGCTGCGGGCGCGGGTCGAGGCCGCGCTGACGGAGTAAACTCCGCTGCGCCGCCCGAGCCGCGCCACTGTCATTTACACCCGAGCCCAGGCTGATAGCGCCATGATCAACCTGAAGGACCAGAAGCTCCTCGACCTGGCGGCGAATGCGGCGGCGATCGTGGGGATCCAGCGGGGGCTTAAGGGGATGTACTAAGGAACCGGCGAGGATGCCGAGGATGCGTTCGACTCACTTGAACGCGAGCTGGGGATCCCGGACCAGGCGTAGTATTCCGGGTCAAGATCGAGGCGCGGGCTGGCGTACGAAGACCGGTTCTTCGTCGAGACCATTCGCCAGCGCCTCCTCGACTCGTACCGGATCCTGACGGCCGAGACCCGTTCTGCTTCCCCTCAGCGCACCTCGATCGGCGCCGTCCACCGGAAGGGGCCCCACGCCATCGCGAGGGTCCCGTGCCGACTGTCGGCCGCGTCGATCGAGATGGTGAACCGCTCGACCGGCGCGGCGAGCGTCTCGGAAGTCATCGGTGCGCGGCCGAGGTCGTGGGCCACATCGTATCGCGTCCCCCACTGGCCGGTCTGACGGTTCACGATCAGCTCGACGCCGCGCGCGTGCGGGATCGTCCACAAGGTGTACGTCCCCGCGGGGAGCTGCAGGCCGGCGAGCGTGATCGGCGCGGACGTCGTGAATTGCGTCGCGGCGTTCGCCCCGGTGCGCCATATCTGGTCGTACGGGATGACGTTGCCGAGCAGCACGCGGCCGCGCGCGAGCGGCCGGCCGTAGTCCACGGTGAACGCGGCGGCGCCGATGCGGGCGCGCGTGGTGTCGCGGACGCTCAGCTGTCGGAAGCCGCCGCCCCTGGCCTCCAGGGCTTCGAACTGGTCGGCGACGGCCCGGACATCGGGCGGCGCCGACACGCGGCGCACGTCCACGAGGTACGTGGTCCGGGCGCCGGAGTAGCGCAGCATCCGGTACGCGGAGTCGAACGTCGCCTCGCCGGTCCCCGCCAGCCAGTCGTGCGTGATCTCCGCCCTGCCGCCCGGCAGGAGCCGGATGACGCCGTGCTGCAGCGGGAAGTCGTCGAACTCCCGGTCGATGTGGAACTGCCGCATCCGCACGGTGTCGCCGGGGACGCGGTGCGCCGCCGCGGCGCGCCTGAGCGCGGCGGCGAAGTACAGCTCGTAGAGGCTGTACATCTGCGGCACGTGCGCCATGGCCACGCCGCCGCGGGTGGCGAAGGCGAGCTTCGTCGTGCCCGTCCCGTCCTGCTTCGAGATGAGCACCGAATCCACCGTCACCTCGGCGACCACGTGGCGCTCGCGCTGCTCGGCCGGCTCGCTCGGCGTGTGGATGTCCATCACCAGTCGCCGGATGGCGCCGTCGGGTGAGAGCTCGATGCGGGTGTGGCGCCGGCGGACGCGCGGGAAGCGATCGGCCGCGTCGCTGGTGACCGTGTTCCCGCTGCGCGTCACGTGCTCGACCGAGACCGTGTCGCGGCCGAGGCGTGCGACGAAGCCGTAGTGTTCGGCGGGCGCGGAGGGGCTGCACGCGAGTGCCGCGAGCGCGACGAAGGCGAAGCGTCTCATGGGGCGAGTGATGGCGGGAGGTCGACACCGGAAGCGGTCGATCGCGACGGACGACGGGTCGGGCAAACATACGCGCCGGGCGGCCGCGCGTCAGCCGGATTGTTTCCAGACTCGCCCGGGGGTTGACCAGGCGCGCGGGTGACGGGGCGAACGATTGCCGTGCGAGGCCGGTGTGCCGGTCGCGCGAGCCGGTCGACGTCGGCACCTCGACTCCGGTGAATTCATGGCAGGCCGTCCGACTGATGGGCAACACCGGCTGCCCCGAGGCTTCCGGAAGGAATCGAAGGATCCACCCCGGCTCGCTGGAAACTCCGCGGCAGGAGCTCATCCGCGTACCCCATCATGCCTTCACGACGACTCTGCGTCTTCCTGGATCACCTCTCGTGAATGGAGCCCTGCATGGACCCGCAGTCACTCGTAGTCGAGATCCTGGAAGAAGTCTTTCCCGACGAATACGACATCGCCGGCCCCGCGAACGTTCGGCGCCTGGCTGCGGGAACGGGGGAATCGGTGAGAGTGGACGGTGGCTCGAGCCTCGACATGGCCCAGGTGCTGAACGAGCTCCAGGCAGTCGTGGTCATTCTCTACGCCTCGATCTCGATTCTCCATGCCCTGACGAGATCTGCCCACGGACCCGTGAGCGTGGTGACGGCGCAAGCAACCGCCGAGGAGTCGATCCCGGAGTTTTCCCGTCTGGACCCGAAAAAGCGCGATGCCATCATCGACCGTGTGGTCAGGTGGGTCAACGAAGACCCGGCTGCGCGCGTGCCATGGCCTTCGCATCCGGCCGATGAGCTCCAATCGTATGCGCAACCATGACGGACGCGGTTTTGTCGGCGAACCCTGCGCCCTACCGCGTCAACCGGTTGAAGGTGCTCAAGGCACTCGTCTCCGTATTCCGTACGCAGTCGATCTTCCTTTATCAGCTCGTCGTTTTCGCCCGGTACCCGTCATGGGCCGGGGCGGGCATGGTGCTGGTGGGACTCGCCGTCAATCAGCTGGCAGTCAACATCGTGTTTCTGTACAAGGTGCTGCGCGGCCGTCGGCAACTGATCCGCGGATGCCTGGACCGGATGCGGGGCTGCACGTTCACGCGCTATACCGCGAAGGATTTCCTGGAGTCGTCGGTACACACGGACATCGACAACTGGTACGTGAGCCGCTCGCTGCGCATGCTCAGGATGTCGAAGGTCCGGCTGGAGCACCTGTTGAAGATCTACGTGGTCACCGGCCCGGCGTTCATCGAACAGCTGTCTTGCTACTACGATCCCCTGTTCTTCGACTCGTACATCTTCATCACCGATCCTCCGGAAGAGACCCGCGGAGTGCGGCGGTTCTTCGTCCTGCACGAGATCGGGCACACGCAGATGGCGATGGCTACCCACACGGCGGCGCTGTACCTGTGGATCTGGCCTTATCTCTGTTTCGTGCTGTGGGTCGTACTCACGGCCACATGGAGCGCCGGCACCCTTGCCATCGGAACGGCGTACCTGTGCGCCATGCTCATCTGGTGGGAAGAGTGGAAGCGCGAGGTGGCCGACGCACGCGCGCTGAGCGAGATCGTCGCGGACTGCTTTGCGGTAGGCTACCTCTCCGCCGACGAGCTCGCCCGGGTCGCCCGCAATCAGAAGCTGTCCGTGCTGCTGGACCGGGAGATGAACGAGCTGCAGAACACCACTCGCCTGGCACGGCTGCGGGAGAACATCGAGCTGATGATGCGGGGTGACGAGGACGCCGTGCTGGAACGGACGTTCGCGGCCGTGCCGGAACCGAGATGGAGATTGCTGCTGGCGCCGGTGGGGCTCGTGGCCCTGGTCGGGCTGTGTGCGGCACCTCCCGCTGCCCGGATGGTCGGGTGGATGACGGCGCTCGTCGTTGTGCTGGTCGCCTGGCTGCTCGGTCTCTTCATCGTGAAAGGAGTGTACGACAACGTGATCGAAACGCGGCTGAGCGGCAGCGCCCCAGCCGGACTGTCTTCCTCTCCCTCTCCCGCACTCGTAGACGCCTGATCGGCGGCGCGACCGGACGGGCCCGCACCTGCATTTCCCCCGCGCGGTCGAAGGCCGTGCATCTGCGGACTCCGCCCTCCATGATGCGGGCGGGTCTTCGCGCGTTGCATGACTCCCGAGCGCGGCGGCGGCACTCGGACATACCGGTCAGTGCTGCCGCGAGCCAAAACGCATCCCGTTTTCTCATTCCTCGGCCACTCTTGCGGAGCGGCCGTCCGTCGTGCCAGCCTGTCGGTGTCCCGCGAACGCTCCCGCGCCGTGACCCTGGTGTGGTCAGGCGGCGTGACTCGCCTCTTGCCGGGAGCGGTATGATCCAGGCCCTCTACCTGGTCGCCCTTTTCGGTCTCACGGCCTATCTCCTGAACCAGGTCCGCAAGCCGTCGCAATGGCTCGGCAGGCTCTTCCTGAAGGACATGAGCCGCCGACATGCCGCCCTGACCGACTGGGGCCTGGGCCACGTATCCATCGGCCCCCAGCTCGCCATTCTCGACGTGGGATGCGGAGGCGGCCGCACCCTGGCGAAGCTCGCGGCGCTCGCGCCGCGGGCGCGCGTGGTCGGGATCGATTACGCGCCCGGCAGCATCGCCGAGTCCCGGGCATACAACCGGGCGCTCATCGCCGCCGGCAGGGTCGAGGTGAAGCGCGCGGCCGTCGACCAGCTCCCCGAACCGACCGGCCGGTTCGACCTCGCGACCGCCATCGAAACGCACTACTACTGGCCCGACGTCGCTGCCGGCTGCCGGGAGATCCGACGGGTGCTGCGAGATGGAGGAAGCCTGGTCCTGGTCGCCGAGAGCTATCGGGAGGGAGCCGGGGGCCGGCTCGCCGCACTCGCGCTGGCTCCGTTGCGCGCGGCGGTACTCACGGTGGAGGAGCATCGAAAGCGGCTCCTCGCGGCCGGCTTCGAAACGGTCCAGGTGACGACCGACCCCCGTCGCGGCTGGCTCTGCGCGGTAGCGACGGCGCCGGCGGCCACCGGCACGCGGGTCGAACCCCGCCGTCCCATCGATCCCCCGAACGAATGAGATCAGCGTGAA
>Ga0070685_10000587_pt1 | contig 20236 bp, 17 predicted proteins | sample KBSS13LmetaG_FD_65651 | JGI IMG/M metagenome (GOLD analysis project Ga0070685, IMG submission 65651) | Switchgrass rhizosphere microbial communities from Kellogg Biological Station, Michigan, USA - KBS S1-3L metaG | ecosystem: Host-associated > Plants > Roots > Rhizosphere ...
TGGCGCAGCGCCTCTTCCACATCCCGGTGCGCGACCTGAACGCGATGAAGGCGTTCCGCACCGAGATCCTGCGCGAGATCCCGCTGCGGCACGACTGGCACCGCTTCTTCGTGGTGCTGGCGCACGCCGAAGGCTACAGCGTCAGCGAGATCGACATCACGCTCTTCCCGCGGCGCGCGGGGGTGGCCAAGTACAGCGGCAAGCGCCGCGTGCTGGTGGGCGTGGGCGACCTGGTGGTGGTCTGGTTCTACCTGAAGTTCAGCGAGAAGCCGATGCAGTTCTTCGGCGGCACGGGGCTCGTGCTGATCGTGCTGGGGCTGCTGGCGGGGCTGGTGACCACGGTGCTGCGCGTCGTCCACTGGATGCCGCCCTTCGGCTTCCGTCCGCTGCTCACGCTGGTGGGGCTGCTCGAGACGATCGGCTTCCTCCTCTTCGGCTTCGGCTTCATCGCCGAGCTCATCGCCACCCTCCGCGCCGAAGTGGATCAGCTCAGGCGGCGGGGGTAGGAGGGCCGGGCGGTTGAAACCGCGGCAACAACGGCCCGAAGTCCGCCTTCGCGGACTCCCTCGCCAGGCTTCACAAAGAATGTCATCCTGAGCGGTGACGCTGCACAGCAACGTCGTCGACACGGGTGCCAGGCGGTACCCGAAGGATCCATAACCGCGGCCACGACACAGCCGGCCGTCCGCCACCGACTTGATATTTAGCCCTCGACATCCACCCTCACCCATGTCATCCTGAGCGGTGCCGCCGAACCGCAACGTCGTCGGCACGGGTGCCTGGCGGCACCCGAAGGATCTATAACCGCGCCCCCGCCACCACTTCCGAAGCGCACCTCGACCACGCCGACGACCGTGCGCTCCTTCTACATCTACATTCTCTCCAATGCCAGTCGCACGCTGTACGTAGGCGTGACGAACGACCTCGTCCGCCGCGTGTGGGAGCATCGGCAGGGTGCAAAACCGGGCTTCACAGCCAAGTACCACGTGACGCAGCTCGTCTGGTTCGAGGAGACCGTGAACGTTGCCGCGGCGATCGCCCGCGAGAAGCAGATCAAGGGATGGAAGCGCGAGAAGAAGATCGCACTGGTGTCGGCAACCAATCCGCAGTGGCGGGATCTTGCGGAGGAAGAGGGGTTCTTTACGTCGATGCGATGATTGCACCTCCGCAAGCACGGCTGCCCGTATGCGCCAAGTATGTTGTTACGCCGGCTATAGATCCTTCGGGCGCATCATGATTCTGGGTGGACGCGATGGTGGTGCAATGCGCCCTCAGGATGACATTCAAGGGAGGGCGGCAGACCGGATAAATGGTTCTGGCCCGGTCCAGTTCCTCTCCCGGCCGGCAGCGGCCCGCCTCGCCGTCGCCTGCATGCTGCTGCTCTGCGCTCCGGCCGCGCGTGCGCAGGCACTGGACGCCACGACGCGGGCGCGGCTCGACTCAGTCGTCGACGCGTACGCAGGCGCGGGCGCGTTCACGGGCGTGGTGGCCATCGGCGACCACGGGCGCATGGTCTACCAGGCGGTGCGCGGCGACGCGGACCGCGAGTGGCGGGTGCCGCTCTCGCCCGACGCGGTGTTCCGCATCGGCTCCACCACGAAGCAGTTCACGGCGGCCCTCGTGCTGACGCTGGTGGAGGAGGGGCGCGTGCGGCTCGACGGGCACGTGGCCGACTACCTCCCCGAATATCCGCGGCCGCAGGGCGAGCGCATCACCCTCCATCACCTGCTCACGCACACCTCGGGCATTCCGGACTACGTCGGCCGCGACGACTTCTTCCGGACTTCCGCGCCGGCGCCGCACGCGCCGGCCGACCTCGTCGCCCGCTTCGCCGGCCTCCCGCTCGAGTTCGAGCCCGGGAGCCGGTGGTCGTACTCCAACAGCAATTACGTGCTGCTGGGCGCGATCGTCGAGCGCGTCACCGGGGAGTCTTACGCGCGGGCGCTGCGGGCGCGCATCACCGGCCCGCTTGGCCTGGGCGACACCGGCGTGGACGCGGACAGCGCGCTCCTGCCGCGCCGCGTGCGCGCGTACTTCGCGGAAGATGGCAGCGTCGTGAACGCGCCGCACGTGGATGCCTCGTCCGCCTTCGGCGCCGGGTTCCTGCACAGCACGGCGCGCGACCTGCTCGCCTGGGACGCCGCGCTCGCGGAGGGGCGCCCCTTCCGCGACCCAGCGACCGCCGCCAGGCTCGTCACGCCGTACGTCGCCACGGGCACGCCGCTCGGCGGCTACGGCTACGGGTGGTTCATCGGCCCCCAGACCCTCGGCGGGCGGACGGTGAAGGTGGTGCAGCACGGAGGCACCATCTCCGGCTTCGTCACGGGCTTCTGGCGCATGCCTGAGGACGGCCGCGCGGTGGTCGTGCTCGCGAACACGCGCGCCGCCGGGACGACGGGGCTGGTCGGCGCGCTGGCCGATGCGCTCTACGGCGGCCATCCAACGCTCCCGTCCCCGGCGGCGCGCTGACGGAGCTCGCCGAGCACCACTTTGGCCTGGTATTCAACCCCTCGACATTCACCTTGACTCATGTCATCCTGAGCGGTGCCGCTGCACCGCAACGTCGCTGGCACAAGTACCTGGCGGCACCCGAAGGATCTATAACCGCGGCCACGACACAGCCTCCGAAGCGCACTATTAACTACGCCGACCGTCGTGCGCTCCTTCTACGTCTACATCCTTTCCAACGCCAGTCGGACGCTGTACGTGGGCGTTACGAACGACCTCGTCCGCCGCGTATGGGAGCACAGGCAGCGTACGGGCCCCGGCTTCACGGCCAAGTACCACGTAACGCAGCTCGTCTGGTTCGAGGAAACCGTGAACATTGCTGCAGCGATCGCCCGCGAGAAGCAGATCAAAGGATGGAAGCGCGAGAAGAAGATCGCGCTGGTGTCCGCGACCAACGCGCAGTGGAAGGATCTGGCGGAGGAAGAGGGGTTCTTCACGCCGATTCGATGATTGCACCTCCGCCGAGTATGTCATTGCATCTGCTATAGATCCTTCGGGCGCATCATGATTCCGAGCAGACGCGGTCACGGTGCGATGCGCCCTCAGGATGACATTGGCGGGGAGTACGGCAGAGTGAAGGATGTCCTACTGTGATTGAGCTTCTCCCCCTCGGGTGCATCACCTGATGCCCATCCACAACTACGGTGTGTTGAAAGGCCGCGTGGTCCGCTCCGTGCCGGAGCGCCGCCGCCGCACGCCGCACTTCCACATCCTGGTGGCCGCGGGAGACCTCTTCCACGTGGCGGTCGGCACGCGCTCCAGCCACGGCGCGCCGGACCTCCTCTTCCACGCGTCCGCCGACTTCAGCCACCCGCACCTCGAGTTCCTCGCGGCGCTCCCGGACGGCTTCCACCGGCTCGCGCCCACGCGCGAGAGCGGCGCGCTCGACTACGTGCGCGGCAGCCTGGTGCGGCGCGACCAGATGCGCCCGCTGCCGATGGAGCTCACGGGCGACGACAACGACCTCAACGAGAAGATCTCCGCGCTGGTCGATCGCGCGAAGGTGGACCGGTCGGCGCGCCTGTACGCCTTCGGCGGGCGGTGGGGGCCGGACCCGCACCGCCGCGACGCGGAGTTCGGCTTCGAGCCCGGGAACGGCGTGCACGACATCCACATGAACCAGGGGAGCCCGCCCGGCCGCCACGAGCACGACAACGGCCCCTGGCAGGACGGCGCGCTCTTCCTCCACTTCCCGGCAGAGGACCGCTGGACGGCGCTCTTCCTCGCCTTCCAGTCCCAGCGCTGGGGGGTGGGCTCCGAAGACACCTGAAGAAGAATTTGTTTCACGCAGAGACGCAGAGGCACGGAGAGTGGTTCTCCCCGTGCCTCGGCGTCTCTGCGCGAGCATCAGAACGGTACGTATTCCAGCACCAGCGCGAGGTCCGCGAGCGCCACCCCCGTGGTGCCCGTCTGCACCACCTGCAGCTCGATCACGTCGCCGCGGTTGCACATCGCGGAGTTGGTCACGAGGTTGCCCGCGCTGAACCGCACGGGCGTGTACGCCGCGATCCCGCCGATGGTGGCGAACGTCGCGATCGTGATGCCGCGCGTGACGTTCCGCAGCGTCAGGGTCGCGTATTCCGTGGCCGACGCGGCCACGGCCGCCGACACGGTGAGCCGCGCGTTCACGATCCACGCGTGGCGCTCCCGCGGAACCACGAAGGGAATCGCCTTCCACGTCGTACCCGTCGCGCCGGCCGGCACGTCGCCGAGCTGCGCGGCGTGCTCCTCTCCCACCACGGTGCCGCCGAGGTTGAAGTACCGCGATCCCACGCTGGGGATGTCGATCTCCCAGTTCTTCATCACCGTCCAGGTGGCGTTCGGCGCGCTCACGATCGGGTTGCTCACCGCGCCGTTGGCACCGGGACGGATGAAGATGTCTTCCAGGTGCATCCGCCCCAGCGCCGCCGTGTCGGCCCGCAGCACGTTGCCGTTGAGGCCGTCCACGCGTAGCCCCACCACGTTGAACTCGTCTACGTTCATGTAGCCGTTGTCGAACTGGATCACGCTCTCGATCGACCGCCCGGGCACGCTCGTGCCGTGGAGCGCCCCCGCGTATGGATCGGTGTACTCGATGTCGCGCAGCAGCACGTTGCGCAGCGTGAGCGTGTCCTCACTGGTGCTCCCGCCCTGGATGTAGAAGAGCCGCTGCGCCGACGAGTGGTCCTTGCACCGCGAGCGCGCCCGCACCCCCGACATCGTCACGTCGCGGATGGTGGCGCCGTGATAGCTGATGAACGTGGCCAGCCGGATGAACTTCTCTCCCTCCGGGTCGGTGTGCACCACGTCGGCCACCCGCACGTTCTCCACCGTTCCGAGGCGCCAGTTGTAGGCGTCGGGGCTGGCGGGGTTGTCGATGCCGCCCGGCTTCACGTGGAGGATCTGCGAGGTGCGGTCGCAGACGATGCCCACCGCGGTCACGTTGCGCACCCAGCGCGGCGTGGGCGATCCGCCGTCGATGGGGCGGTAGCCGATCTCGCTCCCAATCCCCAGCACGTTGCCGGTGTCGGTGAAGGTGGCGCCCTCCACGAGAAAGTGCTCGCAGTCGCGGTTCGCCGCCTTCAGGCTGATCCCGTCGTCCCATCCCTGGAAGAAGCCGCCGCGAACCTCGTTGTACTTGCTCCCGGTGATGATCACGCAGCTGTTCGACCCCATCGAGATGTCGAGGTCGGTGAGCTGGTTGAAATCGCAGGCGTTGCCGTAGTAGTCGCTGATGTAGACGCCGGTGAACGCCGTACCGGGGATGGACACGCGGAACCCGCGCACCCGGTTGTGGTTCCCGCCCAGGCTGAGCGCCCGGATCCCGCTCGCCGAGGTGGCGGAGTTGAACTTCACGTACCCACCCTCGATCAGAACGTCGCGCGCGGCCAGGGCGAAGTCGTTGAGAACGGCTCCCTCCATCGCCAGGTGGCGCACGTTGCGGGCGTCGATGGACAGCACGCTGGTGTGCGAGGAGCCCTGCTGCCAGTCGCCCGGATCGAGGTCGGCGCGCAGGACCTCGGGCTTGGTCTCGCCGAAGGCGCTGCCGCTGCCGGTGAGCTGGCTGGTGTCGTCGGAGCCGGTGGGGGAGAGGTGCACGAGCATTGGAAGACCCCCTGGGTGCGGAAGGAGAGAGGTGGCGCTCGCCCTGCGATCCCAAGCTGCATACGACTTTGTCCACCTGCAACCGGCTCTGCGTCTACGTTGTGATTCGCCTCACGCGGGCTCTCCAACCTGGCGCGGATCGCGAGTGTCTCATCGCAGGGCTCCACGGCTCAACGGGACATGGCGATGATCGGATCCCGCAGGAAGAGGTGGGGGGCCAGGCGGGCCCGTATCGGAACGCGCGCGCTCGCCATCGCGCTCGCGGTGGGCGCGGGCGTGGCCGGGTCTGTCCATGGCCAGCGTCTCCACGTTCCGGACGGCGTCGCGGTGGACAGCGCCTTCCGAATTACGGTGGATGGACTGCGGCCGGGGCAGGTCGTAGTGCTCCACACGATGATGGACGATTCGCTCGGCCGGCGGTGGGAGTCGTCCGCGAGCTTCCGGGCCAGTAGCACGGGACGGATCGACCTGACCCGCGACGCGCCGCTCCACGGCAGCTACGCCGGGGTGCAGCCCATGGGCCTCGTCACCTCGATGGAGCCGGCGGGGGAACTCGCCGGCCGGCTGCGGTTCATTCCCCCGCGGCTGGATTCGGTGCCACTGCTCCTCCGCGTGGGAAGCGACGGCGCAACCGCCGATTCGGCGCGCGTGGTGCGGTGGTTCCGAAGCCCCGACGTGATGGTTCGAGCGCTGGGGGGCGGACTGGCCGGGCACCTGTTCTACCCGGCAGGACGCGAGCGCCGCCCCGCCGTGCTGGTGCTCGGGGGCTCGGAGGGCGGCTTCGGCGGGGAGGACGTGGCGGCGCTCCTGGCGTCGCGCGGATACGTCGCCCTCTCCCTCGCGTACTTCGGGATCGCGCCGCTGCCTTCGTCGCTGGAGCGCATCCCGCTGGAGTACTTCGGAGCCGCGGTCGACTCGCTGCAGGCCGACCCGCGGGTGCGCCGCGGCAGCCTGGCAGCGCTCGGCACCTCCAAGGGCGCCGAGGCGGCCCTGGTGCTCGGCGCACACGACCCACGCATCCACGCCGTCGTCGCGTACGCGCCGAGCGCGGTGGCGTGGTCGTGCATCTGCCCGGACCCGCAGTCGCCGTCGTGGACGCTTGGCGGCCGGCCGGTGCCGTTCGTGCCCGGCGGCGCCGACCCCGCCTATCGGCCGCCGCAGGGCTCTCCTCTCCATCCCGTGGTCAACTACCGCTACCGGCTGCGCGATTCCGCCGCTGTGCGGCGCGCCACCATCCCGGTGGAGCGGATCAACGGTCCCGTGCTGCTCGTCAGCGGCCGGGAGGACGAACTCTGGCCCTCGTCGTGGTCCGCGGATGCAATCGCGGCCCGCCTGCGTACGCACGGCTTCCGCCATCGCGTCGTCCAGCTCTCCTATCCCGGCGCGGGACACCTCATCGGCAAGGCATATCTCCCCGCCGGCTCCACGCGCGTGGGGGGCGGACGCCTGGAGACGGGCGGAACACCCCAGGCGAACGCCGCCGCCCAGGCCGATGCATGGCCGCGCATGCTCCGCTTCCTCGCCTCGGAGCTGCGGCCATAAAACACATTGAGACACAGAAGGCGCAGAGAAAGCCGCGCGGCTTTTTCTGCGCCTCTCTGCATCTCTGCATGAGGCAATCTGTTGCTGTTATCGGTGCAGCGGCTGGGTATAGCTGATCCCCGCCGAGAACCCGTCGAGGTTCTGCGCCGCCGCCAGCAAGGCGAACCGCCAGACTTTCAGCCGCGCACCGGCGTTCACGTACTCAGTGTCGTAGTCCGCCATCAGCGACACCCATCGCGTCGGCGCCACTGACACTCCTCCGAACGTTCCGTTCAACCCCTTGGCGCGGCGCCGCAGCGACAGCGGGTCACCGCCGTAGCCCAGATGCAATCCGACGACCCCGACCCGTGGCACCGTAGCCACGGACTTCGAAGCGACTGCGTAGATCGTGTGGAACCGGCGCGTTCCCCCAAGGTCATGCGCTCCCACCACCACGGCGGGTCTGTACGCGCCCTCGGTCATTGCCCTTAGTCGCAGGCTCACCATACGATCACCCAGCGCTTGATGCGGTACCCCAGTCATGCGGGTCAGCCGCAACCCGATCTCGACGAAAGGCAGGAAGCCTATGCTGGCGTACTCCACCAGAGCTTCGTGCCGGTCGTACCCCGGGTTTTCGAAACCATGGTAGCGCCGATTCACGACGTTCACACCCAACGTCAGCGCACCATCCGCCGGCATCGCGGCCGTCGGGATCGAGACGAGGCCGGTGGTGCCGGTTAGTGCCTGGGCAGACGCGGCGACCGTCGTACTGACCAAGGCAAGCACGATGAGAGACGCAATCTTGCGCGTACGTGACGGGTTCCCCACTGCAAGCATCGCCCTGTGGAAGGATCTCATCCGCCTCCACCCTCATCCTCTACGTCGCAATGGGTGTTCGTTCCGGTGAACAGGTACGTGTGGTAAACCTGTTGGGCCGTATTGGTACCGATATTCACCCAGATACCGTCTCGCCATTCTTGGAGCGTGGCAGTCAATTCGAACCCTCGGGATTGATCGACTCTCCAGTATTCGACCGTGTGTCGTTCATTCGCCGGGATCGTCCAACTCCAGGACGTGGCCTGCAACGTCGCTTTGGCCAGTGTCTGGGTGAACGCATTGTTTCCAACGTTCACCGTCACGACAGCGACCCGCTCATAGGTATATGTCGGAGTTGTGTTGCTGATCGGTCCCATACTGCAGGTTTCTACTCTCTGCCTCGAACTGACCACCTCACCTTCACCCAGCAAGAAATCCCTTAGCACATATTTCCACCGATGTGTCGGGTCGATCCAAGTTTCGTCCTTGAGTATATGTACATCATCAGGTGTGAGAGGGTTTTCCGCATCACAGCCCAACAGCGTCACGGTACCCAGGAATGCAAGAATGCTACGTCGCACTACACCGCTCCCCATTGCAACCTTCCACTTGATGTGAGTTGAAGTTTCTCGTTGTCAGGATCGTCACGTCAGGGCGTTCAAGGCCCCTCCCGGATAGGCCCATGCTCCGTGGTGAGTCGGCCAAGCTAGAGTCATGGCGTCAACTGGCGTATGGGCCAGTCCATTGTGTTCCCGGCATCCAGCTTCCGTCCCGCCGAAATGAAACCGCGATAGCGATACTGCCATTCGAACTCGTCGGCGATGCGCATGCGTATGGGTGCAGGGCGTCCATATTTCGCTGGCTGCAACGGAATTCGCAGTGTCAGGCCGCCGTTCACGCGCGTTTCAGTCTTGACTGCGAACCATCCCACCTCGAACTCGCCGAACTGCCTCGCCACGTCCACGCGGACCCCCCTTTCTCCGGGGAGGAATTGGCCGACCGTGGCTCGAAACGACAGATCGTACCTGGCTGTGCGCATGGTCACGTCGGTCAGAGCAGTCATCTCTCTCGCGGGGGCGAGCTTCCAATGCTCCCGGGAGTAATTTGCGACGCCAGACACTCCCAGGTCCGCACCCACAGACCATCGGCCGTCATTCCCGTAGACTCGTCCCTCTACGTCTGCTCCGTAGCGATTCGCGCCGAGGGTTCCCGCACGCCCAAATACAAAAACATTGTGCGGGAGCCGCAGCGTCTGGTTTACCGTGACGTGGCCGGGACGAAGCCACGATTCACCGGTCGGTAGATCGTCCTGGATCGTGATGAGCGCCTGGGCCGAAACCGTGAACCCCTTCAGCAGTACTAGGTGGATCTCAGGAGCGACCCCCGTCCGGGATGCGACCAGGTTCAGGTGATTGCCGAAACTGGCTTCGAACCACGGATGGACTACGATGTCGATCCGCCCAAAGGACGAGCTTTCACGACGTGCCCGCAGGAGGTCAGGAGGAAGATCCGAAACATCCAGCGCCACCACAGGCGGCTTGGAGGGCGAGAGATCGTCCTGTGATGTCTGCCCTGCATAGCGCGCCGAAACGATCGGGACGGCGGCGAGGGTGGGTACCAGTATGAGTTCCTGGCTCGAGTGGACCTCCGGCAGGAGCAACTCTGCGGCACGATCCAGCGCGCGCCGCGGATCGCGATAGCGGGTGTTTTCGTACACAACAACCACGCGTCGTTCCTCCACCCTCGCGGCTACGTTGGCGAACCCGTCGGCGACGAGGAGACGCGTCAGACGTTCTTCGAGTTGCGTCGCCTTCACCCCTTCACCTGCGGAATCAGTGACAGGTTCGGACGCTATTGGGACGTGTAGGTCCACCTGAGCAAATACCGAATCGTATGACCCCAAAAGAGCCAAAATGGTGCCGAGCGTAACACAAATTCCTCGGCTGTAAATTGCTATGTGCAATGGAGTTGCGCGATGGCTAGAAACGTTTGTAGTAATACGTCTCAACTATAAATACAGCTTTAAAGGATTGTCAAGGAGCAGACGGTCGCCGCGTGTGGGGGCGCGAAGCAGCAAGCGTCTGCGCTGGCATCAAAGCTGACACCCCGGACCGGTGGGCGGATGAATCCGATCTCCGGCGGCCATAGGAAGCACTCGCCCCCGACCGAGAGCTCCGGCCGGGGGCGATGTTCAGCGTGTCGCGACGCGGGTGATCAGGCGGCGTCGCCCTTGTCGTCGACCATCTGGGGAAGGGTGACGAGCTCCTTCACCTGCAGCTTGCGCTCGCCGCGGGGGAGCTGCAGCGAGACCTTGTCGCCTGGCTTCTTCCCCATCAGCGTCTGCCCCAGCGGGCTGGCCACCGAGATCTGGCCGCTGTCGATGTCGATGTAGTCGCCGAAGACCAGGGTGTACGTCTCCTCGTCCTTCGTACGCAGATCCACCACCGTCACGCGCGAGCCGAAGCCGACGCGGTCGGTGGGCACTTCCGAGAGGTCGATCTTCGACAGCTCGCCGTAGCGCTTGGTGAGGTGGTTCAGCCTCGCCTGCACGAACTGCTGCCGCTCCAGCGCGCTCTTGTACTCGCTGTTCTCGCGCAGGTCGCCGTGCTCCACCGCCTTCTGGATCGCCTTTGGAAGGGTGACCTGCAGCTCGTGCGTCAGCCGCTCGATCTCCTCGCCCAGCCTGTTCTTCAGCTCTTCGAGCATGTGAGTCCACCGATGATAGTCTGTCCATCCCCGTCCGAATTGGAAACGAGGGGCGGAATGTAACGAGGTCCGTCGCGCACGCGCTACGGGTCCGCCGGGGCCGCCTTCCCCGCCGCGACGGCCTGCAGCCCGCCGCGGGTGAAGGCCAGCACCAGCGCGCCGCCGATCAGCTCCGCGGCCACGCTCCAGAGCCGCGCGGCCACCGAGATCACCCCCGCCACGCCCGCCGGCAGCAGGGGCAGCAGGAGCCGCTGCATCGCCGCCTCGCGCGCGCCGATGCCGCCGGGGAGGGGGGTGAGCACCCCGGCCACGAAGGCGAGCGCGTTCACCCCCGTGAGCACGGGGATGGCCGACGCCGGGACCGCCGGCGCGAGCGAGCGCACGAACAGGTAGTAGGCGACGCCGTAGATCGACCAGCTCACCGAGCCGAGGACGAGCACCAGGATCCCGTCGAGCCACGACCCGTTCCAGCCGATCACGGCGCGCTTGAGCAGCCGCGGGATGGCGCCGATGATCGCGTTCAGCACCCGCGGATGCACGATCGCCACCGCCGCCGCGGTCACCCCGGCCGCGATCCACCGCACCGGCAGGGCGGGGAAGAGCCCCGGCCCCAGCGTCCACGCCGACACCACCACCGCCGCCACCAGGGTGAGCGAGGTGTGCACCAGCAGCGAGGTGAGCATCACCGCGGCGGAGAGGCCGGCCCCGCGGCTCAGCTGCGCGGCGGTGACCAGCGCGAAGACGGAGCCGGGGATGTAGCGCGCCAGGTTGGAGAGGAACCAGATCCGCCACAGCGTGGAGAGCCGCACCGGCGGGTGCTCGAAGCGGGTCAGCACGCGGCTCCAGACGAACACGCCCCACGCCAGCATCCCCACCAGCGCCGCGATGCTCGCGCCCAGCAGCAGCGGGTCCACGTGCCAGGGATAGTCGCGGATCTGCCGCCAGTTCCCCTCGATGGTGCGGAACAGGAAGTACGCCGCCGCCGCCACGATGAGGGCGCCGGCGACCTTCTTCCAGGCGGGCGGGAGCCGCTTCATCCCTCCGGCACGGGCTCGGCCGCGGCCCCGGGCTCCGCACGCCGGCGCCGCCGGGCGACCAGGAGCCAGGCGCCGTAGCCGGCCAGCAGCGCCAGGCATGCGAGCCAGATGGTGAGCCCTTCCTTCACCCCCGCGGGGTCGAAGGTGAAGACCACGCGGTGCTTGCCGCCGGGGACCACCACGCCGCGGAAGGTGTGGTTGGTGCGGTAGACCTCGGCCGGCCGCCCGTCGACGGTGGCGTTCCAGCCGGGATAGTAGTTGTCGGCCAGCACCAGCAGCGCGGCGCCGCTGGCCTCGGTGGCGACCTCCACCCGCTCCGGCGCGTACGCCGTGACCCTCGCGGCGCCTCGGAGCCCGGGGCCGGCGAGCGCGAGCGGGCGCGCGGTCTCCACCACGGCGTTGCGCGTGGGATCCCAGCGCGGCGACTTGAGCAGCGCCAGCGACTGCTCCGGCCGCGCGGGGATGGCCTCGCCCACCAGGAAGGCGCGGCCGAGGGCCCGGGTGTTCTCGTAGACCAGCGCGCTCTGCCCGCGGTAGACCTCGCGGAAGGTGGGGTCTGCGATCTCCCGCGAGATCACGATGTAGCGCACGTTGTCGGCGGCGAGGAAGCGCGGCTCCCCCAGGTTCTCGTAGCTCGGCGTGGTGCCCGGGCCGGGGCCCACGTACTCCACGTAGCGCTGGATCTGGTTGCCGTGCTCGCCCCCCGCCTGGTCGATCCCGAAGAGCATCGGGTAGTCGATCTGCCGCGGCCACTCGCTCTCGCCCGGCACCGGAAAGACGCGGAACGGCCCCGGGCGCGAGCGCAGGAAGGCGGCGACGTCGTCTTCCGCGAACGCCTCGGCGGGGCCGGGAACGGTGTAGAAGAACTTCTTCCCGATGATCCACAGGTCGGCCGTGGTCACCAGCGCGAGCACGGCCATCGCGGCCACGGAGCCCATCCGCCGCGAGCTCCAGAGCCAGAGCGCCACCGTGACCCCCGCGGCGAAGATCGCGAAGCGCATCCACCCCGGCGCGGCGCTGGGCTCGCCGGGGGAGTACGGGTGCGAGCCCAGGGCGACCGCCCCCACGAACGCCATCGCCACCACCGCGCCGCCGATCATCGGCACCCGGTCGAGCCGCGGCTTCGCCTCCGCCGCGGCCTTGCGGTCGGCGTGGGCCTCGCGGGCGCGCGCCAGCGCCTCCAGCGCGAGCACGGCCATCACCCCGAGGGAGAAGGCGACCATCACGTAGCCCAGGTCGGGCGCGCGGAACTTCTTGAGCCCCGGGAGCACCGCCCAGTAGAGCCGGTAGAGCGGGGTGTTGCCGCCCAGCGCCATGGTCAGGAAGAAGAGGCCCGACCCGGCGAAGAAGAGCCAGTAGCGGTTGCGCCGCGCGTAGGCCGCGCCGAGCGCCAGCAGCACGAGCACCGTCGCCCCGACGTACTCGGAGTGGAACTTGAAGCCGTTCGGGCCGTGGTAGGCGGGGAAGGCCGACTCGCCGGTGTTCGGGTCGCCCACGGTGGAGCCCACCTGTTCCGGCACCGCCATCCCCACGACGTTGGACGCGGGCATGGAGTACGACACCGAGTACTCGTAGCCGCGCCCCTCGACCCCCGCGCGCGGCGAGAAGGCCACGTACCGGTTGAAGGGGATGAAGTTCACCGCGCTCATCACGAAGCCGAAGGCGACGGCGCCGATCCCCATCGCCACCACCCGCGCCAGCCGCGGCCGGTCGCGGAGGGTGCCCAGGTGCACCAGCGAGAAGACCGCCCAGAAGAGGCCGCCGAAGAGCATGTACCAGGCGACCTGGATCTGGAAGGAGAGGAGCGCGAACCCCAGCGCGGCCGCGGCGGCCGCGAAGGGCGCCAGCCGCCCGGTGCGGATGCCGCAGTGCAGGCCGAAGAAGAAGAGCGGGATCAGGCTCCCCACGATCACCCGGCCGTCGTGCCCGGCGAACACCCACGAGGTCATCAGGCCCGTCCACTGGAAGGCCAGCCCGCCCACGAAGGCCACCCAGGCGCGGCACCCCAGCTCGCGCGCGAGCAGGTACATCCCCCAGCCGGCGACGAAGAACTGGAAGACGAAGATGGCGGGGAGGATGTTCTTCACCGGCATCAGCCAGTCCGCCACGAAGCGCACCGGGTAGTAGGCGCTCCCGGGGTTGGCGAAGTAGGGGACGCCGCCGTAGACGTACGGCACCCAGCGCGGCAGCTCGCCCGCCGAGAAGCGCCGGGAGATGTAGTCCTGGAAGAAGTAGCCGGCGTTGATGAAGTCGGTCCCGAAGATCTGCTTCCCCGGCATGAAGGCGGGGAGGAAGTAGATCACCGCCAGCGCCAGGAACACCGCGGCGGCGGCCCCCGTGCCGATCCCCGGCTCGCGCTCGGGGGGCGGGGCGAGCGGCGATCCGCGGCGGGCGGGGGCGGGTTCGGCGGTGGCGGTCTTTCGCGTCACGGTCAGGGCAGGAAGAGGTAATCCATTGGAAACGACGTCGGTCGAAAGCACCTCGCGGTCCCTTCAGACGTCATCCTGAGGCCGGCCACGCAGGGACCTCGGCTTCATCCATCCCTTGCAGGCCGAAGGATCTATGCCGGTGCCTGCACCTGGCCGCAGGAACGCTCGATCGCGTTTCGCCTGTTCGGTCTCGGCGGCGCCAGCTCACGTGCTGCCGCGGTCATAGATCCTTCGGCCTGCAAAGCACGTAGCGACCCCGGTTGCGGCGTGGCCGGCCTCAGGATGTCAACGGCGGGGCTCCAGCGTCTTGTGCGTGAGGCGCCGTTTCGTCAGCCCGTCGCCGCCAGGCGCTGGAGGAAGGCGAAGTGGTCCTCGGCCACCTTCTCCCAGCGGAAGCGCTCGGCCGAGGTGCGCGCCGAGGCGGAGAGCGCCTCGCGCGCCGCGGCGTCGGCGAGCAGCCGGTCCACCGCGTCCGCCAGCGCCCGCGCGTCGCCGGGGGGGACGAGGACGCCCCCGCGCGGGGCGTCGACCACCTCGGGGAGCGAACCCGCCGCGGCGGCCACCAGCGGGACGCCCGCGGCCATCGCCTCGGCCGCCACCATCCCGAACCCCTCGAAGCGCGAGGGCATGAGCTGCACCGCCGCGCCGGCGAAGAGCCGCTGCCGCTCCGCCTCGTCCACGGGGCCGAGGAGGCGGACGTTGCCGGCGATCCCCAGCTCGTCCGCCATCGAGCGCACGCGCTCCATGTCCTTGCCGCGCCCCGCGATGCGCAGTTCCACCTCGGGCCGTTTCTCGGCCAGGAGCGCGACGGCCTGCAGGAGGGTGTCGAGCCCCTTCTGGATCACGTCCAGCCGCCCGAAGTAGAGCAGGTACCTCTCCGGCCGCCGCGGCAGGTCGAAAAGCTCGCCGGGGACGCCCGCGTACACAAGGTCGATGGGTACCCCGGGGCCGAGGATGGAACGCAGCAGCTCGAAGGTGGCCGTGGAGGTGGCCGTGATGCGCCGGGCGCGCCCGAGCATCTCGCGCTCGAGCGCGGAGAGGGCGGGGGCGAGCACCGGGCCCCAGCGCTCGCGCGCCGTCGGCCCGGTGAGGTGGTGTACGGTGATGCCGCAGGGGCGGTTTCGCGGCATCAGGATGGGCGTGTACGACGAGAAGTCGAACACCGCGGCGTCGTACGCCGCGGTGCGCAGCAGCCGGTTGGCCGCGGCCGCGTAGCTCGCGCGGCTCCAGGCATAGGGCCCGCGCGCACCCAGGCGCAGGTAGCGCACGCCGTCGATGGTCTCGTCGCGCGCGCCGGGGAAGCTCCCGGTGGCCACGGTGGCGTCGACGCGGTCCGTCAGCCGGCGGTAGAGCTCCAGCACGCGCACCGCGCCGCCGCCCGCGACCCACGGGTTCCGCGGGTCGTCGTAGATGACGTGCAACACCCTCAGGGGCAACGCTGCATCATCGTGCTGGGGAGAGGAGACGCGGGCGGCGGGGTGCCGAGTATAACGCTCGCGCGCGCGGGCGGGCAACCGCGAAGCGCTGACGGTACCGCCGGACCGCTATATCATTCATCCTGCATGACCGAACCCTCGGGAGGCACACGCCCATCCCTTCGACACGCTCGCGTCCCGTGCATCTTCCAAACCCGCTCTGCGCCCTGGCGTCCGCCTGCGCCGCGCTCCTGCTCGCCGCCGCGCCCGCGGTCGACGCCCTCCCTGCCAGCATCCTCTCCTGTGAGACCAACACGGCCAGGCTCTGCGCCAAGTGGACGAAGACGCCCGACGGGGGCTACGGTGCCCGCTGGGAGCAAGGCTCCCGCGCGGTGATCCAGGTGGTCGAGTTCACCTCGACCCAGGTGGTCTTCGTGCGCGACGACCCGTCGGGCACCTCGGCGGGGATGCACGCGGTCTACCGCGGCACGCCCAGCGGCGGCCGCGTGACCGACGGGACCGTCACCTGGACGTACGGCGGCCAGACGTTCAGCGGGTTCTGGCAGGCCACCTGGTAGGGAGCGATACCGGCGCCTTACAACAAAAAACGCGGAGAGACCCACCTGGCCTCTCCGTGTCTTTGTTATCTTCGCGTGAGGTCGATCAGTTCTTCGTCAGGCTCACGTCGTCGAGGAGCAGGCCGAAGCCGTCCGCGCCGGGCTGGTCGAACGAGACCCGCACCGTCGTGGGCTGCGCGAGCGTGATCGTCCGGGTGACGGTGGTGAAGGGCGCGCCGCTCGCGAGCGTGAACTGCTCCGAGAACGCCGAGCCCGCCGCCACGGTCACGGTGTTCACGTCGCCGCGCTGCGAGCCGGCGAGCTTGAACGTGAGCGTGTAGCTGCCGGCGGGGAGGACGAACTGGTCGCGGGTCATGAACAGCCCGCCGCTGTAGTAGCCGTCCAGGTCCACGTACAGGCCGTGCCCCGGCACGAAGTCCCACTCCGAGCCGGCGCCGATCAGGTCCACGTCGCCGTGGCCGAGCGTCCAGCGGTTGAAGCCGTGGTAGCTGATCGCCGCGTGCCCGCCGTTCTCCGTGTCGAAGCTCTCGTTGAGGATCGTGCTCTCGACCGCCACCGGGAAGCTCGCCTGGAGCGCGCCGGCGGATGCAGTGACGGTGGCGTTCCCGGGCGCCTTCGCCGTCACCTGGCCTGAGGCGGCCTCCACGACCGAGCTGTTCGAGCTGGTGAGCGTCGTCGGCGCCGGGTTGTTGTACGCGTCCACCGCGGTGACGTCGAGCGTGCGCCGGCCGTACAGGGGAAGGCTCAGGGTCCCCACGGGCACCCCGACCATCGCGACCGCCGGGCCGGCGACCACCTTGACCGTGAACACCGCGTCCTGCGGCCCCGTGGTGGTGAGCGCCCGGGCGACGACGTTCACGTCCTGCGCGGGGCCGAAGGAGCGGAAGGAGGTGCGCGCGTACCCCTTCTCGTCCGTGATCACCTGGGTGGGGGAGAGGAACGTGGGGCCGACCGTGAGCCAGCTGACGGCGACGCTGGGCACTCCGCGCCCCTTGGCGTCGACCACGCGCGCCACCAGCGAGTCGGCGGCCATGGTCCCGGCGGTCACCGTGGAGATGGAGGAGACGGCGTTGATCGCGGCCGCGGCCCCCGGCGTGGTGGGCGTGTCGGAACCGCAGGCCGGCAGCAGCAGCGCCGCGGCCGCGCAGGCAAGGATTGCGTGCTTCATCGGGATGCGGAGAGGGAACGTGGGCGATCTGGTGGGATAGGCAACAACAAACATATGCCGAAACGCCCGAAATGGCGAGTCCGGCGCTCATCTCTGGTTCTCTGTGTAAGACCGTCTCTTGAGAACCTTGTTCAAAAAAATGTCATCCTGAGGGAGCCGCTGCGCCGGAATCGCGTCGTCGAATCAGCCCGGCGGCGACCGAAGGATCTATCGCTTCGGAAGCGACATGGGCGGTCCTGGCGCGTCCGCGGCTATAGTTCCTTCAGGCGCCGCCATGATTCAGCGCGACATCCAGCGTGGAGCTGCGGCGCCTTCAGGATGACATTCGTTTGCATCGTCGCTTCTGGGAAATGATGTAAGATTCTGTTGCTAAGCCTGGGGATCGACGGTCACGAGGACGCTGAAGGAGCCGAGCCAGCGCCGCGCGAGCACGGAGTACTTGATCGCCTCCAGGTCGCCGCGGTAGTAGCGTGCCTGCACCGCGTACCCCGGCCCGGCGGCGCGCTCCACGATGGCGCGCCAGCGCTCCGGCGGCATCAGCCGCTCGTTCCCCACGTCCTGCCGGGGGTAGCGGTCGGAGGGGATGGAGAAGACCACGGAGCGGCAGACGCGGAGCTGCTCGCGCACCAGCCCGGCGATGCCGTCGTCGTCGAAGTGCTCCATCAGCCCCTGCGACAGCGAGACGCCGTAGGCGCCGTCGCGGAAGGGCATGCGGAAGGCGTCCGCCAGCACGCGCGTGGTCTTCGGCCCGAAGCGGTCCAGGTTGGGCCCCGCGGCCTCCATGATCCGGCGGTCGTTGTCGATGGTCACCACCGGCCGCACCCAGCGCGAGAGGAGCGCGCTCTGCGCCCCGCTCCCCACGCCCACCTCCAGCACGCCGCCGCGCGAGCGCTTGAGCACCGCGCGGATCAGGTCCCAGTGGATCACGTTGCGCTTGACGAACGTGCCCGCCGAGATCGTCTCCACGCGGAAGTTGTCCCAGTCCGCGGGCCTGTGTGCCTCCGCCATCCGCTCCCGTCCTCTCCGTGTCTCTGCGTCTCTGCGTGAGACGCCGTTCAGGTCTTTGAAACCGCGCGGTAGATGGCGGCCAGCCGGTCCGCGATCGCGTCCCAGGAGAAGCCGGCTTCCACGTCCTCGCGCCCGTCGAGCCCCATCCGCCGCGCGGCCGCGGGGTCGTCCATCATTCGCTGGATGGCTCCCGCGAGCGCCGCCGCGTCGCCGGGGGGGACGAGGTAGCCGTTGCGCTCGTCGCGCACGATGTCGACGATCCCGCCCGCCGCGCTGGCGATCACCGGCCGCGCGTAGCTCATCGCCTCGATCAGCACCACGCCCAGTCCCTCGGTGTCGCCCTTGGCGTCGACGACCGCGGGGAGGACGAAGGCGTCGCAGGTGGAGAGGCGGCGCTGCAGCTCCTCCCTGGAGACGAAGCCGTGGAACGCCGCGCCGGCGCCCAGGCCGAGCCGCGCCGCCTGCTCCTCCAGCTTCCCCCGGTCCGGCCCGTCGCCGACGACGTGCAGCACGGGACGCCGCTCCGCCGGGAGGGAGGCGAGCGCGTCCAGCAGCAGGTGCACCCCCTTTCGCTCCACCAGCCGCCCGACGAAGAGCAGCTCGAACGGACGCGCGCCGTCGTAGGTGTACGGCGGCGGCTCGGCCGGCGCGTCGACCGCGGCGCCGAAGGGGATGATGGCGGGGTCGACGCCCGGCACCTGGCGCGCCAGGCGGCCCGCGGTGTAGCTGCTGATGGCCGTCACCGCGTCGGAGCCGCGCACGATGCGGCGCAGCAGCGGAGCCAGGAAGGGGAACTGCCGCTCCATCCAGGTGAGCTCCACCCCGAAGAAGGTGGAGACCAGCGGGAGCCCCGTCCTCCGCTTGGCGTGCAACCCCAGGACGCCCTGCGGGATCGGCCAGAAGGCGTGCAGCACGCTGAAGCCGCCCTCGCGGGCCACCCGGGCCGCCGCGCGGGATCCCGCGGCCAGGTAGCCGGGAACCAGCCCCAGGAACCAGGGGCGCTCGCGGATGCGGTCCGGCGCCGTCTGGTCGTGGGTGAGCGTCTCCCAGCCGCGCGGCGCGTAGCGGAAGCGGTGCACGCGCACGCCGTCCACCACTTGGTCCGCCAGCCCGCGGTAGGCGGGAGCGAGCACCTCCACCTCCACGCCGCGGGCGGCGAGCCGCCGGATGGTCTCCACCAGCCAGGGCGTGATCACGTCGCCGGGGTCGCGGGGGTAGGCCGTGACCAGGTACAGGACCTTCACTTGTCGCGGAGGTTCGTGCGGGATATGTTGAGCATCCGGCCCAAGATACGGCCCCCCATCCACCCCTCACAAGCACGCGTACCGGCGGTGACGACAGCCCTGGAGCGCGCACTCGTCATCGTCCCGACGTACAACGAGCGCGAGAACCTCCCCCGCCTCGTCCCCTCCATCCTCTCCCGCGACGAGCGACTGGAGATCCTGGTGGTGGACGACGGCTCCCCCGACGGCACCGGCGTGCTGGCCGACGAGATCGCCGCCGTGGAGAATCGCGTCCACGTCCTCCACCGCACGGCCAAGGAGGGGCTGGGGAAGGCGTACCTGGCGGGCTTCCGCTGGGGGCTGGAGCGCGGCTACGACGTGCTCTTCGAGATGGACGCCGACTTCTCGCACGATCCCCAGCACCTCCCCAAGTTCCTGGAGGCCGTCGAGCGCTACGACGTGGTGCTGGGCTCGCGCTACCTGCACGGCCGGGTGACGGTGGTGAACTGGCCGATCGGGCGGCTGCTGCTCAGCTACTTCGCCAACGTCTACGCCCGCAAGGTCACCGGGCTCCCCATCGCCGACCTCACCGGCGGCTTCAAGTGCTTCCGCCGCGAGGTGCTGGCGAGCATCGACCTGGACCGGGTGGAGAGCAACGGCTACTCCTTCCAGATCGAGATGAGCTTCCGCGCCTGGAAGAAGGGGTTCCGCCTGGGCGAGATCCCCATCATGTTCGTGGACCG
>Ga0070685_10000588_pt1 | contig 20219 bp, 16 predicted proteins | sample KBSS13LmetaG_FD_65651 | JGI IMG/M metagenome (GOLD analysis project Ga0070685, IMG submission 65651) | Switchgrass rhizosphere microbial communities from Kellogg Biological Station, Michigan, USA - KBS S1-3L metaG | ecosystem: Host-associated > Plants > Roots > Rhizosphere ...
TCGTCGTATGCGTAACCTGACAGCAAATTCGCGTCGTCCGCGAATGTTGTCCGCTTCAACCTGAGCGGCGTGGTCACGTTGCTTGCGAGGGCGTCGGCGAACGGCATTTGATAGATGCGTCCGAGAAGATGAGCGAGCAGGCCGGCATTGAGCACTGAGTAGCCATACTCCCCGTCACCTTGATTCGCATCGGGATGACGCAGCGCGAGCAAGGCGAGCAGATCCTGCGCTCCGTAATCGGCATACGGGTCGTCGAGATTGGCGGGAAACAGATTCGCCGGCTGCGAAGGCAGGCCGGAGTGCTGAGTCGCGAGCTGCGCCAGGGTGATTTTGCCGACGCGCGCATCGGTGAACGGAAACGGCGCCGGCAGAAATTTTTCGATCGGATCGGACAGCCGCACTTTGCCTTCGATCGCGGCCTTGGCAAGTAAAAGTCCCGTGAAGACCTCGCTGATTGCGCCGATTTCGAACTGACTGTCGTCATCGGCCGGTTTCGAGTCCGCGCCGTCGCGATGTCCGAAATAGAAGGTGCCGTGCTGCTTGCCGTCAATCAGGCCGACAGCGAGACTTCGATACGCGCCGTTGGCCACGCCGCGCTCGATCGCATCGCGAAACGGTGCGGATAACAGCGGCGCAGGCGCGGAAGTTGCCGTTTTGCGCGCCGCATCGACCGACATCGAAAACAGCAGCAAAACGGCGCACAGCGCGCCTGCCCACGATCGATGCGCGCAGAGAAAACCCATGCGCCAAGAATAGCGCATGGGTCGTAACCGAAAGGAGGTGTAACGATCAAAGAAACCACGTCCTTGTGGAGGAGACCCTGTGAGGGAGTACTAATTCAGACATCCCCAAAAAACAAAAGTTCGCGGCAGAGCAGCATAGGCAGCAATCGCTCAGCTTATGGACAGGTTTCTTCGACCTCTTTCCATGCAACCGGATCCCAATAACCGCCGGTGGAGAACTCGTTGGTGCGATCCTCGTTGAAGTGCGCGGCGATCATAACCGTGGTGTTCGGCTTGACCGTGATCGTGAGCGGCTTGGGCTTGCTGCGGAAATTCAGTGCCGCGAGTTCCGGCACACCGACGAGGCGTCGCGTCGGAATCTGTTCGCGCACCAGCAGTTCGTGCGTGCCGGCGCTGACCCGATAGTTCTTCGCTCCGGTAGGACCCGGCGTGACGCCGTCGACGAGCAGGACCGCGGCGCCGAACAGTTGCTGCTGGCGCGGCGCGAGATCCTGCAGGCTGATGCGGCCGCAGCCCGTGGCGGCTTGCGCGGCTGCCGGTTCGGCCGCCGCCATCGCGGCAGCGCCGAGCACGACATGCAGCGCGGGCAACTGCACGCTCTGCAGCGGGCCGTTCAAGGCGAGCTGGCTGCCGCCGCGGTGCACGTCGAGTTCGACGCTGGCGTCCGCCGGCAGCGCATCGATGCTGGACTTCAACGTCGCCGCCGCGAGCGCGCGGCCGCTGTCGTCCGCACCGAGTTCGCGCAGCGAGCGGCCGTTCACCGCGACGATCACATCGCCCGGGCGCACACCGAGCCGTTCGGCCGTGCTGCCCGGTGTCGTGCCGAGCACGCGCAAGCCGTCGTGCGCGTTCGCCGCGTTAGTCGCGTCGACCAGCAGACCGAGATTGACCGAACGCTGCGCGGGCTCGTCGATGTCGAGAGCGAGTTGCTCCGGATGCGCGCCGAGCGCGCCGGTGGTCGCCAGGCGCACGAGCGTCTGATGCATTTCCTCGCGCACGCGCTGCGTGACCGCGGGCGTCGTGCCGGGGCTGTTGATGGTGTCGAGCGTGGGCGGCGCCGCTGTGTCGGCGGCGAAGGCGCCGGGAGCGGCGCCGAGCAGAATGGCCAAACCGAGTATGCGTGACATGGGTAAACCTCTCAAATGCGGGTCAGTTTCAATCCTTCCTTGCGTGCCGTGATCAGCGTGGCGAGCAATTCGCTGCGGCGTTTCCACAAAGGAATGAGTTCATTCGCATACACACCGTGCTCGTATGCGGCCTGCAGGCGTTGGTCGATGTCTTCCAATTCGATGGCTGCGGGATCGGACGTGTCGGCAACCGTCATCGCGACAGGTGCATTGCCGGTTTGCTGCAGCGCCTGCAGCTGCAACTCGAGCGCCTGCGCGCGCGCTTGCCAGTCGATGTCCGCACTGCGATTCAAGCCTCCCGCAGGCCAGTGCAGTCCGACCAGCGCTACCGAAGCGATCACGGCAACGCTGAGTGCGCCGCCCGCAACGAGCCGGTACAGACGCCGCCGGCGGGCTCGCGTTGTATGCGCCGCTTCGATGCGCGTCCACAGATCGGCCGACGGTTCGGGCCGCGCATCCGCGATGCGGCGCAGAAGGGAGATGCTTTCGGGCGAGGGAGTTTCGTTCATGGTCATGATTCAGGTCTCCGTCGGCGGCGCGGCGGCAACGGCGTGCAGGCGCTGCAGTCCGCGCGCGAGGATCGATTTCGAATAGCTTTCACTCTGTCCGAACAGCTTCGCGATTTCGGTGTGGGTATAGCCTTCGAGTTCGTGCAGCACGACCACCGCGCGCGCGCGCGGCGGCAGACGCTGCAACAGCGAGATCGCGTCAAGCCGCTGCGCCGGACTCGTTTCACCCGCGTCGAGGTTGGCGAACATCGCTTCGGGATCGGCGTCGGAGAGGCGCCTGTTCTTGCGCAATTGGTCGATCGCCGCATTCGCAGTCATGCGCTTGAGCCACGCCCCGAAAGGCGCCTCACCGCGATAACTGCGTATCGTATCGATCAGCTTCAAGAAAACCTCCTGCACCAAATCCTCGGCCTGTGTCACATTGCCGGTCAGACGCAGCGCGAGGCCGTAGCAAGGCTGGCCGAAACGCGCATACAACGTCGCAAACGCCTGCATATCGCCGCGTTGTGCACGTGCAAGCACGGTAGCATCGACCAGCTGCGCGAAACCTGAAAGAGTATTCAGGCCGCTGACGTCGGTATCCGCGCTGCGATTCATTGTCGCTAGGACGCTAAAGGTGGGTGAACCGTCGCAGATTTATGCCGGTCCGCGGCGGTGAAGGCGCGAATCTGGCGTGCGGGGCCATGCCATGCCAGCGCGCCGGTCACGCCGGAATTCGGAGCCAGGCGTACGATGCGCCACTGCGCCAACGGCCCGGCTTCCTCGGCCACATGCGTGAGCTCCGTCACCGCGCCGTCGGCGTCGAGGGCGAAACCAACGCGATCGAGACCGAACGCGATGCCGCGGCCGATCGACTTGAGCACGGCCTCCTTTGCACTCCACAGATCGAGAAAACTGCGGCGTAGCTTCTCTTCGGAAAGCCTCGACAGCGCTGCCGCCTCGTCGACGGTGAAGTAACGGCGTGCGATGTCGCCGTACGGCCGCGCGCGTTCGTTGCTTTCGATATCGACGCCGAGCGGCTGTGTGCGGCTCACGCCGATCAGCAACATTCTGCCGCTATGTGAAAGATTGAAGTGCAGCTCGTGATCGGCAAGGTAAGGTTTGCCCTGCGTGCCACGCTCAATGCGCAAAGTGTCGGGGTCCGCTGCGAGATATGCCGCGAGCGTTTCGCGTAGGCGTCGCTGCATGCCGAGCCGCGCGCTGCCGACGATATCGTGCTGCGGCAACATCCACAAATGAATATCGTCCTCGCCGAGTTCGATCGGCGGTTCGGCGAGGACAAAGTCGGCCTGGGACAGCGTGCGCATGGCCCATGCTTGGCCATGCGCGGCTGTATCGTCAAGCGGTCATCGAATCAATCGCGTGTCGACGAGATTCTTCACCACCGAGGGATCGGCCAACGTCGAGATGTCGCCGAGCTGGTCGGGCGCGTTCTCGGCGATCTTGCGCAAGATGCGGCGCATGATCTTGCCCGAGCGCGTCTTCGGCAAACCCGGCGCCCACTGCAGATGGTCGGGGGTCGCGATGGGGCCGATCTCTTTGCGCACGTGCGCAATCAGCTCCTTCTTCAGCGCGTCGGTGCCTTCGACGCCGGCCTTGAGCGTGACGTAGGCGTAGATACCCTGGCCCTTGATGTCGTGCGGGCAGCCGACGACCGCCGCCTCGGCGACCGCGTGATGGCCGACGAGCGCGCTTTCGACCTCGGCCGTGCCGATGCGGTGGCCGGAGACATTGATCACGTCGTCGACGCGGCCGGTGATCCAATAGTAGCCGTCGGCGTCGCGTCGCGCGCCGTCGCCGGTGAAGTAGCTGCCCGGATAGGTCTTGAAATAGGTTTCGATGAAGCGTTCGTGGTCGCCGTAAACCGTACGCATCTGACCCGGCCACGAATCGGTGAGGATCAGGTTGCCTTCGGCTTCACCTTCGATCACCGCGCCGTTCGCATCAACCAGCGCCGGCTTGACGCCGAAGAACGGCTTGGTCGCCGAACCGGGCTTGGTCGCGATCGCGCCGGGCAGCGGTGTGATCAGAATGCCGCCGGTTTCCGTCTGCCACCAGGTGTCCACGATCGGGCAGCGGCCATCGCCGACGACGTGGTAGTACCACTCCCAGGCTTCCGGATTGATCGGCTCACCGACCGAACCCAATAGCCGTAAAGACGTCCGTTTGGTTTTCTTCACCGGCGCTTCGCCTTCGCGCATCAGCGCGCGGATCGCGGTCGGCGCGGTGTAGAACAGCGTCACCTGGTGCTTGTCGATCACCTGCCAGAAGCGTGAGACGTCCGGATAATTCGGAATACCCTCGAACATCAACGAGGTCGCGCCGTTCGCGAGCGGGCCGTAGACGATGTAGCTGTGCCCGGTCACCCAGCCGACGTCGGCCGTGCACCAGTACACGTCGTCCTCGCGCAGGTCGAAGATGCTTTCATGAGTGAAGCTGGTGAATACGCCGTAGCCGCCCGTCGTGTGCAGCACGCCCTTCGGCTTGCCGGTCGAACCTGAGGTGTAGAGGATGAACAGCGGGTCTTCTGCGCCGATCGGTTCGGGCGGGCAGTCGGTACTCTGTTCGGCGATCAGCGCGTCCCACCAGCGGTCGCGTGGCGCCTGCATGTTGACCGGCGCGCCGGTGCGCTTGACCACGAGCACGGTCTCCACACTGTTCGTGCCGGGACGCTTCAAGGCTTCATCGACATTGACCTTGAGCGGCACCTTCTTACCGCCGCGCAAGCCCTCGTCGGCGGTGATGACGAGCTTCGATGCGCAATCGGCGATGCGGCCGGCGATCGAATCCGGCGAGAAGCCGCCGAACACCACGGAATGGATCGCACCGATGCGCGCGCAGGCCAGCATCGCGACCGCGGCTTCCGGAATCATCGGCAGATAGATGGTGACGCGATCACCCTTCTTCACGCCGAGGTTCTTGAGCAGATTCGCCGCGCGGCAAACCTGTTCGTGCAGCTCGCGGTAGGTCACGCGCTTGGATTCGGACGGATCGTCGCCTTCCCAGAGGATCGCGGTCTTGTCACCTCGCGTCTGCAGATGCCGGTCCAGGCAATTCGCCGACAGATTGAGCGTGCCGTCGTGGAACCAGCGAATATGCAGGTCCTTCGCGTCGTAGGACACGTCCTTTACCTTCGTGTACGGCGTGATCCAATCGAGGCGCTTGCCGATGCGGCCCCAGAAGCCTTCGGGGTCCTTGACCGATTCGGCGTAGAGCCTTTCATAGTCCGCGGCGGTAATGCGCGCTTTAGCCGCGACATCCGCGGGCACCGGATAAATCTTCGACATGATGACTCTACCCTTTCTTGCTAGATGGTATAGGACGGCAACTTTGCCGCTTTTCGCGAGTGCCGGAATCGGACCTTAGTCCAACTGACTGTGTCGACGAACCGGCGCAATACTGCGATCCGTGATTTTATGCCCGTGGCACATTGTCGCGGTAACGATTTACACGCAGTCGAAACTATCGGGGAGAACGGTTCATGGCTACGACGATGCAAGGTGCTGCCGCACCACTGACCAGCGAACACGTACGCGTGATCGGTGCGTCGAGTCTCGGCACGGTATTCGAATGGTACGACTTCTATTTGTACGGTTCGCTGGCGCCGATTATTGCGTTTCACTTTTTTTCTTCTCTGGCGCCGGGTGCGGCGTTCATCATGGCCTTGCTCACGTTCGCCGCCGGTTTCGCCGTGCGGCCGTTCGGTGCGCTGGTGTTCGGTCGGCTCGGGGACCTGATTGGACGCAAGTACACCTTCCTTATCACGATCGCGATCATGGGTTTCTCGACGCTCGCGGTCGGTTTGCTTCCGACCTACAACACGGTCGGCATCGCCGCGCCGATCATGCTCGTGCTGCTGCGTTGCCTGCAGGGCCTGGCACTCGGCGGCGAATACGGTGGCGCGGCGACCTACGTCGCCGAGCATGCGCCGCACGGTAAGCGTGGCCTGTACACGAGCTTCATCCAAACCACGGCGACAATTGGCCTATTCCTCTCCCTGCTCGTCATTCTGCTCGTGCGCACCGGTGTCGGCGAAGAGGCGTTCAAGGCTTGGTACTGGCGCGTGCCGTTCGTCATCTCGCTGCTTCTGCTGATCATCTCGCTCTGGATCCGCATGAAGCTCAACGAGTCGCCGATGTTCCAGCAGATGAAGGCCGAGGGTAAGGGATCGAAAGCGCCGTTGACCGAAAGCTTCGCCAATTGGAGCAACGGCAAGATCGTCCTACTCGCCCTGTTCGGCGCGACTGCGGGACAAGCGGTGGTCTGGTACGGCGGCCAATTCTACGCGCTGTTCTTCCTGACCCAAACCTTGAAGGTCGACGCGGTGACCGCGAATCTGCTCATCGCCGCCGCGTTGATCATCGCCACGGGAGGTTTCGTGTTCTTCGGTTGGCTGTCCGACCGCATCGGGCGCAAGCCGATCGTCATGGCCGGCTGCCTGCTCGCCGCGCTGACCTATTTCCCGATCTTCAAGGGGCTGACTCACTACGCCAATCCCGCGCTCGAAGCGGCGGCGGCAAAGTCCCCGGCGGTGGTCGTGGCCGACCCGAAGGACTGCGCGTTCCAGTTCGTTCCGGGTGAGCTCAAGGGCCAGATCAAGTTCACCAGCTCCTGTGACATCGTCAAAAACCTGCTCAACGCGCGCAGCGTGGACTACACCAACGAAGCCGCGCAGCCAGGTACGCTCGCCAGCGTGAGGTTGGGCACCACGGCGATCTCCAGTGTCGATCTGAAAAACCTGAGCGCGGACGAGGCCAAGGCCGCGCAGGCGAAGCTGACCGCCGACGTCACCGCGGCGATCGACGCTGCCGGTTATCCGGCCAAAGCCGATTCGACGCAGATGAACAAGCCGATGGTGCTGCTGCTGCTCGTGATCCTCGTGCTCTACGTGACCATGGTCTACGGGCCGATCGCGGCCTGGCTCGTGGAACTGTTCCCGACGCGCATCCGCTACACCTCGATGAGCCTGCCCTACCACATCGGCAACGGCTGGTTCGGCGGGTTCCTGCCGACGACGGCGTTCGCCCTCGTGCTGGCCACGGGCAACATCTACTCGGGCTTGTGGTATCCGGTGATCGTCGCGATCGGCACGTTCGTCATCGGCTCGCTGTTCCTGCGCGAGACCAAAGACGTCGACATCACGAAGTGATTCGATTTCTCTTTTGATTTAGATCGGCTCGCGCCGACTATGGGTACAAAAAGGCCGGAAGTCACAACTTCCGGCCTTTTCTTCTTACATTGAAACGGCAGCTACGCTCGTTTCACCAAGCGGATAATCAACAGCAGGATGATCGCGCCGATTGCCGAAGTGATGATTTGGCCGATGATTCCGCTGCCGATCGAAATATTCAGAACATGTGCGCTCAGCCATCCGGCCAGCAGACCGCCGACGATGCCAACGATGATATCGCCGATCAGACCGAACCCGCCGCCCTTCACGACGACTCCGGCCAGCCATCCGGCGATTGCACCTACAATCAGATAAATGATCAGTTCCATGCCCGCGCTCCTGAGTGCGGTCGGTTGACCGCGATCTCATTGTGCGCGTTGTGATGAAGTTGTCAAAGCGCGGCGCAATAAATTCAGGCCGTTCGCCCCGGATCCGAATCGGCGCCCGAATTCGACGCGTTCGCATCCGTCTTGGCGAGTTTCGCCTTGGCGCGCAGCGCGCTGATTTCCGGATCGATGTACAACGTGGTTTCCGGTTGCGCGTTCTGTGCGATCCGTGCCGCGACCAGGCCGAGACCGAAGGCGAGCAAGCTGCAGCAACCGAGGATAAAGCCGATGCCCATCAGGCTCGGCGACGCGGTGGTGAAAGCCACACCAAACCCGACGATGGCGACGACGAGCGATACCCAGCGCATGATGACCCCTCCTGTAACGCGCATGCTGCCATAGACGCTGCGCCGACGCGAGAACCAATCGACGCAACGGCAGCAACTGGGCGATCTGCGGCTTGGGTACGCGCCGGCCAGGCGATCATCGCGGATTCACGGGGCGGGATTACAATGTGCCGGTCGATGCCGTGAGGCGCGGAGGCGTTCATGGAACATCTGCAGCAAATCGCGCTGGCGGGCGGCCTGGCTTGGGCCAGCGGTATTCGTTTGTATGCCGCGATCTTCGTCGTCGGCCTGCTTGGGCGGCTCGGATACATCCAGCTACCGACCGACCTTGTCCTGCTCGAACACAACTGGGTACTCGGCGCCTCGGGGGTCATGCTCGTCGCCGAATTTCTCGCCGATAAGGTGCCCGGCTTCGACTCGATTTGGGATTCGATTCATACCTTCATCCGCATCCCGATCGGCGCGCTGCTCGCCTGGGGTGCAATGGGCGACCAAGGTCCGGCCTTGCAGATGGCAGCCGGCATTCTCGGCGGCGCGATCGCCGGGGGCACGCATCTGGCCAAGGCCGGTGCGCGCGCGGCGATCAATACCTCGCCGGAGCCGTTCTCGAACTGGACGGCGAGTGTGGGCGAGGACGGGCTGTTGCTGGGCGGCCTCTGGCTGGTGTTTGCGCATCCGGCGGCGTTTTTGGTTTTGCTCGCAATTTTTATTGCGTTGACGATTTGGATGTTGCCCAAGGTATTTCGTTATCTCGGGCGGATTTGGCGCAAGTTGACGGGTGCTGCCGAGCCGGCGTCGCGGTTGCCTTCGGCCTGAGTGGTTTTTTGCTCGTCATTCCGGCGGAAGCCGGAATCCAGTGCTTTTGCTCTTGATTTGCTCTGACCGCGTCCGTTCGGTTTTCCGCGCGCGTCCAGCGCGCGGGTCACTTTATCTTTGCTTGCACAAAGAAAAGTAACCAAAAGAAATGCACCCCGGATGCCGCGCCGCCGCTGCGCGGCGGTTCGTGAGGGCACGCCGGGGTTCGTTGAACGCACATCCCTGTGCGTACAGCGAACTCGCGCGCATCGTGCGCGCGACCCTGCGGGCCTTTTCGTCCTGCCCTCACCGCGGCAAACGGGGACCCGGTAGCAAAAGCGAGAGCCAGAGCGAAAAAAGCGCTTTGTGGTGTTTCGGACTCACCCCTTGCTTTCGGCACATGGCAGGCGCTGCTCGCTTGCTATGCTCGACGTTTGTGTCTCTTCGATCCGAGCCAGGTGCCGATATGTCGTTCCGTTTGCCGAAATTTCTGTTTACCGCCGCGGCGATAACGACGGCACTGGTCGCCGTGCCGGCCTGGGCCGACGATAACGCCAAGGAGCCGGCGAAGGAATCTGCCGGCAAACCCGACGAGATCAAATTGCCGCCGTTCCCGGCCGACAAGACGGTGAAGCAGACGACCACGATCGGCGGCAAGACGATCAGTTACGACGCGACCGTCGGCTCGATCCCCGTGCTCGACGAGAAAGGCAAAACGATCGCCGACGTGATGTTCATCGCCTACACCGTGCCGGGCAAAGACCGGCCGGTGACGTTCGCGCTCAACGGCGGACCGGGCGCATCCAGCGTCTATCTCAACCTCGGCGCACTCGGGCCCAAGCGCGTGCAGTTCGGCGCCGAAGGCAATTCGCCGTCCGATCCGGCGACGCCGATCGACAACCAGGGTTCGTGGCTGGATTTCACCGACTTGGTCTTCATCGATCCGGTCGGCACCGGCTTCAGCCGTTCGCGCGTGAGCGAGGACGAGACGAAGAAGAAGTTCTATTCGACTCAAGCCGACATCGAATATCTCTCCCGCGTCCTCTACGACTGGCTGGTGAAGAACGATCGCCTGATGTCGCGCAAGTATCTCGTCGGCGAAAGCTACGGCGGTTTCCGCGGCCCACGCATCACGCATTTCCTGCAGACGCGGCTGGGCGTGGCGATGAACGGCAACGTGCTCGTCTCGCCGTATCTGGATCCGGGTGCACAGAACGACAACGGCGACCTGTCGCCACTGCCGTGGATGCTGACCCTGCCGAGCATCGCCGCGGCCAATCTCGAACGTCAGGGCAAACTCAGCGACGCGACGATGACGCAGGTGATCGATTACACGCGTGGCGACTACGTCGTCGATCTGCTCAAGGGCCGCTCCGATCCACAGTCGGTCGAACGCATCGTCAAGCGCGTGACCGAGTTGTCCGGCCTCGACCCGGCCTTCGTGCGCCGCGCCGGCGGGCGCCTGGAAACGCAGGCTTACCTGCGCGAGGTCTACCGCAATGAAGGCAAGCTCGGCAGCCGCTACGATTCCAACGTCACCGAGTGGGATCCATTCCCGTTCTCGCCCGACCAGCGCACGAACGACCCATTGCTCGATGCGATCATCGCGCCGACGACGACGGCGATGGTCGACTTCGTCACGCGCACGGTCGGCTGGAAATACATCGGCCGCTACAACGCGCTTTCCTACGAGGTGAACCGTCTGTGGGACCGCAAAGACGAGCCGCGCGGCTCGGTGCAGGAGCTGCGCCAGTCCGCCGCGATCGATCCGAAGATGCAGGTGCTGATCGTGCACGGCTGGGCCGATCTATCGTGCCCGTTCATGGCCTCCAAGCTGATCGTCGACCAGATGCCGCTGATGGGCGATCCGCGTCGCGTGCAGGTCAAGGAATATCCGGGTGGCCACATGTTCTACAGCCGCGGCGACAGCCAGCAGGCGCTGCGCCGCGATGTGATGGCAATGTACGCGGTGCACTGATCCCGTTCGGAGGCGGACGCAGCGCCGGTCAGGACCGGGTGCTGCGCTTGCCGCGACGCGATTCGGTCTTGTCGCCCGCGGCAACGAGGGCCATGACTTCGACGAGGATCGAGTTCATCGCTGTGTTGGCGCGCGCGGCATCGCCGGCGCGGATCGCATCGAACACGCGCCGATGCGCGGGAATGCTCGCGGTGTGGCCCTTGATGCGATTGGTCATGCGAATGGAAATCTTCAGCGCCGTCGTGATCAGCTCGTCGAGCTGCATATAAAACGGATTGTCGGTCGCGTTGAGGATGGCCACGTGGAATGAAATGTCCGCGGCCAGATGATCGCCGTCGCCGTGCTCAGCGGCGGCCATGCGCTCGAGACCTTGTTCGATCACGCGGATGGACTCCGGCGTCGCGTTCTTCGCCGCGAGCGCGGCTGCGGCGGGTTCCAGGCCCAGGCGCATCTCGGTGAAGTGGCGCAGCAGCTCATAGGAAAACTTGCGTTCGAGCATCCAGCGCAGCACGTCCGGATCGAGCAGGCTCCATTGTTCCTGCGGCTGCGTGGTGATGCCGCTGCGCGGTCGCGCGGCGAGCATGCCCTTGGCGGTCAGCATCTTCACCGCTTCGCGGGTGACGCTGCGGCTGGTGCCGTAGTGCTGCGAGATTTCCGCTTCGGTCGGAAAGCTGCGCCCGTCGAATTCCCCTGCGACCACCGCCTGTCCCAACGATTCCAGCAATTGCTCGGTCAAGGTGAGCCGGCCTGAGCGTCGGGTTCGGTCGAGGGTTTTCATCGTCTGCATATATCGATCAGCCTAGCAAGTGCGCCGGATGCTTGGCAACGAACGGTGTTGCGGATGTTGCAGTGCGGCTTGGCTATAAATCTTATATATAGTATTTATCATACAAATAACAAAAACCACACACCACTCGATCGATTCAACTTGGAGGGAGAACGAATGAGTTCCACGCTTAAGTCGTTGCCGTTGCGTCGCCTATCGCTGGCGATTTCCATACTGATTTCTCAAGCCCTGTTGCCCTGCGCGGTCGCCAACGCGGCGGGGGATGACCAGCCCGCCGCGGCGACCGATTCTACCCAACCGGGCGACCCGGCCCATCTCGGTGAGATCTCGGTGACCGGTCAGCTTGCCGCAATTCGTCGTGCGCAGGCAATCAAACAGGACGCCGTCGGCGTCGTCGATTCGGTGTCGGCCGAGGAAGCCGGCAAGTTTCCCGACCAGAACGTCGCCGACGCGCTGCAGCGCGTGCCTGGCGTGGCGGTCAACCGCACCGGCGGCGAATCCAGCCAGGTGACGGTGCGCGGTTTCGGTCCCAGCTTCGTCAATGTCACGGTCAATGGCCGGCCGATGTTGTCCGATTCGGGCGACCGCAGCTTTCACTTCGACGCGCTGCCGTCGGAACTGATCAGTACGGCCGAAGTCCTGAAGACCGCCACCGCCAGTCAAGAAGACGGCGGCATCGGCGGCACGATCAATATCGTCACCGCGCGGCCGCTCGACACCACCGGCTTCCATATGGCCGGCAGTCTCGGCGCCGTGAACGACAGTCTGGATGGCGGGCTCGCCAACAAGTTCACGCCCAAAGGCTCGTTCTTGATCGGCGACAGTAACGCCGACCACACCTTCGGCTGGCTCGTCTCGGCGATGTACTACAAGCGCGACCACACTGAGAACATCATCGAGACCGGTGGTTGGTACGTCAATCAGGATTTCTCGAAGATCAGCAGCGATCCGTCGGCAAAAAATGGCGCATATCCGCAAACCATCGACGCGCAGTCCATTGCCACGACGAACACCCGCAAGGGCTTGAGCCTCGCCGTCGACTGGAAGCCGTTCGACAAGCTGGCAGTGAAATTTGATTCGTTGGTCACGAACTACAAGCAGGAGTATTTGACCCATTACGTGGGTTACTACGGCAACCAGCCTGATACCACCGCCGTGACTTTCGACGGCAACGGCACGCCGCTGACCTTTTCGCGCAATACCAACAACGGCGCAGCTCAGGCCACCGACTCAGTCATGAGCTCCAATACGCCGCGCGATGCCTACGTCACGCAGACCGGATTGAACCTGGCCTACGACGTCACCGATACGCTCAAGGCCGATCTGGATATCGCTTATACCGGTGCTTGGAACAAGTACGACAGCGGCAACACCTTCCTTGTCGTCGGTACGCGCAATACCGGTTTGCCGATGAATTTCACCAATCCGAACAACGGCAATTTCCCATACTACGACTACTCCAGCCTGATCCAGCCCGGCGATTCGTCGGCCTTGATGACGCACTGCTGCAGCACCGGCGGCAATCATCTGAGCAACAAGGGCGACAACTATCGTTTCCATCTGTCGAAACGCTTCACGGACGGCGTACTCTCCAAACTCGACTTCGGCGTGGAATCCACGGATACCACGCTGCGCCAGATCAGCTACAACACGACTTACAACTCGGGCGATGCGCTGAATCTTTGCGCCATTTACTGCGGCTACAACGCCAGTGTGCCGGGCAGCGCCATTGGCGCCAGCATCTTCAATGCCGGTGGATGGTTCAGCCAGCAGTCGCAGGGTTTTCCGAGTCAGTGGCTCAACTACGACATGAACAAGCTGCTGAACTATTTGCTGTCGCCGGCGGCGTACAACCAAATCTATGACTACCGCAACGGCCTGACCTACTCTTCGCCCGAGGCAAAAGCGGCGGCACTTAAGCAGGTGACCGACTTTGCGGCGGCCGCGGCGAAACTCGGCGGCTGGGTTTCGAAAGCGGACCCGCGCACGTTCAGCCAAATCGAAGAAAAGACCAAGTCGGCCTATTTCTCCGCCGATTTCGAGGGCTCGGTGGCGGATATGCCGTGGCATTTGAACACCGGTTACCGCTACGTAAAGACCGATACCACCTCCGACGCCGAAGCAGTACTGCTGACGGCGATCACGGTCAATCCGTCCGATCCGAGCAACGCCATTCCCACGTACGGTTCATACTCGCCGATCCAGTTCACCGGCAGCTACAAATACTGGCTGCCGTCGGCGAACTTCAAGCTCAATCTGCGTGACGATCTGATCTTCCGCTTTGCCGCATCGAAAACGCTCACCCGTCCCGACTTGACGCAGTTGGCCGCGACCACGAGCTACAACTTCCGTCCGGCCAACCAGACGATCACGACGGGCAATACTGATTTGAAGCCGTTCCTGTCGAAGAATATCGACGCGGGCATCGAATGGTATTTCGCGGACGCCAGCTACGTCGCTCTGGATGGCTTTCACAAGAAGGTCAGCAACTTCACTACCACGATCACCACGCAGACGACGATTCTCGGGTTCCCGTTTGACTTCACTCATCCGGTCAACCTCAACGATTCGACGATCAAGGGCTTCGAGTTCACCTTCAACTATCAGTTCGCCAATCTGCCGTCGCCGTTCGACGGCTTGGGCACGGCGTTCAACTACACCAGCGTGGACAGCAGCACCTCGATCGACCCGCAAGTTCTGAAAACCGGCAACGGCAGCCTGTTCGCCGTGCCCGGCATCGGCGACTCGGCCAACCTCAGCGGCTACTATGAGAAAGGGCCGTGGCAGGCGCGCCTGGCGGTCAACTGGCGCGACAAGTACCTGTCCTGCCTGTCTTGCGGCCCGGGCTCGCAACCGTGGACGACCAAGGCCTATGCTCAGCTGGATATGAGCGCCTCTTACAAGATCCGCGAGAACATGTCGGTATTCGTCGAAGGCACCAATCTGACCCGCGAACAAGTCTCCGTCTACCAGGTGTATCTCAATCGCCCGGTCAGCACGACGTTCGACGGCAGGACGTTCGCCGTCGGCATACGCGGCACTTGGTGACGCGTCGCCACGTAATTCGTTTTTGTACACTTTGAGGAAATCGATGCTATGCGATTGTTGAAGGGACTATGGGCCGCCATCCTCACCAGCACGCTGTTGACCGCAGGCGTGCTGGCGAACGAGGCTCCCTCGCCGCCGGCACGCGGCCTTGGTGTCGACCGAGGCCATTTCGTGTTCGACGGCAAGCCCTTCCGCATCGTTTCCGGCGAAATGCACTACCCGCGTATCCCGCGTGAGTACTGGCACGAGCGGCTGAAGATGGCCAAGGCGATGGGCCTCAACGCGGTCACTGCCTACGTGTTCTGGAACGTGCACGAGCGCACGCCGGGCCAGTACGATTTTGGCGGGCAGTACGATGTCGCCGAATTCATCCGCGCGGCGCAAGCCGAGGGCCTGTACGTGATCCTGCGTCCAGGCCCCTACGTCTGCGCCGAGTGGGAATTCGGCGGCTTCCCCGCCTGGCTGCTCAAGGACCGCACGACCGTCGTGCGCAGCCGCGATCCGAAGTATTTGGAGCCGGCAACGCGCTGGCTGCATCGCCTAGGCAAGGAACTCGCACCGCTGCAGTACGCGCACGGCGGTCCGATCATCGCCGTGCAAGTCGAGAACGAGTACGGCAGTTTCGACGCCGATCACGCCTACATGGAAGATGTCCGCCGTGCGCTCATCGACGGCGGTTTTGATCGCACGCTGCTCTACACCGCCGACGGCGCGGATTACGTGGCGAACGGTTCGCTGCCCGACCTGCCGGTCGCGATCAATTTCGGCACGGGCGATGCGCAGGCGGAATTCGCCAAGTTGCACAAGCTGCGTCCGCAGGGCCCGTTCATGAACGGCGAATACTGGGACGGCTGGTTCGACCACTGGGGCGACAAGCACAACACCCCCGACTCGAAGAAGCAGATCGCCGACATCGAGTGGATGCTCGGCCAAGGCTATTCGATCAGCCTCTACATGTTTCATGGCGGCACGAGTTTCGGCTGGATGAATGGTGCGAACTGGGACAAGGGCGAATATCAGCCCGACGTGACCAGCTATGACTACGACGTCGGCCTCGACGAAAGCGGCCGACCGACGCCGAAATATTTCGCCTTCCGCGACGTGATCGCAAAAGCGACCGGCGTGACGCCGCCGCCGGTCCCGCCCGCAGCGCCGACGCAAGCGATCGGCGCGGTCGCGCTGCCCGAATCCGCCTCGCTGTGGGACAACCTGCCCGCACCGGTCGAATCGCACGATCTGAAGACGATGGAGGATCTCGACCAGGCCTACGGCTACATTCTCTATCGCACCACGCTCGCGGACACCGGCGGCGATCTCGTTCTCGACGGCCTGCACGACTACGCGCGCGTCTATGTCGACGGCAAACTCGCCGGCACGCTCGATCGCCGCCTCAAGCAATCCAAGCTCGCGGTCAAGGCGCACAAGGGCAGTGTGCTCGACATCCTCGTCGAGAACACCGGGCGCATCAATTTCAGCAAGGAGCTGCGCGGCGAGCGCAAGGGCATCACCGGTTCTGCCTCGCTGCAGGGCGCCAAGCTCGACAACTGGAAGATCTACTCGCTGCCGCTCGACAACGTGGCGAACTACCGTTACGCGAGCAAACCCTGCAGCGCAGCGCCCTGCTTTTACCGCGGCCGCTTCGACGCACCGAAATCGGGCAACGCTGCGGCCGACACGTTTCTCGACACAGCCGGCTGGAACAAAGGCTTCGTCTGGCTCAACGGCAAGGCTTTGGGACGCCATTGGGACGTCGGCCCGCAGCGCACTCTGTACGTACCGGGTGTGTGGTTGACGCCCAAGGGCAACGACGTGATCGCACTCGACCTCGGCGGCGTCAAGCAGCCGCGCGTGACCCTGCGCGACAAGCCGGTACTCGACGCCAAGCCGGCTTCGGCGGCACGCTAGTGCATCGCCCCAGGGGATTTTTGCAGTCATGACCGCACAGAACGCACCTTCGCCGCCCTCGGCATCGCGTCTTGCCGGCAAGCGCGCAATCGTCACCGGCGCGGCCAGCGGCATCGGCGCGGCGATCGCCAAGCTGTTCGCCGCGCACGGCGCACGCGTCGCCGGTTACGACCGCGCCGCGCCCACGGGCGACGCGGCCGGAGTCTGCGAGTATTTCGCCCAAGGCGATATCGCCGACGAAGCCGCGGTCGCTGCGTTCGTCGCCCAAGTCGGCGAACGTTTCGGCGGCATCGACGTGCTCGTCAACAACGCCGGCGCCGATGTATTCGCCGAGCCGCTCGCGCTGACGACCGCGGAGTGGCAGCGCAATCTCGCCACCAATCTCGGTGGCGCCTGGAATTTCAGCCGCGCCGTGCTGCCTTTCATGCTCGCGCGCGAAGCCGGAGCTATCGTCAACATCGCTTCGGTGCATGGGCACAAAATAATCCCCGGCGCGTTTCCGTATCCGGTCGCCAAGCACGGTTTGATCGGCATGACGAAGGCGCTCGGGATCCAATACGCTGCGCGCGGCGTGCGCTGCAATTCGATCTCGCCGGGCCTGATCATGGTCGAGCGCATCGAGCGCTGGTTCCAGGCGCAGCCGGAGGAACGCCAGCGCCAGGCCGAGCTGCTGCCGTGCAAGCGCATCGGCACGCCCGAGGAAGTCGCTTACACCGCGTTGTTCCTCGCCAGCGACGAAGCGCGCTTCATCAACGCGACCGACATCCTGATCGACGGCGGTCGCTCGCAGCTCTATCACGAATGAGAACGATGGACTGGACCACGCATCTGCCGCTGATCGCCATCCTGCGCGGCATCACGCCGGACGACATCGAAGCTCATGTCGATGCGTTGATCACGGCTGGAATCACGTTGATCGAGATTCCGACCAATTCACCGCACTGGCTGCATAGTGTCGAGCGGGCACAGCGGCATGCGAACGATCGTGCGATCGTCGGCGCGGGAACGGTGCTCAACTTAGCCGACGCGGACGCGCTCGCGGCGACCGGCGCAAAGCTCATGGTCACGCCGAATACCGACCCGCCACTGATCCGGCATGCAGTCGCCGCCGGTCTCACCGTCGCCGCGGGCTTTCTTACTGCGAGCGAGGCCTTCGCCGCACTTAACGCCGGTGCGCAGATTCTCAAGTTGTTTCCGGCCGCGAACATGGGCTCGGGCTACGTGCGCGCACTCAAGGCAGTGTTGCCGCCGAGCGTGCCGTTGTTTGCGGTCGGCGGCGTGACACCCGACAACCTTCACGATTTCCTCGGCGCGGGATGCAGCGGCGCGGGGCTCGGCGGCGATCTGTACAAGCCGGGCCAAATCTCCACCGCGACGCATGCCCGCGCCGAGGCGTTCGTTCAGTCCTTCAGGAAGAAGCCGCAGTGAAAATCACCAAGCTCACCACCTACCGCGTCGCACCGCGCTGGATGTTCCTCAAGATCGACACCGATGAGGGTGTTGTCGGCTGGGGCGAGCCGGTGGTCGAAGGCCGCGCGCGCAGCGTCGAGGCAGCGGTGCTGGAGATCGGCGAACAGCTCATCGGCAAGGATCCCGCACGTATCAACGATCACTGGCAGACCATGTATCGCGGTGCGTTCTACCGCGGCGGCGCGGTGTTCATGAGTGCGATCGCCGGCATCGACCAGGCGCTCTGGGACATCAAGGGCAAGGTACTCGGCGTGCCCGTGTACGAATTGCTCGGCGGTCTGGTGCGCGACCGCATGAAAACCTATTGCTGGGTCGGCGGCGATCGTCCGGCCGACATCATCGCGCAGATTCGCGCGCGCATGGAGCACGGCTTTGACACGTTCAAGATGAATGGCTGTGAGGAACTGGGCCTGGTCGATTCGAGCCGCGCGATCGATGCGGCGGTGGCGAAGGTCGCCGAGATCCGCGCTGCGTTCGGCAACACGATCGAGTTCGGCCTGGATTTCCACGGCCGCGTCGGCGCGCCGATGGCGAAGACGTTGATCCGCGAACTCGAACCGTACCGGCCGTTGTTCATCGAGGAACCCGTGCTTGCCGAGCAGGCGGAATACTATCCGCGCCTTGCCGCGCAGACGTCGATTCCGCTCGCCGCAGGCGAACGCATGTATTCGCGTTTCGAATTCAAGCACGTGTTCGAGCGCGGCGGCGTCGCCATCGTGCAACCCGACCTGTCGCATGCCGGTGGCATCACCGAGTGCGCGAAGATCGCGGCGATGGCCGAAGCCTACGACGTCGCGCTCGCCCCGCATTGCCCGCTCGGTCCGATCGCGCTCGCCGCGTGCTTGCATGTGGACTTCACCAGCTGGAATGCGGTGCTGCAGGAACAGAGCATCGGCATCCACTACAACGCCGACGGCGAAGTGCTCGACTACGTCGTCAACAAGGACGCGTTCGCGATGGAGCAAGGCTCGGTGAAACCGCTCACCGGGCCTGGCCTCGGCATCGAAATCGACGAGGCGGTCGTAATCGAACGCAGCCGCAACGCGCCCGATTGGCACAATCCGGTCTGGCGCCACAAAGACGGCAGCGTTGCGGAATGGTGAGATGAGCGTAGCGTCGCCCGCATCGAAAACGTCCAGCCTGAGTCGGGCGCAAGCGCAGCTCGCGGTCGACTGCCGCTGTGAGCTCGGCGAAGGCATCATCTGGGACGAGCGCGAACAGGTGTTGCTGTGGACCGATATCCACGGCGCGCACTTGTGGCGCCATCGACCGCACGACGGCGCAACGCAAAGCTGGCGTCTGCCCGATCGCCTCGGCTCGTTCGCCCTGTGCGAATCCGGCCGCTTGCTGCTCGGCCTTGCCAAAGGACTCTATCTCGCCGATCTGCGCGACAACGAAACAGGCGAGCGCCTCGCTGCGCAGCTCCTCGTCGCGATCGACGAACATGCGACGCTGCGCCTAAACGACGGCCGCACTGACCGCCGCGGCAATTTCGTCTTCGGCACGCTCGACGAAGCTGCCGACAAGCGTGCAATCGGCCGCTTCTACCAATATTCCGTGCGGCATGGATTGCGCACGCTCGACCTCGGCGGCGTGGCGATCCCGAACAGCATCGCGTTCGCGCCCGACGGCGCGTCGCTGTATTACTGCGACACGCGCCGCGGTGAAATCATGGTGTGCGACTACGACGCGGAACTCGCGCGCACGGGTGTGTCACGCGTGTTCGCGCGCGTCGACGCGCCGGCCGGTCCCGACGGGGCCACGGTCGATCGCGACGGACGCCTGTGGAGCGTGCAATGGGGCGCGGGCCGCGTCGTCGGCTATGGCCGCGGCGGGGCGATCGAACATGAAGTTGCGGTACCGGCGACGAATCCAAGCTGTCCCGCATTCGGTGGCCCTGGCCTCGACACGCTTTACCTCACCACCGCGCGCGAGGATCTGAGTCCGGCGCAGCTGGAACGCGAACCGCATGCGGGCGGTGTGTTCCGCGCGCAGATCGACGGCGTGGTCGGAC
>Ga0070685_10000590_pt1 | contig 20136 bp, 15 predicted proteins | sample KBSS13LmetaG_FD_65651 | JGI IMG/M metagenome (GOLD analysis project Ga0070685, IMG submission 65651) | Switchgrass rhizosphere microbial communities from Kellogg Biological Station, Michigan, USA - KBS S1-3L metaG | ecosystem: Host-associated > Plants > Roots > Rhizosphere ...
GCCGAGTCTCTCCGTGCCTCCGTGTCTCTGTGTGAGATTGCCGTCAGGCCGGCCGCGGGAAGAGCGGGTCGCCCGGCTCCATCGTCCATCCCGCGACGTCGAGCGTGGGGAGGGCGGCGATGCCGGGCATCTCGCGGTCGCCGGCCACGCGGCGCCAGAGCTCGCCCATCTTCTCCGGCATGAAGGGAAAGAAGAGGACGGCGACGACCGCCACGTAGCGCACCATCGCGTACAGCGCCGCGTCGAGCTCCGCGCCGCGCGCCTCGTCCCTGGCGACCGTCCACGGCTGCACCTCGGCCACGTAGGCGTTGGCGTGCCACACCAGGCCGAAGGCCGCCGCGGCGCCCTCGTGCAGCCGGTTGGCGTCCATCGCCGCCACGTAGCCGCCGACGGCCTTCTCCACCTCCGCGTCCGGCTCGGCCGAAAGCGAAGGCGTCACCCCGCCGCGGTACTTCGCCACCATCGAGAGGGTGCGGCTGGCCAGGTTGCCGAGGCCGTTCGCCAGCTCGCTGGTGTAGCGCTCGGCGAAGCGCTCCCAGCTGAAGTTGCCGTCCGCGTCCCACGGCACCTCGCGCAGCAGGAAGTAGCGGAACGGGTCGGGGCCGTAGCGGTCGACGGCCTCGTTCAGGTCGAGCCCCGCGCCCACCCCGCTCGACTTGCTGAAGCGCTCGCCGCCCAGCAGCACGAAGCCGTGCCCCCAGACGTGGCGCGGGAGCGGGAGCCCCGCCGCCTGCAGCATCGCCGGCCAGATGACGGCGTGCAGCCGCACGATGTCCTTCCCCACCACGTGCAGGTCGGCCGGCCACCACTCCTCGTATCCCTCGTCCGGGTACCCGGTGTCGGTCAGGTAGTTGGGGAGGGCGTCGAACCAGACCCACGTCCCCTGCGTCTCCCCGTCGGACGAGGGGATGGGGAAGGGGATGGCCCAGGTGAGGCGCGCGCGGGTGATGGAGATGTCCTCGAGCCCCGAGTCCAGCAGCGCGAGCATCTCGTTGCGGCGCGCCTCGGGACGCAGGAAGTCGGGGTGCGCGTCGAAGTGGGCGCGCAGGAAATCCTGGTACTTCGAGAGGCGGAAGAACCAGTTGCGCTCCTCGGTCCACTGCAGCTCGCGGGTGGGGTGCAGCACGCAGCGGCCGTCCTCGATCTCTCCCTCGCGCTTGAAGAGCTCGCACCCCACGCAGTACCACCCCTCGTACGTCTTCTCGTAGAAGTCGTCGGGGCTCCGCTGGTGGATGCGCTCGATGAGCGCCTTCACCCCGCGCTTGTGGTGCGGCTGGGTGGTGCGAATCCAGCGGTCGTTGGAGATGTGCAGGCGCTTCCACATCGCCTCGAAGCGCGCGGCGATGCGGTCGACCTGCTCCTGCGGGGCGATGCCGTTGGCGGCCGCGGCCTGGGCCACCTTCTGCCCGTGCTCGTCCATCCCCATGCAGAAGCGCACCTGGCGCCCCTGCAGCCGCTGGTACCGGGCGCTGGCGTCGGCGCCGATCTTCTCGTAGGCGTGCCCTTGGTGCGGGTCGCCGTTCGCGTAGTCGATCGCCGTCGTCAGGTAGAACCGGCCTCCGCTCACTCCGGCCTCCGCTCGGGGGGGCGGCGGGGGCGGCGCGGCGGGCGCTGCGGCTGCTGCGGGGTGGGAAGGGGCGCGCGCGGCTGTGCGTGCTGCGGCGCGGGGCGCTCGCCCGGGGGCGCGGCCACCGTCTCGGCCTTGAGCTGCTCCAGGTCGATGGTGCGGCGCTGACGGTTCTCGTCCTGCAGCGTCACCCGGTTCCGCCAGATGTCGATCTGCACGACCTTCTCGGCGCCCACCACGGTGCGCACCGTCTTCCCCTCGCGCGGGAAGCGCTTGCGCGCCTGCAGGTAGGCGTCGTGCTCGTAGGTCAGGCAGCACATCAGCCGGCCGCAGGTGCCGGAGATCTGCTGCGGGTTGAGTGAGAGGTTCTGGTCCTTGGCGAGCTGCAGGGAGATGGGCTTGATCTCGCGCAGCCAAGTGGCGCAGCAGAGCTGGCGGCCGCAGCGCCCCACGCCGCCGAGCTGCGCGGCCTCGTCGCGCACGCCGATCTGCTTGAGTTCGATGCGGGTGCGGAAGGTGCGCGCCAGGTCGCGCACCAGCTGGCGGAAGTCGACGCGGCGCTCGGCGGTGAAGTAGATGGTCAGCTTGTTCCGGTCCCACTGCCACTCGGCGTCGCTGACCTTCATCTTCAGCCCCTGCTGCTCCACCAGCTCGCGGGTGCGGCGGCGGACGCGCTCCTCGTCGGCGCGCAGGGTGTGGAGCTGGTGCACCTCGCCGGGCTCGGCGCGGCGCAGGATGGGCGGCGCCTGCGCGGGGTCGCTCCCGCACTTGCTGCGCGCCACGCCGCCCACGGAGCGCACCCGCCCCACGTCGCGGCCGCGCTCCACCTCCACCATCACCCACTCCCCCGCGCGCAGCGTGATGTCGGGGGAGGTGAAGAACCCCCTGCGCATCCCCTTGAAGGCGACTTCCACCAGGAAGCCGGCCTGCCCGGGCGAGGACAGGGACTGGATCACCGGAAGCTCGAGACTCACCGGGGTACTCCCATCTATGCTCTCGGGCCGGGCTTTCGCGCGCCCCGCGAACGGTCAGAAAAAAGTGCCTAGTGCCGAGTGCCTAGTGCCTAGTGCCTAGTAACAGCAGCCCAACTGCGAAATGCCCCGTGCTCCTCGGCCGAGCGATCAGTTCCCAGGCACTCGGCACCAGGCACCAGGCACTTCTGTTTGTTATTTCCCCGTCCGCCACTCCCCCATCCCCAGGAACTTGTCCAGCCGGGCCTGGCGGAGCGCGTCGACGCCCAGCGACCCCAGCTCGGCCAGGTGCTTCAGCAGCGTGGCCTTGAGCGCGGCGCCGGTGGCCTCCCAGTCGGAGTGGGCGCCGCCGGGGGGCTCGGGGACCACCTCGTCGATCACCTTCAGCTCCAGCAGGTCCTCGGCGGTGATGCGCATGGCCCGCGCGGCCTTGTCGCGGTGGGTGGCGTCCTTCCAGAGGATGGCCGCGCACCCCTCGGCGCTGATCACCGCGTAGATGCTGTTCTCCAGCATCACCACCCGGTCCGCCACGCCGATGGCCAGCGCCCCGCCGGAGCCCCCCTCGCCGATCACCACCGCCACGATCGGCACCTTCAGCGCCGCCATCTCGCGCAGGTTGCGGGCGATGGCCTCGGCCTGGCCGCGCTCCTCGGCGCCCAGGCCGGGGTAGGCGCCCATGGTGTCGATCATGGTGACCACCGGGCGGCCGAACTTCTCCGCTAATTTCATCAAACGGAGCGCCTTACGGTAGCCCTCCGGGTGCGGCATGCCGAAGTTGCGCGTGAGGTTGTCCTTCATGTCGCGCCCCTTCTGGTGCCCGATCAGCATCACCGTCTGGCCGTCGAGGCGCGCCCAGCCGCCCACGATCGAGGCGTCGTCGCGGTACATCCGGTCGCCGTGGAGCTCCACCCAGTCGGTGAAGATCATCTCCACGTAGTCCAGCGTGTACGGGCGGCGGGGGTGGCGGGCCACCTGCACCCGCTCGATGGGCGCCAGGTTGCGGAAGGTGTCCTGCTTGAGCCCGTTCAGCTTGCGCTCCAGCGAGCGCAGCTCCGCGTTCACGTCGAGCCCGCGCTCGTGCGCCAGCCCGCGCAGCGTCTGCATCTGCTCTTCGACCTCGGCGATGGCGCGCTCGAAGTCGAGGTGTGCGACCGTAGCCAAATCCGTCTCCCCAGCGGTGATCCCGGGCCTCCAAACGCACCCGATCCCGGTAACATACACCGGGATCGGGGGATCGGGGCAAGGTTCGGATGGCCGCCGCCATCCCGGACGCGTTCTCAGCCTCCCGCGCCGCCGCGGCTCAGCGCCCTCTCCGGCTCGCTTAGGCTCGCCACCTCTCCCGTACCGGGAGAGGCTGAATACCCTGTCGCCTGCGCGATCCCACGCCGGTCACGCGGACGCTGTCCAGCTCGGTTGTTTGCGGGCTTCGCCGCCCCTGGGACCACCTCCCTCTCCCGGTACGGGAGAGGGTTTGCGCTCTCAGGCGCAGGGAGAGGGCGGCCGCGGCGCGCGACGGGGCTATTCCTCCGCCGTGGCGCCCGCTCTCGGCCGGCGGTTGCGCCAGGGCTCGTCGCGCTGGGGGGCGGCGCCGAGCGCGGGCGGGTCGCGGTGCAGGCGCACGCGGTCGTCGCCCAGGCACTCGCGCAGCGCCAGGAGCAGCTCGTCGCGCGGGGCGACCTTGAGCGACTTCGAGCGGAGCCGCGGGGGCTGCGCGTCGGCGCCGCCGTTGCGCCAGAGCACCAGCACCGGGCCTTCGCCGGGATGCGCGGCGAGGAGCGCCTTCGCCTCCTCGACGGCAGAGGCCATGGGGCCGGCGGAGCCCAGCTCGATGGCCACCCCCACCTCGCCGCTCTCGCGCACCCGGTCCAGCGGCACCGCGCCGTCCAGGAAGAGCGGCGGGTCCTCCTCGTCGTTCTCGCGGCTGCTCACCGAGCCGCGCACCACCACCGCCGCGTCCTGCTTCAGCACCTCCTTGTACTTCGCCCACGAATCGCCGAAGGCGAGCACGGTGGCGGTGCCGTGGAAGTCCTCCACGGTGATGCGACCCCACTCGGAGCCGTCCTTCTTGCTGATCTGCCGCGCCGCCTCGGTCACCACGCAGGCGAGCTCCACCTTCTGGCCGCGCTGCGTCTTCAGCGCCACGGTGTTGGCGCGCCCCTCGAAGAGCGCCATGTCCTCGCGGAAGCGGTTCAGCGGGTGGCCGGAGATGAAGAAGCCCAGGATCTCCTTCTCCCGCGTGAGCCGCTCGCCCTCGCTCCACTTCTCCACCTTCGGCAGCACCGGCGCCTGCACGCCGCCGCCCGCGCCGCCCAGGTCGCCGAAGAGCGAGTCCTGCGCGCTGTTGCGGTCGTCGTGGACCGCCTGCGCCGAGGCGAAGGTGGCGTCCAGCCCGGCGAGGAGCTGGTTGCGCCCCGACCCGGCGTCGAACCCGTCGAGCGCGCCCGAGCAGACCAGCGCCTCCAGCACGCGCTTGTTGCACAGGCGCAGGTCCACCTCTTCCCGCGAGAGGAAGTCGAACATCGAGGTGAAGGGCCCACCCGTCTTCCGCGCGGCCAGGATGGAGCGCACCGCCCCCTCGCCCACCCCGCGGATGGCGCCCAGCCCGAAGCGGATCTGCCCGACGCCCTCGCCCACCACGGTGAACTTCCAGTTCGACTCGTTCACGTGCGGCGGCAGCACCTCGATCCCCTCGCGCGGGATGCGCGGGAGGAAGCGGTGCAGCTCGCGGCAGTGGGCGATGTACGCCACCACGTCGTCGGTCTTGTCCACGACGGACGACATCAGCGCCGCCATGAACTCGGCCGGGTAGTGGCACTTGAGCCACGCCGTCTGGTAGGCGACCAGGCCATAGGCCACGGAATGGCTCTTGTTGAACCCGTAGCGCCCGAAGGCCTCGATCTGGTCGGAGAGGTCCTGGATGGCGCGGCGGTCGTGGCCCTTCTCCACCGCCTTCTCCACGAACTTGCCGAGCTCCTTGGCGATCAGGTCGGCGTCCTTCTTCCCCACCGCCTTGCGGAGCACGTCGGCCTCGGCGAGCGAGAGGCCGGCCAGGATCTGCGCGATGCGCATCACCTGCTCCTGGTACACGATCACGCCGTAGGTGGGCTCCAGCACGTCCGCCAGCTCGGGGAAGGGGTACTTCACCGGCTCCTGCCCCAGCTTGCGGCGGATGTACACCATGTCCATCCCCATGTCCAGCGGCCCCGGGCGCACCAGCGCGTTCGCCGCCACCAGGTCCTCGAAGCGGTCGGCCTTCATCAGCCGCAGCTTGTCGGTGGCCAGCGCCGATTCGAACTGGAAGACGCCGCTGGTGCCGCCGCGCGCCAGCATGGCGTAGACCTCGGGGTCGTCGAGCGGGATGTCCTCCGCCCGCGCGTACTCCTCGCCCGTCTCCGGGTGGCGGAGCGCGCCGTGCCGGGCGCGGATGATGGTCACGGCGTCGTGGATCACCGTGAGCGTCTTCAGCCCCAGGAAGTCCATCTTCAACATGCCCGCCTTCTCCAGGCAGTTCATGTCGTACTGGGTCACGATGATGGACTCGCCGCTGCCCCCCGCCCCCTTGGTGCTCTGGGTGCAGACGGGGACGTACTCGTCCAGCGGCCCGGGCGCGATCACCACGCCGGCGGCGTGCACGCTGCTGTGGCGGCTGAGGCCCTCGAGCGTGGACGAGTAGTCCAGGAGCTGCTTGTAGCGCGGATCGTTGTCGTAGAGCTCCTTGATCTCCGCGATCTTGTCGCGCGCCTCGGCCACCGACATGGAGAAGGCGGGCGAGTTGGGGATGAGCTTGGTGAGCCGGTCGGTCTCGGCGGGGAGGAAGCCCAGGGTGCGCCCCACGTCCTTCACCACCGCGCGGCTCTTCATCGTCCCGAAGGTGATGATCTGCCCCACCGCCTCGCGGCCGTACTTCTCGCGCACGTACTCGATCACCTCGCCGCGCCGCTCGAAGCAGAAGTCGACGTCGATGTCGGGCATCGACACGCGCTCGGGGTTCAGGAAGCGCTCGAAGAGGAGGTCGAACCTGATGGGGCAGCAGTCGGTGATCCCCATGCAGAAGGCCACGATCGACCCCGCCGCCGAGCCGCGCCCCGGCCCCACGGGAATGCCGCGGTCGCGCGCCCAGCGGATGAAGTCGGCCGTGATCAGGAAGTAGCCGGAGTAGCCGAGCCGGGTGATCACGCCCAGCTCGTACTCCACGCGCTCCACGATCTCCTGCGGCAGGAGCGCGCGGATCTCCTCCTCCGGCCGCTGGACGAACTCGCTCGCCGTTCCCCGTCCCCCGTCCCCCATCCCCTGTCCGTAGTGCTTCAGCGCGCCGGACCAGACCCAGGCGCGGAGCATCTCGTCCTCGGTCGAGTACCCCTCGGGCTCGGTGGGGAAGGTGGGGACGTAGTACTTCTTCGGCATCGCGAGGTCCACCATCTCCGCGATGTCGAGGGTGTTGGCGAGCACCTCGGGGCGGCCGGGGAAGCGGGCCGCCATCTCCTCGTGGTTCTTGAAGTAGAGCCCGCCGTCGTAGCGCATCCGGTCGGGGTCGGTGAAGTCCTTCCCCAGCCCGATGCAGAGGAGCACGTCGTGCGCCTGGTGGTCTTCGGCGCGGAGGAAGTGGGTGTCGTTGGTGGCGACCACCTTCACCCCCGTCTCCTCGGCCAGGCGGAAGACGCGGCGGTTCAGCTCCTCCTGCCCCTCGGAGTCGTGCGCCTGCACCTCCAGGAAGTAGCGCTCGCCGAAGGTCTCCTGGTGCCAGGCCACCGCCTCGCGCGCCGCGTCCCAGCGGTCCTCCATCAGCGCCTGCGCCACCTCGCCCGCCAGGCAGGCCGAGGTGACGATGATCCCCTCGGAGAACTTCGCCAGCACCTCGCGGTCGATGCGCGGCTTGCCGTAGAACCCCTCGGTGTAGCCGATGGAGGTGAGGCGCGAGAGGTTGCGGTACCCCTCCAGGTCGCGCGCCAGCAGCACCAGGTGGTAGTACCCCTTCTCCCCCTTCGCCTTGACCTTCTCGTGGCGCGAGCCGGGGGCCACGTAGGCCTCCATCCCCACGATCGGCTTGAGCCCCGCCTTCTTCGCCTGCTCCTGGAAGAGCCAGGCGCCGAACATGCACCCGTGGTCGGTGAGCGCGAGCGCCGGCTGCTCGAACTCCTTCGCGCGGCGGATGAGGTCCTCCAGGCGGTTGGCGCCGTCGAGGAGGGAGTATTCGGAGTGGCAGTGCAGGTGGACGAACGACATCAGCCGGGAGACGCTTTCCGGTAAGGCGGGGATGCTCGCAAGATCGCGCAGCGCAACGACTTCGGCGCCAACCTCGGCGCCGCTCGCGGGTCGCGCTGAAACGTCTTCAATATGCTCCCGGCGGCACCTTTTGGGAAGGCGACGCACCGATCCCGCCACCGCGGGCTCGCACCCCTTCCCGGGGAAAGATTCATCCCGAATCCGCGACTTCAGGATGTGAATCGAGCCCGATAAAAGCCGCCTCACGCAGAGACGCAGAGGCACGGAGAGCGGTTCTCTCCGTGCCGCTGCGTCTTTCGCGTTCAGCCGATCGATCCGGCCGGCCGTGTCACCACTCGGCGCGCTTCGCCTCGCTGGAGGTGTAGGCCGAACAGCCGCCCTGGTTGCAGGCCCGGATGCGCCACTGGTACAGGGTGCCCAACGTCACGTACTGGCTGTCGTTGGTGCTGTTCGACCCCCGGACGATCGGCTCCGACCAGGCTCCCCAGGCCGCGCCGTCGTACTGGCGGCGCTGCAGCTCGTACGTCGTCTCGTTGGCCACGTCGCCCCAGACGATGTACATCATGTACGAGTTCTCCATGCTGGCCGTGAGATCCGCCGGGGCGGCGGGCGGCGGCACCAACGCGGCGACGAACGAGTTGCTGGTGGCGAAGCCGGAGCAGCCGTCGACGTTGCACGCGGCGACCCGGTACTGGTACGTCGTCCCCGGCTTGATCGCGTAGTCGTCGAACCTCGTGTGATCCCGGCTCACCCGGGTCCAGACGTTCGCCCACTCGCCATACGTGGATCCGGTCATCGACCGGCGCTGGACGGTGAAGGAATCGACGAAGGTGATGTCCGCGGTCCAGGTGACCCTGGCGCACGACTCGTATCCGCACACGTAGCCGCTCGCCATCACGCTGTCGGGCACCGGAGGCGACGCCCCTGGGAAGCGCGTGGAGTTCGACTGCACCCATCCGGAGCATCCCGCGTTGTTGCACACGCGGATGCGGTAGACGTAGATCCCCCCGGGAGTCGCCTGGGCGTCGGTGAACCCCGTCTGGTTCGCGCCGAGCACGCCGGCGCGCGCCCAGGTGGTGGGCTCGCCGTTGCCGTCGGCCACGCTGCGGTCGATCTCCGTGCGCAGCTCGTTCGAGTTGATGTCGCGCCAGGAGACGCGCACCGACGCGCCGCTCAGGGCGGAGATGGGCACGTCGGCCGAGGGGACCACGTCGGGCGCGTCGGAGCCGATGGTCTGGAGCCCGAAGCACTCGAAGTAGCCGTCCGCCCGCAGCCCGCAGGTGTGGTAGCTCCCCGCGGTGAGGCGTGACCACGTCCGCTTCGTCACGCTGCCCTCGTCCGGCCCCGTCACGCTGCGCTCGCCCGGCCCCTGCCACGTCGGCGCGTAGCCGCCGCAGTCCGCGTGTCCGTCGGGGCGGAGCACGCATACCTGGTTCCCACCCACCGTCAGGTCCACGAACGGCCCCGAGCCGAGGCCCACCTGCTGGTTCCCCCAGCACTCCTCCTCGCCCGTGTTCCGCTGCAGGCAGAAGGTGGTGCCGGTCGACGTCCCCAGCATCACGTACCAGCCCCCCGGACGGACCGTGACGGACGGCGATCCCAGGTGGAAGCCCCGGCACTCCACCGCGCCGTCGTTCCGCAGCGCGCAGGTGCGGTTCGCGTTCGCCGTCACCGAGACGAATCTTCCGCTCTGCGGGGTCACGACCGGCGGCGCCTCGCCATGCTGGTTGTTCCCCCAGCATTCCATCGCGCCGTCGCCGCGGATCGCGCAGCTGTGGCTCATGCCGGCGCTCACCTGCGTGAACGACCCGGCGGCGGCGTGCTTCTGCGCCGGGGCCTCGCCGAACTGGCTCGACCCGAAGCACTCCACCACGCCGTCGCCGCGCAGCCCGCAGGCGTGCGTCTGCCCGGCGCTGAGCTGCACGAAGCTGCCGGCCGCCGCGTGGTGCTCGCCGACGGGCTGGCCGTCGTCGTCGCTGCCGAAGCACTGGATGATCCCCGAGCGCAGCCGGCAGACGTAGTCGTACCCCGCGCGGAGGTCGGGCGACGTGTTGGTGGGCGCCGTGGCGCTGCCCGCCGGCTGCTCGATCACCCGCACCGTCGCGGAGCCGCTCAGGCCCTCCACCGTGGCGGTGACGCGCGCCGTACCGACGGCGAGCGCGGTCACCAGGCCGTACGGGCCGATGCGCGCCACGTTCGCATCGGAGATGCTCCAGGTGACCTGGAGGCCGCTGACGATGTGGTTCGTGGCATCGTAGGCGAAGGCGCTGAAGCTGGCCGACTGCCCGATCACCACCACCTGCGAGTCGGGAACGACCTCCACCCGCACGATGCTCGGCCCGTACACGAACACCATCGCCGAGGCGCTGACGCCCTCCACGGTGGCGGTGACGCGCGCGCTCCCCGGCGATCCGCCCGTCACCAGGCCGCCCGCGCCCACCCGCGCCACGGTGGAGTCCGAGGTCGTCCAGGCGACCGTGCGGCCGGTGAGGACGTGCCCTTCGGCGTCGGAGGCGGTGGCATCGAGATCCACGGCCTGGCCGGGCTGCAGCACCACCGAGTCCGGGGTGACGGCCACGCGGGCGACCGCGGCCGGCGGCGGCGCCGCGACGATCACCCTGGCGAATCCGTTGATGCCGTCGACGGTGGCGGTGATGCGCGCCGTGCCCGGCGACACCGCCGTCACCGCGCCCCCGCCGCCGATCGTGGCGACGGTGGAATCCGAGATCGTCCAGGCGATCTCGCGGCCGGTGAGGACGTGCCCCTCGGCGTCGTACGCGGTGGCGTCGAAGTCACCCGCCTGGCCCGGCTGCAGCACCACCGAGTCGGGGGTGACCTCGACCCGCGCGACGCCGGTGGGCGGCGGCGCGAACACGAAGACCGTCGCCGCGCCGCTCACGCCCTCCACGGTGGCGGTGATGCGCGCGACGCCCGGCGCCCCCGCCGTCACCCCGCCGCCGGGGCTCACGCCCGCCACCGCGGAGTCCGACGTCGTCCACGCGACCGCGCGGCCGGTGAGGGGGTGGCCGTCCGCGTCGAACGCGGTGGCGTCGAGCTCGATCGCCTGGCCCGGCTGCAGCACCACCGAGTCCGGGGTGACGGTCACGCGCGCCACGGCCGCGGCCGGCGGCGCCATGACGAACACCGTCGCGGATCCGCTGACTCCTTCGACCGTCGCCGTCACGCTCGCGGTGCCGGGCGACACCGCCGTTACCGCCCCGCCGGTGGCGAGGGTCGCGACGGTGGAGTCGGAGATCGTCCACGCGATGGCGCGGCCGGTGATGACGTTGCCGGCGGAGTCGTACGCGACAGCGGAGAAGTCGCCTGTAGCGCCTCGAGTCAGCACGAGCGAATCGGGCGACACGACCACGCGCGCCACCTTCGCGGGCGCGACCGCGACGGCGCCCACCACCACCGCGGTGCCGCCGGTGCCCGAGACGCGCAGCTCCTGCGCGCCCGCGGTGGTGCCCAGCGTCCAGGTGGTGCGCGCGTAGCCCTCGGCGTCGGTGCTGGCCAGCGTCGGGTCGGCCGAGCCGTCCTTGGCGAGGAAGTTGACCGTGGCGCCGGCGACCGCGTTCGAGCTGTTGTCGAGGACGCGCACCACGACAGGGCTCGGCAGGGCCTGGCCCGGGGCGCCGGTCTGGCCGCCGCCGCTCGCCAGCACGAGCTGCGTGCCGTTGGGGTGCGCGTTGGTCCCGGCCGAGGCGGAGGTTTCGGAGCCGGTGGGGGAGCCGCCGTCGCCGGCGCACGAGGCGACCGCCGAGAAGAGGAACGCGGCGAGGGCGAGGGTGAAGATGCGGGAGGAGCGCATGGGCCAACCTCCACTGCTCGGGAGCCAGCGCGGAACGCCACCGCTATCCGGTTGGGAGGAGCGGCGGTCCGGCCGCGCGTGGCAGCAAGCCATGCGCCAGCATCCGCTTGGCGCCGCGGCATTTGTCACGGCCTGTCCCGCGGGTGAGAGGGTCACGCACCCGAAGCAAACAGGGGATCAGCGAAAGTGAGCCGTTCTCCGTTTTTCCAGGTGATAATCAGGTCCGGAAAAAGACTCATCTCACGCAGAGGCGCGGAGGCACGGAGAGAGCCACGCTCCGCGACTCTGCGTCTCGGCGTGAGACGTTTTGATCAGGACTTGTTTCACAAAGTGTGTCGGAGCCGGTGTGAGGGGCGGGGACTGCGGCAAATGCATGCGCGGCAACGAATCGGCCGGCGTGCCGGGCACTTGTCGCGCCGCGGACGGCTCCCTATGCTCCTGCGGCACCCACCGCCCGCACATGGAGCCCGTCGTGACGCACTCGATCCCCCGCATGCGCCGTCTCTCGGCTCTCGCGCTCGCCGCCCTCCTCCTCGTGGCGTGCGGGGGCGGAGAGCCCGACGTTTCCGACGCGGCGCCGCTGCCGCCGGGGACGCAGGCGCTGGCCGCGGGCGCGCGGCTCCCGGCGCCGCGCGTGGACGAGCGGTGCTACGCGCCGCCGGTGCGGACGGTGTTCCACTCGGAGCTGGAGTGGAACGCGTACTGGACGGGGGTGAACCAGACCTGCACGGCGCCGCCGCTCCCCGAGGGGGTGGACTTCGGCCGGGAGATGCTGGTCTTCGCCTCGGTCGGCAAGCGGATGTCGCCGCGGGACAGCATCGCCATCGACGCGAGCGGAGTGCGCAACGACTCGCTGATCGTGGTGGTGCGCCGCTGGATGCTAAAGAACGGGTGCCCGGGCCCGCGGCAGGCCACTTTCCCCCAGTCGCTGGTGAAGCTCCCCGCCACCCCGTACCCCGTCCGCTTCTCCGAGGCGCACATCACGATCCCGTGCGAGACGGAGTCATAAGACGATCTCACACAGAGACGCAGAGGCACGGAGAGATCGCCGCCGTCTCTCCGTGCCTCTGCGTCTCTGTGTGAGATCAATCCTTCAGGAGCTCCCAGAACTGCCGCGGAGACACGATCCGCACGCCGCCGTGCGCGATCAGGTCGAGGAGGTCGCGGTCGCCGGTGATGATGGCCGAACAGCCGCCGCTCACGGCGGTCGCGATCACGACGTCATCGTCGGCATCGCGTGAGACGCGGTGGGGGAGCGCGGGGGGATCGATCACCTCCATCCCCGCGAAGAGAGCCGCCACCGCGTCGTCGACGGCGTGGGGCGGGATGCGGAACTTGGTGAGGAGCTTGGCGCGCAGCTCGTCGATGATGGCGGGTGAGGTGACGAGCTCGTGGTGCTTGGCGCAGTGCTCGAGCAGCTGCGTGCAGAGCCCGCGCGAGATGAAGGCGGAGATGAGGACGTTGGTGTCGAGGACGAGTCTCACGACACCATCTTGAACACGTCTTCATCGGTGAGCTGGATGCCGCGCTCGTCCAGGCTGCGGAGCATCTCCTCGCGCACCGAGCGGAAGCGGCGGATGAAGACGTGCGCCTCGATCGCGCGCCGCACCCAGTCCGCCGCCGAAACGCCATCGGCGGACGAGAGCGCGTCGATCTGCGCTTTCAGATCGTCGGTAAGGTCGATGGTCAGGCTCTCGCTCATCATGGCTCCTTTCCAGTACGTCCAATTTACAGCAACCCGCGCCGGCATCAAGGGATTGCATGACGGACCGCCATCGCAGGTCGACTCTTCGCCGGCCCACCAAGACAAGGCCCGCTCGGCCCGAAACCGGGCATGGCGATGCCGCGTAGTCACTTGCGCGGCGTCGGGCGACGCCGCGGACGCGAGCGCTTGTCGGCGCTTCCGGAGGCGGGTAGGTTGAGCTTCCCGACCGGCCCCGGCACACCTTCATCTCCCCGTCGTTGAGCTACGACTCCCGCAACCCGGACACTCCGCCTCCCGCCTGGGACGATGGCGTCGTGAGCGGGCGCGAGTGGCTGGTGGAGGCGCACGGCTGCCGCCCCGGGGCGCTGGCCGACCTCGCCGCGCTGCGGTCGCTGTTCGCGCGCATGGTGCGCGAGCTGGGGCTGAACCCGGTGGCCGAGGCGCAGTGGCACCAGTTCCCCGCGCCGGGCGGCATCACCGGGCTCTGCCTGCTGGCCGAGAGCCACCTGTCCGTGCACACCTTCCCCGAGCACGGCTCGCTCTGCCTGAACCTCTTCTGCTGCCGCCCGCGCCCCGAGTGGCCGTACGAGGCGCGCCTCCGCGAGCTGTTCGGCGCCGATGAGGTGGTGGTGCGCGCCGTAGACCGGCCGTACGCGGCCGCGCCCGCCGCACGGCCGTGACGCGCGTCTCCGCCCGCTGCCCGAGCTGCGGCGCGCCGGTGGAGTTCGTCTCCGCCGCCTCGGTGCAGACCACCTGCCGCTACTGCACCTCGGTGCTGGTGCGCACCGACCTGGACCTGCGCGACGTGGGGGTGAAGGCCACCGTGCCGCCCAGCGTCTCGCCCATCCGGGTGGGGACACGGGGCGCCTGGCGCGGCCGCCGCTTCGAGGTCGTGGGCCGGCTGGTCTACGCCTACGAGCGCGGCCGCTGGAACGAGTGGCACCTGGCCTTCGAGGACGGCCGCATCGGGTGGCTCTCCGACGCGCAGGCCGAGTACGCCGTCACCGAGGCCGCCCCGGCGCAGCCGCTTCCCGCCGCGAGCCAGCTCCGGCCGGGGATGGATCGCGTGCTCGCCGGCCAGACCTATACCGTGGCCAGCATCACCCGCGCGAGCTACGCCGGCACCGAGGGCGAGCTCCCCTTCGAGCGCTGGGAGCCGGGGGAGATGGCCTTCGCCGACCTGCGCGGCGCGGACGGCACCTTCGCCACCATCGACTACAGCGAAGACCCGCCGCTCCTCTTCACCGGCGCGCGGGCGGAGTTCGAGGCGCTGGCGCTCTCCTCCCTGCGCGAGCCGGAGGAGATCAAGGCGGCGGCGAAGACGGTCTCGTGCCCCAACTGCGGCGGGAGCGTGACGGTGCGCACCGCCGACCGCGCGGTGAGCGTGGTCTGCGAGCACTGCAGCTCGGTGCTCGACGCGCGCAGCGAGGGCTTCCGCGTGCTGCAGGCGGCCGAGCAGCGGATGGAGTACCGGCCCAGGATCCCGCTGGGGACGGCGGGGACGCTGCGCGGGCACGAGTGGGAAGCCATCGGCTTCCAGGTGCGCTCCATCCGCGTGGACGGACGCGACTACCCGTGGGACGAGTACCTGCTCTTCTCTCCCGCGAAGGGGTTCGCCTACCTCACCGCGTACCAGGGCCACTGGAGCTTCGGCACGACCTACCCCGGCGTGCCGCGGATGAAGAAGGGGCTTCGGCCGACGGTGGAGGCGGGCGGGCGCGTCTACCGCCACTTCCAGCGGGCGAACGCCGAGACGCGCTTCGTCCTCGGCGAGTTCCCCTGGGAGGCCCGCCGCGGCGACCGGGCCGCGGTGAGCGACTTCGTGGCGCCGCCGTTCATGCTCTCGTCCGAGGAGGTGCCGGGCGAGACCACCTGGACGCTCTCCGAGTACCTCCCCGGCAGCGTAGTGTGGCGCGCATTCGGGCTGCAGGGCTCGGCGCCGCCGGCGGTGGGAGTGTACGCCAACCAGCCGTCGCCCGTGGGCGGGCGGGTCTGGCCCACCTGGCGCGCGGCGCTGCTGCTGCTGGGGGCGGTGATGCTGCTCGGCATGGGGCGGTGCGGCTCCGGCACCACCGTGGGCACCGGCACCTTCAGCTTCAACCCCTGGACGGACACCGTCACCGCCGACGCGCCGAAGGTGATCGGGCCCATGGACATCGGCGGGCGCACCAGCAGCGTGGTGGTGGAGGTGCGCGCGGGGCTGGACAACAGTTGGGGCGGCTTCGACTTCGCGCTGGCCGACAGCGCGGGGCGGGTCACGCGCTTCAGCAAGGAGCTGGGCTACTACTCGGGGGTGGAGGGCGGCGAGCGCTGGAGCGAGGGCTCGCGCAAGGGGAGCGCGCGCATCTCCAGCGTTCCCGCGGGGCGGTACTGGCTGAGCATCGACACGGGGGGCGACCAGCCCTTCGAGTACGAGGTGAAGGTTCGCCGCGACGTCCCCGCCGCGTGGATGTACCTCTCCGCCATGCTCCTCCTGCTCCTGCCGCCCGCGCTCCTCTCGCTGCGCGCGGGCACCTTCGAGCACGCGCGCTGGGCGGAGAGCGACTACGCGCCGACGAGCAGCGACGATGACTAGTGGAGCGAGGGTTCACCGGGCGCCGGAGGGGACGGATGTGGCGTGAGGTGCGTTTATACCTGCTGTACGGGTTCGCGGTGATCGCGCTGCTGGGCTGGGCCGAGTACCGCGGCTGGTCGCCGTTCGGCCCGGGGCGCCCCGGCGTCGCGGGGCCCCGCTCGGTGCGCGACAACCCCGGCGCGTACCGCCCGCACTACTCCGGCGGAGGGCGCTACGTGGGGGGCAAATGAACCGAGGAGGCCGATGGACGACCTGATGCAGCACCTGGTGGCGGCGCTCGTCTACGCGCTGCTGGGGATCGTGGTGTTCGTGCTCTCGTTCGTGGTGCTGGACAAGCTCACGCCGGGATCGCTCTGGCGCGAGATCATCGACGAGCACAACACGGCGCTGGCGGTGATGGTGGGCGCCATCTCCATCGGCCTCTCCATCATCATCGCGGCGGCCATCTGGTAGCGCGCGGCACGGAGACGCCGGGCGAGGGAGGCAGGGGCGTGCAGGTCGCGCTCTTCCTGACCGTGCTGCTGATCGCGGCGTGCGGGCTGGTCTACGAGCTGGTGGCCGGCGCGCTCAGCAGCTACCTGCTGGGCGACAGCGTCACGCAGTTCTCGCTGGTGATCGGCACCTACCTCTTCGCCATGGGCGTGGGGAGCCACCTCTCGCGCTACGTGACGCGCGGGCTGGCGAGCCGCTTCGTCACCATCGAGCTGATGGTGGCGGTGGTGGGCGGGTTCAGCGCCACGGCGCTCTTCCTGGCCTTCGCCTGGACCGACGCCTTCCGGCTGGTGCTCTACCTCTTCGTGCTGGTGGTGGGCGCGCTGGTGGGGCTGGAGATCCCCCTGCTGATGCGCATCCTGCGCGACCGCTACGAGTTCAAGGACGTGGTGGCGCACGTCCTCACCTTCGACTACCTGGGCGCGCTGGGCGCCTCCCTCCTCTTCCCCATCCTCCTGGTCCCCCGGCTGGGGCTGGTGCGCTCGGCGCTCGCCTTCGGGGTGGTGAACGCGCTGGTGGCGGCGTGGAGCACGCACCTCCTGCGCGACGCCCTCCCCCGGCGCCGCGCGCTGCAGGCCGGCTGCGCGGCGGTGCTGCTGGTGCTGGGCGCGGGGCTCGTCGCGGCGGAGAAGATCACCCGCTCGGCCGAGGCCGACATCTACGCCGACCCGGTGATCTTCGCGCGCAACTCGCGCTACCAGCGCATCGTGCTCACCGCCTGGCGCGGCGACCTGCGGCTCTTCCTGAACGGCCACCTGCAGTTCAGCTCGCGCGACGAGTACCGCTACCACGAGGCGCTGGTGCACCCCGGCCTGGCGGCGCTCCCCGGCGCCCGCCGCGTGCTCGTCCTCGGCGGCGGCGACGGGCTGGCCGTCCGCGAGATCCTGCGCTACCCCGGCGTCTCGGTCACGCTGGTGGACCTGGACCCGGAGATGACGCGCCTCTTCCGCACCCACCGCTCCCTGGTGGCGCTGAACCGCGGCTCGCTGAATTCGCCGCGGGTGCGGGTGATCAACGCCGACGCCTTCGTGTGGCTGGGCGACACGCGCGAGATGTTCGACTTCGTGGTGGTCGACTTCCCCGACCCCAGCAACTACGCGGTGGGAAAGCTGTACACCACCGCCTTCTACCGCGCGCTGCAGCGCCATCTCTCGCGGGACGGGCTGGTGGTGGTGCAGAGCACCTCGCCCATGTTCGCGCGCACCGCCTTCTGGAGCATCGAGCGCACGCTGGCCGCGTCGGGGCTGCGCACCTGGCCCTATCACCTGTACGTGCCGTCGTTCGGGGAGTGGGGATTCGTGCTCGCCGGCCGCGGCGACTACCGCGTTCCCGAGGCGCTTCCTTCCGGGCTGCGCTACCTGACGCTCTCGTCGCTCGCCCCGCTCTTCCAGTTCCCGGCGGACCTGCAGCCCGTGCCCGCGCAGCCCAACCGGCTCGACGACCAGGCGCTGGTGCGCTACTACGGCGACGAGTGGAAGCAGATCGAACGGTGAGCCCCTCATCCCCCGGCCCCTTCTCCCGAACTGCCGGGAGAAGGGGGGAACTGCATTCCGGGGAAGATCTCGCTGCCGAGCCGATGTCGCGGCGGGGGTTCGTGGCGGCCGCGGCGTCGGTCGCGGCCGCCGCGATCGTGGGGTGCGCGCCGAAGACCGACCGGCCGCTGGCGGGCGGGTTCGTGGACGACGGGGGCGCGCGCGGCCACCGGCTGCGCGATGGATCGCCCTTCCCCGCGCCGCGGCGGACGGTGCGGGTGCCGCTGGTGATCGCGGGCGGCGGCATCGCCGGGCTCTCGGCGGCGTGGCGGCTGGCGAAGCGCGGCTTCGGCGATTTCGTCGTGCTGGAGCTGGAGGACCGGGCGGGCGGCAATTCCCGCTGGGGGAGCAACGAGGTCTCGGCCTATCCGTGGGCGGCGCACTACGTCCCCGTCCCCGGGCGCGAGACGGTGCTGGTGCGCGAGCTCTTCGAGGAGCTGGGCGTCTGGAGGGACGGCGCCTGGGACGAGACCATGCTGGTGCAGGCGCCCCGCGAGCGGCTCTACCGCTTCGGCGCGTGGCGCGAGGGGCTGCGCGAGCCGCTGCTCGGCACCGCCGCCGACCGCGCCGAGTTCGCCCGCTTCGACGCGCGGATGGCGGAGCTGCGCGCGACCGGCTCCTTCACCCTCCCCATGTCCGTCGGCGCGGCGCCGTCGCCGCTGGACGCGCTGACGATGGCGCAGTGGCTGGAGCGCGAGGGCTTCCGCTCGCCGGCGGTGCGCTGGTACGTGGACTACGCCTGCCGCGACGACTACGGCGCCCCGGCGCGCGACGTCTCCGCGTGGGCGGGGGTCCACTACTACGCGTCGCGCCCGCCCGAGGACGACGAGGTGGGGCCGCTCGCCTGGCCCGAGGGGAACGGCTGGATCGTCCGCCGGCTGATGGAGCGCGTCGGCGGGTTCGTGACGGCGGGCGCTCCTGTACACCGCGTGGAGCGGCGCGGGCGCGGGGCGCGCGTGCTGGCGGGGGACGTGGAGTACCTCTGCGACGCGGTGGTGTGGGCCGCGCCGTCGTTCGTGGCGGCGCACGTGGTGGAGGGGGCGCCGCGGGTGGATTTCGCCTATTCGCCCTGGCTCACCGCCAACCTCACCCTCGACCGCTGGCCCCAGGAGCACGGCTTCGACCCCGCGTGGGACAACGTGATCGCCGACTCGCCCGGGCTGGGGTACGTGGTCGCGAACCACCAGACGCTGCGCACCTTCCAGGACCGCTGGGTGTGGACGTACTACCACGCCCTGCACCACGCCCCGCCGCGCGAGGCCCGCGCGGCGCTCCAGCGCACCCCCTGGCGCGAGGCGGCGGACGCGGTGCTGGCCGACCTGGAGCGCGCGCACCCCGACATCCGCCGCTGCGTCAGCCGCGTCGACGTGATGCGGATGGGGCACGCGATGATCCGGCCGACCCCGGGGTTCCTCTCCTCGCCCGCGCGCCTGCGGCTCCGCGAGGCCGCGGGCCCGGTGTTCTACGCCCACTCCGACCTGAGCGGCCTCTCGCTCTTCGAGGAGGCGCAGTCGCGCGGCGTGTCCGCGGCCGACCGCGCGCTCGGGTACCTGGGGGGCGCCTCCGCGGAGCACGGAAGCGGATGATCGCCTGCGTGGACGTGGACTACCGTGACTCCGGCGCCGTGGCCGCGTGCGTTCTCTTCCGCGCGTGGGGCGATGCGGAGGGCGTGTCGGAGACGGTGATCCCCATCGAGCGGGTGGAGCCGTACGAGCCGGGGCAGTTCTACCGGCGCGAGCTCCCCTGCCTGTTGGCGGTGCTGGAGGCGGCCGGCGGCGCGCCCGGCGTGGTGGTGGTGGACGGCTACGTGTGGCTGGCCGACGAGCGCGATCCCGGCCTGGGCGCGCACCTGCACCGGGCGCTGGGCGGGCGCGCGGCCGTGGTCGGCGTGGCGAAGACGCGCTTCGCCCGCGCGGGCGCGGCGCGCGAGGTCCTCCGCGGAACGAGCCGCCTCCCGCTCTTCGTGACCGCCGCCGGGATGGACGTGGACGAGGCGGCGCGGCACGTCGCCGCCATGCACGGCCCGCACCGCACGCCCACGCTCCTCAAGCGCGTCGACCAGCTCTGCCGCGGGCGCGCGACGCCGATGTGAAGCGCGCCTGTTCTGTGGCAGGTCTATCGAGAAGCCCGACACGAAAAAGACGTCATCCTGAGGCCCAGATTGTGTGAAAACGCTCGCCCGGCGCAAGCTGACGACGTAAATTGTCGCCATGCAAACGCAACTGTGCCACCCAGCAGCGAGGTGCCGGTGAGCGGCTAC
>Ga0070685_10000591_pt1 | contig 20128 bp, 17 predicted proteins | sample KBSS13LmetaG_FD_65651 | JGI IMG/M metagenome (GOLD analysis project Ga0070685, IMG submission 65651) | Switchgrass rhizosphere microbial communities from Kellogg Biological Station, Michigan, USA - KBS S1-3L metaG | ecosystem: Host-associated > Plants > Roots > Rhizosphere ...
GCGCCCGAGGCGAACGTCGCCGTGCACTGGCTCGAGCAGCCGTTCCGCTTCCCCGACGGCGAGATCGCGAGCCTGCGGAGCCCGGCCTACGAAGTGCACGGCCTGCCGCTCGGCCCGCTCGCGTTCGACACCCACTTGCGCCCGCGACTGGCGCCGGCGCTGATCGGCGTCGGATTGCTCGAGGCCGTCCCGGACTCGGAGATCCTCGCCCGCGAGGATCCCGACGACACGGATGGCGACGGCGTCTCCGGCCGCGCACGCCAGATCCCCGATGGCCCCGAGGGCGAGTTCGAGGTCGGCCGCTTCGGCTGGAAGGCCGACCAGGCCACGATCGTGGACCAGGTGGCGCGCGCGCTGCGGCTGGACATGGGGATCACCAGCGACGTGCAGCCCGAGGACGACGTCACGCCCGCCGAGTCGCTGGCGGCGAATCGTCCCGAGGGCGGCCATCCCGAGATCGACAGCGCCACGTTCTCGGCGCTCGTGGACTACTGCGCCATGCTCGCCGTGCCCGCGCGGCGGAACGCCTGGGACCCGAGGGTCATCCACGGCGCCGCGGTGTTCGCGGCCGCGGGCTGCGGGAGCTGCCACGGCGGTTCATACACGACGGAGGCCTCGGATTTCGTGGCGCTGTCGCAGCAGAAGATCGAGCCCGGCACCGACCTGCTGCTCCACGACATGGGCCAGGGGCTCGCCGAGGCGGTCTCGGATCCCACCGTGACCAGCGCCGAGTGGCGCACGCCACCGCTCTGGGGGCTCGGGCTCCACAGCCGCGTGAGCGGTCATCGCTACCTGCTCCACGACGGCCGCGCCCGCACCCTGATCGAGGCCATCCTCTGGCACGGGGGCGAGGCACGAGCAAGTCGCGACCGCTTCGTGCGCATGCCGTCCGCGGAACGGCAGGCGCTGCTCGACTACCTGGAGTCGCTCTGAAGCGCGCGCTGCTCGCGTTGGTGTGGCTGTTGCAGCCGCTTCCCTCGTTCGCGCAGGTGACCACGCCCGACACCGCTGCATTGCGTGCGCACGAGCGCGGCATCGTCAGCCTCGTCCGTCGGGTCGAGCCCGCCGTGGTGAGCGTCCGCCGCTTCGTGAAGGACGAGAAGTGGTGGGCGGCCGCCCAGGAGAGGGCCGTCAAGGTCACGCCTGGCTGGGTGCAAGTACCCGAGCGCGACCTGGTCTATCCCCACTACCGGCCGCTCCCCGGGGCGAGCGGCGTGGTGGTGAGCCCGGACGGCTACATCCTCACGCTCAACCGCGTCCTGCTCGCGCCGGGCGGCGACGAGGCCGACATCGTCGATGTCGAGCAGGGGAAGGATCACTACCAGGCGAAGATCGTCGCGCGCGAGCCCACGATCGACTTCGGCGTCTTGAAGATCACCGCCGACCATCCGCTCGCGTTCGTGCCGCCCGGGAACAGCCGCGCGCTCGAGCCCGGGAGCTTCGTCATGGCGTTCGGATACGGTGAGGGGCCGGAGCGCATGATCCTGCCCGGCGTCGTCACCCAGTCGCCCGACCGCGAGTGCTACCAGGACGAGCTGAGCGCCACGTACCTGCAGACGTCGATGACGTTCGCCGGCGGCATGCTCGGCGGCCCGGTGGTGGACGCCTCGGGGCAGGTGGTGGCGATCGCCTCGCAGCGCGGCGACAGCGGCGGGAAGGGCGCATCCCCCGCAGGGCATCCCGGCTTCGCGCTCCCGATGAGCGTCGCCTCGGCGATCTACGAGAGCCTGCTCGCCCGGCAGAGCCGCGAGTCGCCGTGGATCGGCGTCTCGGTGCTGCGCATGAGCAAGGACGCGCGACGAGCCGCCGGCGCGCCGGATTCGATCGGGATCCAGATCGACAACGTGTTCAAGCCCAGCTCCGCGGCGACGCTCGGGCTCAGGATCGGCGACGTGATCGTACGCATGCAGGGCGAGGACGTGCGCACCGTGTATGACTTCCAGCGCATTCTCTACGCCGCCGGCGTGGGCCAGGACATCAGCATCGAGGTGGTGCGCAAGGGTGTGAGATTCGAGCGCTCGGTCCACATCGAGAAGCGGCCGGCGGACGCGATCACGCGCTAGGGGAGAGCCCGAGCACGAAGAAGGCGGTGGAGAACGCGGTGAGGCAGTTGGAGATGGGCGGGGCGAAGTAGCCGCCCCATCACCCCTTCGCCACCGCGCGAAGCGGGCCACCGGCGCCGCAGGTAGGGGCAGCCGCGGCCCCCCCGGGGGGGGCAAAAAGAAAAGTGTCCGGACCCGGCACGCTCGAACGTCCTACCATCGAGCCGGCGCCATGGCCGGTCGGAGCCACCACGGAGGCGGGCGGTGAGAGCCCGCGAGGAGGATGCGATGAGCCAGTACCTGTTCCTGTATCGGGGCGCCCAGCGGCCCACGTCGCCGACCGAGGCGCAGCAGGTGATGCAGAAGTGGATGACGTGGTTCGAGGAGCTGGGCAAGCGCGGGCACATCAAGGATCCCGGCCAGCCGCTCGAGCCCACCGGCAAGGTGGTGAAGGGCCGGCAGAAGTCGGTGACGGACGGCCCGTTCGCCGAGGCCAAGGACCTGGTCGGCGGCTACACCATCGTCGAGGCCACGGACATCGCCGAGGCGGCGGAGATCTCCAAGGGCTGCCCGATCTTCGAGCGCGACGGCTTCGTCGAGGTGCGGCCCGTGATGAAGATGTAGTGGAGCCGGTCGACTCCCTGTTCCGGCACGAGTCAGGACGGATGATCTCCGTCCTGACTCGCATCTTCGGCTTCCACAACCTGGCGCTGGCGGAGGACGTGGTGCAGGACGCGTTCTGCCAGGCGCTGGAGGTGTGGAAGTTCCGCGGCCTGCCCGAGAACCCGTCGGCGTGGCTGATGGCGTGCGCCCAGCGGAAGGCGATCGACGTGCTGCGCCGCGAGCGCACCGCGCGCGAGTTCGCGCCCGAGCTGGGCCGGCTCGCGGAATCGGAGTGGACGCTGGTGCCCGCGGTGGAACAGCGCTTCGCGCCGCACACGATCCAGGACGATCTGTTGCGCATGATGTTCTCGTGCTGCGATCCGCGGTTGAAGGAGGAGGCGCAGGTCGCATTGATCCTCCACATCCTCTGCGGCTTGAGCGTCGGCGAGGTCGCAGGCGCGCTGGTCGCGGGCCACGCCGCGGTGGAGAAGCGGATCGGCCGCGCGAAGCAGGTCCTGGCGGGCGCGCGCGGGCTCTACGAGATCGCCGATGAGCGCCAGGTCGCGACCCGGCTGCCCGCTGTCCAGCGCGCGCTCTACCTGCTCTTCAACGAGGGCTACCACGGTGCGTCGGCGCAGGACGTGATTCGCGGCGAGCTATGCCGCGACGCGATCCGGCTGGCGCGATTGCTGCAGGAGCACCCGGCGGGGGACACGCCCGCGACGCGGGCGCTGATCGCGCTCATGTGCCTCCACGCCGCACGGCTGCCGTCGCGGCTCGACGCCGAGGGCGAGCTGCGATCACTCCTGGACCAGGACCGGAGCCGCTGGGACCGCGCGCTGCTCGCCGAGGGCCAGCAGTGGCTCGAACGCTCGGCGACCGGCGCCGAGTTGAGCGACTACCACCTGGAGGCGGCGATCGCGTGGATGCACGGCAGCGCGCGCTCCGCGGAAGCGACCGACTGGCCGCGGATCGTGGCGCTCTACGACCAGCTCCTCGCCGTCCGCCCGTCGCCGGTCGTGGCGTTGAACCGCGCCATCGCCGTGGCGCAGGCGGAGGGGCCGGAGCGCGGGCTCGCGGCGATCCGCGCCATCGACCGCGTGGAGAAGCTCGAGCGCTACCCGTTCTATCCCGCGGCGCTCGCCGAGCTGGAGCTGCGCCGCGGGCACACGGACGTCGCGCGCGAGCACTTCGAGCGGGCGAAGTCGCTCGCGCGCAATCCGTCCGAGCGCCGCTTCTTCGAGCAGCGGCTCGAAGCCTGCGGGGCGTCGGGCTAGCTCGAGCGGCCCGATGTGGCGTGCGGGCGGCTCCGCTGCCGCGCGCGCCAAGCGGCGAGCAACGCCCGGGCGTCCGCATCCGGCCGCGCCGGCAGCTTCCGGTACTCGGAGCCATCGCTCTTCCGCGTGAGCATGTGGTGATCGACCAGTTCCCGCCTCAGCGTGACGTGGTCGCTGAAGGCGTTCGCGGCCATCAGCACCGCGTTCACCTCCTTCTCCGTGTAGACCCGGCGCGAGTCGAACCGAGTCCACAGCAGCCACAACGCGAGCTTCAGGATGCTGTACTTGCTCGGCAGGCGGACCATGCGGCCGCGGGTATCGAACAGCTTGAGCGCCCGGCGCGCATTGTCGGAGAGCGGGATCGGCGGCACCTGGTCCTCGGCGGCGAGCGGCGCCGCCGGGGCCTTGAGCGACGCCTGCAGCGCCTGCAGGTTCCGATGGCCGGCGGCGCGGGCGATCAGGTTCAGCATCTCGACGTGGCCGGGCTGCTTCGCCTCCTCGCGCTCGGCGAGCGCGCGGGCGAGCGAACGGGCGAATGCGGAGAGATCCTCGACGACGAATGAAACGGCTTCCCTGGGCATGGACGGAGTCCTCGCTGGCGATGCACGCGCTCGTGGCCCGGAGCGATTCGCCGGGTGCCGGGGGTCGCCGTCTTGCCAGCCAGAACGCGCGCCGCATCGAAGCGGGACGAGTCCGAAGCCGAGGTCTACGTGGCAGGTTCAGCTCGCGGCCGGCTGGCCGCGCGGCGACGCCTGGGTGAACTGCCGACCCGGCAGGCATAGTAACCTCGAAGCGGAGGTCGGGAAAGGCGAGGGGGGAGTCCGATGCCGAGGCCGCGCGGCGGTGGACACGAGCAGCGATCTCGGGCGAGGGAGTGGCTGGCGCCCACCGTGATCGGGCTCGCCGCCGCGGTGCTGCTCCTATGGCGCCTCACCGACACCTACCTGTGGCAGGACGAGGCCAACACCGCCGTGCTCGCGGTGCGACTCCTCGAGCACGGTAAGCCGCTCGCCTATGACGGCCGGAACCTGATCAGCGACGACAACTACGTCGCGATGGACCCCAAGACCATCGAGGAGCGCACGCACGACGGCCGCAGGGCGTTCGAGGACTGCGTGCGCCGCGGCGTGCTGAAGCCGGACGGGATGTGGACGTTCCATCCCTGGGGACAGTTCGTGCTCGCGGCGTCCAGCATCGCGTTGCTCGGCCGCACCACGCTCGCCGCGCGGTTGCCGTTCGCGCTCGCCGGCCTCGCCACGGTGTTCGCGCTCTATTGGCTCGTGTTCCGCGTCTGCCGCAGCTCGCTCATGGCGACGGTCGCGTGCGCGCTGCTCACGCTCAACGTCTATTGGGTGCTCCACGGCCGGCAGGCGCGCTACTACTCGCTCACGAGCCTGTTCCTCGTGCTCACGCTCCTGGCCTACGTACGCTGGCAGCAGGGTGCGCGCTTCGGCGCGCCGGTCTTCGTCGCCATGGCCTGGTGCTGGTTCCAGGTCGACTACGGCACGGTGTGGCCCGTGTTCGGCATCCTGTTCCTGGACGCGATCGTCCACGCGCTCCGCGCCGACTGGCGATCGGCGTGGAAGCCGGTGACGGCGGGGTTGGCGCTCCTCGGCGCGATCGTGCCCTTCCTCTTCTTCTACCGGCTCTCGCACCGGCAGTCGGGCCTCCTCGGCACGTGGCCCCACCGCTTCCATGGTGCGTTGTTCAACATCAACGAGTACGTCGTGCCTGCGGTCGTCGTGCTCGCCGCGCTGGTGGTGCTGGCGGTCCGCTGGCGCCGCCTGCCGGAGATCGAGGCACGCCTGATCGCGATCGGTATCGCGACGATCGTGGGGCTCGCGCTCTGGGTCCCGACCGTCGCCCCGACGACGTTCGTGCGCTACGTCATCATGGCCGCCCCGGTCGGCGCGCTGCTCGCCGCGTGGTTGTTCGTGCGCGCCCTGGGCGGGCGCGCGGCGACGGCGGCGTGGATCGGCGTCGCCGTCGTCGCGCTCACGCCGTGGCTCTGCCAGCCGCTCTCCCTGCTCGTGCGTCCGCCGCGCGGGTCGAGCACGGGCACGGTGCTGCGCTCGGAGCTGTCGCTTCTGCGCACCGACATCTTCTCCCACCGGCGCGACCCCAACCGGCTCGTCATCGAGTGGCTGGCGAGGAACGCCGTTCCCACGGACGAGATCCTCATCAACTATGAAGACCTGCCGCTCATGTACTACCTGCCGAACCGCATCCGCGGCGGCGTCGCGTCGTTCCGCGCCGAGGACGACGCCAGCGTGCCGCCGCGCTACGCGATCATCCGCCGCTCCGTGCCGTTCGTGCACTGGCCCGTGTACCGGCGCGAGGTGGAGCGCTGGTTCTGGACGCCGGTGCCGGTGCGCGCGCCGGACATCACGTGGGGGAACAACCCCGACCCCGAGGGCCACGTCCAAGACCGGACGAAAGCCGCGGACCTCCTGTTCTTCGAGCGCACCGACACCGAGCCGGCAGCGCCCTGAACCGAGGAGGATTCAACTTCCAATGGAGCTGGTCGAGCGGGACGGTGGCGGGGAGGGCGGCGGGACGATCGGCGGGCGACGTCGTGGAGTACGATGTGACCACGAAGCGACTACTTCCGCGATCGTGACTTCCGTCGGTTCGCGGGCACACGCCTTCGGCTCCTCGTGACGGAATTCGTGGTGCTGGCCGCCTCGAACAGATGCCGGATGCCGTGTTCCAGCAGTTCGACAGCTCTCTCCAAAGCGCCGAGGTGTCCAACCCGCACGATGGCGACGGACAAGGGCAAATGAAATGACGGGGGGCGCAACACTGCCACTGTGCCTTTGAATTCCTTTCTGGCAATGAAGCGGGCCGGCAGCAGCCCGACTCCATATCCCGACTGAATGAGCGCCAGATGCAGATGGACGTTGTGGTGGACTTCAGCCGCGATCGTGGGCGTGACGCCGGCACGCTCCATCTGATCGATGAGGCTTGCCCGAAGCAGGCACCCGGCCGGATTGAGCACCCAGAGTGCTCTGCCCAGGCTTTCCCAGTCACCGCCCACGTTGCCTGCGGCGCATTGAACGATCTCCATCTGGTCGCGAGCGATGACATTCGTCAGAAGAGGTGAAGGTGCGGTCTTGCCTTCGGGCAGGAACACGGCAGCAACGTCGAGTTCACCGGCAAGCAGCCGGTTGAACAATTCACCGGAGAGTCCGCTCAACAGCCGCAGTTGCACCTGGGGGTATCGTTTCGTCAGCGTCCGAATGGGTTCGATCAGCGTTCCCTCGGCCAGGGCATGCGCGAGCCCGATGCGCAAGAGGCCGTGAGGTTCGGCGTCGGGCGACGCAAGGGATCTCAGCGCCTCCGTCCCCTGCAACAGATCCCGCGCTCGCTCCAGCACCCTGGCACCCAGCGAGTTCAGGCGCGGCGGCTTCGTCGAGCGGTCGAGCAGCTCAGCGCCCAGTTCGGCCTCCAGCCTTTGCAGCTGTCGGGTGATGGCCGAGGGGGTCCGGAACAGACGGTCCGCGGCGCCGGCAATGGACCCGGCCTGGGCAAACTCTACGAGCGCGTGTAGATCGTCGAGCACGGGGTCCTCCTCAAGTCACTCTCAAGACGTCCTCCCAACGATCGCATAATCGTGCTCAATCAGCAACATCATCGTGAAAATCATGCACGTGTGGAATGGTCGCCGTTCCGTTACAAAGAGTCATCCGAACAGCGATCGCGGATGCGTGCGGACGAGACTGCGGGAAGGAATGGGATGACGACATTGTTGCAAGACGTGCGGTACGGCCTGCGGGTGCTTGGGAAGAATCCCGGCTTCACCATGGTGGCCGTGCTTTCCCTGGCCCTGGGCGTGGGCGCGAACACGGCGATGTTCAGCATCGTGAGTGCGGTTCTGTTGCGTTCGCTTCCTTTCTCCCATCCGGAGCGTCTGGTGAGGATTGTTGCCAGCAATCGTGGGACGGGCGCGCGGGATATCGGACTCTCCATTCCCGAACTGGACGATCTCAGAATCAGGGCGGGCGTCTTCGACCAGGTGACGGCCCTCAGTGGTGGCCCTGCAAACCTGACCGGCGGAAGCCGTCCGCAACATCTTGAAATACTGGAGGTGAGTCCCAACTATTTTTCCATGCTCGGCACTTCCGCGCAGATCGGACGAGTGTTCGGGCCGGGTGACGAGGCTCAGGGTTTCGCAGAAGCGATCGTGATCAGCGACCGCCTGTGGGCCCGCGGGTTCGGCAAAGATCCGGGAGTTCTAGGGCGGAAAATGCTACTCGACAATGATCCCTACACCATTGTCGGCGTTCTTCCCCCGGAGTTCCGTCATCCCGGCGGCACGGTTGCCACGGATGTCGAAGTATGGATCACGGCAGGATTTAGAGCCGATCCCTTCCCGAAACCAGAGCGCAGCCGGCGGGTGTTGCCCGGAGCAATCGGGCTCTTGAAACCTGGCATCAGTCGAGAGCAGGTGCAATCCAGGTTGAATGCTTTCGCCGCGCAGCTGCGGGCGGAATATGCCGCCGATTATCCAGCCGGGTCGGACTGGTCGATCGAGGCTGAGCCCTTGCAGGAAGCGATCGTCGGCAATGTCCGGCCCACGTTGTCGGTGCTGATGGGCGCGGTGCTGCTGATCATTCTACTGGCCTCGGTCAACGTGGCGAGCCTCCTCCTGGCCCGAGCGTCGGGAAGGCAACGAGAGATGGCAATACGGCTGGCCATGGGAGCGACCCGCTCGCGCCTGATTCGTCAGATGCTCACCGAGTCGGTGATTCTCTCGCTGGTCTCCGGCGTGGTAGGTGTCCTGACCGCAATTGTCGCTTTGCATTTCGTACGGATTCTGCCCGCCCGAATTCCCCGGCTGGCCGAGGTGCAGGTGGACTGGACAGTGCTGACGTTCGCCTTGTTGGTTTCCCTTCTGGCCGGGCTGGGATTTGGATTGGTTCCAGCCCAGCAATCCTCGAAAGCCGAACTCGCAACAGCCATTCGGGAAGGAGCCCGAGGCTCGGGCTCCAGTCGCAGGACCAACCGGCTCCGCGGCCTGCTGATTGCCTCACAATTGGCCCTGGCGGTGGTGCTCATGGTGGGAGCGGGTCTCCTCTTGCGCACGTTCTGGGGACTGCTTCAGGAGGATCCCGGTTTCAACCCATCCAAGGTTGTCGCTGCCGATCTCTACCTGCCGGTGCCCAACAACCCTGACATGGATCGCTACGCCAAGCCCGAGATCTTCAACGCCTTTGTGCGGGAAGTGGTGCGTCGCGTGGGTGCTCTTCCGGGAGCTGAGCTCGCTTCCATGACCACGGATCTGCCAGTCACCCACTTGGCGCGGCGACGCGCCGTCAATATCGAGGACCGTCCGGACGAATCTGGCAAAGGTCTGTTCTCTGAGGTCACGAGTGTGACTCCCGAGTATTTCAAGGTGCTACGGGCTTCGTTAGTGCGCGGACGCTACTTCACGGAAAACGACGATACCGACAAACAGCCGGTGGCAATCGTCGATGAAAGCACAGCTCGTACCTACTGGCCGGACCGCGATCCCCTTGGCCGCCGTTTGAGCATGAGGGGCGCTACGGGCGCAGCCAACCCGCCGTGGTGCACCGTGGTTGGCGTGATCAAGGACATCAACAGTGATGGCCTCGATCAATCCGGAGCACCCCACATTTACCGACCCATCTACCAGTTTCCAGGATCCAGGTCTTTGGGTTCGAGTGTGACGGTCCGGACCTCTTTGTCCGCCACCAGCCTGGAGCCGCAGATCCGTCGTGAGATACAGGCAGTCGATCTCAATCTGCCGGTGTTCAATGTCCGAACCATGAATGAGGTCATTGACGGCTCTCTGGCTACGCGCCGCCTCTCCGCGGAGTTGGTGGGAGTATTTGCCGTGGTGGCGCTCTTGTTGGCGTCGGTGGGAATTTACGGTCTGTTGGCCTACATGGTCTGTCAGCGGGCACACGAGATCGGGGTGCGCATGGCGCTGGGAGCCACGCAATCGACCATTGGAAGAATGATCGTGGGCCGGGGCGTGGGGCTGGCCGGCATCGGGGTGGGGGTCGGGCTGATCATGTCGGGAGTCATGGCTCCGATGATTTCAAGTGTGCTCTACGGAGTCAGACCGCTTGATCCGGAAGTGTTCATGGCCGTGCCGTTGATCCTCATGGCAGTTGTACTCTTGGCGAGCTACATCCCGGCACGGCGCGCGGCCAGAGTGAACCCGATCGTCGCCTTGCACGAGAGTTGAAACAGCGGGAACAGGGGGCTTAGCAAGCAGTCGCGGGTTCGACGAAGTCCGTCCGGGCGCAACATCTGGGAACCGCTGCAGCAGATGTTCGAGGCCCGCTCACCATTCGCCAGAGGAGTGTGCAATGAGCAAGACGCAGTCGCAGTCGCAGCCGGCAGGTCTTCAGGCCGCCCTCGCAAATGATGCCGGAACGCTTTCCGACAAGTTCACCGGGCTCGCCCGCGTCATGTCGGGCAGGTACGACTGGAAGCCCGCGCCGGGCGTTCGCTCCGTCGCCGATGTCTTCAACCTGATCGTCAAGGAGAACGGCCTGCTCGCCGGCGTGCTTTCGGGCGCACCGAATACGGGGGCACCACCCGCGCCCATCACCGATCCGGAGCAAGTGCAGGAAGCGCTGAGGGCTTCCTACGTCAGTCTGCAAGAAGCGATTACGGGCCTTTCCGACAATGACCTGCTGACGACCGTGAAACTGTTCGGAAGGGACTGGAAGAAGCATGAGGCGGTGTTGTACATCCTCGAAGATCAGCACGAGCATCTGGGGCAGTCGATCGCGTACGCACGTAGCAACGGCGTGGTTCCGCCCTGGTCGAAGTAGGAGCCACAGGCATCGAGCGCTGGCATCCGGAACAGACGATGCGCTGCGCCGGCACGCCACAGGATTGGGGTCGCCGCGCTACCCCTTGGGGCCTGTGTCGAGATCGATCTGGTCGTCAAGGCGTAAGGGGAGGCAAGGAGGGCCTCATCGCGGAGTGACGGGGGCCATGAGTGGTCGTTGAGCTTCGTGCGACCTGCATCCGCAGGAGGCGGCGTCAGCGGAGCCAGCGTCGCAACGTCGGTGCGCCCCGCATGGCCTCCACGAAGAGGAGCAGGCCGAGCGGCAACGTAATCGGCCCCAGGGACCCGGGCGAGGCCAGCATTCCCAAAAGAGTGTGTGAGCTGGGAATGGCGGGAGCAATGATGTGGGTGAGTGTCCACGGCAGGATCCCGAGAACCAGCACGACTGCCAATCCCAGACCGATCCACTGGATGCCCAACTCGTGCCACAGCAGCTTCGAGCGATCGTCGCGCTCGCCCGGCCGCAGGCCCGCTGCCGTGAGACGCTCGAGCCTGAGGCTCAGTCGAGCGGGGGTCGCTGCGCGGACAGAAACCCCGCGAGGGCGGCGGTGAGCCGCGGCTCGCCAGGCTCGGGCACTGTGGTCGTGACCGTACTGGGATGCGCGGTGGCCAGCGTCGCGACCATACGAACGCCCTCTGCGGTCTCTCCGAGTCGCGTCTCGGGATCCAACGGTCCCCGCTACGAGCGATAGGGGCGGAACGCAGAGGGCCGCTCCCTGGGAGGGGCGAAGCGGCTCGCGATCGGGTGACGACTCCCCGACCGCGACGTTTATTCCCGGCTTGGCCGACCTTTCTGCGTGGGGAATAACTTCGATCGCCGCCCGGTCAAGGCCCGTGTAGCGAGTACACGGACACTCATCCTGACCCGGAGGTACGTCATGAACACCATCCCGCAGCGCCCCGTCCACCGCATGTTCAGCCGCACAGGCCTGCTGGTCCTCTCCGTCCTGCTGGCGTCGCCGGGGCTCGCCGCGATGACTGGGGGCACGGCCACGAACAGGAGCGCCAAGACGGTCAAGGTGACCCTCTCGGAGTGGAAGGTCCAGCTGAGCCCCGACAAGATCCCCGCGGGGCCGGTGGAGTTCGAGGTGAGCAACACCGGCTCGATCCCGCATGCTCTCGAAGTCGAGGGACGCGGACTCGAGCGCAAGACGGCGCAGATCCAGGCTGGTGCCACGGCAAAGTTGCAGCTCGACCTGCCCGCCGGCCGCTACGAGGCCTACTGCCCGGTGGGAAAGGGCTCCCACAAGATGCTCGGAATGCTCGATCACCTCACGGTGGGCGACGCGCAGCGCACCGCCTCCAGTCACGAGGAGACCAAGGGAGAGGCTAGGTACGCCGCGGAGCCCGGAGCGGCCATGGAACACGAGATGGCGATGGAGCCGGAGTCCGATGAGAAGGACGAGTACGGCGCCGGCGCCAAGAGGATGAGCGTTACCGGTGATGGCCCGGTGATCCAGATCCTTCCCGGCCCCTTCCCGTTCGCGGACAGCGCGGCTGCCGTCATCCGCAATCGCCCGCCGGACCAGCAGGCCGACCTGACTCACAAGGCGCAGATGGGTCCCTACTCGAATAACGTCGCGTCGATCTCCGGCAACATCTCGCTCGTCGCCATCGACCACGGTGCGAGGGGTGACTCGGTCGCCGGCGTCGCCTGGTTCACAGCGAAGGACGGCGCGCGCTGGAGGGTGGTGATGGACCGCGTGCAGACGAAGGACATCCCATTCAATCCGCGCTTCGGCGGTGTGATCATGGGCCTCTTCTATCACGGCGCCTCGGGGGTGCACACGCCCCTGGTACCAACGATCCAGAGCTCGCTCGCGCTGTGGGCGTTCGCACACCTGTACAAGAACGACCAACTCGTCTCGGACAATGCCATGGTTCACATCATGCTGCTCTCGCGTACTCGCAGGACGAGTGACTGGGCGCTGGATTGCTGGGACTGTTCCGACCGGCCGGTCGAGGAGCTCCAACTCCAGGTCACCCCGGCACCCAACACCGCCCCGTTCGACTCCCCTGGGGGCTTCCTGTTCGTCAACTGGGAGAAGTCCAGCGGCCGGAGCGCCTCGCTCTAGCCGAGCGAGTGGGGTTTGAACTCGGAACCAGAAGTCGATGCCGACGATCACGTTCCAGGAGGGGGTGAGACGGTGATGAAGATGCGAGCGAAGTGCCGACACCTGCGCGACGCGCGGCACATGGCCGCGATCGCCGACGCTCATGCGGCCGCGGACGCGGCACGGCGCATCTCCTCGGAAACCGGCGCCTGGGTCAGGCGAATGGGCGCCGGAGCCGACGACGCCGGCGATGCCGCGGCCTGCGCGATGCGGGCGCGGATCGCCGCCGAGCGCGCCGAGCATTGCTCCACCTCTGCCGGGGCTTGGTCCTGTGCCCGGCTCGCATGGGCCATCGTCGCGAGCACCCGGGAAGCGAGCGAGCGCGTCAACGCCGCGATCGCGGAGTCGCTGATCGTCGCATCGGCGACTGAATGGGGACCCCTGCCATGACCGTCGATATGCGGGTCGTCCTAGAGGGTCTCGCACTTGGGCGAGCACTCAACTTTCGATTCGGACGCCGCTCATGTCGAACGCTGGGCGGACCGAACACCCATCGCATCTTCACGGCCGCGCCGGATCGAGGTCGGGACGAATGAGCCATGCGGCCGACCGCGAGATCGACGACATTCACGAGGCCGTCTGATCGAATTCCGGTGCGACTCGGGCCGTGTGGGCCCAGCATGCGGTCGCGCGAATCACGCCGCCTCGGTTCGAGCCTCGGTTCGAGCTCTCAGGCGCTCCATCTGGCGCTGGCGCCTGCCGAGCCAGATCGCGAGAGCGACGGAAACGCCCGCGACGGGAGTGACCGCGAAGGCGATCCCGGACAAGCCCAGCCCCAGGGCGGCCAGACCGGCATACCCCCAGACCGTGAGTTGATCGCTGAATCGGTAGACGAACGTCTCGATGAAATTCTTGGCCTTGTACTTGTCCTCGCGGCTGACGACGGTGAACAGCGTCTCCATCGCCGGGTTCATCAGCGAGAAGTTGGCGGCGCGCCGGCAGACCGTGAGCGTGGCGAGGGCCTGGAAGACGGGGAAGAGTCCGAGCGTACCGAAACCCAGCACGCTCACGACCGGCACGATCGCGAGCGTGGCCGCCAGCCCGATCCACCTGGTGATGCGGCCGGTCAGGAAGAACTGCGTGAACAGCGTCAGTGACTGCGCCGCGAACTCGAGCTGGGCGAGCACCGTCGTTCGCGCCGCGCGCGTCGGGTAGAGGCGGCCGACCAGATCCGTCTGTTCGGCATACAGCACCGTCGACCCGGCAATGTAGAGCGTGAGGAAGATCGCGATCGCCAGGAGGTACGGCGACTGCAGCATCCGCGTCACGCCCGCCCAGGCGCTCCCTCCGATCCGATCCTCCTCCTTGCGCCCGCCCGCATCGAGCGGGGCGCCGACGAGGCTGCGCTTCGGAAACCGCGTGACGATGAAGACCGCGATCTCGAGAAGCAGGGCCGAAACGAGAAGCAGGTTCCGGGTGCCGAGATGCGATGCCATGGCCGCGGTGAAAGCCGATCCGACGATCGATCCCAGGGTTCCACCGACGCCGATGAAGCCGAAGAGCCGTTTGGCCTGATCGCTGGTGAACGAGTCTGCCATGAACGACCAGAAGATGGAGATGACGAAGAAGTTGAACACGCTGGTCCAGACGTAGAAAGCGCGGCCCATCCAGAGATCGAACGTCGGGCCCTCGCGGGCCCCGGCCATCCACATGAGCAGGTAGAAGGCGAACAGGTTCGCCACGAAGAAATGGTATGTCAGCGCGATGAAGGTGCGGACGCGGAAGCGCACGACGAGCACGCCGAAGAGCGGGTTGAAGAGCAGTGTCGCACCGAGCGTGCCCATGAAGAGATAGGGCAGCTTCGAGACGCCGGCCGCCGCCGCAATCTCGTCGCGAATCGGACGCAACACGAACCAGGCGCTCATCACGAAGAAGAAGTAGAGGAACGAGAGCACCAGCGAGGAAAGCTCCGGCGAACGCACGTCGACCAGTAGCCGGAGGCCTGCCAGCGCGCGTCCGCCCGAACGCGAGTTCGGGTCCGGGGTCTCGCTCGTCACTACGGGGGTCTCGCCTTCCAGGCGGTGAGTACTTCCGCTTCACGCGCGGGTGAGAGGCCGTTCAACTTACCCTCGAGGAGCGCCTGACGGGCTTCCGGCGAGCGCGTCATGTGCCACTCCAGCGTTTCCAGGGCAGTCACCGCCAGCGGTCGGAAGTTCAGCCCTTTCGAGACGGCCCGCGCGTTCGAGCGGAAATGGAATCCGGCGCCGTCGCCGTGGGGGTCGACCCAGACCGGCATGTCCTTCCATTCCTCGATCCCGTGCTGCTTGAGGAACTCGGCCGGCACCCACGTGAACTGGGCGCCCGCGGTGGTCACTGCCTTGATGCCGTAGAGCATCTCGGCGATGGAGAGCGGCTCCGCCGGGCCGAGCGCGTTGAAGACTCCGGCCTCGCGTTGCTCGATCATGTGGATGGTCCACTGCGCGAGATCGCGCGCGTCGATGAACTGGACCCTGTCGTTTGGGTCGCCCGGGGCCAGCACTTCTCCGCCACGATCGATGCGGGACGGCCAGTACGTGAAGCGGTCCGAGGGATCGAGCGGGCCGACGATGAGACCGGGGCGAATGATGGTCGAGACCGGATACGCCTCCTGCACCAGGCGCTCGCAGAACGCCTTGAACGGCGCGTACTGGCTCGCGCGGTAGGCCGGGTCCGACGAGTACGGATCGATGCCCGCGCCCATCGGCACCGTCGCGTCGGTTTCGTCCATGCCGGGCTTGCTGTTGTCGGCGTACACCGAAACCGTCGAGATGAATACGTAATGGCCGACGTGGCCCTTGAGGTACTGCGCGACGTTGCGCACCCAGAAAGGATAAGTCGTCGGGATGTCGAGCACGGTATCGAACGAGCGGCCCTTGAGCACGCTGATGTCGGCGCTCAAGTCGCCGACCAGCTGGTCGACGCGGCCCTTGAACAAGTCGGGCCGACGCTTGTTTCAATTGAGGAGCGTGACCTTGTGCCCGCGCGCGAGCGCGTACTCGACCTGCTCGGGTCCGGTGAATCCGGTGCCGCCGATCATGAGAATGTCGAGCGGCTTGTCGGCTTTGCCGGTGGTGGGGGACTTGAGGCCGGGCAATGGCGACGCGGGTGGCGGCGACGCGGCTGACGCCGGCAGCGGGAACGCGGCCGCGGTGGATGCCGCGGCCGACGCCTTCAGGAACTGCCTGCGTGTGAGTTTCATCCCCCGATAGTGCGCACAGGGCGCTACGTGTCGACATGGACCCGACGAGCGCCGCTCACGCGACTGCGGGCGCGGCCTCGGTTATTGTCCGCATTCGACCGCGACGGGCAGCCGGATCAGGGCCCGGGGAGGATCGCGATGAAGTACTTCGGTTCGGAGTCGCTCACGTTCTTCCGCGGACTCGCGCGCCACAACGCCAAGCCCTGGTTCGAAGCTCATCGCGAGGACTACGAGCAGCACGTCCGCGGGCCGCTCACCGGTCTCGTGCACGAGATGGACAACCGCTTCTCCGAGTTCGCGCCCGAGTTCGTGGGCGACCCCAAGCGCTCGATCTTCCGCCTGAACCGTGACATCCGCTTCTCCGCCGACAAGTCGCCCTACAAGACCCACGCCGCGTGCTGGTTCTTCCACATGGGCGGCTCCTCCAAGGTGGGCCGCGAGGCGCACGGCGGCGGCGCGGGCTTCTACTTCCACCTCGAGCCCGGCGGATCGATGCTGGGCGGCGGCTGCTGGATGCCGCCGCGGCCGGCGCTCAACAAGTTCCGCGTCGCGATCGCGCGCGATCCGAAGGCGTTCGAGCGCATCGTGCTCGCCCCCGCGCTCAAGAAGCGACTCGGTGGCCTGAGCGAGGAGTCGATGCTCAAGCGAGCGCCCCGCGGCTACGAGGAGGACCATCCGGCGGCGCGCTGGCTCAAGTTCCAGTCGTTCACGGTGGGGCACCGGCTGAGCGACAAGGAGGTCACCGGGGCGCGCCTCACCGCCATCCTCCAGGCTCACTACGAAGCCATGCTGCCGCTGGTGCGCTGGCTCAACACAACTCTGGGCCTCGCGCCGGCACAGGCACGATAGTATCGGCGGATGCGCCTCGCCGATCACGTCCCCGCACTCCGTCACCGGAACTTTCGCCTGCTGTGGCTGAGCCAGCTGGTGTCGATGGCCGGGAGCATGATGCAGAGCGCGGCCATCCTCTGGCACGTGTCACTCCTCGTGCCGGCGGCGAAGCGAGGGCTCGCGCTCGGCATGACCGGCGCCGTGCGCATCCTGCCCATCGTCGTCTTCTCCATCGTCAGCGGCGTCGTCGCCGATCACTTCGATCGCCGGAAGGTGATGATGGTGACGCAGAGCCTCATGGCGCTCGCGGCGGCGGCGCTCGCCGCGCTGTCGTTCTCGGGCTCGCGGGCGCTGTGGGCGGTCTACCTGCTCGCCGGGCTGTCGTCTGCGTTCTGGGCGTTCGACGGTCCCTCGCGCCAGTCGCTGATCCCGAACCTGGTGCCGCGCGAGCACCTGCCCAACGCCATCAGCCTGAACACCATCATGTTCGAGGTCGCCTCGATCGCCGGGCCTGCGATCGGTGGCATGGTCATCGCCTGGGGCGGTGTCGGCTGGGCCTACGCGATCAACGCCGTCTCGTTCCTGTTCGTGATCGTGGCCCTGCTGATGATGCGCGGCGTCGCCGTGCGCCCCGAGGGCACGGGCAGCGGCGTGAGCATGCACGCGGCGCTCGAGGGCCTGCGCTTCGTCTTCCGCACGCCGCTGATCCGCGCCACCATGCTGCTCGACTTCTTCGCCACGTTCTTCGCCTCGGCCACGGCGCTGCTGCCGATCTTCGCGCAGGACGTGCTCAAGGTCGGCGCTCGAGGCTACGGCCTGCTCTCCGCGGCCCCGAGCGTGGGCGCGGTGGTCGCCGCCGCGGCGATGGTGCCGCTGGCCGAGCGCATCCGCCGCCGCGGCCCGGTGCTGATGGCGTGGGTCGCGGTCTACGGCGCGGCCACCATGGTGTTCGGGTTGTCGCGGAACTTCGCGCTCTCGTTCCTCTGCCTCGCGGTGACCGGTGTCGCCGACACGGTGAGCGTGGTGATCCGCAACCTTGTCCGCCAGCTCGCCACGCCCGACTCGATGCGCGGGCGGATGACGAGCGTGAACATGGTGTTCTTCATGGGCGGCCCGCAGTTGGGAGAGCTGGAGGCCGGTCTCGTGGCGCAGGGCTTCGGCGCGCCGCTCTCGGTGGTGACCGGCGGCATCGGCTGCGTGCTGTCGGTGCTGTGGGTGGCGTGGCGCACGCCCGCGCTGCGCGCCTACCGGCGGGAGGAGCCAACGGCCCGCGAGCTCGAGCGCGCGCAGCCGTGAAGCCCGACCAGCCGAGTGCCACCGCGTACCGCGTGGCGATGCGGCGCGCCGCGCACCAGATCCTCGACCGGCCCGTGGTGCTGGAAGACCCCATCGCGCTGCGGATCGTGGGCGAGCGCGGCGCCGCCAGGATCCACGAGGACCCGAAGCGCTTCGACTCGAGCTTCGGCCGCGCGCTGCGGCTGTTCCTCGTCGCGCGCAGCCGCTGCGCCGAGGACGCGCTCGCGCAGGCCGTGGCCGCGGGCGTGCGCCAGTACGTCGTGCTCGGCGCCGGCCTCGACACGTTCGCCTACCGCAATCCCTACGCGCAGCGCCTGTGCGTATACGAGGTCGACATGCCGTCGACGCAGGCATGGAAGCGCGAGCTGCTCGCGCGCACCCGGATCGACGTGCCCGCGTCGCTCACGTTCGTACCCGTCGACTTCGAGACGCAGTCGCTCCCCGAACAGCTCCGCGCCGCGGGCTTCCGCGACGACGAGCCCGCGTTCTTCTCCTGGCTCGGGGTCAGCATGTACCTGACGCGCGACGCCGTGCTCGCGACGCTCGCCTACGTGGGCCGCCGCCCGCGCGGGAGCGGCATCACGTTCGACTACATGCTGCCACCCCACCGGCTGCCATGGCTGCGGCGCATCGGCTTCTACCTGGTCGCGCGCCGCGTGGCCGCCGCCGGCGAGCCGTGGAAGACATGGTTCGATCCCGACGACCTCGCGCGCGAGCTGCGTGCGGTGGGCTTCACGCGCCTCGAGGAGCTGGACGGGCCCGCGCTCAACGAGCGCTACTTCGGCGGCGGCGAGCGCCACCTGGGCGGCGCGAGCGCGGGCCGGGTGATGACGGCGATCGTGGATGCCGCCACACCCTCACCCGGCTAGCGCGCGCGCCCGTCCTCAGCGGGCCGGCAGCTGCTGCACGCCGCCGTGACCCAGGCGCGGCTCATCGCCCGCATGCGCCGACGCGGCGAGCTGGGCGAAGATCCCGATGTGCGCGAGCAGGTAGAGCGGCACGAAGAACGCCGGCACCAGCACCCACGGGAGCGTCACGATCGCGCCCGAGCCGGGCGCTTCGTAGATGAAGCGGACCATGGACCCCGGCGCCGAGCCCACGCCCAGCGTGACCGCGGCCAGGAGATCGGCCATGCCGAGCACGTTCCAGGCCCCGGTGATCCACCGCCAGCCCGCGACGCGTCGTTGGATCGCCCATGCGACCGGAAGCGCGAGCACGCCCGTCGCGACGTCGCCCCAGCCGGCCGAGTTCGCGAACGTCGCCGGCAGCCGCCCGGCGGCATGGAGCAGCAGGAACGCGGCACCCAGGATTCGGCCCGCGTTCACGAGCACCAGCGTCGTGAGCGGGACGCGATGTCCCTGCGTGCGGACGACGATGGGCGCGCCCACGAGCACGGGAAGGAACACGGCGATGCCCACCGCGACGCCGACCGGGAGCGCAGGTGACGCGAAGGCACCCGTCACCCCCAGCACCACGGCGATGATGAACCAGGCGCTGATCCCCAACGTCATGCGCATACGCGTCGCGCGGTGTTCCCCGAAAGGCACCAGCGTGACCGCCAGCACCACCGCGAGGGCGCAGAGCCCGACCGTTCCCACGATATCGAGAAACATGGCGTTTCCTCCCGCTTACGACCTGGTGTGCAACTACGAATGTGAACCCAACATCGTCGTCGCCGTCGAAGCCGCTGCCAGGGCGCGGATGGCGCCGTCCCCGAGTTGGCGCGCGATCGACTTCTGCGCTTCGCGCCAGCGGGGGAGTGCCGCCCGCGCCGCGGCGGTGCCACGACGGGTGATTGCCAGCAGGCGCACGCGCCCGTCGGCGGTCGGGGACTCCGTGACCAGCCCTCGCTCCAGCAGCGCCCCGAGGTTGCGGGTGAGCGTGGTGCGCTCCATCGCCAGTTGCTCGGCGAGCCGCGTCAACGGCTGCGCACCCATCGCCGCCAGCAGCGCGAGCAC
>Ga0070685_10000592_pt1 | contig 20114 bp, 20 predicted proteins | sample KBSS13LmetaG_FD_65651 | JGI IMG/M metagenome (GOLD analysis project Ga0070685, IMG submission 65651) | Switchgrass rhizosphere microbial communities from Kellogg Biological Station, Michigan, USA - KBS S1-3L metaG | ecosystem: Host-associated > Plants > Roots > Rhizosphere ...
GGGCGACGTCGAGATCCCCTACTTCTGTTACGAACCGAAACTCGGCGACCCGGTCGGCGCCTGCCGCATGTGCCTGGTCGAGATCGAGGGGATCCCGAAACTGCAGACCTCCTGCTCGACGCCGGTGCGCGAGGGGATGGTCGTCCACACCCGCACCGAGCAGGTCAAGCACGCGCAGAGCGCGGTCGTCGAGTTCCTGCTCGTCAATCACCCGCTCGACTGCCCCGTCTGCGACAAGGGCGGCGAATGCCCGCTGCAGGACATCTCCTACGGCTGGGGCCCCGGCAAAAGCCGGGTGATCGACGAAAAGCGCCACTTCGAGAAGCCGATCGAGCTCTCGCCGCTGGTCGCGATCGACCGCGAGCGCTGCATCCTCTGCTACCGCTGCGTCCGCTTCAGCCAGGAGATCTCCGAAGACGCCCAGCTGCAGCTGCTCGACCGCGGCGACCGCACCTACGTCGGCACCTTCGACGACCGCCCCTACGTGGCGCCATTCCAGGGCAACATCACCGACATCTGCCCGGTCGGGGCACTGACCAACTACACCTACCGTTTCCGCGCCCGGCCCTGGGACATCGAGCACGCGGGCTCGGTCTGCACGATCTGCCCGAGCCAGTGCAACGTCAGCTTCACCGTCCGCGACGAGAAGGTGAAACGGGTGATCACCCGCGACAACGCCGAGGTCGACGACGGCTGGCTCTGCGACCGCGGGCGCTACGGCTTCGAGATGTTCGATGCGCCCGAGCGGATCACCGGGCCGCGCCTGAAAGGCGGTAGCGAGGCCGGCTGGGAGCAGGCGGCCGGCGCGGCGGCCGAGGGGCTGCGGCGAGCCGGCGGCAAGGTCGCGGCGATCCTCGGCGACGCCTCCAACGAGGAGGGCTTCCTGCTGCAGCGGCTGCTCCGCGACGCGCTCGGCTCGCCTCACATCGACTCGCGCCCCTCGCGCGGCCCGAAGGCGGACGTGCTGCGCCGGCTGAACGAGCCGGGCATCTCGGCCAAGGTCTCCGACATCGACGAGGCCGACGCGGTCCTCGTCCTCGGCACCGACCCGCTGCACAGCTCGCCGATCCTCGACCTGCGGGTCCGCAAGGCAATCCGCCGCAACGGCGCCAAGCTGGTCGTCGCCACCGAGCGCCCGACCGCGCTCGACGGCGGCGCCGAGGCAATCGCCCGCTTCGCCCCCGGCCAGGCGGCGTACTTCGTCGGCGAGCTCGCATCGGCGCTCGGCGGCTCCGAGAACGTCGCCACCCCGATCGGCGGCACGCTGCGCGAGGCCGAGAAGGTCGTCGTCATCTGGGGCGAGCGGATCGCCCGCGAGGACGGGGCCGCCGAGGCGCTGCTCGACGTCGCCGCCACCGTCGGCATGAGCGGCACCGAGGGTTCCGGCCTGCTGGAGATCCCCGACACCACCAACGCCCGCGGCCTGCGCGAGGCCGGTTGTCTCCCCGACGCCGGCCCCGGCCTCGCCGAGACCGCGTCCGGGATGGCAACCGAGGAGATCCGCCAAGGCCTGATCGACGGCGAGCTGACGGGCCTTGTCCTCTTCGGCGCCGACCCCCTGCGCGACTTCCCCGACACCCCTGCCTGGCAGGAGGCGCTTACCGCCGCCGACTTCGTCGTCTCCTTCTCGATGCATGAGAACGCGACCACCGCCAAGGCCGACGTCGTCTTCCCGCTCGAGACCCACGCCGAGAAAGACGGCACCGTCACCCACCCCGACGGCCGCCTCCAGCGCGTCCGCCCCTCCGCCGGCCGTCCCGGCTACATCCAGCCGAACGTCGTCGTCCTCGCCGAACTGGCGAAAGCCCTCGGCCTCGACACCGGCATCAACTCCCAGCCCACCGCCTTCGCCGCCCTCACCGAGGCGGTCTCCTTCTACAACGGCATCACGGACGAGCAGATCGGCGGTCGCGGTCTGCGCTGGCAGGACCGCGACTCCTCGACGGCCGACCCCGCCAGGGACGTAGTCATGGACGAGCAGCGCGACGCGCCGACGAGCGTGGCGCAACCCCAGCCGAGTCCTCAGGGCGTCGGTGCGCCCTCCGAACGTTTTGCGCCGCTGGCCCAGGACGGATCTCGGGAGGCAGCTGCCGATCCAGCCAGGCAGGCGAGTGAGGAGGGTGCACCGACGCCCTCCCTCACCCTCGGCACCTACCGCGACCTCTGGGCCGGCCCGATCACCGAGCTGAACCCGCCGCTGAAGTTCCTCACCCCGCAGCAGCGGGTGGAGATCTCGCCCGCCGACGCCGAGAACCTCGGCCTGCGCTCGGGTGACCGCGTCCGCGTCTCCCAGAACGGTGCCGGCGTCGAGGCCGAGGTCCAGATCAAGGAGCGGGTCAGCAGGGGCGTCGTCTTCATGGCCGAGGGCGTTCTCGACGGCAACGCCAACGCGCTGCTCAACGGCGGCCCGGTTCAGGTCCAGATCGAGAAGCTCGGCGAGGTCCGCGCCTGATGCTGCCGCTCGCCGACACCCAGTTCGTCGAAGCGACCTGGATCATGGTCGTCAAGAGCATCGTCATCTTCGGCGTCATCTTCGGGATCCTGCCGCTGCTGACGGTGCTCGAGCGCAAGCTGATCGGCCGCTTCCAGCATCGCTACGGCCCCAACCGGGTCGGCCCCTTCGGCATCCTGCAGCCGCTTGCCGACGTCGGCAAGCTGATTTCGAAGGAGAGCTTCCGGCCCGAGAACGCGGTCTCGACCCTGTTCGTCCTCGGGCCGCTGCTGCCGGTCCTCGCGGGCGTCCTCTCGCTGGCGATCATCCCCTGGGGGGACGTCCAGGGCGGGGTCGGCTTCTACGGCATCGACGTCCCGATCGGCATCCTCTACTTCTTCGCAGTCGGCTCGATCGCCTTCTACGGCCTCCTCCTCGGCGGCTGGTCCTCGGGCTCCAAATACAGCCTGCTCGGAGCGATGCGCTCGGCCGCGCAGCTGATCTCCTACGAGGTCAGCATGGGCCTCGCCCTGCTCGGTGTGGTGATGATGAGCGGCTCGCTCTCGCTGGTCTCGATCGTCCACTCCCAGGGTGGCCTCTGGTTCGTGATCCCCCAGTTCGTCGGCTTCCTGATCTTCATGCTCGCCGGCTTCGCCGAGACCAACCGCACCCCGTTCGACATGCCCGAGGCCGACGCCGAGCTGGTCCAGGGGTTCATGACCGAGTACGGCGGCATGCGCTTCGGCTCCTTCCTGCTGGTCGAATACATGGAGATCCTGGTCGTCTGCGGAATCGCCGCGGCGATGTTCCTCGGCGGCTGGATGGGCCCCGGACCGAGCTTCCTCGACCCGATCTGGATGCTGGCGAAGATGCTCGGCCTGGTCCTCCTCTTCATCTGGATCAGGGCGACGCTGCCACGTCTGCGATATGACCAGCTGATGAGCCTCGGTTGGAAAGTCCTGCTGCCGCTGGCGACCCTCAACGTCCTCGTCACCGCGGTGCTGGTGGTGGTCACGTGAGCGCGCCCCGGAACGGCAACGGCTTCGAGCCGAAGTCGGCCTCCTATCTCGACTCGATCGAGGTCGTCGAGGTCCAGCGCGGCCCCGAGCCGGGCGGGCTCGGCGGCGCCTACCGCGCCTTCGGCGAGACCCTGCGCGGGCTGAAGACGACGATGGCGCGGCTGATCGAGGGGCCGATGACGATCGAGTACCCCGAGGAGAAGACGCCGGTCTACCCGCGCTTCCGCGGCCGCCACAAACTCCACAAGTTCGAGGACACCGGGCTGGAGAAATGCGTCGGCTGCTCGCTCTGCGCCGCCGCCTGCCCGGCCGACTGCATCCGCGTCGTCGCGGCGGAGAACATCCCCGGCGAACGGGTCTCGGCCGGCGAGCGCTATGCGGCCGTCTACGAGATCAACCTCAGCCGCTGCATCTTCTGCGGCTACTGCGAGATCGCCTGCCCGTTCGACGCGATCACGATGGGCCACGACTACGAGATGGCCGACTACGACCGCCGCGACCTGATCTTCACCAAGGAGATGCTGCTGGCCGAGCCGGTCGAGCGGACGCCGCTGAAAGTCGAGGGGGAGTAGTGGAAGCGGTGGTCTTCTTCGTCGCCGCGATCGGCGCCCTCGGCGGCGCGATCGGCGTGATCGCGATGCGCAACCCCTTCTACTCGGTGCTGGCGCTGATCATCCACCTCTTCAGCCTGGCGGCTCTCTTCCTGCTGCTGACCGCGGCCTTCGTCGCCGCCGCCCAGGTCGTCGTCTACGCCGGCGCGGTGATGGTCCTCTACGTCTTCGTTGTGGCATACGTAGGAGGCGGAGGCGAGTCGGCCTGGGAGCCGATCCCCGGCCAACGCCTCCTCGCCCCCCTCCTCGCAATCGCCCTCTTCGTCGAGCTCTCGATCGCCGTCCTCGGCTCCGCCCTCAAGTCCCTCGAATCCCACGGTGCCGACACCGCTACCGGCTTCGGAGACCCAGCCGCCATAGGAAGACTCCTGCTGGAAAAGTTCCTGCTGCCCTTTGAGGCGAGCTCCATCCTGCTCTTGCTCGCTGCGGTGGGCGCCATCGTCCTCGCCGCCCGGCGCCGCGAGGCCGACGCATGAACATCACCTGGTACATCGTCCTCAGCTCACTCCTCTTCGCCACCGGCGTCCTCGGCATCCTGCTGCGGCGCTCGCCGATGGTGATCCTGCTCTGCCTCGAGCTGATGCTGAACGCCGGCAACCTCGCGCTCGTCGCCTTCAGTCGCATGGTCGGTAACGAGCAGGGGCAGGTCTTCGCGGTGATCGTGATGGTGATCGCCGCCTGCGAGGTGGTCGTCGGCCTCGGCCTGATCGTCGCGATCTTCCGCCGCCGCCTGCCGCTCAACGTCGACGACCTGCGGGAGCTGCGCGGATGAGCGCTACCGCCTGGGCCTGGCTGGTCCTGCTCTTCCCGCTGCTCGGCTCGATCGTGATCGCGCTCGGCTACCGGGCGCTGCCGCGCAAGGCGGCCGGGATGATCGGCACCGCCGCGATCGGCCTCGCCTTCGCCTGCGGCGTCGCCGCCCTGATCGGCCTGCTCGGCGAGGACGCCGAGGCGCGCCATCACGCCTCCTCGCTCTGGGACTACGCCAGCGTCGCCGGCCTCGACATCAAGCTCGGGATCTACCTCGACCAGCTCTCGATCTTCATGGTCCTCGTCGTCACCGGCGTCTCGACCCTGATCCACCTCTACTCCTACGGCTACATGCAGTCCGACGAGGGCTACCACCGCTTCTTCAGCTACCTCAACTTCTTCGTCTTCTCGATGCTGCTGCTGGTCCTGGCCGGCAACTTCGTCCTCCTGATCGTCGGCTGGGCCTTCGTCGGCTTCGCCTCCTACGCGCTGATCAGCTTCTGGTACCGGCGCGAGACGGCGACGCGGGCGGGGCTGAAGGCCTTCGTGATCAACGTCGTCGGCGATATTGGCCTGGTGCTGGCGGCCTTCCTGATCTTCCGCGAACTCGGCAGCTTCGACTACGGCCCCGTCTTCGCCAAGGCGCCGGAAGTCTTCAGCGTCAACGAGTGGAGCGTCACCGCGATCTGTCTCCTGCTGCTCGTCGGCGCCTTCGCCAAGTCAGCGCAGCTGCCGCTCCACACCTGGCTGCCGGACGCGATGGAGGGCCCAACCCCGGTCTCCTCGCTGATCCACGCGGCGACGATGGTCACCGCCGGCGTCTACCTGATCGCTCGCACCCACGTCCTCTTCGCCCTCGCCCCCACCGCCGCCGACATCAGCGCATTCATCGGCCTGGCGACGCTCCTGGTGGCGGCGACGATCGCCCTGGTGATGACCGACCTGAAGCGGGCGATCGCCTACTCGACGATGAGCCAGATCGGCTACATGGTCGTCGGCGTCTCGATCGGCGCCTACGGCGCGGGGATGTTCCACCTGATGACCCACGCCTTCTTCAAGGCGCTGCTGTTCATGGCGGCCGGCTCGATCATCGCCGCGATGGCAAACGAGCAGAACATCGACCGCATGGGCGGCTTCGCGAAGGCGATGCGCTTCACCTCGGTGACGATGCTCTGCGGCGGCCTCGCCCTCGCCGCCTTCCCGCTCACCTCCGGGTTCTTCTCGAAGGACGAGATCCTCGCCTACGCGGGAGCGCGCGGCGGGATGTACCTGATCTTCGTCGTCCTCGGCTACTTCGGGGCGTTCCTGACCGCGATCTACACCTTCCGGCTGATCTTCCGGGTCCTGCAGGGGGAGCCGTGCGCGGAGGCGCGGGAGCTGATCGAGACCGGGCACGTCGCCCACGAGGCGCCGAAGAACCCGGCAACCGGCGAGCTCGAGGACACCGACGTCGGCTTCCCCGGACCCGAGCACCACATCGCCGAGACCTCAGCGCCGATGCGGGTGGCGATGGGCGTGCTCGCCTTCCTCGCCCTGGTCGGCGGCCTCGTCCAGGTGCCCGGCGTCGACAACGTCATCTCCGACTTCCTCGACCCCGCCTTCACCGGCCCGGTCCTCGCCCACGTCCACCCCTCGGTCGAGTGGGACTGGATCGGCCTGGCGATCGGCGGGGTCATCTCCCTCGCCGGGATCTGGGTCGCCCACTGGCTCTACGTCGCCAACCCGGAGCGGCCGCGGGCGCTCGAAGCACGCTTCCAGGGCGTGCATGACTTCCTCTTCCGCAAGTGGTACTTCGACGAGGCGATCGACTTCCTCGTCGTCCGCCCGGCGCTGGCGATCGGTCGCTTCGCCAACCGGGTCTTCGAGCGCCTCGTCGTCGACGGCCTCGTCACCGGCACCGAGGAGACGGTGCGCGGCACCAGCGGCGTCATCCGCGCCGTCCAGAACGGCTTCGTCCGCAGCTACGCGTTGCTGCTGATCGCCGGCTTCGCCGGTCTCGCCCTCTACTTCCTGCTGAGCAGCTCATGATCAACGTCCTCCTCTGGGCCCCCCTCGCCTTCGGCCTCGTCGGCCTCTTCCTGCCGCGGCGGGCGGCCGGGCCGTGGGCGGTGCTCGGAACGCTGGTCACCCTCAGCGTTGCCGTCGGGATGACGATCGGCTTCAACCAGGGCGACTCCGGCCTGCAGTACGTCGAGAGCACGCCCTGGATCTCCGGACTCGGCGTCGACTACAGCCTCGGCCTCGACGGCCTCAACCTCTTCCTCGTGCTGCTAACTGCACTGCTGTGGACCGGCGGCGTTGCCTTCGCCGCCTTCCGCGACTACGAGCGACCGAAGACCTTCTTCTTGCTGATGCTGGTGGCCGAGACGGCGACGCTCGGCTCCTTCCTCGCCCAGGACCTGCTGCTCTTCGTCCTCTTCTTCGACTTCATGCTGGTGCCGTTCTATTTCCTCTTCGGCGCCTGGGGTCACGACCGCACCGCCGAGGGCGGAATGACCGCCTCCGGGGCGACGCTGAAGATGATCATCTACACCCTGATCGGCTCGCTGCTGATGCTGGTGGCGGCGATCGCCACCGCGATCATCTCCGCCGACGGCGGCCACATCACCTTCTCGATCCAGGCGCTGCAGGAACAGGGGATCGGGCTCGGTAGCCAGCGTTGGATCTTCTGGTTCTTCGCCGCCGCCTTCCTGGTGAAGATGCCGGCCTTCCTCCTCCACGGCTGGATGCCCGACGCCTACCGGGCGGCGCCGCTGCCGGCGCTGGCGGTCTTCTCCGGGGTGCTGGCGAAGGTCGGCGCCTACGGGTTCCTGCGGATCGTGCTGCCGCTGTTCCCGGAAGCGACGGTCGAATTCCAGGAGGTCGTCCTGGTGATCGCCCTCGCCTCGATCCTCTACGGCTCGGTGATGGCCTTCACCCAGACCAACGTGCGGCTGATCGCCGGCTACTCGTCGGTCGCCCAGCTCGGCTTCATCACCGCCGGGATCTTCGCCCTGCGCGCCGATGGCTCCGACGGCGCCGTCCTGCAGATGGTCAACCACGGCTTGGTAGTGGCGCCCATCTTCATCATCGTCGCGATCCTGCTCGAGCGGACCGGGACCGAAGACATCCGCGAGATGGGCGGGATGGCGCTGCGGGCGCCGGTGCTGGCGGCGCTCTTCCTGATCGTCGCCCTGGCGACGCTGGCGATGCCGGGGTCATCCAACTTCATCGGCGAGTTCTACATCCTCAACGGCCTCTTCCAGGCGAAGATCGTCTTCGCCTTCATCGCGATCAGCGGCGTCGCGATGTCGGCCTACTACGCCCTGCGCCTCTACCAAGGGACGATGCATAACCGTAAGCCGGAGGGCCTTCTGTCGAGGGAGATCGGCTGGCGCGACGCGGTGGTCCTCGTCCCCCTCGTCCTCTGCATCGTCGCCCTCGCTTTCTACCCGCAGCTGATCCTCAAGCGGACCAACCCGAGCGTCGAGCAGACGATCGCCAAGGTGACGAAGGGCTCGGCCCCGAACGGAAAGCTCGCCGAGAGATGAACTTCAACGAGCCGCACATCGATTACGCCGGCATCTCGCCGCTGATCGCCCTCACCGTCGGCATCTGCGTCGTCCTCCTGAGCGCCGTCTTCAAGCCGTTCAAGCGCAGCGCGCCGCTGCTGACGCTGGTCACCCTCGGCGCCACCGCCGGCCTGCTGATCTGGCGGTGGGACGACCCGAAGAACCTGATCACGGGGGCGTTACGACTCGATGACCTGGCGATCTCGATCTCGCTGATCGCGATCCTGGTCGCGGCCTTCTGCGTCGTCCTCTCGATCGGCGAGCGCGCCACCGAGGAAGCCGGGTCCGGCGAGTACCACTCGCTCTTACTTGGCTCGGTGCTGGGGATGGTGCTGCTGTCTCAGGCGACCAACCTGGTCACCTTCTTCGTCGCCCTGGAGACGCTCTCGATCCCGCTCTACATCCTCTGCGCCACCAACCTGCGGCGCGAGGGCTCGCTCGAGTCGGGGCTGAAGTACCTGATCGTCGGCTCGATCGGCTCGGCGACGCTGCTCTACGGGATGGCCTTCCTCTACGGCGGCACCGGCGCGACCGGCTTCCAGGGGATCGCCGCCGGGATCGCCCACAACGGCCTCGACGGCGACCCGCTGATCCTGATCGGGATCGCGATGGCGGCGGTCGGGCTCGCCTTCAAGACCTCGATCGCCCCCTTCCACCAGTGGACGCCCGACGTCTATCAGGGCGCGCCGACGCCGATCACCAGCTTCATGGCAGTCGCGACCAAGGCCGCGGCCTTCGCCGTCTTCCTCCGCTTCTTCGAGGTCGCCCTCGGCTCCCAGCTCGACAGCTGGCAGCCGGCGCTCGCCGCCCTGGCGGCGATCTCGATCGTCGTCGGCAACGTCGGCGCCCTCGGCCAGGACTCGCTGAAGCGGATCATGGGCTGGTCGGGCGTCGCCCAGGCCGGCTACATGCTCGGCGGCGTCGTCGTCGCCTCCGAGGCGGGGACGAGCTCGCTGGTCTTCTACCTCGCCGTCTACGCCTTCATGAACCTCGCCGCCTTCGCGGTGATCGTCGCCCGCGAGCGCGAAACGATCTTCGGCGACGACATCCGCGCGGTCCGCGGCCTCGGCGCCGAGCGGCCGGCGCTGGCCTGGCCGCTGACGATCTCGATGCTGGCGCTGGCCGGGCTGCCGGCGACCGCTGGCTTCATCGGCAAGCTCTATCTGATCGAGGCGCTGGTCGAAGGCGACTACACCTGGCTAGCGGTCTTCATCGCGGTGGGGACGATGATCTCGCTCGCCTACTACCTGCGAATCGTGGCAGCGATGTGGATGCGCCCCGAGCGCGAGGCCGTCCCCGGCGGCACCCCGGCGATCGCCGGCGCCTCCCCGGAAGCCGACCCGGTCGACCCCGAAGCCGGCCGCCGCTGGTACCTGGTCGGCCCCGCCGTCCTCGCCGCCGCCGCAACCGTCTTCTTCGGCGTCATCCCCCAGCCGCTGGTCGAGTTCGCCAGCCACGCGGGCTCGGCCCTCTTCTAGGGAGGCTTCCGAACTGCATCAGATTTCTTACCCAGGAGGGTGGAAATCTGATGCAGTTCGCCGCTTATGGGGGTCCTCCTTACTCTTGTCCTGATGGTGGCCGGCGCCGGGGTCGGCGTCGAGTCTGAGCGGCGGCGGCCGAAAGAGGCGGTGGCGCTGGCGCGGAAGCTGCTGCTGGTGATGCTGTACGTGCTGGTGCCGCCGGTGATCTTCTTCAACCTGGCGGCCTCCTCGATCAGCGTTGACAACGCGGTCGGGATCGGCCTGGCGCTGGTCAACATGGCGCTGGTCGGGGTGGCGACGTGGTTCGTCGCCGCCCGGCTGCTGCGGCTGAGCCGGCCGCAGACGGGGGCGGTGATCTGCGGGGCGATCGTCGCCAACACGACCTACCTCGGCTACCCGCTCACCGTCGCCCTGCTGGGACACGACCACTTGGCGACCGGCGTCCTCTTTGACGTCCTCGTCGGCGGGCCGACGCTGATGTTCGGGGCGTTCGGCGTCGGCGCCGCCTTCGGGACCAAAGCCGGCGAAGGGATGAACGAGCGAGTGCGTGCATTCTTCACCCGCAACCCGCCGCTCTACGCGGCCGTCCTCGGCCTGCTCGCGCCGAGCGCCCTGGCGCCGCAGGTCCTCGTCGACGCCTCGCAGGTGCTGGCGGTGGCGATCCTGCCGCTCGGCTTCTTCGCCGTCGGCGCCACCCTCGCCGAGGGCGCCGGGCAAGGAGAATTGCCCCTGCCGCCGCCGTTCACCGCCCCCGTTGCCGTCGCCACGATCGGCCGCCTCGCCCTCGCCCCCGCCCTCCTCATGCTCCTCGCCGCCCCGCTGATCGAGCTCCCCTCCGCCTACCGCCTGATGTCAGCGATGCCGACCGGCATCAACGCCCTCGTCGTCTCCCACGCCTACGGCCTCGACAACAGAACCGTCGCCGAGACGATCACCTGGTCGACGGCGATAGTGATCGTCGCGGCGTTGCTCTCGCTTGCGTTCTAACGACGGTTGATCCTCTCTTCGAGGTAGGCAAACTTCCGATCCATTCTCTCTTCAAGCCTCTGATCGACTCGATCGATCCGGCTTTCCAGGCGACCGATGTCATTCCTCACCCACCGAGACACTTCCGAAATCCAATCATTCAGCCCCTTGAACCGTCCTTCATTCGACTCCATGGCCTTCTCCTTTCATTGATCCTCAGATTTGCGTCGCGATGAAGCCGATCAGCGCGGCGAGCATCCCTGACACCAGGGTCCGCTGAAGAGCGTCGAAGCGGCCGTGGAGGGCTCGTATGTCCTCGTGAACCATTTCGAACTGCTTATCCATCCGAGCAAAGCCGCTACCCACCCGGTTACTCAGATCGTCGAGGCGGCCGTCGTTCCATTCCGTCATCCCTGCCTCCTTTTCTGCGACCGCTGCCTCCATGGCGCGACTGTAGCAGACAAAAACATACGTAACTGGAACGTCTCTGTAAATTCTTGGGCGTGCTTCACCACGTCGGCATCGAGATCGCGCCCGGGGACGTCGAGGCCGCTGTCGGCTTCTTCGAGCTGCTCGGGTTCGAGCGGGTAGAGCCGCCGGCGACGCTGCGGGAGTTCACCTGGGTCGAGCGCGACGGGACGCAGGTGCACCTGATGCCGGAGGAAGAACCGACGGTCCCCTCGCCGGGGCACCTGGCGGTGGTGGTCGACGACTTCGACGGCACGGTGGCGCGGGTGCGCGAGGCCGGTTTCGAGATCGAGCCGAAACGCGAACACTGGGGGCAGCCGCGAGCGCTGGCGATCGCGCCCGGCGGCCATCGGGTCGAGTTGATGGCGGCACCGCCGGCGCCGCAGACCTGAGGCGGCGCTACTCGCGCTGCTTGCGCTTGCGCCGCTCGTCGCCCGCCTCGACGGCGGAGTCCTCCTCGACCGTCTCGGACGGTTCGAGTTCGGCCGCGGCCCGCTCACCCGGCGACTGCCAGGCGACCGCCTTGCCCTCACCCCAAGCCGGCGGTTTGCTGCCAGGGAGGAAGCCGAGGTAGAGCAGGCCGAGGTAGAAGAACCAGACGATCGCCAGGATCACGAAGCCGAGCAGGATCGCGATCCCGAGGGCCATCCCGAGCGACCCCCAGAAGCGGCTGAGCAGGCCGGTGCGCATCGCCCAGAGGCAGGTGTAGAAGAGGCCGATCGCGAAGAGCAGGCCGCCGCCGAGGGTGAGGATCCCGGCGGGGGTGGTCAGCGAGGCGTCGCTGAGCGCGTTGGAGGCGGCGTCGTCTTCGCGCTTTTCCTTTTCGCAGCCGGCGACCGGCTTCTCGTCTTCGCATTTTTCCTTCAGGTCCTGGGCGGAGATCGTCGGCTTCGCTTCGCCGGCGACGAAGCTGTCGGCCGCTTCCTGGCGCGCCTGTCCGTAGAGGATGGTGCCGACCCCGACCAGCAGCGGCGCCGCGATCACGATCGCCAGAACGGCCGGCAGCACCCGCTCGCTGCGCGCCCGGGCGGCGATGAAGAGATAGGCGAGCGGGAAGGCCAGGAGGAGGAAGGCGATCGCCTGGAGGGCGCTCGTGAGGGTGGCCGAGCCGCCGTGGGCGTCGATCGAGCGCAGGACCTCGGCTTCGCCCGAGCCGCTGACCGAGCTGACGAAGCCCGGGAGGAGCATCAGGATGACGGCCGAGAACGCGGCCAACGCCGCCGGCAGTGCCCAGCGCGACTCCCTCTCCCGGACCTGCTCTGGGCTCACGGCCCGTACGCTACCCGAGGCATGGAGCAGACCGAGGCCACCCCCGTCGTCCCGCTCGAGGCCGGAGCCGGTCCGGAGAACCCGCCCTGCCCCGCCTGCGGCGAGCCGCTCTTCGGCTGGATCGGCACCAAGCACGGGCTAAGCGGGCCGGTCCGCCGCTGCGAGAGCTGCGGCCTGGGAATCATCGGCGAGACCGGGGACGCCGAGGCCGCCTTGCACGAGCTCGACACGCTGCGCCGTGGCGACGTCGTGCGGATCGAGAACCGCGGCAGCACCGCCTGCGCCCTCGGTGGCGCCGGCTGGGCGGGCCTGCAGCCGCAGCGGCGCCACCTCTTCACCCCCGAGGCGGTGCGACGCCTCGTCGCCAACCGCGACCAGGTCGTCAAGTCCGCCCGCTGGCGTCCCCTCGCCGGCCTCGCCAGCACCTGGCAGACCCTCCTCAACAGCGTCACCTTCGGTCGCAACGTCGCCCTCGGCGCCCTGCGCGACACCCCCGCGGTGCCGGCGCCGAAGCCCTGGCAGCGGCGGATCGACGCCCTCGCCAGCATCGTCCTCGCCCTGCCGGCCCTATTGATCGCGATCCCGGTCGAGCTGGTCGGCGGCCTCAGCCGCCACGGCGCCGTGATCTCGCTGAAGCTCGAGCTCTTCTAGCTAAGACCTTCGCGCGCCTCGCGCACAAGAGTCACGGCCTCGGGGAAGAGGACGCGGATTGCGTCGCGGACCTGCATCGCCTGCTCATCGGCGCTGCCGTTCAGCTCGAGGCGGCCGATCGAGGCGACCGTCATGTCGACGGCGAGCTTGATCGCGTTGTCGGCCCAGGCGACTCGCTGCGAGGACTGCATCTGCTCCGACAGCTCTTCCATGCGAGCACGGAACTCCTCGGGATCGCCAAACAGGTTGAAGCCCTCCATCGCCCTGCATGTAAGCAGAACCGGCACACCGCCGAGGCGGAATTGGCACTTTCTGCGCGCCATACGTGCGCCGCAGCCCCCTAGCGTCGCTGGCGATGGCGGAGCGGGAGAACGAGCGGGGGTCGGCGAGCGTCGAGCAGGCCGGACTGGCGGCACTGCTGGCGCTGCTGCTGATCGCCGCCATCGCCGCCGTCGCGGCAGGCGGGGAAATCGAGGCCGGCCGGCGGCTCGCGGGCGTTCTCGGCCGCCGGCTCACCTGCGCGCCGCGGCTGCCCGACGGTTGCCGCCATCACCCGCTGGTGCCGGCGTACGGCTGGCCGCTCGCCCGCCTGGCGCGGGCGCTGGCCCCGGCGCCCGAAGCGCTCCCCGGGCCCTCCGGCCTGCCGCTGGCGCCGGTCGACTTCCGCCGCTGCCGCTCGCAGCGCTGCGCCGGCGCCGCCGGGCCGCACCTGACCGCCTCGGGCCGACGCGTCACCGCCTTCACCGAGCTGATCGACCGCCGCGCCAGCGAGGGCTGGGTCGAAATCGTCTACTGGCTCTACCGCCCGACGCTCGGCTGGCAGCGCCTCGCGCGCCGCGCCACCGCGGCCGACGTCGACGCCGCCGCCGGGATCGAAGTCCTCGAGCGGGACGATCCGGCGCTGGTCCCGCTGGAGACGCTGCCCGGCCGCAATCACTACGAGTTCCCACCCGGCGAGCTGCCGCCGTGGCGGTGGCGCGTTGCCGGCCGCTATCCGGGCTGGTCGAGCTGACCCGGCTACGTCCTCCGTTTCAGCGCCGCTTCCAGCTTCCTTTCCTGCGGCGGCGTGCAGGCGCGCACGTATCCGGCTTGTTCTTCTCCGCTTTCGGCGGCGGCCCCGGCTTGTCTTTCGTTCGCCCCAGCCGCCGGCGCCGCGGCAGCCGTTTCCTTGATTGTCTGATTGCACTCGTTCAGCGCCATCGTCACGGCGCGGCGCCGAGCGACGGCTTGGTCGAGAAGCGGCCCCACCGCCAGCTCGACCACCTGGGTTCGCGGGATGACGAGCAGGCGCGGCGGTGTTTCCTTCTCGCGGAAGGTGCCGACGTACACATTTTCGGACGTGCTCGCGATGAAAGCCGCCGCGACCGGGTCGTGACCGCTCCGCAGCACGGCGACGGGCTGCATCTTCGCGTTGTTGTGGGTGTTGAAGTAGGTCGCGGTGCCGAGGTAGACACCGACGACCACGAACGCCATCACCCCGAACCAGACGAAGTTTTCGGTCGCCCAGTAGACCGAGACGGCGAGCGCGGCGCCGACCAGCGCCAGGAGGATGAGGCCGAACGCCTGGGCGCCGTCGACGCGACCCACCGAGCCGTCGATGAAGACGACCAGCACGAGACCGAGCACGGCAGCGGCGATCTCCGAGGCCCACTGCTCGCCCCCCCGCTCCAGCTTGGCCGCCGCCTTTTCTGTCCTGGTGTCGACTTCGGTCTGGGCTTTGGCTGCGTTGGAAAGGGCCGTTTCGGCCTTTGCCTGCAGCTCGGCGGCTTTTTGCCGCTGGGCGTCGAGTTCCGCTTCCAGGCGCGTGGTCTCCGGGCTGGGCTGTTCGCGCTGGTGCGCCTTGGCGAGGTCCTCCCGCAGCGATTCCAGCACCGCCGCCGCCGCTTTCCACTGCTGCTGCTTGGCGAGCGCCTTACGCCCCAGCTCCGCCGCCTCGAGCGAGCGGATGGTGATCCGGCCCCGCTCCCGCCTGGTGGTCCAGATATGGCTCGCCCGGAAGGCGAAATGGACGAGGAACACCAGCACGACCAAGCCGACGGCGTAGAGCACGGCCGGGAAGAGGAACTGGGCGCCGGTCGAGATCAGAACGCTGCGTGGGACCACCGCCACCGCTTCGGTCGCCGGCAGTTCGGCCTTGTCGGTCCTGACCCAAAGGATCGCCGCGCCGAAGAACGTAACGAAGCCGAGGATCCCGATCCCGGTCCCGATCGCACCAAGCACCCGCAGGACCAGGTCGGTAGGGCTCGATTCCGGCTTTGCGGTGGCGGTGGCCGGAACGGGGGGAAGGGTCGCCCCCGGAGCGCCGCCACTGCTTTCGGTGGGCATGCGCCACCCTATGGGCATCGGGCGGAAATGTCTACATAATCAGATGTAGCCGATCACTCACGGTCTAGCCCGCGCCGCCGCTTCGGCTGCCTTTTCGCTGTCGGCTTCCTCCTGCGCCTGACGGATCAGGCCGCGCCAGTCGGTGGTCCTGAAAACCAGCAGGATCGCGGCGAAGCCGAGGACGACCGACCAGGCCGCCATCGCGATCTGGGTGCCGACCGAAAAGGAGAGGACGGCGGTCCGGGTCGGCCCCTCCAGGGTGGCGACCAGCAGCGCCTGCTGGGCGCCGGCGCCGCCGGGGGTGAAGGGGACGATGTTGGCGATCGCCTGGCAGCTCATCACCAGCATCACGTTGCCGATCGAGCCGTCGATCCCGAAGGCCTCGAGGAAGAACCAGAAGGCGGCGAAGCGAAAGAGCCAGCCGATCCCCTGCCAGGCGGCGACCTCGCGCAGGTAGCGGCGCGGCTCGGTGAGGATGACGAGGCCCTGGCGGACGCGGGCCCAGAAGCGGCGGACGCGGTGGGCGAGCAGGTAGATGCCGATCGCGATCGCCAGCAGCGTCACTCCGACGGCGATGAAGAAGAGGTTCGGGTGGTCGGCCCAGAAGGAGATCTCGAAGGCGGGCAGGTGCGGGATCTGCGGCAGCGGCGGCAGCAGGCCCTGGCTGATCGCGTAGAGGAGGACGAGGATCCCGACCGAGGTGTCGAAGACGGTCTGGACGAGGAAGGAGGAGGTGACCGCCGGGTAGGAGGAGTCGGGGATCTGCCGTTTGACCAGGAAGACCTTGGTCACGTCGCCGGCGTGCGCCGGCACCACCGCGTTGATCCCGGCCCCCGCCAGGTAGGCGGCGGCGAGCGGCAGGAAGGGGATCTTCTTGTCCGGGTAGGCGGCGCGGAGGACGTTGCGCCAGGCCCAGGCGCGGGCCAGCTGCATGCCGAGCAGGAACAGCAGGGCGATGCCGAAGGTGGTCCAGTCGACTTCCGAGAGATGGCGGAAGAATTCGGCGGCCCGGTTGAAGAACGCTTCGAAGTTGTCGGCAAGATCGGCGTACGGCATCGCAGCTAGACTAGCCACGCTCGTGCCCGACCCCGACGTGCAGTCGCTGCCCCAGACCCCCCTGTCCGACCCCGCTGACAAGGCGATGTGCGACCGTGCCCGCGAGCGCTACACGGCCGATCGCAAGAGCCGCTGGCGCCGCCGCCGCAAACGCCACGCCCAGCTGCCGAACCTGATCATCATCGGCGGGCTGAAGTGCGGGACGACGAGCATCCACCACTACCTCGGCCTCCATCCCGAAGTCCAGATGTCGAAGCCGAAGGAGCTCAACTTCTTCGTCGAGGAGCTGAACTGGGATCTCGGGCTCGACTGGTACGCGAGCCGCTTCGACGACCGCTTCGAGGTGCGCGGCGAGTCCTCCCCGCACTACACCAACCTGCCGCGCTTCGAGGGGGTGCCGGAGCGGATCAAGCAGCACTGTCCCGACGCCCGTCTGCTCTACATGGTGCGGGACCCGATCAAGCGCATCCTCTCGCACTGGGTTCACGCCACCGGCGCCGGCTACGAGACCGGCGACCTGGTTCAGGTTCTCTCCAACCCCGACAATTCCTACACCAACCGTTCGAAGTACTGGATGCAGCTGCAGCCCTACCTCGAGCACTTCGATCGCGAGCAAATCACCCTGATCACCCAGGAGGAGCTGCACACCGAACGCGAGGCGACGATGCGCAAGGCGTTCGCCTTCGCCGGCGTCGACGAGAACTTCGTCTCCGAGCAGTTCGACCGCGAGTGGGAGAAGTCGAGCGCCAAGGAGAGCGACAAATACCAGCTGATGGAGAAGCTGGTGAAACTGCCCGGCTTCCGCTCCTTCGACCGCAACTTCGACCGGCTACCCGAGTCGATGCGTTGGATCGTCGAGAAGGTCGTCCATGACCCCGAGAAGCCGCCGGCGCCGAAGCCGAAGCTCCCCGATGACCTCTTCGAGACCGTCCGCGGCCGCTTCACCGAGGACGTCGCCGAACTGCAGAAGTTCGCCGGCCGCGGATTCGCCGGCTGGCACGACTACTCCTGAACAGGCGGGGCGGAACCGGTGGCGACACCGGCCCCGCCCCTGTTCCCTAGTTGGTCTTGCTGGTGGAAAGTGCCGGGTACACCGGGGTGGTCTTGTCGATGGTCACGCCGTTTCACCTCCTTCCCTCAGGTCACGGCCGAGACCCGACGGGACTATTACTGGACATGTCTCCAGTAACTAGCGCGGAAGGAGATCGCCTTACGTAAATGCTCGGATACTCTGCATTGATGTCCGCACTTGAACCGAAGGGTCGACCATGAGCAAACGTCTGAGCAAGGGAACGGCGTCCGCGGAGAACGTCCGCCCGGAGTCGGGAGGCAGCTTCGGTAGGCCGGGGCACGATCAGCTTGTCAAAGGGCTGAGCCACCCGGTGCGGATCGAATGCCTGACCATCCTCACCAAGCAGGTCGCCAGTCCGAGACAGCTGTCCGAACTTCTCGAACACGACCTCAGCAACATCAGCTACCACGTCCGCACGCTCGTTGAGCTGGGCCTGGTCGAGCTGGTTGGAGAAGAACCCGTCCGGGGGGCGGTCGCACACTTCTACAAAGCAGTGGAACGGCCTTTGCTGGCCAATGCCGAATGGGTACAGCTCCCTCCTTCGGTACGCCAGATGATCTCCGTCTACAGCTGGGACATCCTGCTCGAGGATGCGACGGTGTCGATTGAGAAAGGAGCCTTCGACAGCCGCTCCGACCGCCACCTCACCCGAACCCGCCTGCTGCTCGATTCAGAGGGATTCGCCCGCCTCAGCGGACTCATGGACGAGCTGTTGGAAGCGATCCTCTCCGAGCAGGCCGCCGCCGCCGAACGGATGAACGAGTCGGGCGAGAAGCCGATCCACGCGGTTGCCGCGACGGCGCTCTTCCCGATGCCCGAGCCGGAATAGACCTGCAAGCGCGGACTAAAGCTTCGACGACTGGGTAGCCTCGGGCCGATGCGGCGGCTTCTCCCGGATCCCGGTCCTACCTCGATCTCCGAGCAACTGGAGGCCTACCGGCCCTGGGAGGAAGCGCCGGAGGAGCGGCCGCTGGTGGGGATGAACTTCGCCGCCACCGCCGACGGCAGGGCGACGATCGCGGGGCGCTCGGGGCCGATCGGCTCCGACACCGACACCGGGATGCTGGTAGGGCTGCGCAGCCGCTTCGAGGCGGTGATGATCGGCGCCGGGACGATGCGGGTCGAGCGCTACGGGCCGATGAAGCCGCTGATGGTGCTGGTCAGCGGCCGGCTCGACCTCCCCTGGGATGCACCGCTCTTCAACGAGGAGCGCGGCGGGGTGCTGATCTTCACCGCCTCGGAGACCGAGCCGCCGGAGACGGCGGCGACGGTGGAGGTGGTGCGGCACGAGGGAGCGGTGAACCTGGGCGAGGCGCTGCGCCACCTGCGCCGGGAGCGCGGCATCCGCGCCCTGCTCTCCGAGGGCGGGCCGCAGCTCCACGCGCAGATGCAGGCCGACGGGCTGGTCGACGACCTCTTCCTGACGATCGCGCCGAAGCTGAGCGGCGGCGAGGCGGCGCGAATCCTCGAGGGCTCGCTCCCCGGCGTGGTCGGACTCGAGCTTGCCTGGCTGCTGGAGGAGGACGGCGAGCTCTTCGCCCGCTACCGGCGGAGCTGAGCCCGGCTAGCCGATAGCGTTCCTCCTCCCAGAGGACGAGGAGAGGAACGAATGGACTTCAACCCCAGCCCCGAGGTCGCACAGCTGCGCGAGCGCGTGCTCGACTTCATGGACGCGGAGATCTACCCGCAGGAGCGGGAGATCATGGAAGCGCTCGACGAGGAGGTCGGCGCCGGCGTCCCCTACCCGCAGAACCTGACCGCGGTTCGTGAGAAGGCGAAGGCCGACGGCCTCTGGAACCTGTTCATGCCCGACGAGCGCTTCGGGCCGGGGCTGACGAACTGGGAGTACGGCCTGCTCTGCGAGGAGATGGGGCGCAGCCCGATGGCGGCACCGATGGCCTTCAACTGCTCGGCGCCGGACACCGGCAACATGGAGATCCTCGCCGAGCACGGTACCGCCGAGCAGCGCGAGCGCTGGCTCGAGCCGCTGCTCGAGGGCCGGATCCGCTCCTGCTTCTCGATGACCGAGCCGGAGGTCTCCGGCTCCGACCCGACGCTGCTGCAGGCGAAGGCGACGCTCGACGGCGACGAGTGGGTGGTCGACGGGCACAAGTGGTTCACCTCCGGCGCCGTCGGGGCCGAGCTGGCGATCGCGATGGTCGTCACCGATCCCGATGCACCCCCCTACTCCCGCGCCTCGATGATCTGCGTCCCCACCGACACCCCCGGCTTCAACCTGGTGCGGCCGATCTCGGTGATGGGCCACGACGGCGGGCCCGGCCACTGCGAGATCCGCTACGAAGAATGCCGGGTGCCGAAGGGGTTCCTGCTCGGCGAGCGCGGCGCCGGCTTCGCGATCGCCCAGGACCGCCTCGGCCCGGGCCGCATCCACCACTGCATGCGGGCGATCGGGACCGCCGAGCGGGCGCACGAGATGATGTGCCGCCGCGCCAACGAACGCAGC
>Ga0070685_10000593_pt1 | contig 20043 bp, 20 predicted proteins | sample KBSS13LmetaG_FD_65651 | JGI IMG/M metagenome (GOLD analysis project Ga0070685, IMG submission 65651) | Switchgrass rhizosphere microbial communities from Kellogg Biological Station, Michigan, USA - KBS S1-3L metaG | ecosystem: Host-associated > Plants > Roots > Rhizosphere ...
TCCTGGTCGCGGGCGGAGGGCATGCGGTGTTCTTCGATGCCGAGGACGCCACCGGGTTTCAGAGCCTTGTAGGCGTCGGCGAAGATTTTCTCGGCATATCCGCCGGCCATCCAATTGTGGATGTTGCGGAAGGTGAGCACGGCGTCGGCCGAGCCATCCGGCGCCAGCCCCATGCTTTCCTTCGAGGCGATGGTCACTTCGATCGTCCCGTAGGTTTCGGGATGCTGGACGAAGGCGGCGGTATAGGCGTCGACGTTGGCCTTGTTGCCGGGGGATGAGGCCGGGTCCGGATGGGCGGCGTAGAGCTTGCCGCCGCCCTTGAGATAGGGGCCGAGGATGGCGGTGTACCAGCCGCCGCCGGGGTAGATTTCGACGACGGTGTCGGTGGGCTTGATGCCGAAGAAGGCGAGCGTTTCCGCGGGGTGGCGGTACTGGTCGCGGGCTTTTTCAGCGTCCATACGCCATTTTCCGGCGACGGCTTTTTCAAGGGCGCTGCCGGATTGAGGTGCGGGATCGGCGGCTTCCGCGACCTTTGCCGCATCGGGTTTCTGGCCGCAGGCGACTGCCATGAGGAGACTCGCGCCGAACGCTGCGATCAGGCCTGATTTCACGGTCAATTGAGATGTCTCCGGCTGCCGGGCGAAAACCCAAATCAGGGCAGGACTTTATCCAACATCACCGCATTGACCATGCTCTTCAAAATCGGGGGGCCTTGACCCTCCGGGGAGGCATTCCCAATTCGAATGGCGAGGCGCTGCAGATGCAGGCCTTCGGGGCTGAGGCGTTGACCATCAGGTGGCGCCGAGAACGGTCCCGGACATCAAAACCAGCGGTCTCTTCGAGTGGGACCGCGCTGTTGCTTGAGAGGACAGACATGAGCTCGTTCGACTTTTCCCCCCTTTACCGCACCGTTGTGGGCTTCGACCGGCTGGCGAGCCTGATCGACACTGCGCAACGCCTTGATGGAACGCAGGGCTACCCCCCCTACAACATCGAACAATCCATTGAGGACGACAGCGCGTATGCAATCGAGCTGGCGGTCGCCGGCTTCGGCGAGGCCGATCTCGACATCGAAGTGAAGGAAGGCCAGCTCTCGGTCGTGGGCAAGAAGGACACTGGCGATACGAACCGGAAATTCCTGCACCGCGGCATTGCCGAGCGTGGGTTCATCCGGCGCTTCCAGCTGGCCGATCATGTTGCCGTGACCGGCGCGAAACTCGCCAACGGCCTGCTGCGCATCGAGCTGAAGCGTGAACTTCCGGAGGCGATGAAGCCCCGCAAGATTTCGATCGGCGAAGGCCCGCAGGTGATCGAAGGCGGCGCGACGAAAGTTCGCAACGTCTCGGCGGCCTAACCGGGCGGCTTGAACGGACTGAGACTGGTCCCATCTACTGACGGACCAACTGACTAAGGCCTGCGTATCGGACTGAGCCCTCACCCCCCTGGGGTTCAATCCTGATCCGGCCTCAAGAGCGGCGCGCTTCCCCCGGAGCGCGCCGTTTTCTTATCTGCTTCGCCAGAGCTCGAGCTTCTTCGGCACGAGGCCGAGACGCACCCGCACGAGGTTCGCGAGGATCTGGCTCAGAACGGCCATGCACCAGACGGCGCCGATAGCCAGCGCCAGGGCCAGGATCACCAGCGCCGCCTTGTTTCCGGGAGCCAGCGCGCTTGCGAGGCCGACGCCTGCGGCGGCGCCAAGCAGTAATGACGCCGAAAGCATGAGCATCCGGGCGAAGAACACGAGTATGACGAACCGCACCGGCGACGACTGCTGATTGCGCTTTTCCGCGACGGGCGCGCCGACGGCCAGCAGCGACAACCCGGCCACGAGGCTCAGCACGCACCGTATGTAGAAGTCCATATCGAAGGTGGCTGGCGACATGAGCGTCTCCCGCCGCTCAACCCGGCGTGATCGCGTTGACCACGTCGTCGAAGGCGTTGCGGGCGACCTGCGGGTAGAGCAGGCAGATCAGCGCGATACCCATGAGAGCGCCGCCGAGGTGGGCCGAATGCCCGATGCCGTCACGCACGCGATTGCCCGAGGCGTAGGCCGACCAGCCGATATAGAGCGCCGCGAACAGGATGAAGGGCATGGGCAGCGCGAAAAAGACATAGATCGTCTGCAGCGGCCCGAACAGCGCAGCGGCTGTCGTGATGCCCGAGACGGCGCCGGATGCGCCGAGCGCGCGGTAATTCCCGTCCCTGAAATGGTCCATGTAGCTCCAGGCCGAGCCGGCGAGAAGCGAGGCGAAGTAGATGGCGATGAACGGGCCGGTCTGGACCTGAGCTTCGAGGTAGGGCCCGAGAAGATAGAGGGCCAGCATGTTCATGAAGAGATGGAAGCCGTCACCGTGGATGAAGCCCGACGTGATCATCCGGTAGTACTGGTGCTGCCTGCGGATCAGGACGAGATCGAATACCAGCCTGTCGGTGAGGCGCACGTTCTGGAACGCCAGCAGCGACAGGACGATGTTGAGGGCGAGCAGAACCGAGGTCGCCGGCGCGTACAGCAGGACGTCAACAGGGTTGTTCATCGCGGCGTCCCCGGGGTTCCGTCGGCTGGATCAGTCTTCGGAATCGCCGTCCGGAGCATCGCTCGAGGGCGGCTCACCGCTGTCAACATCGCTGACGTCATCGGCTGAAGCGGTCTCCGGGGCCTCATCGCCTGAAGCTTCCGCCCCGCCCTCGCCGCCTTCGCCCTCAGCGCGGCCTTCGCCACGGCCGCCGCGGCCGCGGCGGCGCCTGCGGCGTTTGCGGCCGCCGTCTTCGCGGGGTGCATCGCCGTCCTGCGGCTGGGCCTCGCCGGCCTCGGCAGTCTCTCCGGCCTCGGCGCCCTCTGCGCCTTCTTCACGATGCGGAACCGGCATCGGGATGCGTTCGGGGCGCTGGTCCACACGCGCGGGACGCAGGAGATAGACGGTAGAGGCAGTCTCGTCGGTGAAGGCTTTCAGCGTTTCGATCGTCTGGCCCGACACGAATTTGCGGCGCAGCTCACGGAAGGAGCGCGCGGCCGAGCGCAGCGGGACGAGCTTGATCTCTTCCCTGCCGAGCGTGACGGTGAAGCTCTCACCGCTGGCGAGTGAAGTCTCGAGGTTCTCGGCGGCCCAGGGCAGGAAGAACTCAGCGAGGTCTTCGGCGAAGATGGGGCCGAGTGTTTCCTTGAGATCTTCGAGCGCAGCGAACGGACCGTTGGCTTTCGGGTCCGCCATGAACTCGCACCACTTGATGACGAACTCGCCGTCCTTCTCGATGATCTTGGCGGGGGTGGGATCCTTCAGCATCTGGATCAGCTGTCCGGCGATGGCGAAGTCGGCAACGGACGGGCGCTCGCCGAACAGGCAGAGGTGCTTGCGCAGGTGATCGTCGAGGAGCTTGATGAACTTCTTGAACGATTTCTCGACAGCGCCGCCGAGTTCGCCTTCGAGGCCCATGGTCTTCATCTGTGAGGTCATCGTCTCGATGGCCTGGTCCTCGGCGGTCTTGCGATCGGCCGGAACGTTGGCGCCGTAATAGTCATCGAGCGCGCGGGCGGCGGCGAGGCGCTGGTCCTTCTTGCGGCCCCAGCGGTAGTGATAGACGGCCTTGGCCAGCCAGACGTCGGCATATTCTTCGAGCACGCAGGCAAGGAAGGCCAGGGCGCCATCGGCCGGCGTGGCGGTCGGTTCGGGGCTGTCAGCTTCGAGGGCCTCGACCAACGGGGTCGTGTCGTGGACGGCGAAGCCCGAGGCAGTCACCAGGATGGGGAGCGTCGCGAAACGGGCATGGGTCTGGATCTCCGACTCGCTCTCGGCGGTGCGCGGCACCCACTCGAAGGGCATCGCCTTGTATTTCAGGTATGAGCGCAGTTTGGTCGAATAGGCCGAGGATTCGGCCCCGAACAGGCGATAGGACATCTCTTACTCCGGAAAGCGGGCGGAACCTACGCGGAACGGGCGTTCGGGACAACCGGCGTTTGCGTCGCGCATTTGCATAGGCTGGAGGAACGGGATAACCCCGCGCCGATCCGTTGAAATCCCCCGTCTCAAGGACATTTCAGCCTTATGCGCGTTCTTCATGTCATGGCCGGCGCCAAGGAAGGCGGGGCTGAGAACATCATGCTGGAATCGGTGCTGGCGCTGGCGCAGGCCGGGTTCGACCAGGCCGTGGTCACGCGTGGGGACAATGAATTCCGGCTGGGCAAGTTCAACTCCGCGGGCATCCGCACGGCGAGCGCGGACTTCAACCGGCTGTGGCCGTTTCCGACCAACGCGGCCATCTCGCGGATGCTGCGCGAGTTCAAGCCGGACGTGGTCGAGTACTGGATGGGGCGCGCGGGGCAGTTTGCGCCCAAGGCATGGCGGGCGCGGTCAATCGGCTGGTATGGCGGCTATTACAAGCTCGAGCGGTTCACGAACTGCGAGTGGCATGTCGGGCTGACCAAGGACCTGCTGCGCCATATCCGCGAGCAGGGAGTTCCGGAAAACCGCTCGGCGATCATCCATACCTATGCGGACTTTGAAGGCACGCCGCCTGCGGACCGGGCGGCTCTGAATACGCCTGCTGATGCGCCGGTGGCGCTGGCGCTGGCGCGGCTGCATGTGAAGAAGGGTCTCGATACACTGCTCGATGCGACGGCGAAGGTGCCGGGGCTCTATGTGTGGATCGCGGGCGAAGGGCCGATCGAGGCGGAGCTGAAGGCGCAGTGCACCAAGCTCGGCCTGGATGATCGCGTGCGCTTCCTTGGCTGGCGCAATGACCGCGGGGCGTTGCTGGCGGCGAGCACGTTCGTCGCCTTCCCTTCCCGCTATGAGCCGTTCGGCACGGTGACGGTGGATGCGTGGGCGGCGTCGCGGCCGCTGGTGGCGGCCGACGCGGTGGGGCCGGCGGCTTATGTGCAGGATGGCGTGAACGGCCTGTTGATCCCCAAGGACAATGTGGATGCGCTCGCCAACGCCATGTCTCGGGTGATCAACGAGGCGGGGCTGGCGCAACGTCTCGTTAAGGGTGGGCGCGAGTCCTACGAGGCGCAGTTCAATCGCGCGGCCTTTGTGCGGGACTCGAAGGCGTTTTACGAGCGTATACTGGCCGAAACGCCCCAATTCACCGGCCCCGCTTAACCGTTCCGTCAGCGTGTTTTGGCAGATTGCCGTGAGGGAGCCGGCGGCAAGCGGCCGGAACTGCGCGTGAGCGAACTCGACGGCATGAACCTGGCCGAACGGATCCGCCGTCTTGCGAACGGGCGGTCGACGCTCGACGTTGCGCAATTCCAGTTCATCGGGCTCGACGAGATCAAGGCGCGCTATGCCCAGCGCTGGCCCGAGAAGCGCGAGCGCGTGCAGTCGATCTCGCATGATTTCATCACCAAGCGGATTTCTCCGGAAGACGTTCTGATCCCGGGGGCGGACGGGTTCCTTCTCGTGTTCGGCGGGCGGTCGGGCATTCTTGCGGATACGACGGCGCAGCGCATTTCGAAGGAGCTCAACACCTTCTTCGTTGGCTGCGAGAATGAGGATTCGGACGTCCAGTTGAAGTCACGCCATGCCTCGATGAGCGTGGATGATTTCGCGCAGGCGTTCGGCGACCTGATTGCGGAATCCGCGCCCGGCAGACAGGACGGCGGCGCACACGATCCCTCGCAGGTTCGGTTCGGCTATGCGCCGATCTGGGATTGCAAGCGCGGCGCACTGACCACCTTCTTCGTCGTGCCGAGGGATGCGGCTGGCAATTCGCTGGATGCGACGGCGGACACGGCCGCGCGCCACCTGGAACTCGACGAGATGAAGCTGAAGGCCTCGGAAGAGGCGATCCGCAGGCTGTTTGCGTCCGGCAAGCGCGCGCTGGTCGGCGTGGCGCTGCATGTCTCCAGCCTCAACAACCAGCAGAACCTCGCCAAGCTGTTCTCTGTGATGTCGCAGTTCGACAAGCAGCTGATCCGCTATCGCGTCGTGCGCATCACGGGCGTGGAGCCAGGCTTCCCGCGCATCTATCTGGAAGACATCCAGCGCACGCTGAAGTCTCGCATTCCGAACGTAGCGGTTGGCCTCAACTGGACCGAGCCGGATGTGGGCTCGGTACTGCGCATGCAGCCCGCGGCGATCGGTTTTACCCTGCCCCCGGGCGCGCTGTCGGCGCATGCGCCGAGGGCGGAGCTGTTTGCCCGCGTGCATGCAGCGCTTGACCTCGCCAAGCCGCATGGCGTGCCGGTCTATGTCGAAGGCGAGATCACGCCCGACCAGGCGGCGCGCTTTGCCACCGATGGCGTCCAGCTCATGGCGTCCTCCCAGCTCTGGCCCGTGCGCCAGGAATTGACCGCCGCCGAGATCTGGCCGGCCTCGCGCCTGTCGCAGGCTGTTCCGACGGCTGCTTAAGCCAGCGGCTGCCCTTACGCGCCCGGAAGAAGCCAGCAGGCGACACGGGCCACAAAATCGCTCATCCTCAGTTCAGGCTGCGCCAGCGACAACGCGCGAGGCGGCTAGCGGAGGGGCACTTGCGATCATCTGGATGGCGCGGAGCGACGAGCGTTCTGGTGGCGCTGGCGGCGGGCGGGTGTTTCTCGCTGCCAAAGCCTCCGCCGTTCGAGCGTGAGGTTGCGTCACGCCAGCTCGATGCGGTTGCCGCGCCTGTTGCCGCACTGCCCGAGGCAGCGCCGGTTTCGGGAGATGGCATAGCGCGGTCGATAAGCGCCCCGGCGGCGCCGACGCCTGCGCGGCCCGTGGCGCGAACCAATGTGCGTGGCGAGGGCGACGGCTCCATGGAGGTCGCGAGCGACGAGAGGGTCACGGTCTCGAACAGGGGCTTTCCTCACAACGCGCCGAATTTTTCCTCGGAGCAGGCAGCCTCCATGGTGTGCGCGGCGCAGAGGACGGGCCTCAGCGACGCCAACGCCAAGCGGATGCACGAGGCTACGCTGGAAGCAGAGCGGGTGAAGAAGGCGTGGGACGAGAAGCGCGCCACGCAGAAGGATTGGGAGAAGGCCGAGATCAGGCGGCAGGATGCCGTGATCAGCTACATGATCCCTATTCCGGTGCTGAACTGGTTCGTGCGGCCGTTCGAGAGGAAGAACGACATGCCGGCGCCGAAGTGGTCAGGGCTGGTGATCGAGCACACGGACGCCTTCACCTTCGAGGAAAACGGCAAGCGTGTGACGGCGGTGTCGGGCTATGTGCGCAATACGGGGAGCGGTACGGTTGAAGTCCCGCCGCTAACATTGCGAGCGCTGGACCAGTGGGAGTACGCGATTGCGGGGCAGACATCGCTACTGCCGTTCGGGTCGTTGGAGGCAGGGCAGGAGAAACGGTTCGAGGTGCGCTTCCTCAACCCGCCGGCGTATCTCGCCGAAGTCTATGCGCACTTTGCTCCACCCTTTTCCTATCGCAGCCCGCGCGATTGCGAGTTCTTCGATCCCGCGACGTATGACGAAGCCAAAGCCATAGAGACGAAGAAGGCGACAGCGCGTTTCAAGGATTTTTTTGCCGATCCGATCCCGGTGAGCGCCACGCATGGCGGGGAATATACCGCCGGCGAGCTCAACGAGCTGGCGCTGTTCTTCCGCAGGGAGTCCGAGGCGGCGTGGCGTTGCCAGAACAAGGCGCAGGCGGACTGCATCACCGGACCGGGCGCACAGCGCATGCATTGGCGCGACATGTTCGTGCTGTCGGAATCGATCGATGAGGCCTGGATCGCCTTCCGCGCTGCGGAGGAAACGCGCAAGCGCGCGGGCGAGGGAGCGGCGGATGCCGTGAAGGCCGATGCGGCGCGCGACGAGGCTGTCGCCAAGTTCAAGTCCATGGCGGAGGCGGCGCTGGCGCGCACGGGCGGGAGCGCGGCAGGAGTCGAGGTGACGGCCACGTCGACCTACGGCCGGGACGAGGACGGGCTGTACATCGAGATCGCGGGGAGTGTTCGCAATGCGAGCGGCGAGTCGCGTCAGGTGGACAATCTGATGGTGGCGTTCGTCGACCGGCGCGAGCTTCCGCTGTCGAGCATCGCCATGGCGGTGGACATGCAGCTTGGCCCCGGAGAGACGCGCGAGTTCTCGCAGCGTTTGCAGGCGGGAGCGGCCGGACGGCGGCGGAACTTTGCCCCTGCCCGCATTCCTCCGCGCGATATTCCGTGGGAGGTGCGCGTGGGCGCGATGGCGCGTGCGGCAGCGATCCCGGTCGCAGCCCTTACCTCTGCGGCGCCTGAATGACTGCATCGTAACGCAGCAGCTACTGCCGCGGCGACTTGATGGAGATCAAGAAACTGGTAGGTTTCCGGCGCGTCCGGGGTTGGCTGGGCGTACACATAAAAGGACGGAGACCTCCCCTCATGAAACGGACCCTCATTATTGGCGCAGCCCTGCTTGCGCTCGCCGCCCCTGCCTTCGCCGCGCCGCCGAACGATACGCTGGCCGTGGTGGTCGCCAAAGGAACGGTGATCAAGGCGAGCGTGCAAGGCCAGGATCTGGAACTGTCGATGGCCTACAAGGCCGACGGCACCTACACGGCCTCGATGATGGGCCAGCAACTCGGCGCCGGCACCTACACCGTCGATGGCGACAAGCTCTGCACCAAGTCGGACCTCGGCGAAGGCTGCACGCCTTATCCGGCAGGCAAGAAGGCCGGCGACTCGTTCAAGATCACGAGCCCCACCCTGGGCGAAGCAACCGTCACGATCAACAAGTAAGAGGCACTTGATGAAACGTCTCATCATTGCGACTGCCGCGGGGGCGCTGGCCTTGCCGGCGTTTGCCCAGGCGGCTTCCGGCACGTTGCAGGAAGTCATCAAGCACGGCGTCGTCATGACCGTCATGGGAACTGCCATCCCGATCAATTATGGGGCCGACGGCAAATACGCTGTCGACTTCCAGGGCCAGAAGGTTGAGGGGACGTGGCGGATAGACGTCGACAAGCTGTGCACGAAGTCCAGCATGGCGCCGGACGAAAACTGCACGGTCTATCCCAAGGACAAGAAATCCGGCGACGAGTTCGACGTGACCAGCCCGACGCTCGGACCGATCCACGTGAAGATCAATTAGCACAGCATTCAGAGGAAATCAGATGCGCAAACTTATCATCGGTATGACGGCTCTCGCCCTGACCGCGCCTGCGTTCGCACAAGCGGCGCCCACCGGCACGCTGAAGGAAGTCATCGCCAAGGGCATTATCCTGACGATCGAAGGGGTCGGCGACGTCGACATCACCTACAAGCCCGACGGCACCTGGACGGGCAAGAACGAGGCGCTGGAAGGCGCCATCGGCGGACCGCTGACCGGCAAGTGGCGGGTCGACGGCGAGAAGTTCTGCACCGAAGCCGACATCCAGCCGGGCGAAAGCTGCACGGTCTATCCGAAGGACAAGAAGTCCGGCGACACGTTCGATGTGACGAGCGACCAGGGCACGGCGAAGATTAAGATCAAATAGAGCCCGGCCAACGGGACTTCAGGAGCAGACTTGGAGCGCCTCGCACATCGTGCGGGGCGCTTTGCGTTTGGGGTGCGTGACGTCTGGCGATCCGGCCGTTTGAGCTATGCGAGTTGCGGCTTGAAGGGAAGAACTCGGCAACGTTTTGCTTCTGCTCGCACCGCTTGGCGATCGGTGGGCTTGCCGCGAGACCCCCTACGTCTCGCGTGCTTACGCACGCGATCCACCCCCCAGTCGCCACGCGACAGGGTGGAGGCAAACGCCGGTGGTTGTTTAAAGACCCGACCCTAAAAACCATGAGCCCCGGTCCCATGCCCTTGCGAGCGATGAAACCGGGGCGACACCATGGTTGTCCGCCTGTTCGTCCTTCGGACTGTCGCCCTGATCAGGGGCAGGTCGTCCGTTCGACGCCGTCAGGCGAAGCTGAGCCTAGAGCGTCTTGGTGTGCTGGCCGCCGAACTCCGGGACTCTCGCCCCGCTTTCCGATGGTCACGCAGCTGAAGCCACGCTCGTGTCCGTATCATCCCCTCTCGGGGGCTGGCCCAGTTTTGGATCCCGGACCAGCGTGAACCCAGCCTTGCAAGCCGGACCCACTTTCGGTGCTCGTTGCTCCCTTTTACTCCAGCACCCGTCCAAACGGGTTTACCAGCAGGGACATCCAGTTGCTTGACCCGCGACGGTCTCCTCTCTGAACACAAACAGGCTCTCACAAATCGCCTGGCTGGTGAATGGCCCGTGCCTGTGGAAACTGTTGAGCGCTCTGTTGATAAAAACGTGCTGCGTGTGCGAGAGCGTGGACGCGGAAATTCTGGACGACGGGAAAATATCAGATGGCTCTGGACCTTGAGACGCGGCAGCAGCTGATCGAGACGGTGCGGCGCTTCGTGAACGAAAGCTGCCGGCCGAACGAGCAGCTGGTTTCGGAGACCAATGCGATCCCGGAGAAGATCGTGCAGGAGATGCGCGACCTCGGCCTGTTCGGGATTTCGATCTCCGAGGAGTTCGGCGGGCTCGGCCTCACGATGGAGGAAGAGGCGCTCGTCATCATCGAGATGGGGCATACCTCGCCCGCGTTCCGCTCGACCTTCGGCACCAATGTGGGGATTGGCAGCCAGGGCATCGTGATGTTCGGCAATTCGGATCAGAAGAAGGACTGGCTGCCCAAGCTGGCGTCTGGCGAAGTGGTTGCTTCTTTCGCATTGACCGAGCCGGAGAGCGGATCGGATGCGGGATCGGCCAAGACCAAGGCGGTGAAGGACGGCAACCACTATGTGCTGAACGGCACCAAGCGCTTCATCACCAATGCGGACAAGGCGCACATCTTTACCGTGATGGCGCGGACGGATCCGAATACGCCGGGGGCGAAGGGGCTGTCGGCGTTCATCGTGGAGCGCTCGACGCCGGGCGTGACGATCGGCAAGCCCGAGAAGAAGATGGGGCAGCAGGGCGCGAATGTCTGCGACGTCGTGTTCGACAATGCGCGGGTGCCGATCACCAATCGTTTGGGCGAGGAAGGCGAAGGGATGAAGGTGGCGATGAGCGTGCTCGACCGCGGGCGGCTGCATATCTCCTCGCTGTCGGTGGGCATTGCCGAGCGGCTGGTGGAGGAGATGGTGCGCTATGGTTCGGAGCGTAAGCAGTTCGGCAAGCCGATCATCGAGCATCAACTGGTAATGGGCATGATCGCGGATTCATACGCCGAGGCCGCGGCCGGGCGCGCGATGGTGCTGGACGCGGTGAAGAAGTACGACGCCAAGGAGAAGGTGACGCTGCTCGCCGCTGCCACCAAGATGTGGTGCACCGAGATGGTGGGGCGCGTGGCGGATCGCGCGGTGCAGGTCTATGGCGGCGCCGGCTATATCGCGGATTATGCGGTGGAGCGCTTCTATCGCGATGTGCGCATCCTGCGGCTCTATGAGGGCACGACGCAGATCCAGCAGATGGTGATCGGGCGCGAGCTTCAGCGGATGGCGAAGGCTGGAGAGATTTAGCCTCGGTCAGTCTGGATCGTGGCGAAGAGAGCGGCGCGCAGGTCGGCGAGATCGCTGAGGCTGATCTGCATCGCCTGGCCGTTCATCATGACGGCGCGCGGCGGCGCGGTTGGCTTTGCGAGTGCGATGGCGCGGTCATATTGCTCCAGCGCTTCCTGACGCAGTTTCACGCGAAGAGCGCGGTCCTGGGCATTGTTCGCAAGATTGACGCGCGCGCCGGCAGCGACTTTCAGCACATAGGGATCGTTGGGCGCGGCTGCGATCTTCTCGTCGAGGGAGGCCGTGGCCTCGGAGATGTCGACGCCGTCCTCGTGCTGGGTGAGCGAGACAGACAGGCTCACCGTGTCCTGGAGGGCGGCGTTTGATGTGACGGGCGATACGCAGGCGGTGAGTGCTAGCACCAGAGCGGCGATGACGAGCGGGCGAAGATACATGGGGCGGCTCCTGCGGGTCGTGCAGGAAGCTAGGGCTGCGCAATGCGGCGCAAAGGGGGCGGGTGCTGTACCCCGACTTAGGTCGGGGTAGACTTGGCGTAGACCTCCCTGATCTTGCCCTTTGCCGAGATCGACACCGAGGTCGAGAATGCGAAGGCGATGATCAGCGGAACCCAGAGCGGCAGGGTTCCAAGTCCGGGGGCGCCGAGCGCTTCGGCGAGATGATCGTCCACGCACCACCACAGCAAAAACATCCACATGCAGAATTCCCCTCCGACTGGTGAAAGCGAAAGCAGCAATACGAGGTCAAAGCGGGCGCGCCGGCCGCGTCAGTAGCTGATGCCCATCGTCTTCTTGATCCACTCCTGGAAGCTCTCGGGCTTCTTGAAGGAGCGGGGGTCGAGGGTGCCGTAGGAAAGAAGCACGCCTTCGCCGGCTTCGAGGCGGATGCCGGAGAGGCGAGTCTCGCCGTTCCAGTTCATGCTGGCCCAGTCTGGCTTAGGATCGATGGTGAAGAGGACGCGCACGCCGCCTTGACCTTCCGGGCTCTTGCCGAAGACGAGGCCGTAGAGGGTTTCACGCTTGCCGAGGCTGCGCGATTGGGCCTGCTCGACGCCATTGACGGTCACGACATCGCGGAAGCCCTCGCGGCGCCAGGCGAGCAGGTGCATCGAGCCGTTGATGATCAGCTTGATGTCGGCCTTCTTGGTCTCGATGCGCACGATCTCTGCGGTGATCTGCGTGGGCGGATTGTTGTGGCCCATCTGGCTGTTCATGGCGCAGGTCCCCTTCGCGGCTCGCCGTTTGAGGATAGGATGAAGGGGGCTGTTTCTCAAGAATGTGAAACGGCGGTTTTGTTGCCGTTCGCGTGTAGGGAATCTGAAAATGAGCCAATCCATCGCCACAATCGCGCTTGTCGTGCGGGACTATGACGAAGCGATTTCGTGGTTCACGCGCTGCCTGGGGTTCGAACTCGCCTCCGATCTCGACATGGGCGAGGGCAAGCGCTGGGTGGTGGTGCGGCCTGCGGGTGGAAGAGGCGCGGCGTTGCTGCTGGCGAAGGCGGTGGGGGATCAGGCGCGGGCGATAGGCGACCAGTCGGGCGGGCGGGTGTTCCTGTTCCTCGAGACGAATGATTTTGCGAGCGCGCATGCGCGCATGAAGCGCGAGGGCGTGAGGTTTCGCGAAGAACCGCGGCAGGAGGCCTACGGAACCGTTGCTGTGTTCGAGGACCTGTGTGGCAACAAGTGGGACCTGCTGCAGCGGAAGCCTTGACCCCTCCCTTAGGGCACGGGTTGCGTAACGGCCCGGCATCATGTCCCCTGCCCTCAACGATAAAGGGAGATGGACATGCGGCTGACACGGCGGACACTTCTGGCATCGGTCGGGGCGGCGGGCCTTGCTGCATGCGCGCCTGCTGCGGTGAAACCCGCCGGGCCGAAGACCATCTCGAGCGAGACGGACGCAACCGAGCTTGCCGCCATGATCAAGCGCGGCGACATCACGGGGCTGGAGGCGACGGAAGCCGCGATCAAGCGGGCGCAGGCGATCCAGCCGCAGATCAACTTCTTGGTCACCGACACGTACGACATGGCGCGCGAGCGGGCGAAGGGCGCGCTCACCGGGCCGTTTGCGGGCGTGCCCTACCTGGTGAAGGACCTCAACAGCGTGAAGGGCGTCAAGACGCGGATGGGATCGCGCGCCACCGAGGGCCAGCCGCCCGCCGACAAGGACAGCGACATCGTGACGACCATGTTCGCGCAAGGCTTTGTCTCCATCGGCAAGTCGGCCTCGCCGGAAAACGGATACCTGCCGACGACGGAGCCGCTGGCGTTCGGGCCTACGCGCAATCCGTGGAACATCGCGCATTCGAGCGGAGGATCGTCGGGCGGATCTGCCGCTGCGGTGGCGGCGGGCGTGGTGCCGATTGCGCACGCCAATGATGGCGGCGGGTCGATCCGCTTCCCGGCGGCGAATTGCGGGCTGGTGGGCCTCAAGCCATCGGACGCGCGGATGAATGATGGCGATCCAAATCCCGATCCGCTGAACCTCGGCGTGCAGGGATGTGTTTCCCGTACAGTGAGAGACACCGCGGCGTTCTTTGCTGCGTGCGAGATGCATTCGGGCGGGCGCTTCCCAGCGGCGGGCCTCGTGACCGGGCCGGGGCAGAAGCGGTTGAAGGCCGGCCTTTTGACCAAGGGCTTTGGCGGCAACGAGGCGGAGACGGAAGTCGCCGCCATCGTGCGTGCGGCGGCGAAGCTGATGGAAGCCATGAAGCACACGATCTCGGAGACTAACTGGCCGACGGCCTCGAGCTTCCAGGATGATTTCCTCTCCTACTGGTCGCTGGGCGCGGCGAACGACATGGCGGAAGCCGCCAAGATGATCGGCAAGCCGGTGGACGAGAGCGTGGTCGAGCCGTTCTCGCTGCGCATGGCTCAGAATTCGGCCAAGCTGAAGCCGGCCGATATCGAGGGCGTGCAGAACCGGCTAATCGAGGCGGCGGACGCCTACAACACTTGGATGGGCGGGTTCGACGTGGTGCTGTCGCCGGTGTTCGCCGGGCCGCCCTCGCCGCTCGGCTATCTTAGTGGAGACGTGCCGTTCGACACGCTGCGCGAGCGCTTGCTGCAACAGGTCGGCTATACGCTGATCCACAACGTGGCCGGAGCGCCTGCCATCTCGCTGCCGCTGGGCTGGACCAGCAACGGCCTGCCGGTCGGCGTGCAGATCTCCGCTGCCGTGGGACAAGAGAAAGTACTGCTGGAACTGGCCTTCGAACTGGAGGCTGCGCAGCCCTGGATCTCCAAAAAACCGCCGGTTTGGGCTGTTTGAGGCGAGTGGCCTGAACCCGTCTCGATCCGGACATTTGGATGCAGCCTGCATCTATGGCTGGGCAATTGCCCTAAAACAGGCCATTAGGGTGGGGCATGGCGGGCCGGCCCTTCGGCGCGTCGCCTGATCACAAGAATCCTGGAAGCCCCCCGGGCGTGCTTGATGCGCGGCTTGCGGACCGCCCGGCTTCCAAGGAGCACCACATGAGCGGCAAGACCAAATACAGCCCCGGCAGCGGCCGCTGGAAATCTTCTTCCACGGCGAACGCGCAAGTCCGCGAACCCCCTCGCGCGCCCGAGCCGGTCGAGCCTGTGAAGTCCATGACGCTGGCCGAGCGCCTGCCCACGCTTACCGATTCCGAATTGCTGGCGCTGCAGGCGAACGCCGTGCGCGTCGCCGCGAACGCAAACGACAAGAAGGCGGCTGACGCCCAGGCGCTGCTACCTCTGCTGGAGGCCGAGTTCGCCGCGCGCAAGGTGCAGAAGGCGGCTGACGGCGTCGAGCGCAAGAAGGACATGGCCGAGAAACGCGCGACGGCAAAAGCGCGCCGGATCGCCACGGCCGCGGCCGAAGCCGAAGGCGCCGCAGAGGACGAGGCGGAGCGGGAGTAGCTCGCGCCGCTCAACCGGCGTTCGCTTTATTAGCCGAGCGGATTGCGCTAGAGTCCCGCCCTGGAGAGGGTCATGGCGGGCGCGGCGGAAGAATCACTCAAGGTTTTTGTCTCGTACTCGCGCGTCGACAAGGCGTTTGCGGCAGACCTCGTGCTGGGACTCACCGCGTGTGGTTTCGAGCCGTACATTGATCGCGAGGACATTGCGGCAGGCGAAGTGTGGGAGAAGCGGCTTGAGGGCCTGATCTCCGAAGCCGACACCATCGTCTATGTGATCTCGCCCGAGAGCGTGGCGTCCAAGCAGTGCAGCTGGGAGCTGGCGACGAGCCTGCGGCTATCCAAGCGCGTCCTGCCTGTGGTGTGGCGGCCCGTAGATGACAGCGCGACGCCAGCGGACCTGGCGAAGCTCAACTACATTTTCTTCTCCGGTGAGCAGCGCACGTTTGCGGCGGGGCTTGCAGAGCTTGCTCAGGCGTTGCGAGTCGATATCGGCTGGATCCGCGAGCATACGCGGCTGGGCGAACTGGCCGGACGGTGGCAAGCGCGCGGTCGGCCCGAGACCATGCTGCTGCGCGGGGACGACATCGATGCGGCGATCGCCTGGCGCAATGGCAAGCCGATGGGTGCAACAGCGATCACGGATGGTCAGGCGGATTTCATCAAGGCGTCGGCGGATGCGCGCGCCGAGGCAGAGCGCAAGGCGACGGCGGCGCGGCGCGGGGTGCTGACGGCTGTGTCCGTCGTCGCGCTTGTGTTCGCGGTGCTCGCAGGTGTGGCGGCATGGCAGTGGCAGAGCGCGGCGAAGGCTGAGGGCGAGGCGACAGCCAGCCGCGATGAGGCGGTTGCCGCTAAGGATTCGCTTGAGAGCGCCAATATGCGGCTGTCGGCGAAGATCGGCTTGCAGGCGGCAGAATACAAAGGGCGGCTGACACTGCCGGATGGCTGGTTCCAGACGGCTTCGGCGTTCTCGGGCGCGGTGGCGCGCGTCGACCGGCTGAATGCGGATGGCGTTCCAGGCACCAATTCAGGCTTTGTGATCGATGGTGCGATGATCCATCCGCGCTATGCCGGCATGGCCCTCCTGCTGACAGGCGCGCCGGCGCCGGGCCAAGGCTCGCAAAGCGGCACGCCGGCTGACCGGCAGACCACGCTGAATCCGGAAGGCTCGGCGGGGGAAAAACCAACCGTGCGCTTCCCGGCGGTGGAACAGCCGGGCGACAAACCGCTGCAGGCGACCGAACGCGTGTGGCGCACGCCGGTGGAGATGGCGGCGGTGAAGCCCTTCGAGCTCTGGCTTCTCTCCGGCGATCTGCCGAAAGGCGCGCGGGCCCTGGAGGCATCGGATGTGGACTGCTCTCCCCTCGGCATGGGCGGAGGCGATGCGCCGGGCGATCCGGTTCCCCTCGCCATGTATGGCGTGAAGATAGATCCCGCGGATTCCACCAAGGCGGCGGTGACGCTCTACGTCAGCGAACGGCGCGACCGGTCTGATCCTTATGCGATCCGCTACACACACTCGACGTCCGGCGGCGCGACGAATGCTGCGGTGTTCGACCTGACGACGGGCAAGGTCACGGCTATTCACACGAGCATCGGGCTCGCGCCCAACGATCTCAACATGTACGGCTTCGGCGTATCGCTACGGCTGGTGCTCGATATCGGGCGGCAGAAGGTGAAGGATGCGCAACTGGGACCTATCTGCGAAGGCAGTTAGGCCTTCGGCGTTACCTTCACCATCATGCGGGTGTAGCCCTTCACGAAGGACGACGGCACGCGTTCAGGTTCTCCGAGCACCTCGATTCTGTCGAAGCGCTTGAGGATTTCTTCCCAGAGGACCTGCAACTGCATCTCGGCGAGGCGGTTGCCGACGCAGCGGTGAATGCCGAAGCCGAATGAGAGATGCCGGCGCACCATCGGGCGCTCGATCCAGAGCTCGTTGGGGCGGGTGTATTGCTCCTCGTCGCGGTTGCCCGAGACATACCACATCAGCACTTTCTCGCCCTTGCGGATCGTCTTGCCGCCGAGTTCGAAATCCTGCAGCGCGGTGCGGCGCATGTAGGCGAGCGGCGTCTGCCAGCGAATGATCTCGGAGACGGCCGAGGCGACAAGCGAGGGATCGCCTTTCAGCTTCTCCCAGTTGTCCGGCCATTTGTTCATGGCGTAGACGCCGCCGGTCATCGAATTGCGCGTGGTGTCGTTGCCACCGACGATCAGGAGGATGAGGTTCCCGAGATATTCCTGCGGGTCCATGTTCCGCGTGTGGTCGCCGTGGGCGAGCATGGAGATGAGGTCGCCGCGCGGGGGCGCATTGACACGCTCGTTCCACAGCCGGGTGAAATAGCCGAGACATTCGAGCAGTTCTGCGCGCCACTGCTCCTCGCCCGAGACGATCTCCGGATTGTTGCGGCCGGTAGCGACGTCCGACCAGCGGGTGAGCTTGCGACGGTCCTCGAAGGGAAAATCGAACAGCGTTGCCAGCATCATGGTCGTGAGTTCGATCGATACCTTGTCGACCCAGTCGAACGGTTTCGAGATATCGAGCGAGTCGAACAGCGCCACGGTGCGCGAGCGGATCAGGCTTTCGAAGCTCTTGAGATTGTCCGGACCGACGATGGACTGGATCGTCTTGCGCTGCACATCATGCTTGGGCGGGTCCATCGCGATGAACATCGGCATCTTGAAGTCCGGATCGCGGTCCACGACGGTGATCGATCCGTCTGACGAGAAGACGCCGTGCGTCGTGTCCACCGTCATGATGTCCTGGTAGCGCGTGACCGACCAGTAGGGGCCGAACGGGCTGTCGGGACAGTAGTGGACAGGCTCGTGCTTCCGCAGCCAGGCGAAGCGGTCCCAGAACGCGTTCTGGCGCCAGATTTCCGGATCGGTGAGGTCGTAGGTCGAGAAGTCGACTTCCGAGGCGGGGGGCACGCGTCCGCCATGCGGCACACCGTCGATCCAGTGGATCGGGCCGGCGGCGACCGATCCTGTCGGTCTCGAAACGGTCGTGGTGTCGGCCATCGCCTGCTCCATCACCCCGGCTGCGGATGGCTGTCTGCCGCCGGATACACTAAACGCAGTCTAGCAGACGCAAACGTAAGCGGCAGTCCTTTCCTAGGGGCAAGAGTCACTGACTTCACTGGGGATTCGCTGGGGAATCTCCTGATTCAGCAGCCTCCTTCCGGGCCACGCCAGATATGCTAGAGCACCTCGACCGTATGCCGGCCGCCGAAGGGCCATCGCCCTCATCGAAGAGCCCCATCGAAGGAATTGGCCGTCTTGGGACTCGTCGGTGATCAGACTGCGCCTGCCGCCTCGCCTAAAGTACGTTGCGACCTGACTGTGCTGATCCCGTTTTTCAACGAGGCGGGGAATATCCATCCTCTGCTGGACGAATGTCACGCGGCGCTGGCCGGCGTCGATTACGAGATCGTCTGCGTGAATGACTGTTCGAGCGACGCGACGGCGGCGGAACTTGTCGAAGCGAAGGCAAAACAGCCCGATCGGATTGTCGTGCTCACCCATGTTCAGCGCAGGGGTAAATCCGCGGCGCTGTTTACCGGACTGCGCAGCGCCAAGGGCGACTGGGTGCAGCTGCTGGACGGCGATGGGCAGAATGACCCTGCAGACGCCAGGCGCGTCTGGGACCTGGTGGCGGCCAAGGACGAGAATCCGGCCCTCGGCATCGTGTGCGGCCGGCGCACCAGCCGCAACGATTCAGGGTTCAAATGGGTGCAGTCGCGAGTCGCGAACGGCGTGAGGCGCTTCTGCCTGCGTGACGATGCCACCGACACGGGATGCGGCTTCAAGCTGATCCGCCGCAGGGCTTTCCAGGATTTGCCCTTCTTCGCTTCCATGCATCGTTTCCTCCCCGCCCTGATCAAACGCGCAGGCTGGGACGTGCGCGAAGAGCCTGTGGCCGACAGGCAACGCACGCACGGCGTTTCGAAGTATGGATTCCTTGATCGTCTTGGTGCTGGATTGGTGGACCTTCTCGGGATGATATGGCTGGTGCGGCGCGGGGGTTATGGCGTGGCGGCTGAATGGGGCGATCCTCGCGCCAAGCGATGACCGTCCGACGGCCCGGAGTACGGCGCTGAGTGTGTAATGCGTAGACCTTCGATCCCGAGGCAGGAGCGCGGGGGCCCCCGATCCCAGCTGCCGCAGAAGCGGCCGCTGCCTCCGGTGCGTGAGCCGCCATCGTCATTCGAAAGCTTCGCCCGGCTCGACAAGTCGGCCGTCCTGTTCCTGATATTCTGCTTCTGCCTGATCCACTGGATGATCCGCGTCTTCATCGCGCCGGTCTACACGATCGAGGAGGCGGACCAGCTTCTCCTCTCGCAGACGCTGAAGGTGGGCTACGAGGCGCGTGAGCCGCCGCTGCTGACCTGGCTGCATGCGCTGGCGATCCGGGCTGGTGGGCTGAACCAGTTTGTGGTGTTCGGCGTCAAATACGTCCTGCTCTTCATCGGCCTGACCTTCTACTACCTCGCGGCGCGCAACGTGCTGATCCGGCCGGGCGTGTCGGCGGCGGCAGTGGCGGCCTGGGCGCTGACCTTCCAGGTCGGCTGGAACATGCATGAGGACCTGCTCAATGCCGTCGCCCTGATGGCGGCCCTGTCGCTGACCCTGCATGCGCTGACCCGCATCCTGACCTGGCACCGCTTTCGAGATTGGGTCTATCTCGGCGTTGCCATCGGAATCGGGCTGCTGACGCACCACCTGTTCATCGTCTTTCCGCTGGCGATGCTGATCGGCGTTATGATCTCGCCTTTCCAGAGTTTTCGTCAGGC
>Ga0070685_10000594_pt1 | contig 20041 bp, 20 predicted proteins | sample KBSS13LmetaG_FD_65651 | JGI IMG/M metagenome (GOLD analysis project Ga0070685, IMG submission 65651) | Switchgrass rhizosphere microbial communities from Kellogg Biological Station, Michigan, USA - KBS S1-3L metaG | ecosystem: Host-associated > Plants > Roots > Rhizosphere ...
GCGTCGGGCGGCTCCATCCCCATGATCACCCGCAGCAGCGTGGTCTTCCCCGCGCCGTTGGGACCGATGATCCCGATCCGCTCCCCCGCCTGCAGGATCGTGCTGAAGTCGCGGACCAGCGTGCGGCCGCCGTACCCCTTGGTCACGTGGCGCAGCTCCAGCACCGTGCGGCCGAGCCGCGGCCCCGCCTGCGCGGCGATCTCGACCGCGGTGCGGGTGGGGAGGCGCTTCTCGCGCTGCTCGGCCTGCAGCGCGTCGGCGCGGCCCAGGCGTGCCTTCGCCTTGCCGGTGCGCGCGGGGGGCGAGCGGCGCGCCCACTCCAGCTCCTGCTGGATGAGCTTCTTCCGCTTGTCCTCCTCCACCGACAGCCGTTCCATCCGCTCGGCCTTGGCCTCGAGGTACTCGGTGTAGCCGCCGGGGTAGGGGGTGAGCTCGGCCGAGGAGACCTCGATCATCCGCGTGACCACGCGGTCCAGGAAGTAGCGGTCGTGGGTGATGAGCATCACCGCGCCGGGGTACTCCTGCAGGTGCTCCTCCAGCCAGAGCACGGTGTCGGCGTCCAGGTGGTTGGTGGGCTCGTCGAGCAGGAGGAGCTCGGGCTGCTGCAGGAGCACGCGCGCCAGCGCCACGCGCTTCTGCTCGCCGCCGCTGAGCCCCGCGACGGGGCGCTCCCACCGCTCGACGCCGAGCTTCGTGAGCACCGCCTCCATGCGGTGCTCGTAGTCCCATCCCCCCAGCGCCTGGATGCGCGCGGCGGCCTGCTCCTGGCGGGCGAGCAGGCGGTCCGCGTCGCCCTCGCCGCGCGCCAGCGTCTCCGACACGTCGTGGTACTCGCCGATGGCCTCCATCAGCTCGGGGCGGCCGGAGGCGGCGGTGGTGAGGATGGTGGCGCCCGGCTCGAACTCCGGCTCCTGCGCCAGGTATCCCACGTGGATGCCGCGCTGGAAGGCGATGGTCCCCCGGTCCGTCCCCTCCGCCCCGGCGACGATGCGGAAGAGGGTCGACTTCCCCGAGCCGTTCACCCCGATGAAGCCGACCTTCTCGCCCTCGTCCACGGCGAACGAGACGCCGTCGAAGAGGGTACGGGAGCCGAAGCTCTTGTGGAGGTCCTGTACGTTGAGGACGTTCGCCATTCGCCTGCGCTGCTCGGGGTGAGGGGCGGCGAATTTAACGGCGTGTCACACAGAGGCACAGAGGAACCCAAGAGGCGCGGCGCGGAAGCCTGCTTCTTGCGGGCGTGTCGGAACGAAGGCCTGAGGGAGCCTGTACCAGCGGGACGATGCTGACCTGGATCTTTTTCTTCTTCGTGGCGTTCGGCGCCAAGGCGCTGCTGGCGTTCGCCATGATCTACCTGATCTTCCCGGCGGACCGCGTCTGCAGCGAGTGCGACGGCGAGACCCTGCCCATCCGCATGGGTCCGGCGGGGCGCTTTCTCTCCTGGATGTCGCGCGGCGCCGTGCAGCGGCGCTGGTGCCCCCGCTGCGGTTGGGAGGGCCTCACCCGCTCCGGCACCCTCGACCGCACCCGCCCCCCCGAGCCCGCCGTCGAGCACATCCCGCACGACTGACCGGCTTGCGTCCCGCCGGTGGCGACTGCCGAGCGGGACTCACGCGCCACGAATGGACATACTTGACACCACCCGGCGGATCGCGCAGATTGCGACCATCCGCTTGGAACGGATTTCTGGCCATGGAGGGAGCGATGGACGCACCGGAAGGAAGAACGGAGTATCCGTGGGTCGCCCGCCTTCGGGAGGCGGGAATCGACGTTCGCACCGGGACGGGCGAGCTTTCTCGAGATCCGGATGAGTCCTTCGAACCGCCGCCTGGATTCCGCTCCGGTTTCCGAGGGGTGCTCCGCTTCGCGCGCAGCCTCTTCAGCCGCAGGGTCCGCCGCCTCCCACGCGCAGAACGGCATGCCTCTGTTCCTTGATGCCTGTGCCTTCGTAAAGCGGTACGTGAACGAAGGCACGAGCACGGAGAGGATGCGAGAGATCACGGGCCGCTTCGACGATTGGAGCGGCCTGCTGGTTTCCAGCTTCGTGGAGCCCGAGGTCGTCTCCGCGCTCGCCGGACATACGCGCGGGAGGGTGCGCCGTACGATCACGCCTCGTCTGCTGCGCAAGCATCGCGCGATGGTGAAAGCGTTCCGGCGTGACCTCTCCACCGAGGCAGTGGGCATAGTTCCCCTCACGACTGGTCTCATCACGGAAGCTGCGAGCCTCCTGGACCTTCACCCGGACTACAACATCAGTGCGGCCGATGCGGTACACCTCGTGACCGCGATGCAGATCCGTCCTGAGTTGCAGGAAACGCTCGTCTTCGTCACTGCCGATCGTCGCTTGGAGCGCGCCGCTCAGGCGGAAGGGTTCGCGACGTTAAACCCTCTTAACGATGGGGCCGAAGCGCTGGAAACCTTCTTCCCCAGCGGCGGCGCAGGCTAACCCCCCCCCGAGATCCGCCACGGTGGACGCGGTGGCCCATCGTCGCTAAATTCTTTGCCCGCGCCGACATCGGCGCGAAACTATCCTGCCGCGCCTCCGTAGTTCTCGCCCGCCCGAAGTGCTGATCCGGACACCCGCACCACGGAACCAGACCATGAGAGCTCGTGCCCTCGGCCTGCTCGCGTCCGTCCTGCTCGTGTCTTCGCCCGCCCGCGCGCAGGGCGGCTATCCCGCGTGGAACGGCGGCGCCGTGCAGGACGACGCCGGCATCCTCACCCGCACGCAGGAAGACAGCCTGCGCACCCTGCTCGCCTCCGCGCGCAACCGCGGCGTGGACGTGCGCGTGGTGACCATCCGGGCCATGGCCGACTACCCGGTGCCGGCCGCCGGCATCGAGCAGTTCGCGCACGGCCTGTTCGACACGTGGCGCGTGGGCGACCGCCCGGAGCGCGACGGCGTGCTCCTGCTGGTGGCCACGGACGACCGTCGCGTGCGCATCCAGCTCGGCAACGGGGTGCTGCACCTGGAGCCCGACGCGCAGCGGGTGGTCGGCGATTCCATCCTCCCGTACTTCCGCGAGGGGATGCGGCCGCGCGGCATCCTGCGCGGGACCGCGGGGATCGCGGAGTGGTTCGCCCCCGGCGGCGCCGCCTTCCGCGCACCCGTGGCGGCCACGCCGCAGCCGGCCTACACGCCGCCGTCGGCGTCGAGGGGGCGCTCCGCGCAGGGCCCGGGTGCGGGGGGCGTGGTGATCGCCATCCTCCTGATTGGAGGGGTGATCGCCGGGCTCGCCGCGCTGAGCGCCTACCAGCGCAACCGCCCGCGCGACTGTCCGCAGTGCGGCGCGAAGATGGCGCGGCTGGAGGAGGCGCAGGACGACGTGTACCTGGACTCGGGACAGAAGATGGAGGAGTTCCTTTCCTCCATCGACTACGACGTGTGGAAGTGCGGCGCCTGCGGCACCCATACCCTGCTCCCGTACCCGCGGCTCTTCTCCTCCGCCAGCCCGTGCCCAACGTGCCGCTACCGCACTGTGCTCACGAAGCGTAACGTGCTGGAGCACGCGACGTACGACCACGGCGGGCGCGAGGAGGTCATCCGCGACTGCCGGCACTGCGGCTACCACGACAGCGACATCGTGTACACGCCCGCGCACCCGCGGCCGAGCCAGCCCTCGTCCGCTTCGTCGTGGCCCTCGTCGGGCGGATCGCCGCGGTCGTTCTCGTCATCGTCCTCCCCCTCGTCTTCCGGCGGCGGCTTCTCGTCCGGCGGCGGGGCGAGCGGGAGCTGGTAGGGCATACGCACAGGAGAGTGAGTCATGCGCGACCATCTCAAGGTCCTCGGCTGGCTGTACGTGGCGAGCGGCGTGCTGGTGCTGCTGCCGGCGGTGGCGCTCGCCACCCTCTTCGGCGTGGCGGGCGCGTTCGCGGAGGGCGGGGCGCTGATCGGCGGGATCGGGTTCGCGATCGCCATCTTCATCGCCGCGCTGGCCGTCCCCTCGCTGGCCTGCGGCTGGGCGCTGCTCAACTACAAGCCGTGGGCGCGCACGCTGGGGATCATCCTGAGCGTCCTGCAGATCGCGAACTTCCCCCTGGGGACGATGCTGGGCGGCTACGGGCTGTGGGTGCTGCTGAACGACGAGTCGAAGCGGGTGCTGGAGGCGGGCGATCCGCGCTACCGGCTCGGCGCGGGGTGGTGAGGCGATGAAGAAGCGCGCCATCGTGGCGACGGTGCTGGCGCCGGTGCTGGTCTGGTACCTGGCCCAGCGCCCCTCCAACCAGCGCGACTGGACGCCCGACAACGCCCGCACCGCGCGCGCCGACTTCCGCGGCGACAGCGTGTGGGTGCACGACGTGCGCAACGCCGACTACGTGACCACCAGCCGCTACACGGTGCGCTGGGAGGAGCGCGCGTACGACCTGCGCCAGGTGCAGCGGGCGTGGTTCCTGGTGGAGCCCTTCAGCAAGGACTGGCGAGGCCCGGCGCACACGCTGGTGTCGTTCCAGTTCGCGGACGGGAAGTTCCTGGCCGTCTCCGCCGAGATCCGCAAGGAGAAGGGCGAGATCTTCTCGCCGCTGCTGGGGCTGCTGCGCCGCTTCGAGATCACCTACGTGGTGGCCGACGAGCGCGACGTGGTGCGGCTGCGCACCAACTTCCGGCGCGACCCCGTCTACCTCTACCCGGTGCGCGCGACCCCCGCGCAGGCCCGGGCGATGCTGGTGGACATGCTCACCCGCGCCAACCATCTCGCCGACCACCCGGAGTGGTACAACACCCTCACCAACACCTGCACCACCAGCATCGTCTGGCACGTGAACCGCCTGGCTCCCAACCGGGTGCCGAGCAGCCCGAAGGTGCTCCTCCCCGGCTACAGCGACCGCCTGGCCTACGACCTGGGGCTGATCGACACCGACCTCCCCTTCGAGCAGGCGCGCGAGCGCTTCCACGTGAACGAGCGGGCGCTGCAGGCCGGGGACAGCCCCGACTTCTCGCTGCGGATCCGGGGGATGTAACGGCAACAGATCGTCTCACGCAGAGGCACGGAGACACGGAGAGGCGCGGTTCGGCGGGCTTGCAGGCGACAGGCTGGCGCAATTATTTCGACGCGTCTAAAAACCGGCTCCATCCACCGCGACCCGGCGGCGAATTGCGCGTCCTCTACGTCTCTCACTCGTTCCCGCTGCGCGGCGACCCCCTCTCCAACACGGGGGGGATGCAGCGCGTGGCCACCGGCCTCCACGCCGCCCTGGCCGCGCGAGCCGACCTGCGGCTGAGCTCGCTGGTGCTGGAGACCTCGTGGAAGGCCACGCCGTACCGGATGCCGGGGTACATGGCGGGGCTGCTGCGCGCCATCCCGCGGGTGGTGGAGGAGGACGACATCGACCTCGTCCTCTTCTCGTCGATGGTCACCGCCACGCTGGCGCTCCCGCTGCGCGCGCGGCTCGCCCGGCGGGGGACGCTGCTGGCCGCCATCCCCGTGGGGCGCGACGTGACGCTCCCCACCCCGGGGTACGGGTGGCTGGTGCGCCGCGTCTTCCGCGCGCTGGACCTGGTGTTCCCCATCAGCCGCGCCACGGCCGCCGAGTGCCTGGCGCGCGGGGTGGAGCCGGAGCGTCTGCACGTGATCCCCTGCGGCGCCGACACGGAGGTGTTCACGCCGCCGCGCGACCGCGCCGCCGCCCGCCGGGAGCTGCTGCGCGCCCTCGGCGAGTCGCCGGCCACGGTGCCGGACGAGGCGCTGCTGCTGGTGAGCGTGGGCCGCCACCAGGAGCGGAAGGGCTTCCAGTGGTTCGCCGACGAGGTGATGCCGCGCCTCCCGGCCGACGTCCACTACCTGGTGACGGGCGAGGGGCCGATGACGCCGCGCATCCGGGCGGCCATCGAGCGGCATGGGCTGGGCGGGCGCGCGCGGCTGCTGGGGAAGGTGCCGGAGGAGACGCTGCGCACCCTCTACCGCGGCGGCGACCTCTTCATCATGCCCAACGTCCACGTCCCCGGCGACATCGAGGGGTTCGGGGTGGTGATGCTGGAGGCGGGGCTCTGCGGGCTGCCGGTGGTCGCGGCGGACCTGGAGGGGATCAGCGACGTGATCCGCGACGGGGAGAACGGGCACCTGGTGCCCAGCCGCGACGCCGAGGCGTTCGCCCGCGCGGTGCTCCGCTACCGCGGCGACCGCGAGGCGCTGGCGGCGGCGTCGCGCTCGGCGGCGCGCTTCACCGCGCGCACGTATTCGTGGTCGGCCGTCGCGGAGCAGTTCGTGGAGGTCTTCCGGGAGCGGATCGGCCGGCCCGCGTCGGCCGCCCCGGCCCGTGCCGTGGGCGTGCGCTGACGGGCGAAACACGGAAAGGTGCTGGAATGGACGACTTCATCGGAATGATCGCGGTCGCGGGCGGGATCCTGATCGTGCTGATCCCGATCGCGGGGCTCACGGCGCGTTTCGCGCTGAAGCCGCTGATCGAGAGCGTGACCGCCGCCATGCGGGCCCGCCAGGGCGGCGAGGTGTCGGCGGGGGTGGAGCGCCGGATGGCGCTGCTGGAAGACGAGGTCGCCGCGCTCCGCGGGGAGCTGCGCAAGGTCTCCGACGGCGCCGCCTTCGACCGCAGCCTGGCCGCGCCTTCACCCGAGCCGCCGCGCGCCGACAGCTAGGATTTTCACGCAGAGACGCAGAGGCACGGAGAGAGTTTCGGCGAGCCCTCTCCGTGCCTCTGCGTCCCTGCGTGAGATCACTTCATCTCGTCGGCGAGGATGCCGTAGAAGTCGATGTCCTCGAACACGCTCCACTTGAGGACGTGCTTCCGCATCTTCCCCTCGTAGGTCATCCCGATCTTCTGCATCACCCGGCCGGACGCGGGGTTGCGCGAGTAGTGGTGCGCGGAGACGCGGTTCAGCCCCAGCTCGCGGAAGCCGAACGCCACCACCGCCCGCGCCGCCTCGCTGGCGTAGCCGCAGTTCCAGAACGGCCGCGCCACCCAGTATCCCAGCTCGCCGCGGCGGTGCGGCGGGTCGATCTCCAGCCCCACCGCGCAGACGATGCGCCCGGCGCCGCGCTCGGTGGCGGCGAACACGGCGCTCTCGCCCGTCGCCCAGCGCGCCACGATCCGCTCGATCCACTCCAGCGCCATCCCGTCGGGGTAGGGATGCGGGATGTGCGCCGTGTTGTACGCGATCTCCCGGTCCGAGACGATCTTGTGCACCTCCGCTGCGTCGCCGGGAACGAAGGGGCGCAGGATCAGCCGCTCGGTGTGCAGCGTGGGCTGCGGGCCGTCCGGCACCGGCGGGAGCGGCGAGGGGATCGGGGTCACGGCTCGGACGGCGGCGATGGGTTCAGCGGGCGCGCGGCGATCAGGTGGTCGTGGACCACGCGCCCGGCGATCAGGTGCTCCTGGATGATGCGCTCCAGTACCGGCGGGTCGCAGCGCCCATACCAGGCGCCCTCGGGGTAGACCACCGCGATGGGCCCGCCCTCGCAGACGCGCAGGCAGTTGGCCTTGGTGCGCGCCACCCCGCCCGCCTCGGAGAGCCCCAGCTGCTTCAGCCGCCGCTTGAGGTACTCCCACGCCTCCAGCCCGCGCGCGTGGTCGCAGCATTTGGGCTTGGTCTGGTCGCAGCAGAGGAAGAGGTGCCGCGCGGTGGCCGGCAGCCCCGCCGCCGCGGCCACCCGCCGCAGCCGGTCGCCGTCGAAGCCGCTCCCGGCGTCGGGCGTCTCCACGTCGCTCACAGGGCCTCGGTGGGGGTGAAGGGGCCGAAGATCACGCGCCACGGGTCGCGCTCCGCGGCCGACGCGTTCCCGTGCAGGAGCTCGTCGAGCGCGTCCTGCGCCGCCCGGGTCACCCCGCGGGGAATTCCGCCGCGCTCGATGAACTCCACCACGCGCGTCAGCTCGCCCGCGTCGAAGAAAGTCCCGTGCTGCCGGCAGACGTCCACCAGCACGCCCGAGACGCGCGCGAAGTTCAGGCGGTTCATCAGCGCCTGGCACTGGGGGCAGCGGGCGTACACCACGTCGAGGGCGGACGCGGCGTCTCCGCGGGCGGGGCGCGGGCGCGCGGCGAGGAGCGGGGCCGCGCGGTCGCGGTCGTGGCAGATCGCCAGGAAGGTGCGGTTGTCCACCCAGAGCCCGCCGCACCCCGCGCACTCACGCATCCGGCTGCCTCCCAGGCGGATGGGCTCCAGCGCGCCGGAGCACCGCGGGCAGGCGAGCCCCGCCTCTTCGTCGGGCACTTCCTCCCGCTCCAGCGCGGCGCCGCACGTCGGGCAGTGCCGCATCCCCACGAAGGCCAGCCCGAAGCAGGCGGGGCACTTCACCGTCGCCAGGCGCGCGTGGCAGTAGCCGCACTCGCGGGCGTCGGGGCTCGCGGGGGCGCCGCAGTCGGGGCAGTGGAGGGTCGCTGCTTTCATCGAGGAAGCAGGGGTGACGGGCGACGCGAATCCGAACCCACGGGCGCGTCCGCCACTTCGCATGTGCGACTGAAGTCGCCGCTACAAAGGCACGCGCAGTCCGCCTTCGCGGACTTCAGCGGTACAGGCTGTGTTCGACGCAATCTGCGTAGAGCCGTTTGGCGGGGCAATCGCCGTGGCGCCTCGGCGATGTCTACCGCGAGCCACAACGCACGTGTCTTCGAAGGCTCGTCGCGGGGGAGTCCGCGAAGGCGGACTTCGTGCGGTCGTAGCGGCGAGTCACTCGCATCGTGCGCATCGTTTCGCATCGTGCGCATTGTATCCATCGTTCGCATCACCCGCGCTGCGGACACCCACACGACGCGCCCGGAGCGCGCCAACGAGGCGCGCTCCGGGCGCGGAGCACCTGCATCGACCAGCCTGGCTACCGCCCGAGGCGGAGGAGGCGGAGGAGGATCGGGAAGAAGCGACCCAGGAGCTTGACGACCCAGCCCAGGATCACGGTTTTCACGAGAAACCGAAGAAGGAGGCCCACGGGGGTCCGGCGGTTCAGGGTTTCGACGCGCTGCTCGTGCCCGACACTACGGGCGCGCCGCGGCGGGAGTTTCAGCGGCGGGCGCGCCCCCGCCGCCGGCGACCCCGGGGACCCGGATCTCGAAGAGGGTGGGCCAGAGCTTGCCGGTCACGAAGAGCCGGTCGTGCTCCGCGTCGTAGGCGATGCCGTTCGGCACCGCCTCGGGGTTCGGCTGCGGTGCCATCACCCCGGTCAGGTCCACCCACCCCTTCACCTGTCCCGACTGCGGGTCGATGCGGGCGATGCGGTTGGTGTGCCACACGTTTGCCCACACCTCGCCCTTCACCCACTCCAGCTCGTTCAGGTCGTTCACGAACTCGGAGCCGTCCTTCACGCTCACCGTGCGCAGCACCTGGTACCCGGTGGGGTCGAGGAAGCGGAGCTGGCTGGAGCCGTCGCTCAGGATCAGCGCGTGCCCGTCGGTGGTGAGCCCCCACCCCTCGCCCTCGTAGTTGAAGGTGCCCACCCGGCGGAAGGTGTCGAGCTCGTAGACGAACCCCACCTGGTCCTGCCAGGTGAGCTGGTAGAGCCGCCCGCCGAAGAGCGCCAGCCCCTCGGCGAAGACGGGCGCGGGGACGTCGATCTTGCGCAGCACCTTCCCCGAGTCGAGCTGCACCTGGCGCAGCGTTGAGAACCCGGTGCGCCCGGTGCTCTCGTACAGGAAGCCGCCATGCCAGATCAGCCCCTGCGTGTACGCCGAGGTGTCGTGCGGGAAGCTGCGGATCACGTCCACGGTCAGCACCGGGGCGACGGGTCCGAGGGTCTTGTTGCCGTTGTCCTTGCAGGCGCAGAAGGCGACCAGCCCCAGCGTGAGCATGGCCGCGGGGCGGAGGGCGCGGGCGCTCATCGGGCCCCCGCCTTCGAGCCGAGCCAGCTCCGGCGGAAGGCACGCATCGCGTCGGTCACCTCCATCCCCGCGCTCTCGTAGGGCACGATCTCCACCGCCGGGTTCTCCACCAGCGCCACCGCCACCTCGCGGCGGCCGGTGCGCTGCGCCACGTCCATCCGCACCGTCTCGCCCGCATGGTGGCGCCGCATCACCGCGCTGAGCGAGTCCGCCGACGGCGTGGGCACCCCGTCGATGGCGAAGATGCGGTCGCCGCGGTCGATCCCCGCGCGGTGGAACGAGCCGCCCTCGATCGCGGCCGAGGTCACCGCCGCGCTGGCGCTGTCGTCGTCCAGGAAGACGCCCAGCCAGGGGCGCCCCGGCTGCGCCTTCCGCAGCAGGAACCCTGCCGGGGCGAGGAGGCGCGCGTAGTCCACCACCTCGTGCCCCTCCACGTAGCGGCGGAAGAAGTCGTCCGCGAACGCCGGGTCGCGCGTGACCTCGCCCAGCACGCGGCGCAGGTCGGCCACGGTGTAGGGGCGCTCGGGCGCCAGCGCGGGTGACTGGTGCTGGCCGTACTGGCGCCACATCGCCCGCATGTAGTCTTCCAGCGAGAGGCCGGGGAAGCGCTGGCGCAGGGTGAGGTCGAGCCCCAGCCCGATGGCGGCGCCCCAGGTGTAGTAGGAGATGAAGGTGTTCTGCCGGTTCTGCGGGTCGATGGACTGCGCGGCGTCCACGAAGGGCGCCTGCATCGCCATCTCCACCGCGCTGAAGTGGCGCCGCCCGGGGGCGTTGATGACGGTGGTCACGTCGCCCGAGATGTCGCGGGCGTAGCGCGCGTCGTCGAACAGCCCCGCGCGGCGCATGAAGAGCGCGTCCCAGTAGCTGGTGAACCCCTCGGCGAACCAGAGCTCGCCGCTCATGTTCTCGCGCTCGAAGTCGAAGGGCTCCAGCGCGCGGGGGCGCAGCCGCTCCACGTTCCAGGAGTGGAAGAACTCGTGCGAGAGGGTGGAGAGGTTCCCCAGCCGCATCTCGGGGTCGGTGATATTGCGCGAGCTGGTGATGATGGTGCTGTTGCGGTGCTCCATCCCGTCGCCGTTGTCGTACGGCATGTAGTCGGCGATGAAGGTGTAGGTGCCGAAGTCGTAGTCCGCCGGCGCGCCCCACACCGCGATCTCCTCGGCCACGATCTTCTTCGCCGCCTCCGTGTAGGCGTCGAGGTCGGCGTCGCTGCCCGGGTGGTGCGCGGCGATCCGCCAGGTGTACGTCTTCCCCCCGTACGTCCCCGTCCACGTGCGCATCGCCACGGGCCCCACCTCGGTGGGCGAGTCCATGAAGTACTGCAGGTTGGGCGCTTCGTAGACGTTGGGGTCCGCCGTGGGCCGCAGCTGCGTGGCGACCCGCCACCCCGGGTTGGGGCGGAAGGCCACGCGGATGGGCGCCGCGTCCATCCCGCGCGCGAACATGAAGGTGGCCGGCATGTTCAGGTGCGCGTGGGTGGCGTCGATCCCGGCGTAGGTGCCGTCGACGCGGTCGCCGAAGAGGGTGTAGGTCACGCGCACGGTGGAGCCGCGCGGGGTCACGTCCCACTGGTGCGGGTTGGGGCGGGTGACCTCGAGCGGCCGGCCGGATCCGTCGGCCACGCGCACGTCGTAGACGTTCTTGGCGAACTCGTGCAGGGCGTAGCGCCCGGGCGAGGAGCGGCTCATCCGCAGCTGCAGCGGGCGCCCCTGCGGCACGCCGCGGAAGGTGGCGGTGACCCGCGCCTCGTGGTGCACGGCGTTGGGGAAGGCGATCTCGTACTCCACGCCGCGCTGCTGCGCGGCGGCCGGCGCGGCGAGGAGCGCGAGCGCCGGGAGCGCGGCGGCGGAGCGGGTCAGAAGGCGGTTCATCCGGATCGGCGTAGAAGGCTTTCGGGAGCGGTGGGCGCCAAACCTTACACTATCGCCCCCGGCGGGTCGGCGCGAGAGATACGGCCGCGGCAGGGGAGAGGTTCCATGGGCGGGGACGCGACCTCCACGCCAGCCGGGAGACGAGCGGCTGGCGGCGTACGCCGCCGGGTGTAGCGAACCTCTTGCGATTTCGGCGAAATTCGGCCTTTTTAGCTCGCTGGGTCAGGTGATCACGGATTCATGGCGAGGCCAGGGTGAGCGGTCGATCCGAATTCCCGGAGTCCGGCAAACGCACCTATCGCCACTCGGAGCCGCTGCCGGTGGAGTGGGTCTCGGGTGGAGATCCCGAGCTCATCGCCGCGGTCGACGCTCACGTCGAGGCGCACATCGGGCCGATCTCGTGGGTCTATCACGAGATCGTCTCTCAGTACGTGCACGTCGACGTGCACTGCGTGCCGCCCGGTCCGGACCGGCCGTTCCAGGCGCTGGTCACTTCCGGGATGGCCGAGCGGCCGATGAACACCGGGGGCGAGGTGGAGGGCATTCGCCACGCCGAGCTGATGGCCGTCCTTCCCCCGGAATGGGATCTGTCCGACGAGGCGCTCAAGGACGAACGCCACTACTGGCCGGTGCGGTGGCTGAAGAGCCTCGCGGTCTTCCCACACGCCTACGGCACCTGGCTCGGGGCGGGACACACGGTTCCCACCGGCGATCCGGCCGAGCCGCTCGCGGACGGCGTCGCCTTCACCGCCGTTCTCCTCCTTCCCTCCGTCCTCTTTCCTCCCGACGTCCATCGGTTCCGCACGCCGTCGGGGAAGGCCGTGGACGTGTTCTGCATCGTTCCTCTCTATCCCGAAGAGCTGGAGCTCAAGCTGCGACAGGGCGTCGGTGCCCTCCTGGACCGGTTCGACCGCCACGGAGTGAACGAGCTGATTCGGCCAGACCGTGTCAACGTGGCGCGCAGGCGCTGGCGGCTTCCCTGGACGACGCCCGGCCGCTGACGGCGGGCGTCCCTGGCCGTCGGTTCTCCCGGTCATGAGGCATCGAACCTGCTCCTCGGCGGGCCGACCCGGTTTTCTTTCATCGCTGCCGGGGCGGTGCGCGTCGTTCCCGTGCGTCGCGGGCCGTCCGCGCATGTCTCGCATGTGGACAATCCTGCTTCGAGACAGGTAACACCGATGCATCCCACCGCACAGCCTGCGACGGTCGTCGCGGGGAACACCCAGTTCGCGCTCGTTCTCTACGAGGCGCTGCGGGGCCGGGAGGGAAACCTCTTCTTCTCTCCCTTCAGCCTCTCGACGGCCCTGGCGATGACCTATGCCGGGGCCCGGGGCCGGACCGCGGTGGAGATGGCCGGGACGCTGCGCTTCATGATCGGCCAGCCGGAGCTGCACGGCGCTTTCGCGGCGCTCGTGCAGCGGCTTCAGGGCGGCGGCGAGCGGCGGGCGTACCAGCTCGCCATCGCCAACACGCTGTGGGGGCAGACGGGCTACGGCTTCCTGCCGAGCTTCGTGGAGCTGACGCAGCGGTACTACGGCGCCGGGCTGCGCGAGGTCGATTTCGCTCACGCCACCGAGGCGGCACGCAGCGCCATCAACACGTGGGTCGAACAGCAGACCCAGGGCAGGATCACGAACCTCCTGGCGCCCGGAGTGCTCGGCCCGCTGACGCGGCTGGTCCTGACGAACGCCATCTACTTCAAAGGGGACTGGGAGGAGCCGTTCTCCCGGAACGCCACGCGGAGGGAGCCCTTCCTCACGTCGGCCGGCGGGCAGGTCACCGTGCCGATGATGCGGCGAACGGGCTGGATGAAGTATCTCGAGGCCGACCTCTTCCAGGCGCTGGAGCTGCCCTATGCCGGAGGGGACCTCTCGATGCTCGTGTTCCTGCCCCGTGAGGCGGGCGGCCTGCCGGCATTCGAGCAGACGTTGACCGACTCGAGCCTGGCGGGCTGGCTGGCGAAGCTCGGGTGGGAGGAAGTCGAGACACACCTGCCGAGATTCAAGCTGACGGAGGAGCTCCTCCTCAACGAGGTGCTCTCCGGGATGGGAATGCCGCTCGCGTTCGATTCCGCCCGTGCCGATTTCTCCGGGATGGATGGAGGCGACGAGCTCTACATCTCCGCCGTGGTTCACAAGGCGTTCGTCGAGGTGAACGAAGAAGGCACCGAGGCCGCCGCCGCGACGGGAGTCGCGTTGGCGGGACGCGCGATGCCCGTCCAGCGGCCGCCGGTCTTCCGCGCGGACCGTCCGTTCGTCTTCCTGATCCGCGACACGCGCTCGGGGAGCATCCTGTTCATGGGCCGCGTAACGGACCCGTCGTAAGGCCGGATACGTGACGCCCCGCATCGTCCTCGTTCGCCACGGGCCTTCCGCGCACGTCCACACGGCCGGGGCGGTCGATCGCGCCGGGATGGAGGCGTGGCGCGCGGCGTACGACGCGGCCGGGGTGCTGGAGGCGAGCCGGCCGCCCGACGCGCTGGTCCGCCTCGCCGCCGATGCCGCGCACGTCGTCGCCAGCGACCTGGCGCGCGCGGTGGTGTCGGCGGAGCGGCTGGCGCCGGGGCGGGAGATCTCCACGTCGCCGCTGCTGCGCGAGACTCCGCTGGCCATTCCGCGCTGGCCGACGCGCCTGCCGCTGCGGGCGTGGGGAATGCTGATCGGTCTCGGCTGGGGATACCGGATCCTGCGCCGCACGGACGCCACCGCGGCGGAGCGGGCGCGCATCGCGGAGGCGGCCCAGTGGCTCGCCGGCCTTTCCGCCGGCGGGGCGACGGTGCTCGCCGTGACCCACGGCGCCTTCCGCCGCGCGCTGGCGAACCATCTCCTCGCGCTCGGCTGGGCCTGCACCGAACGCGTCGGCGGATACCGCCCCTGGAGCGCCTGGAGCTTCACCTTCTGAATGAAAACTATTGCGCACCACCGGGCTCTGGTTGAGCGTTGTCTTCCCGTTCCCAACGGACCTGAAACGCGAGGACTCCAGTGACCACGGCGACGCTCTGGCTTGAGATCACGATTGCAGGGTTCCTCTTTCTGATCGCGGGATGCATCCTGCTGCTCGCGTGCCTGGCCGTCCCGATTCCCGAGGTTCTCGCTGCATTGAACACCTACAAGGACCTCCTCCCGTATGCGGGTGTGGGGTTCTTGGGACTCTCGTTCATCACGGGCACATAGTATCCCTGCGGCTCGGAAAGGTTGTCCACTTTGCCGTCACCGGGCGTGCCTTCTACGACCCCTTCCACTCCGTCGCTTCCCCGCCCGACATGGCTGATCCTCGAGGGAGCGTGGAGGAGTACTACCTGACGCTAGCGGAGATCTGCAACAGAGGATCCGAGCGACTGCAGCACGAAATCGCTAAACGCTATTCAATCTTTGCTTTGCTGGGAACGCTCCAAGCGTCTATCCCGCTGACTGGAATCGCAGTGTGGCTGTGGCTCTTTCGTACAGGTGTACCTCATCACTGGTTGGTCCTGGTCATCTCACTCGTCCTTACGCTGGCTGTGGTCGTGGCGTTCACCCAGCAGCGACAGGGCTACGTCCGATTCCGAAAGGCAGCCGCTTACGAAGTTTCCCGCAGGCCCATCAATCCTTCGGAATCCTGAATCGGAATGCGCCTCCGCAGCACGCTGCGTCCGGGCGACCTCGGGACGATCATCCGGCTGCACGGCATCATCTACGGCGCGGAGTACGGGTGGGACGAGACCTTCGAGGCGATGGTCGCAGGCGACATCGCCCGCTTCGTGCTCGCGGGCGTTGACACCGGCCGCCTCTGGGTAGCGGAGCGCGGCGGCGAGGTGGCCGGCTGCGTCGGGATCGTCGGGCAGGCGGACGGGTCGGCGCAGCTCCGCTGGTTCCTGGTGGACCCGGCGCACCGCGGCGCCGGCATCGGCCGGATGCTGCTGGACGAGGCGCTCGCCTTCTGCCGCGCCAAAGGCTTCCGCTCGGTCTTCCTCTGGACCGTGAAGGGCCTCGATGCCGCCGCTCACCTGTACCTCTCCGCCGGCTTCCGCGTGACGCAGGAAGAGGCGCACGTCCGCTGGGGCGCGGCCGTTACCGAGCAGCGCTACGACCTAGTGCTGGAAGATTGAATCACGCAGAGACGCGGAGACGCAGCCGAGTCTCTCTGTGTCTCCGTGTCTCTGTGTGAGCTGCCGTTGCCGTTTGCTACGCGGCGGGCGGCGGTGAGATCTGCGGCGGCGCGGGGTGCTCCGAGAGGGCGCGATGGAAGCTGTCGACATCCTGGAGCTGCGCCACGCTCTGCTGGAGCTGCGCCATCTCGTCGCGCATCTGCCGGATCTCGCCGGCGAGCATCGCGATGTCCTGGCTCCCGGCGACCGCCGGCTGCCCGCCGGAGATCACGCCGCCCTCCTTCAGCCGCAGGATCGCGTCGACGATGGGCTTCAGCGCGAACCGCGTGGTGAGCGCCAGCGCGGGGAGCACGAAGATCGAGAAGATGATGCAGAGCTTTACGAGATCGTCGACGGGCGGCATGGTCTCTCCGGTACGGCAGCGGTTCGAGTGGTTGGACGCGGGTGGTACGGGCGCCGCCGCGGCGCGGTTTCAGTGACCTCGGCAGATCATCCCACACGGAGCCCAGGGGACCAGAGAGCGCTCTGGCGCACTCGGCGCGAGCGGGCAAGCTTGGTCGAGCTTGGTTCGCAGGCAAGTCGGGGATCACGGTAACCGGTGAAGGAGAAGATGATGCGATCCATCTACGCCGTCCCCGTCGTCTGTGCCGCGCTCGCGCTGGCTGCACCCCGCGTGACGGCGCAGGCGACCGATCCCGACCTGCCGCTCGCCCGCGCGACGGCCACCGCGATCCTGAATGGAATCGGCCAGGGGCGCGAGGCTCGCCTCTTCCTGATCGCGCCTCCGGTCGATCGGTTCGACACGCTCACGGCGGTGGAGCTGCTGGCGCAGGCGCCGGGGCGGCAGGACCCGGAATCCGACTACGCGCTCTACATCGGTACGCGGGGAGCGACGGTATACGCCGACTCGGCCGTGGTCCGGGTGCTGCTGCGACAGCACACGCGCAACACCGGCCTGAACTTCTGGGAAGAGATCGACGAATTCCGCTTCGTGCGGGACGGCGACGGATGGCGCTTCGTGCGGCGGGTGCCGGTCTTGCACCGCGACGGCGGCGACGTGCGTGGTGCCCTCGACCGTCCATCGTCGCCCGTGACGTAGCACGTCGACCAAGGCGACAGCCCGTCGACGGCCGATCGCCACGTGTGAAGCTGCGAAGGAGGCGAGGATCTGGCGCGCTCGGCACCGGCGGGCAAGGTTGGTCCGCGGTGCCGCGCCGCGACTCCCCTCGCCGACATCCGCACATGCGTTCCATCCGCCGTTCCGCCGTGCTCATCCTGACGCTCGCCGCCGCGCCCGTGCATGCGCAGACGCGCGAGGCCGCCGTGGCCGACAGCTCGCCGTTCCGGAAGCTGGAGCTGCCGGCGCCGAACGAGGTGCGCACGGGGAGCGGGCGGCCCGGCGCGCGCTACTGGCAGCAGCGCGCGGACTATCGCATCAGCGCCACGCTCGATTCCGCGCGCAACGAGCTGCGCGGCCGCGAGACCATCCACTACGTGAACCATTCGCCGGACGCGCTCCCGTACCTCTGGGTGTACCTGGAGCAGAACATCTGCGCGCCCTCCAGCATCACCAACACGCTCAACCAGCCGCCGCTCGCCTTCGCCGACGTCTCGTTCGACTTCTCCTGCGGCGGCTTCCGCGGCGGGCTCACCCTCGACTCCGCGACCGTGAACGGGGCCGAGGCGCGCAAATCGATCTACGGCACGACGATGCGCATCGACCTGCCGCGCCCGCTCGCGCCCGGCGGGGCGGTGGACCTGCGCTTCGCCTGGCGCTTCAACGTGCCGGAGATGGGCTCCGGGCGGATGGGGCACGACGGGCCGCTGTACGAGCTCGGCCAGTGGTACCCGCGGATGGCGGTGTACGACGACGTGCGCGGGTGGAACCACGAGCCGTTCATCGGCGCGGGGGAGTTCTACCTGGAGTACGGCAGCTTCGACGTGGAGCTGACGGTGCCGCCCAGCTACATCGTGGCCGCCACGGGCGAGCTGCGGAACCCGGAGCAGGTGCTGACCGCCGCGCAGCGCACCCGCCTGGCCGCCGCGCGCCGCTCCGACACGGCGGTCGCCGTCATCACCGCCGGAGAGGCGGGGAACGCGCGCGCCACGCGCCCCGGCGGTGGCTCCTTCACCTGGCATTTCGCCGCCGACAGCGTGCGCGACTTCGCCTGGGCGGCGGCGCCCAATTGGCGGTGGGAGGCGAGCAGCGTCGACGGGATCCTCATCGAGACGCTCTATCGCACCTCCGCCGACAGGTGGGTCGAGGCGCACCGGATGGCCCGCGGCGCGATCGAGCACTTCAGCCGCCAGTGGTACCGCTACCCGTACCCGCACGCCACCACGGTCGAGGGGCCGGTGGGCGGGATGGAGTACCCGATGCTGACCTTCGTGCCGAACAACGGCACGCGCGAGGCGCAGCAGTGGGCGCTCGCGCACGAGTTCGGGCACGAGTGGTTCCCGATGGTCGTGGGCTCGAACGAGCGGCTCTATCCGTGGATGGACGAGGGGTTCAACACCTTCATCGACCTGCGCAACGCGGCGCTCTACTTCGCCGGCACGCCGTACGGCGACACCATCGAGAGCAACCCGCTGCACCTGGCGTCGATCCACGCCCTCCCCGGCCAGGAGCAGCCGCTGATCTCCAATCCCACCGAGGTGCGCGACCTGCTGTGGACGGGGTACCAGAAGCCCGCGCTGATGCTGCACACGCTGCGCAACGAGGTGATGGGCCCCGAGCGCTTCGACGCGGCGTTCCGCGACTACATCCGCAGCTGGGCGTTCAAGCACCCCACGCCCGCCGACTTCTTCCGGCTGATGCGCGACGCCAGTGGGATGGAGCTCGACTGGTTCTGGCGGGGGTGGGTGATGACGACCGCGCGGCTGGACCAGGCGGTGGATTCCGTCACCACCACGGAGGGACGGACCACGGTGGTGCTCGCCAACCGCGGGTCGATGGTGATGCCCGCCGAGCTGCGCCTGACCTACGAGGACGGGTCGATGGAGACGGTGCGCCTCCCGGTGGAGATGTGGAACCTCGGCAGCCGCTTCGCCTACCGCGTCTCCTCGCAGAAGCGCGTCCGCCGCGCCGAGGTCGACCCGCGCCAGGTTCTTCCCGACCTCGACCGCTCCAACAATTCCTGGGGGCGCTGACGCGCCAAGACGCGGAGGAACTGAGAGACGCAGAGGGCTCACGTGAGTCCTCTGCGTCTCTCAGTTCCTCTGCGTCTCTGTGTGACTTAACGAAAGCTCAGGCCTGCGCCATCATCCGCCGCCGGCGCAGCCGCTCGTGCGCGCTGACGAGGGAATTCTGATCGATCGAGGTGATGTCGATGATGGACGGATCGTACTCGGCGGCGGACGGTGGCGGCGGCGCGTCCTCTTCCTTCGCCTCCTCCTCCACCATCTCCGGCGTGTACTCGCCGATGCGGAGGTTGCCGACCAGGCCCCGCAGCTCCGCCGCGTTCCCGATCAGCCGCCGCGTGGCGTCGGCCACCAGCCCGCACGCGACCTCCTGCTGCGTGGTCGCGGCGCGCACGCCCTCGGCGGCCTCGGCGTGCACCACCGCCGTCTCCGCCACCTGCGCGATCCCGCCCGCGGCCTCCACCGCGGCGGCGGCGTTCCCCTCCGCGGCCGAGGTCACGCTCTCGGCCGCGGCGCGCGTGCGCTCCGCCGCGTCGAGGATGGTGGCCAGCGCCGCCTCCACCTGCTGCGCCACGATCTCGATCTCGCCCACGTGCGCGGCGCCCACGGTCATCGTCCTGGCCGCCGCGTCCACCCGCTGGGTGACGGTGCGGGTGATCGCCGCCACGCTCTCGGCGCTGGCGCGCGCCTCGCCCGCCAGCTTGCGCACCTCGCCCGCGACCACGGCGAACCCGGCGCCCTCGGCCCCGGCGCGCGCCGCCTCGATGGCCGCGTTCAGCCCCAGCAGGTTGGTCTGCTCGGCGATCTGGTCCACCGTCTTCACGAAGCCGCTGATGTCGCCCACCGCGGCGTGCAGCGCGTCGGTCTCGGCGGCGGCGTCCTGCACCGCCTGCTTGATCTTCACCAGGGTGAGCAGCGCGTGCGCCGTCTCCTCGCGGCGGGTGCGCGCCACCTCCTCGATCGAGGCGGCGAGCGACGACACCTCGCGCACCTCGGAGGCCACGTGGCTCGCCTGCGCCAGCATCGCCCGGAGCGCCTCGTCCACCCGGCGCAGCCGCGCCACCTGGTCGGCCGCGCCGTCGGACACCTGCGACATGGAGCGGGTGACCTCGCCCACCGCGGCCGCGAGCTGCAGCGAGATGGCGCTCAGGTCGTCGGCCGAGCGGGTGATCCCGTCCGCCGC